>WNFR01010218.1_pt1 | contig 18129 bp, 18 predicted proteins | sample 5400221 | NCBI WGS metagenome assembly WNFR01 (sample SAMN13153357, study PRJNA577476) | soil metagenome | isolation source: 40 cm soil under Madrone tree | place: USA:California | collected 2016-06-14
ACGGGATGTCGCGCTTGTACTGGTCGAACTTGCCGGACGCGAACAGGCCACGCGGCGGCACCAGCGCTTTGTGCAGCTCGTTCACCACGGAAGATTTGCCGATGCCGGAATATCCGGACACCAGCACGAACTCCAAGGTGCCATTCGCCACGACACGGTCAAAGGAAGCGAGCAGAGTGTCGATCTCCCGCTCCCGGCCGTACAGCCGCTCGGGCATCAGCAATCGGTCCGACGCGTCGTGTGCGCCCAGCGGGAACGGGTCGATGCGGCCATGCGATTCCCACTCCGCCAAGCAGCGCCGCAGATCGGCCTCGACACCAGCGGCGGTCTGGTAGCGCTCCTCGGCGGTCTTGGCGAGCAGCTTCATGACGATCGCACCGAGCGGCTGTTGGATGCCCGCGACCCGTTCTTCGAGCGGCATCGGTTGCCGCGCGATATGGCAGTGCACCCACTCCATCGGATCGGCTGCGGTGAAGGGGAGTGTTCCCGTAAGCATCTCGTAGAAGGTGACGCCCAGCGCATAGAGATCGCTGCGGGAGTCCACCGAGCGGTTCATCCGGCCAGTTTGTTCCGGCGCCATGTAGGCGAGCGTCCCCGCAATCACTTCCGGCGGCGCGGGGGCCTGGTGCTCGCGCGGCAGACGCGAGGCAATGCCGAACCCCGTCAGCCACACGCCGCCGCTTGCCGCGTCCACCAGGATATTTGCCGGCTTGATGTCCTTATGGATAAGGCCTCGCTCATGCACTCGGCGGAGCGCCCCCGCGAGAGGTATCGCGATGCGCAGGAAATGCGATACGTCCAGTGGCCGGCCAAGCAGTCGATCGGCCGGGGTGCCGCCCGGATCCTCAAGCACCAGTGCCATGCCGCCATTGTAGTGCGTCAGCGCGACTGGTCGCGCCGCCCAGGCGGCGTCAAGTTCGGCTTTGAGCGCATACTCGTTTTCGAGCCGCGCGACGCAACCGAGCGAGGTTTCCTCCGCGGCAACCAGCAGGATCGGCGCCAGGCCGTTGCCGGAGCCTCGGTAGAGAGCGATTTCTCCCTCCCTCAGCGGCGAGAATACGTAGCTCAAGAGCTCGTTCACGAGGGCCTCCTGCCAGGAGGACTACGTCAGTACATTGATTTTGGTTACGTTTACTCTCATCCGTCAATCCAAAACAGACATTAAAATGCGATCACTATCGGTGTTATGTTCTGGCTAGACGATAACGCGGGCCGCCAAATCGCCAATTGAATCGGCGACGGCAAGTACATCTCTCCCGCTGATGCCCGGTCCCCGTGCTGGACCAAGGATGCGCCGACCGCAGCGGGGATGGGGCCCGTCGGTTTTGAAAAATATCTGGTCGCATGACGCATCGGCAATGAGGAGGAGTGCTTCAATGAAGGTCAATCGCAGAAGATTCTTACAGGGTACGGCCGCTGCCGCTGCTGCCGGCATGTTCGGTCCCAACGCCTGGGCGGAAGATCCGATCAACGTCGCAAGCATCCATGATCTCTCGGGCGGCTTGGACATCTACGGAAAACCGATGGTCGATGCGCTGACGCTTGCCGTCGAGGAAGCCAATGCGGCCGGCGGTCTGCTTGGACGGCAGATCAAGCTGATCAACTACGATACGCAGTCAAACATGCAGCTCTACGCGCAATTCGCCCAGCAGGCGGCGCTGAAGGACAAGGTGGCCGTCGTGCAAGGCGGCATCACCTCGGCCTCGCGTGAGGTCATCCGGCCGGTGCTCGACCGCTTCAAGACGCTGTATTTCTACAATACGGAATACGAAGGCGGCGTCTGCGACCGCAACCAATTCGACACCGGCGTGACCCCGGCGCAGACCGTGGAAAAGCTCGTGCGTTACGCCATGAAGAAATGGGGCAAGAAGGTCTATGTCGTCGCAGCCGATTACAATTACGGCCAGATCACCTCGCAATGGGTGAAGAAATACGTCACCGAAAACGGCGGCGAAGTCCCGTCGATCGACTTCTTTCCGCTCGACGTCACGAATTTCGGCTCCACCATCTCGAAGATCCAGGCGGCGAAGCCGGATTTCGTATGGTCGGCGCTCGTCGGCGGCGCGCATATGTCGTTTTATCGCCAATGGGCCGCGGCCGGCATGCGCGAGAGCATTCCGATGGCCTCGACCGCCTTCGGCGGGGGCAACGAGCACATCGTATTGTCACCCGACGAATGCAACGGAATACTGGTCTGCCAAAATTACGTGCAGGACCTGAAGAACAAGACCAACGAAGCCTTCGTTGCCGCTTTTCACAAGCGCTTCGGCGCCGACTATCCCAACATTACCGGACTCGCAATGGCAACCTATCAGGGTTTCCGCTTATGGGCGGACGGGGTCAAGAAAGCGGCCAGTATCGACCGAATCAAGGTTATCGAGGCGCTGGAAACCGGAATCAGCATCGATGCGCCCTCGGGCAAGGTCACGATCGATCCGCGGACCCATCATTGCGTCCTCGACGTTCACATCGCCGAGGTCAAAGACAAGAAGCTCAAGGTGCTGGAAGATTTCTCGCAGCAGAAGCCGTCGGACACCGCCGCGGTGTGCGATCTTATCAAAAACCCCAACGACAACCAGCAATACGTGATCAAGACCTGATGCAGGTTGGCCGTCAGACTTTTTCGAAAGGTGAACGTGGATCTTATTGCTCTTCTGGCGATCCAGGTCCTTTAGGCGATTGCCAGCCTGGCGCTGATTAGCGTCGGGCTGACGGTTTCAACGGGGCGCGCCGAACTCGTGGGCCACGATCCGAGGGCCTACAAGCTTGCGACCTTTATCATCGCCGGCACCGTCGTCGACCGAAATGAAACAGGCCGCCGGACTGAGGCGGCCCTTTCGCTTAGCGCTTCGTCGAATAGACCAGCGACATATCCTCAAACTTCTCGATTGGGAGTTTATTGATGTCGGCCGCGCTGTGGAGTTCCTGCAACGAGGGCATAGCAACGATTCCGGCGGCCAGCTCGGTCGAAGGAGACCGCAGCATGGCGGTCGCGGCGGCGAATAAAGCGACAGCGGCGAAAGCACGAATCATCAGACGCTTCATGAGAAGCCTCCCGTTCGGTTCGCAGAAAAGTCTGCAGCGTTTTAATTAGCTCGAACAGCGACGCACGAATGTGAGCTGCTTCACGTCTCACGCTCACTTGATGCAGAGAGACCGCCTTCGGGCGGTCTTTCTCTATGCACGATCTCGGCGCGGTGCCCACATCCGGCGTGCGATCAGGCGCAGTAACCCGGAATAGCCCTTGGGCCGGGACGGGCGCGTCGCCAATGCGGCTTCGTCGTGATCGCAGGTGTGGATGGCAGACGGACTAAAGAGGCTCTCAGTTGGGCCGGATGTCGCGGTCGATCATCAGAGCTTTGCCGCCGAAGTCGGCTGGCGGCTGGGGTAGGGATGGTCATTCCGGGCGTGCGAAGCACGAACCTCAGATGTGCAATTGCACATCGGGGAATGTCGAGATTCCGGGTTCGCATCTTCGATGCGCGCCGGAATGACGTCTCACCTCACGCGGCGCGCACGCTGTCCAGGAACTTCTCGACCTCGTCCTTGAGGTGAATGCTTACGTCGGATAGCGCCTGTGCCGATCTCAGCATCTGACCGGATGTCACGCCGGTGTCGCTGGCTCCCTTGGCGACACGCTCGATGTTGTCGGCAACGTCCAGGGTGCCGCTGGCGGCAGCCTGGACGCCTTGCGCAATGCTTTTGGTCGCCGTGCCCTGCTGTTCGACCGCGGACGAAATCGACGTGGTGATCTCGCTGATACGCTCGATCGTCAGCCCGATCGCCTTGATCGCGTTGACGGACTCTCCCGTGGCGCGCTGCATGTTGACGATGTGCGCGCTGCGATGTGCGCGCTGATCTCGTCGGTAGCTTTGGCGGTCTGGCCCGCCAAAGTCTTCACCTCTTGCGCGACCACCGCGAATCCGCGGCCGGCGTCGCCGGCCCGTGCGGCCTCGATGGTTGCATTGAGCGCGAGGAGATTGGTCTGTTCCGCAATCGATGTGATCAGCTTCACCACGTCGCCGATCCGATCGCCGGCTGCCGACAATTCCGCCATCCGCTCGTCCGTTGCGTTGGCTTGCTTGACCGCGTCGGCGGCAACGCCATTCGACTCCTGAACCCTGCGGCTGATCTCAACGATCGACTGCGACAGCTCGTTCGAAGCGGCCGCGGCGTTGCGGACATGCTCGGAAGCCTGCCTGGAGGCATTGGCGGATTGTCCCGACATCTCTGCCGTTGAATGTGCCGTAACGGAAAGTTGCTGTGCATCCTTTTCAAACTGCCCCGAAGAATTCAGCACCCGCTCGATGGATCCGCCGATCTTGGCGCGGAAATCCTCGACGAACTGATTGAGGTCCGCCTTGCGCCGTTCCGTCGCCATCTTTTCAGCATTGATGCGTTCAGCCTCGAGTTGGCGGCGTTCGATGCGGTTGTTCTTGAAAACATCGATGGTTCGGGCGATCGCCCCGATTTCGTCGTGGCGACCAGAATGACGGACTTCGATGTCTGTGCGTCCCTCGGCGAGGCCGGTCAGCGATTCCGTCACAGCTTTCAGCGGCTTGGTGACGCGGCGGACAATGAGCATCGTCATCGCGAGCACCAGCAAAGCGGCGATCGCCGCAGCAACGGTCATTGCCCAGATCGCCTGCCACAGCATGGTGTCGAACTGCGCAGTCGGAATGCCGACATAGACGATGCCGATCACCTTGCCGCCAGCACCGAACACCGGTTGATACGCGGTATAGAAACGACGTCCAAACAGGATCGCCGGGCCTTTGTAGGCTTCGCCGCGGCGGAGTACGGTTTGCGCGGGATGATCAGCCGCAAGCTGCGTGCCGACCGCCCGGTCGCCATTTTCTTTCTTCAGATTGGTCGTGCGGCGAACAAATTGCTGCGACGCCTCGTCATACACGAAGAGCGTGGCGGTGCCGCCGACATAAGAGGTGGCCCGATCCACAATCCTGTGATCGCCGAATTCCGGCATCTGCGGAATTTCAACGCGGTCAACGACGCCGTCTCGAATTGCGATCTTCGCGTTAGGGAAGGTTTCGGAAAACGCGAGACTGAGCGTGCGGAGGTTGACGTCGATATCGCGCTCCGCACGGGCTTCGAAGTCGCGCGTCAACGACCAGTACCCGGCTCCCACCACGAGCGCAGTATTGACCGCGATCAGGATGGCCGCGCTAACGACGGCCTTTGGCCCGAGGTTAAGTCGCAGGAGAGCGAAGCGCTTTCCCCTAAATCCAAACGCCATGGCGCCTCTCCGAAAATCAGCTTTAATGTAAGAACTTATTCGATTTCCTTTACCATCCGCTTAATGTCGCGTCGGCTACCATGATACCGTTCAGGTTTACTGCCGAGGTGGGCTAACGGTTAGGTTGACTCGGCGTCTTCCTGGACAAGCGAAGCGTGGGCATCAGATGTGCAATTGCCATCGGGGAATCTTGAGATCCCTGGTTAGCCTCTTCGATGCGCCGCGGAATGACAGTCCGTGGGCTTCACCCATGCACCAAAGACTTCGCGATCATGCAGTGAATGCCCTTGGAGCCGTTGACGGTCTGCGTCACCCGGAGGTCCGCGGCCAGACTGCAGAGCGTGTAGGCATCCTCGCGCGACAAATTCCGCTTTTCGCCGAGCAACACGATCATGTCGCGCAACGCCCGCACCACGCACTGATCGAGGTCGGGATCCATCGCCATCGTCATGTAATGCGTCGGCGTTTCGGCGCGGGGATAGCCGAGCCGCAAATCCTTGCGCAGTGTCAGCCTGAAACGTCCCTGCAGCGCGGTCTCGATCGCGGTGACGCAGACCTCGCCATCGCCCTGGACGCCGTGACCGTCGCCGCAGGAGAATAGCGCGCCCGGCACGAACACCGGCAAATAGAGCTTTGCACCGGGTATCAGCTCCTTGTTGTCGAGGTTGCCGCCCATCGCGCGCGGAATCAGCGAGGTGATGCGGCCCCATGCCGGCGGCGGCGCCACGCCCATCACGCCGAAGAACGGCGCCAGCGGCAGATCGAGCCCCCACGGCAGCCGGCCCACCATCCGCTTCTGGTCGAGCGGAATGTTCATCAGCCGGGTTTCGTGGAAATCGTCGGGCAGCGTGCCCGCGAGAGGCCGGATCATGTTGTAACCCCAGTCCTGCCTGAGCCTGACGTCGAGAATTTCGACCTCCAGCACATCGCCGGGTTGCGCGCCCTCGATCGCGACGGGGCCGGTCAGGATGTGGCCTGGCACCATCCGCTCGTTTTTCGCGTGAACCTCGGCCAGTTCGGGCGGAACGTGAAACCGGCTGCGGTCCGGCACCACCTCCGGGCCGCCGCTGATGGTGTCGATGGTCACTTCATCGCCGCTGGCGATGGTGAGGACGGGTTTCAGCTTCGCTTCGAAAAAACCCCAGTGGCAGGTCTCGGGGCTGGAATGCAGGTGATGATGCGTCATGAAAGCGGTTCTCGTCTGCTTGGCTGTTACAGGCATAGTAGTCTGCCTTGCGCAGACCACGTAAACTTGTCAGCGCTCCCGAGGCAATCCATCATTTTCGAATGCTGCTCTTGTGAAGATAGATGGATACGTGGGTCGAGTCCGCGTATGACACGGAATATTAGGTTCGGCGCAACATCCATCTGAAAGAGATTTTGTATTGTTTTTTGTGCTCTCCAAAACGCTCGGCGTCATGCTGTTGCCGACGAATTTCCTGATCGGCGTCGGTCTATTCGGCGCGATCCTGCTGGCCACAAGATTTACATCCCTTGGCCGCAAGCTCCTGATTGCTTCCGTCGTGCTTCTTGCAATATGCGGATTCTCGCCGCTCGGAAAGCTGGTGCTTTATCCGCTGGAGTCGCGGTTTCCGCCATGGGATGCCGCGCGAGGCGCGCCGAACGGCATCGTCGTCCTCGGCGGGTCGATCGACGCGGATCTTTCGGCCGCGCATGGCGTGCCGCTCTTCAAAGGCGCAGTCGACCGCGTGATTGCAGTGGCAGCACTTGCCCATCGATATCCGAACGCTCGCATCATCTTTTCAGGCGGAAGCGGGAATTTAATATCCGGCGATGCAAGGGAGGCCGATTACGCCAGCGCGGTATTCGAAAGTCTCGGAGTTCCCAAGCAACGCCTGACGATGGAGCGGCGCTCGCGCAACACCCAGGAGAATGCCGAATTCTCCAAGGCGATTGCCGCGCCAAAAAGCGGCGAGCGATGGCTGCTGGTGACGTCGGCTTACCATATGCCGCGATCGGTCGGCCTGTTTCGAAAGGCCGGATTTGCGGTCGAGCCGTACCCGGTCGACTGGCGGGTGGGCGGACGCGCGGACATTCTGACGTTTTCGAGCTTATCCTCGGAAGGGCTGGAGCGCGTCGACACGGGCATCCGCGAATGGATAGGCCTTGCAGCCTACTGGATCTCAGGCAAAACACGCGAATTCTTCCCCGGCCCGGACCCGCAATAGATGACGTACCAAGCGACGCGCTTGTCGCGGTCGCGCCCTATGGTATTCAGAGCGACGTGCGCGCCGGCATGGGCTTTTCCAAAGTCAAGAAATAGCGCATCCGAACTTTCCCGCAGCCTCCAAGGAATCGAATATGAAGCCTTCGTCGAAGTTCGACATCATTGTCTATGGCGCCACCGGCTTCACCGGCCAGCTCGTCGCCGAATATCTCGCGGCGCATTATACCGGTAAGACCGATCCGAAATGGGCGATGGCGGGACGCAGCCTGGACAAGCTCGCATCCGTGCGCGATGCAATCGGCGCGCCAGCCGACACGGCTTTGATCCAAGCCGATGCCAGTGATCCCGCATCGCTGAAGGCCATGGTCAACCAGACCAAATCGGTGCTCAGCACCGTCGGCCCATATCAACTCTACGGCTCCGATCTGGTCGCGGCCTGCGCCGCCACGGGTACCGATTACCTCGACCTCTGCGGCGAGCCGGTCTGGATGCGTCAGATGATCGACGCCCAGCAGGCCACCGCGCAGTCGACCGGCGCCAGAATCATGTTTTCCTGCGGCTTCGATTCGCTTCCATTCGAACTCGGCGTGCTCTTTTGTCAGGAAACGGCGAAAAGGGTTCTCGGCGCGCCGGTCAGCCGCATCAAAGGCCGCGTCCGCGATATGAAGGGAACGTTCTCCGGCGGCACCGCGGCGAGCGCCAAAGCGACATTCGCGGCCGCCGCGAAAGACCTGAGCCTGGTTGCCCTATTGCAGAATCCATTCGCATTGACGCCGGGCTTCGAAGGTCCGAAGCAGCCGCGAGGCAACAAACCGCTGTTGGACGAGGATCTGGGCTTGTGGACGGCGCCTTTTGTGATGGCGACCATCAACACCCGCAACGTGCATCGCTCCAACATGCTGATGAACTTTCCGTACGGCAAAGACTTCGTCTATGACGAGATGATCCTGACAGGACCCGGAGAGCAGGGCGAAGCCAACGCCAAACGTCTCGTCGCGGCCGTCAATGCCGAGAGGATTGGCAGCGGTGGACCGAAGCCGGGCGAAGGGCCGTCGAAAGAAGAACGTGAGTCCGGCCTTTACGATCTTCTGTTCCTTGGTCTCGCTCCGGACGGACGCCAGATTCGCGTTGCGGTCCGCGGCGACCGCGACCCCGGTTATGGCTCGACGTCGAAAATGATCGCGGAATGCGCGATCTGCCTGTTGCGCGACACGCCGGAAGTTCCAGGCGGCATCTGGACTCCCGGCGCGGCCATGGGCAACAAACTGATGAAGCGGCTCGTCGATCACGCCGGCCTGACCTTTGACGTCGAGACGTAATACCGCGGCTCAGCCCGTGCGGGGATCGCCGGACGCGATGGGTGCCTGATGCGAGGTGCTGGCCTTGTAGCGTTGCGCGGCGGCGAACATGCCCCACATAGCGCCCAGCATCATCCAGAAGTGCCGCTAGTGGTCGGTGTCGATGATGAAGCTTTCGCCGACCGTGCCTGAAAACGCGGCGAAGATCGCGAGATAGGCGCGTTGCCAGGGCACGCGGACGAAGACGTGCCGGAACCCCATGATGACAGTGATAAACGCGCGTTGCCAGGGCACGCGGACGAAGACGTGCCGGAACCCCATGATGACAGTGATAGACACCAGCGCCGGATAGCAGATGCCGGCAAAGTCCCGGTTCCACAGCGCCATGTTGAAGGTGGCGTGCTTGTGACCCATGAAACAGGCGGTGCGAACGCCGTGTCTATGCCCGAGCGCGAGCGGCAGCAGCAACAGCGGCCAATGTTCCGCGTCGTACGCGATAATGATGAAAGGCAGAACGCCCTCACGCTCTCCGACCTGCGTTGCCAGGGGCTAAGGAAATCGAACCGCTGATACGGAGTGGAGAACTGCTGCTGATCTTCGAGGCCGCGCCAGATCGTTTCGGTCCGGCCGAGATCGTGAAGAATCTCGAAGCTAACGATGCGGCTCGCCCTCGACCACGCCTGCGCTTCTGCCGTTCGGCTTTCGATCGCGGCAGCCATGGTCATTGCAAAACCTGTCTTCGGGGAATTATTTATCCTTTTCGGCCGAGCGTTGCAAAGAAACGTCAACAAAGCGTAATGAAAATGCGGCCGCGGGACTAGCCGCGTTGAGAGGCGAGACATTGCCATCCGACAACAGACTCTTGACGAACCTGCGACTGGAGCTGGCCTATTTCAGCGGCTCCGCGTGGCTGAGGGGACGGCGGATCGGCGGCGCCGGCGTCGTTCTGCGCTTTGAACGCGTGCGCCCATGGCGCGCCGCGCGCTTTCAGCCGCTGAGATCTCACGAAATCACGCCCAGATTTCTCGATCGGACGATCCGCGCATTGAAGCGCTGGAAATTCGATATCGTTTCGATGGACGAGGTTTGCCGCAGGGCGGTCATGGTGGCCTCGCCAAGACGGTTTGTGTGCCTGACCTTCGACGGTGGCTACAAGGATCTGATCACATCAGCCTATCCGGTGTTGTCGCGACACGGCGTGCCCTTCACCGTTTACGTGCCGACGGCGTTTCCGGACGGCCTCGGCGAGGCATGGTGGCTCGCGCTTGAACAGGTGATTGCGTGCGAGAATCGCCTCAGCCTTATGATGGATCGCAACGAACGCCATTTCAGCATCGAAAGCACCTTCGAAAAATATCAGCTCTACGAATTTCTCGAAAGCTGGATGCGTTCGCTCGCGCCGCCGGATCTATCGCCCGCCGTCAAGGATCTTTGCAGGCGATACTCGGTCGACCTCGCGGCACTGTCGCGCGGCGCATCGATGGACTGGGACGATCTGGCGAAGCTTGCGGCCGATCCGCTCGTGACGATCGGAAGCGCGACGGTGAACTATCCGGTCCTGTCGAACCTCAGGGATGCCGATGCATTGCGCGAGATGGCGATGGGTAGGGCGGTCGCGCAAGCCGCGTTCCACCGCGATGTCAAACATTTCGCCTATCCGTTCGGCGATCGCGCATCCTGGCGTCGGCAGCATGTCGCGATGGCGGCTGAAGCCGGTTTCGCCAGTGCGGCGTCGGCGATATCGGGCGTCGTGGAAGCGGAAGGCCGAACCAATCTTCATGCGCTTCCGCGCATCGCCTGGGACGGGCGACGGCGTTCGCTGCGCGCCATGCGCGTCATTCTTTCGGGCAGCACATTCGCTGCGGCGAAGCGCGCTCGCGGCCCGTAGTTTTAAAGCATGATCTGGAAAAGTGGAGCATTCAACGCAGTTGAATGGCCTAGGCGTCCGGCCGCGCCATCCAGCTGATGATCGGCATCGCCGGCAACACCCATCCGATGCCAGCCACGACATAGAAGATAGCCTGCAGCAACCCGGAGTTCGCGAGCCACGGGGTCTGCGCCACCGTCATTCCCATCAATGACCACACCACCACCAGTAACAACAAGGCGATGGTTCCGATGAATTTGCGGGTGCGTATGGTCATGATGGAAATGTGCAACTCACTTGAGTGGGCGCCTTGCGCGCGGGAACGGGCGGACTATAAGGTGCGCGCAAATTCATTCAAGCGCAGCTTCGATGACCGCCATTTCTGCAAATAACCGCGCCATCAGATGGTGGCTGCTCTCGATCGCCGTGCTGATCGCGATCATGGTGCTGGTCGGCGGCGCCACGCGTCTGACCGAATCCGGGCTCTCGATTGTCGAGTGGAAACCCGTTACCGGCACTCTGCCGCCGCTCACTCAGGAGCAATGGACACAGGCATTCGAGGCCTACAAGACCATTCCGCAATATCGCGAACTCAACGCCGGCATGAGCCTTAGCGAGTTCAAGACGATTTTCTGGTGGGAATGGAGCCACCGCCTGCTCGGGCGTGTGATCGGGGTCGCCTATCTGCTGCCGTTTCTCTGGTTTCTCTGGCGCGGCGCTTTGGGCGCGGACCTGAGGCGGCGGTTGTGGCTGATCTTCGGCCTCGGCGCGCTGCAGGGCGCGGTCGGCTGGTGGATGGTGGCCTCAGGGCTTTCGCAGCGCGTCGAGGTTTCGCAATATCGTCTCGCCACCCATCTGGTGCTGGCGCTCCTCATTTTTGCAGCAATCGTCTGGACGCTGCGCCGGCTGGCGGACCGGCCTCCATCAGCCGCATCTGTGCGGCTGAAATTCACCAGTGCGGCACTGCTCGTGCTGACATTCGTGCAGCTCTATCTGGGCGCGCTGGTCGCGGGGCTGCGCGCGGGAAAGGTCTACAACACCTGGCCTGAAATCGACGGTGCGTTGATTCCATCCGCGGCGCGACTGTTCTTTGAAACGCCATGGTGGCGCAACCTGTTCGACAACACGCTCACGGTGCAGTTCGAGCATCGTATGACCGCCTACGCGCTGTTTGCGCTTGCCGCCTTGCACGCGCTCGACGCTGTTCGGTCGCGGTCGGGGACTGCGGCCGTCAACGGCGCATTGTGGCTGGCGGCAGCGGTGACGCTGCAGGCGACGCTGGGTATCCTCACGCTGTTGAACCAGGTTCCGATTTCCCTCGCATTGGCCCACCAGGCCGTTGCGATCGCGGTTCTGACGCTTGCAATTTTTCAGGCCGAACGACTGGCTGCGCGGCACACGGAACAGGAGCCGCGAAAACCGGTTCTTCCGGTCACCCAAATCGGCTGACCAATTCGGCTGAATTGAACGATTCTAATTTTCTCCTGAATATGCAGAAGCTCCCTGTTTGCAGGGCTTTCTCTTCTCTGCGCGCCCTTTAACGGAGTTGTGTAGACCGGCACAGCTTTACTTGAAGCGCTCCCGAGATAAAACGAGCCAAACACAGGTTTGCTCATGTCGTCTGTATTCATTCAGGCCGCCGTCATCCTGCTCCGCGAGGGGCTCGAAGCCATGCTGGTGATCGCCGCGCTCGCCGGCTATCTGTCCAAGGCCGGTGCCGGCCATCGCATCCAGGCCCTCTACGGCGGATCGCTCGCTGCGGTCGGGGCCAGCATCATCGCTGCGTGGCTGTTCGCGGTCTTGAATTCGGGCGAGCACAGCGACGTGCTCGAAGGCATCATCATTCTCGTCGCCGCCGGCCTGATGCTTTACGTCAGCGGCTGGCTGATGGTGAAGCAGGACCCGCGCGGCTGGCAGGATTATCTGGCGCACAAGGCCGGCAACGCGCTGGCGCAGGACACCGTCTGGGCGGTCGCCGCGCTCGCCTTCCTCGCGGTGTTTCGCGAAGGCGCCGAAACCGTGCTGTTCATCAATGCTCTTGCCACAGCCGAGGGTGGCTGGACCGCCGGCCTGTTCGCGGGGTTAGGCGCCGCGACGATCGGGCTCGTCGTGCTGTTTTATTTTATCAACCTGATCGCGCAGAAGATTCCGCTGCGGCCGTTGTTCATCATTACGTCGGCATTTTTGTTTGCGATGGCGATCAAATTCATCGGTGAAGCCGTGCAGGAATTCCAGGAACAGTCGATGCTGCCGTTCACCGAACTGAAAAGCGCGGCCTGGCTCGGCGTTATCGGTTTGAATCCGACGGTCGAGGCGCTGTCCGCGCAGCTATTGGTGATCGTGTTTGCGCTGGCGACTTATTCGGTGGTCCAGCGTAACAGCCGGCTCGCCCGCGAGGACAAGGCCGCGATGCGAACGGCGAAGCCGTAAGTCCTAGCAATAGCCGTAAACCCCGCAGGCGTAGGGCAGGCGATCCCAATAGTTGACGTAGGGGCCGCCGTAGTAGGGGCCTTGGTAGTCGTAGGAATACGCCGATCCATAATAGCCGGGGAGCGTCGAAGACCCCGGCAGCAGGGGCGCGCCAATAAACGCCGGGATGTAGCGGACATCAGCGTAGTCAGGCGCGTACAGTAGCTCTGGCGACTCGTAGACGAAGAGGCGGGGACCGTAAGAGCGGCGATATGGGTACGGCGCGCCATACGAAATGGTGGTTCTGAAATTGTAATGCGGCCGAGGCAGTCCCGCGGGCAATCTGGCGGCGACGCGACGCCAGCCGTGATGGGGACCTTGGCGGGTGAGGGCCCGGTCCGCACTCTCAGCGGTCTCGCTAGCTACGATCGCGACAAGTATTGCAATCGTGAAACGCAGCATCGGCTGCTCCCAATGATGGTCCCGGCATTCAGCGAGTATAGCGCAGTTCGTGGGGCATGGCAGCGTTGGCCGGTGACGATCGCGAATATGGCTAGAGCCTGCCCCATCCAGCAACGTCATTCCCCGATGTGCAATTGCACATCAGAGGATGCGCCTGCTTGACGCAGGCCCGGAATCCATACTCCCGATCATGGTTATGGATTCCAGGTTCGCTCGTTCACTCGCGCCCTCAGATGCGCCAATTGGCGCATCGGGGAATAACGAAGGGTCAGGCGCTCAGCGCCTGCTCCAGATCGGCGATCAAGTCTTCCTTGTCTTCAATGCCGATCGACAGCCGCACCACGTCGGGCGCTGCGCCCGACTTGACCTTGGCGGCATCGTCGAGCTGACTATGCGTCGTCGATGCCGGGTGAATCACCAGCGAACGGGTGTCGCCGACATTGGCTAGATGGGAGAACAGTTTCAGGTTCGACACCAGGTTGACGCCGGCCTCGTAGCCGCCCTTGAGGCTGAAGGTGAACACCGCGCCGGCGCCTTTCGGCGCATATTTGCGCGCCAGGTTGTTGTATTTGTCTCCCGAGAGGCCGGCGTAGTTCACCGAGGCCACCGCCGGATGCGCCGATAGCCATTCCGCGATCGCTTTCGCATTCTCGCAGTGCTTTTGCATGCGCAGCGGCAGCGTTTCTATCCCAGTGAGAATCAAGAACGCATTGAACGGCGAGAGCGCCGGACCGAGATCGCGCAAGCCGAGCACGCGGCAGGCAATCGCAAACGCAAAATTACCGAAGGTCTCCTGAATCTTGATGCCGTGATATTCGGGACGCGGCTCGCTCAGCATCGGATATTTGTTATCCTTCGACCATTCGAAGGTGCCGGCATCGACAATGATGCCGCCGAGCGAGTTGCCGTGTCCGCCCAAAAATTTCGTCAGCGAATGCACGACGATGTCAGCGCCGTGGTCGATCGGGCGGATCAGATAGGGCGTCGCCAGCGTATTGTCGACAATCAGCGGCACGCCGGCTTTGCGGGCGACCGCGGAGATCGCCTCGATATCGGTAACGGAGCCGCCGGGATTGGCAATCGACTCGATGAAGATCGCCTTGGTGTGCGGCGTGACCGCGCGCTCGAAGCTTTCGATATCATCAGGGTCGGCCCACACCACGTTCCAGCCGAAACTCTTGAAGGCGTGGGTGAACTGGTTGATCGAGCCGCCGTAGAGTTTGCGCGCCGCAATGAACTCGTCGCCGGGCTGCAGCAGCATCTGAAATACCACCATCTGGGCGGCGTGGCCGGAGGCAGTCGCAAGGGCCGCGGTGCCACCTTCGAGCGCGGCGACGCGTTCTTCCAGTACCGATGTGGTCGGGTTGGTGATGCGGGTATAGATGTTTCCAAACGCCTGCAGTCCGAACAGTGACGCGGCATGATCGGCATCGTTGAACACGAATGATGTGGTTTGATAGATCGGCGTCACCCGCGCGCCGGTGGTCGGATCGGGTTGCGCGCCGGCATGCACGGCGAGGGTCGAAAATCCCGGAAGGCGATCGGTCATTCTTTGCGTCCTGTTCTGCTTATTTGAAATCGCGCGGCCGGCATGCTGATGGCAGTGGTGACCACAGTCAAGGCAACCCGAGGTTTCACGTGTGATTGGGAACGGTCGTGCTTCGCGGAGCCTGGCATTGGGCGGCGCTTTGCGCCGACCCGTTGGCCGCGTCCTCAGAACAATCGTTTAGCATTTGCGTCACGTGAGGTCGCTCTTGTTTTTTGCGGCGCGGTCGGATGCGTTGGTTTCGCCGCCACTGACGCTCATCCGGTTCAATGAAAGCCGCATGCCCTGGGTCGGCATCGGCGCGCGCTTGGAACTGAGCGTTCGCGAATTGACGCCCATCCACGAAATTTCCGAGGACAGCCGCCCATATTCGATCTTCGGGCAGCGGTTCATGACAACCTTGAGGCCAGCGGCTTCCGCTTTTGCGGCAGCGGCATCATCTCGTGCGCCGAGTTGCATCCAGATCACCTTCGGTGGTGGCGTCAATTTCAGCGCTTCATCGACCGCCGGCATGATGTGGCTCGAATTCCTGAAGATGTCGACCATGTCGATGGGATGGCCGATGTCCAGCAGCGACGCGACGAAGGGTTTTCCAAGCAGGCTCTTGCCGACGTGCCCGGGATTGACCGGGATCATGTCGTAGCCGCGCTGCGCGAGATATTTGAAGGCGAAGTAACTCGGCCGCACATTGACCGGCGACGCCCCGACCATCGCGATCGACTTCACGCCGTTAAGAATCTCGCGGATGTAATTGTCCGAGTAGGCGTCATGGTTCATCGCGAATTTATCCATTACGTGATTGCGGGGAGCGAAGCGACGAAGCAATCCAGTCTTTCTTTGCGGCTGCGTATTGCTTCGCGGAGCCTGTCATCGGGCGCGCGTTCGCGCGACCCGTTGGCTCGCAATGACGTGAATTGGGCATTTACCGGTCTTGCCATTTCGGCTCGCGCTTCTCGATGAAGGCGCCGATGCCTTCCTCGGCGTCGCGCGCCATCATGTTCTCGGTCATTACCTCTGCCGCATAGCGATAGGCATCCGCAAGGCTCATTTCGGCCTGACGATAGAACGCGGCCTTGCCGAGCTTGACGGTGTAGGCGGATTTGAGCGCGACCCTCTCGGCCAGCTCAATCGCCGCATCGCGTTCGGCGCCGGCTGCAACGACGCGGTTGACCAGGCCGATATCCCGCGCGGTCGTTGCGGAAACCGGCTCGCCGGTGAGCAGCATTTCCATCGCCTGCTTGCGCGGAACATTGCGCGACAGCGCCACCATCGGGGTCGAACAGAACAGTCCGATATCGACCCCGGGGGTAGCAAACGTCGCGGCCTGCGACGCCACTGCAAGATCGCAGCTTGCGACCAACTGGCACCCGGCCGCGGTGGCGACGCCCTGGACTGCGGCCACGACCGGTTTGGGCAATTGCACGATAGCCTGCATCATCGCGCTGCAGGCCGTCATGATCTCGGCGAAATAGGCGCGCCCGAGATCGGCATCGGCGCGGCGGGCGGTCAATTCCTTCATGTCATGACCCGCGGAAAACGCCGGACCGTTGCCTGCGATCACCACCGCGCGCACGCTTTTATCATCGTGAATATCCTTGAGCGCCGCATGCAGCTCTGCAATCAGCCCCTCCGAAAGGCTGTTGCGGGCTTGGGGCCGATTGAGCGTGAGCACGGCGATGCTGCCAAGCGTTTCGCGCAGCAGAATCGGCGATTGCGGCGTGGTGGGACGTGCGGTCTGGCTCGTCATCGAAATATCCGCTTGGGCAGGTTCGTCATCTTAATGTAACAAGCGGGGCGAGGCGAGGCGAGGGCAGGCGAAGTGGCAATTGCGAAAATGAGCGTCGCTCAACTGGAGGAGTTTCTCCACGTCGAGTTTCCCCAGGCCTTCAGCGGCGGCGATATATCAATCGAAAGCGCCGATGGTGCTTCGTGCCTGCTGCGTCAGCGCTACAGCGACCAAATGCTGCGTCCGGGCGGGACGGTCTCGGGACCGACGCTGATGGCGCTGGCCGATTTCGCCATGTATGTGGTGCTGCTGTCGGCGATTGGCCCGGTTGGCCTCGCGGTGACGACAAACCTCAACATCAATTTTCTGCGCAGGGGCCAGCCGGGGCAGGATGTGCTTGCGGCAGCGAGGCTTTTGAAACTGGGCAAGCGGCTTGCGGTGGGTGAGGTCAATCTGCTGTCAGGGACATCGCCAGATCCGATCGCCCATGTGACGTCCACCTATTCCATTCCAAACACTTAGCGTTTTCTACGGTAATATCGCACCATATTTTCAAGCTATTGTTTTTACAAGGATAATTCTCTCCATCAGGCATTGACGCGTGCGACGGACCTATCTAGAAAGCGCGCAGGTTGGGCGCTGACGCGTCCGATGTCCCCCTTTCACGGATTTCCTCACATGAAAACGTTTTCGGCAAAGCCTGCCGAGGTGACGAAGAAGTGGGTGCTGATCGACGCCAAAGGTCTGGTGGTCGGCCGGCTCGCCACACTGGTCGCGATGCGGTTGCGCGGCAAACACCTCCCGACCTACACGCCCCATGTCGATTGCGGTGACCACGTCATCATCATCAACGCGGCCCACGTCGTGCTCACCGGGCGCAAGCGCGAGAACAAGGTCTATTACAATCACACCGGGTTCATCGGCGGCATCAAGGAACGCACGGCAAAGTCGATCCTCGAGGGCCGTTTTCCCGAGCGCGTGGTCGAGAAGGCCATCGAGCGCATGATTCCACGCGGTCCGTTGGGCCGCGTTCAGCTCGGTAACTTACGCGTTTACCCCGGCCCCGAGCATCCGCACGAGGCTCAGCAACCCGAGACGGTCGATATCGCTTCGATGAATCGCAAGAACATGAGGGCTGCATAAAATGTCCGACACCATGCAGTCTCTCGATCAGTTGTCGTCGCTCAAGCCGGCCGCGCCGGAAGCGCCGAAATACGTCAAGAAGATCGACAAGCAGGGCCGTGCCTACGCCACCGGCAAGCGCAAGGACGCGGTTGCGCGCGTCTGGATCAAGCCCGGCGCCGGCAAGATCGTCGTCAACACCCGCGAAGTCGAAGTCTATTTCGCCCGTCCGGTGTTGCGGATGATGATTCAGCAGC
>WNFR01006144.1_pt1 | contig 18122 bp, 18 predicted proteins | sample 5400221 | NCBI WGS metagenome assembly WNFR01 (sample SAMN13153357, study PRJNA577476) | soil metagenome | isolation source: 40 cm soil under Madrone tree | place: USA:California | collected 2016-06-14
GTCCGGTCGATGCCATCGTCGAGGGGCCGAATTTCGAATTCGCGACCGAGACGCGCGAGGAACTCTATTATGACAAGGCGAAACTTCTCGCCAATGGCGACCGCTGGGAGCGCGAGATTGCGAAATCGATCGAACTCGACGCGCCGTACCGGTGAGGTGATGAATTTGGCGAACGGGACGCATGAACGTACCACGGGCACGACGGGCTCTCTCCCCCATAAGGGGGGAGGGAACGCCCTGGCGGTTGCTGGCAGGCATCTCTCTCACGCTGGGGGCGCGCAATGATCCTACCCGCGCTGTTCTTCTATCTGTTCGCCGGCATCTGCGTGGCATCGGCCGTGATGGTGATTGTGTCGCGCAATCCCGTGCATTCCGTGCTGTTCCTGATCCTGGCGTTCGTCAACGCGTCAGGTCTGTTCGTGCTGATGGGCGCCGAGTTTCTGGCGATGATCCTGGTCGTGGTCTATGTCGGCGCGGTCGCGGTGCTGTTCCTGTTCGTGATCATGATGCTCGACGTCGATTTCACCGAACTGCGCGAGGGCTTTCTCGAATATCTGCCGATCGGTCTTGTGATCGGTGCGGTGTTTCTCGCGGAGTTGCTGCTGGTCGGGGGTAGCTGGGTCATCAATCCCGGCGCAGTCAAATCGATTACCGCGGCGATCCCGAGCAATGTCAGCAACACCGAGGCGCTCGGCCTCGTGCTCTATACAAAGTACATCCATTACTTCCAGATCGCAGGGATGGTGCTGCTGGTTGCGATGATCGGCGCCATCGTGCTGACACTGCGCCACAAGGTCAGCGTCAAGCGGCAGGACATCAATGTGCAGAACGCGCGGACGCCCGAACTTGCGATGAGCGTGCGCAAGGTGGCGTCGGGGCAGGGCCTGCAGGATGCGGACGCGCCGGAGTGGGTGCAATGACCATCGGTCTCGGACATTATCTCTCGGTCGGCGCGATCCTGTTCACAACAGGGATCCTCGGCATCTTTCTCAACCGCAAGAACATCATCATCATTCTGATGTCGATCGAACTGATCCTGCTCGCTGTCAATATCAACCTGGTGGCGTTCTCGACCTTCCTCGGCGACATCGTCGGCCAGGTATTTGCGCTGCTGGTGCTCACGGTGGCGGCGGCCGAAGCGGCGATCGGTTTGGCGGTGCTGGTGGTGTACTTCCGCAATCGCGGCTCGATCGCGGTTGAAGACGTCAATCTGATGAAGGGTTAACGCGCCGATGATTCAGGCAATCGTCTTTCTGCCGCTGATCGGCGCGATAGTCGCCGGGCTGATAGCCGTGTTCGGCGCGCATGCGCGCAATCCGAGCGGCGATACGGTCGAGCATCACGACGACGCGCACGGCGTGGATGCCCATACGTCGGATGCCCATGAGGATCATGCCGCCCACGATCACGGCCACGACGATCATGCGGTCGAACCGCCGGCAGCAGGCTCGCGCGCGGCTGAGCTGATCACGACTGGATTGTTGCTGGTTTCGGCCGGTCTGTCCTGGTTCGCGCTGGTGGATGTCGGTTTCCTGCATCATGACGTCAGGATCCCACTGGCCCCATGGATCAATTCAGGCGATCTTCAGGTCGCGTGGTCGCTGCGGGTCGATACGCTCACCGCCGTGATGCTGGTCGTGGTCAATACGGTGTCGTCGCTCGTGCATCTGTATTCCATCGGCTACATGGACGAGGACCCGTACCGGCCGCGGTTCTTCAGCTATCTGTCGCTGTTTACCTTCGCGATGCTGATGCTGGTGACCGCGGATAATCTGGTGCAGTTGTTTTTCGGCTGGGAGGGCGTCGGGCTGGCGAGTTACCTGCTGATCGGTTTCTGGTACCAGAAGCCGTCGGCGAACGCGGCGGCGATCAAGGCCTTCGTGGTCAATCGCGTGGGCGATTTCGGCTTTGCGCTCGGCATTTTCGCGATCTTCATGCTGATCGGCTCGACCGACTTCGAGACGATCTTCGCCGGCGCGCCGGGCCTGACCGGCAAGACCATCGACTTCTTCGGCTGGCATGCCGACGCACTGACGCTGACCTGCCTGCTGCTGTTCATGGGCGCGATGGGCAAATCCGCGCAATTCCTGCTGCACACCTGGTTGCCGGACGCCATGGAAGGTCCAACGCCGGTCTCGGCACTGATCCACGCCGCGACCATGGTGACCGCCGGTGTCTTTATGGTGGCGCGGCTGTCGCCGCTGTTCGAGCTGGCGCCGAATGCGCAAGCCGTGGTGATGTTCTTCGGCGCGACCACCGCATTCTTCGCGGCGACCATCGGTCTTGTGCAGAACGACATCAAGCGCATCGTGGCTTATTCGACCTGTTCTCAGCTCGGCTACATGTTCGTGGCGATGGGGGCGGGGGCTTACTCGGTCGGCATATTTCATTTGTTCACGCACGCCTTCTTCAAGGCGCTGCTGTTTTTGGGCTCCGGCTCGGTGATCTATGCGATGCATCACGAGCAAGACATCCGCCACATGGGCGGGCTGTGGCGCAAGATTCCTTTCACGTTCTTCGTCATGTGCATCGGAACGCTGTCATTGACCGGATTTCCTTTTTTCGCCGGTTATTTCTCCAAGGACGCCATCATCGAATCCGCGTTCGCCTCGCACAACCCGTTGGCGTTCTATGGCTTCCTGATGACGGTGATCGCGGCCGGCCTCACCTCGTTTTATTCGTGGCGCTTGGTGATCAAAACCTTTTTGGGCGAGCCGCACGACCTGGAGCACTATGAAGCCGCACATGAGAGCCCGCTGTGGATGCTGATACCCCTCGGTGTTCTTGCAGCTGGATCGATTTTCGCGGGCTTCCCGTTCAAGGAATTGTTCGCGGGCCACGCCGTGGAAGAATTCTTCCGCGAGTCGTTGAAGATGAACCCGCACATCATCGAGGACATGCACCACATTCCTGATGCAATCGCTTATCTGCCGACCATTATGATGGCGATCGGTGCCTATGTGTCCTATGTGTTTTATGTTCAAAGGCCATATCTGCCGGTTGAACTCGCCCGCCAGCACCGGTTGCTCTACCAGTTCCTGCTCAACAAATGGTATTTCGACGAGCTCTACGATCTGATCTTCGTGCGCCCGACGAAGTGGCTCGGACGTTTCCTGTGGAAGGTCGGCGACGGTTACATCATTGACGGCTTCGGCCCCGATGGCGTATCGGCGCGGGTGCTTGACGTCACCCGCAACGTGGTGCGGCTGCAGACCGGCTATCTCTATCACTACGCCTTCGCGATGCTGATCGGCGTTGCAGGATTAATCACCTGGTTCATGTTCGGCTTGGGAGGCCAGTGATGACCACCTGGCCCATTCTCTCGGTCGTCACCTTCCTGCCGGTGTTCGGGACGCTCTTGATCTATATCAGCCGCGGCGACGACGAGGCCGCGCGGCGCAATGCGCGCTGGATTGCGCTGTGGACCACGCTGATCACCTTTGCCGTGTCGCTGATCCTGGTCTGGCGCTTCGATCCGGCGCAGCCGGACTTTCAATTCGTCGAAAAGGCGCCGTGGCTGGCCAATGCCATCACCTATCATATGGGCGTCGACGGCATTTCGCTGCCGTTCGTGATCCTGACGACCGCCCTGATGCCGCTCTGCATCCTCGCGAGCTGGAAATCCGTAACGCTACGCGTGCGCGAATACATGATGGCGTTCCTGATACTGGAAACGCTGATGGTCGGCACGTTCTGCGCACTCGACCTCGTGCTATTCTATCTGTTCTTCGAGGGCGGCCTGATCCCGATGTTCCTGATCATCGGGGTGTGGGGCGGGCCGCGCCGGGTCTACGCCTCCTTCAAGTTCTTCCTCTACACGCTGCTCGGCTCGGTCTTGATGCTGCTGGCGATCATGGCGCTGTACTGGAATGCCGGCACAACGGACATTCCGACCCTGATGCATACCGCCGTGCCGCGGTCCTTGCAGACCTGGGCGTGGCTGGCGTTCTTTGCCTCTTTCGCGGTGAAGATGCCGATGTGGCCGGTGCACACCTGGCTGCCGGACGCGCATGTCGAAGCGCCGACCGCAGGGTCGGTGATCCTGGCCGCGATCCTCCTGAAGATGGGCGGCTACGGCTTCCTGCGATTCTCGCTGCCGATGTTCCCGATGGCGTCGCATGATTTTGCGCCGCTGATCTTCTCGCTCTCGGTCATCGCCATCATCTACACCTCGCTGGTGGCGCTGATGCAGGAAGACATCAAGAAGCTGATCGCTTATTCCTCGGTGGCCCATATGGGCTTCGTGACCATGGGGATTTTCGCCGGAACCACGCAGGGCGTCGCCGGTGGCGTGTTCCAGATGGTGTCACACGGCATCGTGTCGGGCGCACTGTTCCTCTGCGTCGGCATTATCTACGACCGTATGCATACCCGCGAGATCGCGGCCTATGGTGGCTTGGTCAACCGCATGCCGCTTTACGCGCTGGTGTTCATGGTCTTCACCATGGCCAATGTCGGTCTGCCCGGCACCTCCGGCTTCGTCGGTGAATTCATGACGCTGATCGGCACCTTCAGGGTCTCCATCCCCACCGCTACCCTCGCCACAACGGGCGTGATCCTGTCGGCGGCCTATGCGCTGTGGCTCTATCGCAAGGTGGTATTCGGCGTGCTGAAGCCGTCGCTGGCGAGCATCAAGGATCTCACCTTCCGCGAGGGCCTCATCATGACGCCGCTGGTGGCCCTCACCATCCTGTTCGGCGTCTATCCGAAGCCGGTGCTCGATATGTCGGCGGCGTCGGTGCAGCAACTCGTCAACAACTACAACACCGCAGTAACTGCCGTGAAGGCAGCCGCGCTGCCGCAGTGAAGGCACAGAAGCGTTTTTCGAGCGAAGTGGAAACCGGTTCGCGTCAAGAAAACGCGTCAAACAAGGAGAATAGAGCCTCGGCTCTGATTTTAATCAGAAGCGAGGGTCTGGTCAGGACAACGCGCCATGAGCTTTGAGAGTGCAGGTTATCAGTTGCTGCCAGTGCTGCCGGAGCTGGTGCTGGCCGTGGGCGCCATGGTGCTCTTGATGTTGGGGGCCTATCGGGGTCAGCAGGCGACCGGTCTTGTCACCGGTCTTGCGATTTGTCTCTTGGTGTTCGCCGGCGTGCTCGAGCTGTTGCTGCCGGCCGGCAAACTGACGACCTTTGCCGGCAGCTTCATCGTCGACGACTTTGCCCGGTTCCTGAAAATACTGGCGCTGATCGGATCAGTGGCGACGCTCGTTCTTTCGGCGGAATTCCTGGCCGCTCCATCCCGGCGTATCTTCGAATACTCCATCCTGGTGCTGCTCTCGACGCTCGGCATGATGGTGTTGATCTCGGCCGGCGACCTGATCATGCTCTATCTCGGGCTCGAGCTGATGTCTCTCGCGCTTTACGTGGTCGCTGCGAGCAACCGCGACAGCGCGAGATCGACGGAAGCCGGCCTGAAGTATTTTGTCTTGGGCGCGCTGTCCTCGGGCATGCTCTTGTACGGCGCGTCCCTGATCTACGGCTTCACCGGAACCGTCAGCTTCGCGGGCATTGCCGCGGCTGCCAAGACCGGCAGCGTCGGCATCGTGTTCGGTCTGGTGTTCCTGCTCGCGGGGCTTTGTTTCAAGGTCTCCGCAGTGCCGTTCCACATGTGGACGCCCGACGTCTACGAGGGCGCACCGACGCCTGTCACCGCGTTCTTCGCTTCCGCGCCGAAGGTCGCAGCGCTTGCGGTGTTCACACGGGTTGCGCTCACCGCATTCCCGGGCATCGTCACGCAATGGCAGCAGATCGTGGTGTTCGTCGCCATCGCCTCGATGGCGCTGGGATCGTTCGCCGCCATCGGGCAAAAGAACATCAAGCGACTGATGGCCTATTCCTCGATCGGCCATATGGGCTTCGCGCTGGTTGGGCTTGCCGCCGGCACGCCTGAGGGCGCCCAGGGCGTCTTGGTCTACATCGCAATCTATGTGGCGATGACGCTCGGCAGCTTCGCGGTGATCCTGTCCATGAAGCGCAACGGTCAGCATGTCGAGAACATCAGCGCCCTTGCCGGATTATCGCGCACCAATCCGTTGCTGGCGTTCTTTTTTGCGATGCTGCTGTTTTCGCTGGCGGGCATTCCGCCGCTATCATCAAGGTGATGTATTTCGACGAGCCGCTCGCCAAGCTCGATCCGATGCGTATGGAATTGCGCACGGTGCTGGCGGTCGCGGGTCTCTTCAACATCTTTTTCTTCGTCTATCCGGGCCCACTGGTGAGCGTGGCGACGGTGGCGGCGAAGTCATTATTCTAGGGATGATCCACGAGTGACAGAACGCGCCGCGGGCAAGACCGTCATGGCGAGTCAACGGGTCGCGCGAACGCGCGCCCATGACAGGCTCCGCGAAGCAATCCAGAAGCTTCACCGGGAAAAGAACTGGATTGCTTCGTCGTTTTGCTCCTCGCAACGACGAGAAGCACGACCCAATCTATAGACGGCATATCGAACATCTCGAACTTTATGGATCGCATTTTAGATGACATTTTCGCTCGGTCCTCGAGCCGTATCGGGGGGGTACCGGCTCGCTGCCTTCGACAGCATCGGCTCGACCAACGTGGAAGCCATGTCGCGCGCGCGTGACGGCGAGCGCGGACCGATATGGTTCGTAACCTCGGAGCAGACCGCCGGGCGCGGACGACGCTCTCGCCCCTGGATCGCGCCACGCGGTAATCTCGCCAGCAGCATCCTGGAGGTGATCGATGTATCGCCTGCTGTCGCGGCGACGCTCGGCTTTGCGGCAGGACTTGCGCTGGAGGCGGCGCTGCAACGGGTAAGCATCGAAGCGTCGCTGAGATCGGCGGGATCGGACGAGATGAAGTTTTCGCTGAAATGGCCCAACGACGTTCTGGCGGGCCACAAAAAACTCGCCGGCATTCTGCTGGAAGCTGAAGCAGTGGCGGACAATGGCCTGGCGGTCGTCGTCGGCATCGGCACCAACGTCGTCGCCGCGCCCGAGGGCACGCCAACGCCAGCAACTTCGCTGGCGGCGCTGGGCGTCAATATCGGCGCGGAGGAATTATTCGCAACCCTCTCGGACTCTTGGGCGGAATTCCGCGACCTCTGGGACAGGGGACGCGGCTTTGGCGAGATCCGGCGGCTCTGGCTGGCGCGCGCCGCTGGACTTGGACAGCCGGTCGCGATCCAGTCCGGTGGCCCCGCAGTGGAAGGGACATTCGATACCATCGATGAGTCAGGCTGCATGATTATCAGGACGTCCGACGGCAGGCGGGTCCCGATATCAGCGGGCGATGTCTATTTCGGCTCCGCCGCATCGGCAGGGGCAGCCTGATGGCGCGACCGGATGAACTGACCTTTGCGCCGCTCGGCGGCGTCGGCGAGATCGGCATGAACCTGTCGATCTATGGCCTCGGCAACCGCCATCAGCGCTCATGGCTCGCGGTCGATCTCGGCGTGTCCTTTGGCGACGAGGAGCATCTGCCCGGCATCGATCTCATCATGCCCGATATCCGCTTCCTTGAAAAAGAGCGCAAGAATCTGATCGGCCTGGTCCTCACCCACGCCCACGAAGACCATTTCGGCGCCATCATCGACCTGTGGCCGAAGCTGAAATGCCCGATCTACGCGACGAAATTCAGCGCCGCGCTGTTCGAGGCCAAATGCGCTTCCGAGCGCAATCCGCCGAAAATTCCGGTCACGGTCGTGCCGTCAGGCGGCCGCATCGATCTCGGGCCGTTCAATGTCGAGTTCATTCCGGTCGCGCATTCGATACCGGAGTCCCATGCGCTGGCCATCCACACTTCCGCCGGCACCGTGCTGCATACCGGGGACTGGAAAATCGATCCGACGCCGATCATCGGCGTGCCGACCGACGAGCGGCGGTTGCGGGAACTCGGCGACGAAGGCGTGCTGGCGCTGGTCGGCGATTCGACCAATGCGGTGCGGGAAGGGCGCTCGCCGTCGGAGGCCGAGGTCGCCAAGACCATCACCGAACTGGTGAAGGCGGCCAAGGGTCGGGTCGCCGTGACCACCTTTGCTTCCAACGTCGCGCGGCTGCGCGCGGTCGCGGATGCCGCAAAGGCCGCGGGGCGCGAGGTGGTGGTGGTCGGCCGCGCCATGGAGCGCGTGGTGCAGGTGGCGCGCGAAACCGGCTATCTCGACGGCGTGCAGAACTTCCGCGGCGCCGATCTCTACGGCCATTTTCCCCCCGACAAGGTGCTGGCGCTGTGCACGGGAAGCCAGGGCGAGCCGCGCGCGGCGCTGTCGCGCATCGCCAATGACGATCATCCGCAGGTGACGCTGAACAAGGGCGACTGCGTGATCTTTTCCTCGCGCACCATTCCCGGCAACGAGAAGGCGGTGGGCGCCATCATCAATGGCCTGATCACGCAGGGCGTCGAAGTCATTACCGACCGCACCCACCTCGTCCATGTGTCCGGCCATCCGCGCCGCGACGAACTCCGCGACATGATCGCCTGGGTGCGCCCGCAGCTCCTGATTCCCGTTCACGGCGAAGCGCTGCATCTGTTCGAGCATGCCAAGCTGGCGCGGGCCGAGGGTGTGCCCAAGGTTCTGATCTGCCGCAACGGCGACCTGGTCAGGCTGGGACCGGGCGACGTTTCCGTGATCGAGGAACTGCCGTCGGGACGGCTCTACAAGGACGGCTCGATCCTGGAGGATTCCAAGTCGCGCGCGGTCATCGAACGGCGCAGACTGGCTTTCGCCGGCTGCGCCTTCGTGGCGATCGCCATGAACGACAAGGGCGAACTGGTCGACGACCCCGAGGTTGATCTGGTCGGCATACCCGAGAAGAATACGGCCGGAGAGACCATCGACGAGATCGTGTTCGACGTCGTGGTCTCGACGGTAGAGGGCCTGCCGCGGGCGCGGCGGCGCGATCCCGACGCGATGGCGGAATCGGTGCGCCGCGCGGAGCGCGCGGCGATCAACGAGCAGTGGGGCAAGAAGCCATTGTGCTACGTTCACGTGCTGACGGTCTAGCGCGTGTTCCGCAAAAGCATGCTCTCGGACATGATCCGAGGGTAGATACCGGTTTTGCGATCAGAACACGCGCAAATTATAATACAAGCGGAGGAGTGTCATGCTGGGCCGGCTCAATCATGTGGCGATCGCGGTCAAGGATGCCGAAAAGGCCGCCAAAATCTATGGCGCGGCGTTCGGCGCCGATGTCTCCGCGGCGGTGCCGTTGCCCGAGCACGGGGTCATTACGGTGTTCGTGACGCTGCCCAACACCAAGATCGAATTCATCCAGCCACTCGGCGAAGCCTCCCCGATCGCCAGGTTTCTCGAACGTAATGCGGACGGCGGCATCCACCACATCTGCTATGATGTGCCCGACATCATCGCGGCGCGCGACACTTTGATCAGGGAGGGCGCGCGGGTGCTCGGCGACGGCGTGCCGAAGATCGGCGCTCACGGCAAGCCGGTGCTGTTTATGCATCCCAAGGATTTTTCCGGCGCACTTGTCGAAATCGAACAGGCTTGACGCCAGATGGCCTACACAATCTCAACCGCGCTGGCGATCTACTTCGTGCTGTGGTGGGTCGTTCTGTTCCTGACGCTGCCGTTCGGCATACGCAGCCAGCACGAAGACGGCGAGGGCGCGGGTCAAACAGTCCCTGGTACCGATCCCGGTGCGCCGATCGCGAGCGGGATGGGCCGCAAGCTGATCTGGACCACAGTGATCTCGGCAATCATCTTTGCCGTCGCGTGGCTTGCCTATAACGCCGGCTATTTGAATATCGAGCGGCTCTCGAAGCTGATGGGGATTCCTCTCTGACCATTTGATTGCGTGGGCTGGGAGAAGGAAATGACTTTTCAACGAACCATTGTCGGGCTTTTGATCCTGACGATCGCCGGCCTCGCGGCGGCCTTCTACATGAACTGAAAACGGCGACCCAACTGCGGTCGATGAAAGCCCTTCTCGAAGGCTATGTTTGTGCCGAAGCCGTTGCGGCCTCGAAAGGACACAGAGTTCAACCACCGTTCAAATGGAATAGCGGCACCGAACCTCGGTGATCGGGTGGAATTCGGTCAGGCTCAACAAGGATACGATCATCGCGAGCGGCACGCTGGCAGCGTCTATTGCGACTATGATCCGATCAAGCAGGGCGCAAGCCCCGCTCCAAAGAAAAAAGAGCAGGGCGCAAGCCCTGCTCAAAAATTGTGTCGACCCTATTTCCCCGAAAAGTGGATTTGATCTTGATTGACGGGGCGACGCTGCTTGTGCGCGCCAGGGCTCCTCCCGAGACTTGGACCACCAGACTTCGCCTTGCGGCCAGCCTGAGCCTTTATCCGTAGACCATCTTTTTCGTCTTGTCACGTTTTTCAGCAACGATTGTTCAAAATTAGAGCAATTTGCGAAATGATTGGAATTTCGCCATCCCGGATTGCCTCCAGCTGCAAAGGATTGAAATTCGGGGAGGGGAGCAGGGCCGTGGATGGTTTGGAAAAGGCGCGTCGCGCAACAACACCGCCGACCTCAGGTTATTTCATCGGCACTCCCGGAAAATCTCGCTTTTGAAGCGGATCCATCTATGGCGTTGGCCGCCAAAGGCGCCGTGAATTCGTGCGCCGAGCTCGATTCATTGTTCTTCGGTTTTTGGATGTGCAGGACACAGGCTGGTCAATGTTAAGAGCATTTCCGGGAGAGCAAGCGGCGGCTTTTTCACGTCGAGCTCGGGGCGTAGGCAGCTGAAATGGTGCAATTTATCCGAAGACCCCGGCGCGGTTCGCGCCGGGGTCTTCGTAGCGATTGCTGCACGAAGCGCGCCGGTTGGCAATCTCAAGATTGCGCAAACGGAAGCAAGGTCAATTCGGCCGCTTCTGTTTTGGGAGGATCAGGGCGTAGCGATATGCCACACGCCGTTGTTGAAGCCGTCGCCAGTTGTGTCGCCGGGCGCGCTATCCTTTTTCCAGGTGTAGAGCGGCTTTCCTTTGTAGGCCCACATCATCTTTCCGTCGTCGCGCGCGAGGACCGTCCAATCACCGGTAGGCTTGGCGTCGGCGCTGGCCATCAACGGCGGCCAGTTTTCCGCGCAGGGGCCGTTGCACATCGACTTTCCACCGGCGTCCTTGTCGAAGGTGTAGAGGGTCATGCCCTTGCCATCTACCAACGCTTTACCTTTTGCGGTATCGGCAATTTTTGCGGGGGCCATTTGCGCAAACGCCAGCGAACTTGTGCAAATAACGACTGCTGCCGCGATGGCGGCGAATGTTCTGGATATCATGACAGAGTTCCTTCTCTTGGGTTGCTCGTACGCGAGTATCAGCAACAACAACTCCCGCAGCTCAAACTTATTCCCGCAAGGGTCCCCCTTCGCGGATAAAATTCCGGACGAGCGCATGTACCGGCGCGCCGCCGCACTAATCTCGACAAGTAGCGATACGAGTGCTAGGACAGCCAGGGCGCTTTTGGGGAAAGTCATGCGACGGCGGCTGGAAGCATTTATTCCAATCGTGCTGTTCTCGATATTGGTGCAATTGATTGCGCCGGTCGCGGCATTTCGCGTGGTCGCTTATGCCGCAACCGATCCCCTCTATATGGCGTCGATTTGTACCGGAATGGCGTCGTCGGATGCGCAAACGGCTCCGGCCAAGACGCAGCATGATCACGGAGATTGCTGGGCGTTTTGTGCGGCCGGTCACAGCGGCTCCATTACCATCGACCCGCCTTCGCTCGTTTTTGTAAGTCTGCAGCGCCTGTACCAGCTGATATCATGGCTGGAAGCCGCAGACCCGATGCCGGCGGTTCGCGTCGGATCGAACGCACAAGCGCGCGCGCCACCGCAGTTGACGTGAACCTGGCGGCCGTTGGCCGCTGACGCATTCACGACTCAACACATTTGCGGGGACTTTCATGTCTATTCGCCTTTGGCGCGCGGGCCTTTCAGGGTTCGCCATAGCGCTCGTACCACTCACCGAAAGCGGCGCCCACGAAATCGTAGGCAACCGCTTCTTTCCCGCAACGCTCGGCATCGATGATCCCGGCGTCAATGACGAGCTTTCACTCCCGACAGTCGCTGTCTTCAAAACCGGTGACGATCCCTCCTTCAAGCAACGCGATATTTCCGTTGAATTTTCCAAACGCATCACCGAGGCGTTCGCGGTCTCGTTCGGCGCGACCCACACCCATCTCAGCGCCCCCGGTGGGCCAATCGGGATGGGAGCAAACGGATTCCAGAACCTGGAGACGACCTTTAAATACCGCGTCTTCAAGAACCCCGAACATGAGTTCGTGATGTCGGTCGGTCTCAGCGTCGAATGGGGTGGGACGGGCGCGCAAAGCGTCGGAACAGACCCTTTCAATAGCTACGCACCGACGTTGTGGTTCGGAAAAGGGTTCGGTGATCTTCCTGACACGATGTCCTGGATTCGACCTGTCGCCGTCACAGGGCAGATCGGCTACGCGATCCCGGCCAGACGCTCTACGACTACTTTCGGCATCGATCCGGATACCGGCGATTCCATTGCCGACACTGAATTCCATCCGCGCGTTTTGAATTGGGGCGGAACGATTCAGTACAGCATGCCTTACTTAAAGTCCGCCGTGATAGACCTCGGTCTGCCGGATTTCATCAACCGTTTCATCCCCCTCGTTGAGGCAACCTTGCAGACACCGGTGTCGAATACGTTCACGTCGGGAACCATGACGACCGGGACCATCAATCCCGGGTTCCTCTGGGTCGGAAATACCTTTCAGTTCGGCATCGAAGCCCTCATTCCGATCAACCGGCAGAGCGGGACCAACGTTGGGGTGATCGCTCAATTGCACTTCTACCTCGACGACATCGATCCGCGCGGGATCGGCAAGCCGATCTTCGGCAATGCCGTCCAGCCAGCAAGCCCCTTTCCAAGGAATTGATCATGCACCGCTCAAACATCGTTAGAATAATCCCTCTGCTGCTGTTACTCGGGACGGGTGAAGCAAACGCGCATGCATTCCTCGATCACGCCGAACCGCGCGTCGGCAATAAGGTCGCGACCGCACCGCGCGAGGTGACGCTGTGGTTTACCCAAAAGCTGGAGACTGCTTTCAGTACCATCACCGTGACCAATTCCGCCGGCCAACGCGTCGATACCGGCAAAACCCGCGTCAGCGGCAGCCAGATGTCGGTATCGCTGCGTCCAGGCGGTGCCGGGACCTACCATGTCAGGTGGCGCGTCCTTTCCGTGGACACACATACGACTGACGGTGATTTCACGTTTCAAGTCGGCCAATAAAGCCGCGGGGCAAGCCAATGGACTGGCTCGGAGCGGAGATTGACCGTCCCTTGGTCGTCATTCGTGCAATACACTTTGCCGCCACCGCGACGACAGCCGGAACATTGGTTTTCCGAGCGGTGGTGGCGGAGCCCGCTTTGCGTTCGACACCGGCAGCAACAACGGTAATCCGGTCGCAAATCCTCCGCACAACATGGGTCGGTCTCGCAATCGCGGCAGCATCCGGAGTGATCTGGCTTCAATTGCAGGCGGTGTCGATGAGCGGACTTCCGCTCGGCGAGGCCATGACATGGGACGTGCTGTCGACGGTATTGAACGAGACGCAATTCGGGCTGGTGTCGAAAATTCGCTTCGTGCTGGCAATCATTCTGGCCATTTGTTTGGCGTACGATCGGCTTGCGCCGGCCCGTTGGCTAGCGCTGGGTTCGGCCCTGGGTTTCACAGCAGCCATCGCATGGGCCGGCCACGCCGGGTCAACTCTCGGTGAAATGGGAAACCTGCATCTGACGGCCGATGCACTGCATCTGCTCGCCGCGGCCGCCTGGACCGGAGGACTTGTCTCGCTCGTCCTTCTGCTGTCGGCGGCTCGACGTAATCAGGGTTTTGCATGGGCGTCGCTTGCTCGGGAAGTGGCCCAAAGATTTTCGACGCTGGGCATCGTCAGCGTAGGAACTCTGCTCGTCACCGGCATCGTCAGCGCATGGATTCTGGTTGGCTCATTTAACGCGCTGCTTGTCACCGAATACGGACAACTCCTGATGCTCAAGATCGTTGTCTTCGCCCTCATGCTGGTGTTCGCTGCGGTTAACCGGTTTTGGTTGACGCCGCGGCTTGCCTTTACGCCTGAGAATGAGGCGCAGGTCAAAGCGCTTCGCCGACTTACGCGCAACAGCGTAATCGAGATCGCTTTGGGATTCACGATCTTCGCAATTGTCGGCGCGCTCGGTACGTTGCATCCGGCAATCCACGGTGTGTGATGAATTGTTGAAATAACAACGCTGCAATGTCTCGAGCATGCCATGCAGCCTGTTGGTTGAAAACGATCAGAAGAGGACAAGAAATGCAAATCAAACGGCTGACGTTCATATCGGTCACGCGCGCAATCGCGTGCGCCACCATGCTCTCGTATTTCCCCGCCGCGCCTGCGCGCGCCGAGGAGGTCAAGGCCGGCGATCTCGTGATCACGCAAGCCTGGAGCCGCGCCACGCCGGGCGGCGCGAAAGTTGCCGGCGGATATCTGACCATCGAGAACAAGGGCTCTGCGCCGGATCGGCTGATCGGCGGATCGGCTGATGTCGCCGATAAAGTCCAGGTCCACGAAATGACCACCAACAATGGCGTGATGACGATGCGTCCGCTCGACAAGGGCCTCGCAATCGATCCCGGCAAGACTGTCAAGCTGGCGCCGGGCGGCTATCACCTGATGCTGCTCGATCTCAAGAGCCCGCTCAAGCAGGGCGACAAGCTGCCGGTCACGCTGGAGTTCGAAAAGGCCGGCAAGGTGAAGCTTTCGTTGGATGTGCAGAGCGTGGGCGCGCAGGGCCCTGCGGGCGCGAGTGATGCGGGCGGCCACATGGACATGAAAAAGATGCCCGGTCATTCCGGCATGAAGATGTGATCCGTGGTTTGGGACCCATTCGCACCTTAGTCGCGCGGTCAGTATGACGGGCAATGCAACAGGAAATCCGCTGCTTTAGCGGCTTTTAATGATCCGGCCCTTGTGTTTTCACAGCCGATCCGGTTTCACTGCTGGCCTCCCGTATCCGACCGATTCTTCTGGTGTGCCCATGCGATTGTCGCGGTTCTTTCTGCCCATCCTTAAAGAGAATCCGAAGGAGGCCGAGATCGTGTCGCATCGCCTGATGCTGCGCGCGGGCATGATCCGGCAGGAAGCGGCAGGCATCTACGCCTGGTTGCCGCTGGGTCTGCGGGTGCTGAAGAAGATCGAGCAGATCGTTCGCGAGGAGCAAAACCGCGCCGGCGCGCTCGAACTCTTGATGCCGACGCTGCAGCTTGCCGACCTGTGGCGCGAAAGCGGTCGCTACGATGCCTACGGTCCGGAAATGCTGCGCATCACCGACCGGCACAAGCGCGAATTGCTGTACGGCCCGACCAATGAGGAAATGATCACCGAAATTTTTCGCGCTTACGTGAAATCGTACAAAAGCCTGCCGCTCAATCTCTATCATATCCAGTGGAAATTCCGCGACGAGCAGCGTCCGCGTTTTGGCGTCATGCGCGGCCGCGAATTCCTGATGAAGGATGCATATTCGTTCGATATCGACGAGGCCGCGGCGCGGCGCTCCTACCACAAGATGTTCGTCGCCTACTTGCGGACCTTTGCGCGGATGGGATTGAAGGCGATTCCGATGCGCGCCGAAACCGGCCCGATCGGCGGCGATCTCAGCCACGAATTCATCGTGCTCGCGGAGACCGGCGAGTCCGCGGTCTATTGCGACAGCGACGTGCTCAATCTGCCGGTGCCCGGCGAGGAGGTCGACTACGAAGGCGATCTCACTCCGATCATCAAGCAATGGACCTCGGTCTATGCCGCGACCGAAGACGTCCACGACGCCGCGCGTTTCGACCGCGAAGTGCCCACTGACAAGAAGGTGCACACAAGGGGCATCGAGGTCGGCCAGATTTTTTACTTTGGCACCAAATATTCGGATTCGATGAAGGCCATGGTCGCGGGTCCCGACGGCGCCGAGGTCGCGGTCCATGGCGGCTCCTATGGCGTCGGTGTCTCGCGTCTGGTCGGCGCCATCATCGAGGCCTGCCATGACGACGCCGGCATCAAATGGCCGGAAGCAGTCGCCCCGTTCAAGGCGGCGATCCTGAATCTGAAACAGGGCGCGGATGACACCGATGCTGCGTGCGAACGGCTTTATCGTGAGCTCACCGCCAAGGGCGTCGAGGTCCTGTACGACGACACCGACCAGCGCGCCGGCGCCAAGTTCGCCGCCGCCGACCTGATCGGCATTCCCTGGCAGATTCTGGTTGGACCGAAGGGCCTTGCCGAAGGCAAGCTCGAGATCAAGCGGCGCAGCGACGGGACGCGCGAGAATCTGAGCCCGGCAGATGTCGTGGCGCGGCTGACCTCGTGACGAATTATCCACCCCGCGCCGGTATATCGGTGTGTTACGGCTACAATTAGCCCGAATCGTGTGAAAATCGGGCTATGGATGAATCCATGAGCGAGCCAATTCGAACCCCACCTTTCGCGCCATTCGAATGGCTGCTGTCGGGACGCTATTTGCGGGCACGTCGCAAGGAAGGTTTTATCTCGGTCATCGCCGGTTTCTCCTTCCTCGGCATCATGCTCGGCGTCGCCACGCTGATCATCGTGATGGCCGTCATGAACGGCTTCCGCAAGGAATTGCTGGACAAGATTCTCGGCCTCAACGGGCATCTGCTGGTGCAGCCGCTGGAATCGCCGCTGACCGACTGGAAGGACGTCGCCGAGCGCATCAATCAGGTCGCAGGTATACGGCTGGCCGCGCCCGTCGTGGATGGCCAGGGACTGGGATCCTCGCCGTTCAATGCGGCAGGCGTTTTCATCCGCGGCATCCGTGCCGACGATCTCAACAATCTCACCTCGATCGCCAAGAACATCAAACAGGGCTCGCTCGAGGGGTTCGACGAGGGGCAGGGCGTTGCCATCGGCCGCAGGCTTGCCGATCAACTGTCGCTGCACGCCGGAGACAGCATCACGCTGGTCTCGCCGAAGGGTGCGGTGACCCCGATGGGCACGACGCCGCGCATCAAGCCGTACAAGGTCGCGGCCGTGTTCGAGATCGGCATGTCGGAATATGACGCGAGCTTTGTGTTCATGCCGCTTACGGAAGCGCAGGCCTATTTCAACCGCGCCAACGACGTGACCGCGATCGAGGTGTTCACCACCAACCCCGACAAGATCGACGCCTTCCGCAAGGCCGTGACCGAAGCGGCGGGACGGCCGGTGTTCCTGGTGGACTGGCGGCAGCGCAACTCGACCTTCTTCAATGCGCTTCAGGTCGAACGCAACGTGATGTTTCTGATCCTGACCATGATCGTGCTCGTGGCGGCGTTGAATATCGTTTCGGGCCTGATCATGCTGGTGAAGGACAAGGGCAGCGACATCGCAATCCTGCGCACCATGGGCGCCTCGCAGGGCTCGATCATGCGGGTGTTCCTGATCACGGGTGCCGCGATCGGCGTGGTCGGCACCCTGACCGGGTTTTTCGTCGGCATGCTGATCTGCCTGAATATCGAATCGATCCGGCAATTCCTGTCCTGGCTCACCAACACCGAATTGTTTTCGCCGGAGCTCTATTTTCTCTCCAGGCTGCCGGCCGAGATCGATTTCGGCGAGACCAGCGCGGTCGTGATCATGGCGCTGACGCTGTCCTTCCTCGCCACGCTGTATCCATCCTGGCGTGCCGCCCGCCTCGATCCCGTCGAAGCGCTCCGTTACGAGTGAGGGCCAAGATGGAGCAGGGGGCGGAAGATGTACCGGTCGTCTATCTCCACGAGATAAAGCGCCAGTACACCCAGGGGGCGACGACGCTGACGATCCTCGACGGCGCCAAGCTCGCGCTGTGGGCGGGACAGTCGGTGGCGCTGGTGGCGCCGTCGGGCGCCGGCAAATCGACGCTGCTGCATATCGCCGGCCTGCTCGAAAGCCCCGACGACGGCGAAGTCTATGTCGGCGGCGCGGCGACTTCCGGATTATCCGACATCGAGCGGACCCAGATCCGCCGCACCGATATCGGCTTCGTCTATCAATCGCACCGGCTGCTGCCGGAATTCTCCGCGCTCGAGAATGTCATGCTGCCGCAGATGATCCGCGGCCTCAAGCGCGCCGAGACCCTCAAACGCGCCACCGAAATTCTGAGCTATCTGGGCTTAGGCGAACGCATCAAACACCGGCCGGCCGA
>WNFR01002791.1_pt1 | contig 18121 bp, 19 predicted proteins | sample 5400221 | NCBI WGS metagenome assembly WNFR01 (sample SAMN13153357, study PRJNA577476) | soil metagenome | isolation source: 40 cm soil under Madrone tree | place: USA:California | collected 2016-06-14
TGAGCGTATTTTCTCTACCGTTCCGGCGGGCGACAGTGGGTGTTACTGGCGTTTTTGATGACGATTCCAAGGGTTGCATTCTTCGCCACAATCGAAAATCCCGAACCGCGGTACGTTATCGAACTCTTTGCATTCACCGCGATCCTTGGTGGCATTGCAATAGCGACTTTTACATCTCGCTCTTATGAAACTGAATTGATTTCTCCGGACTCAGAACCGCTCTCTGAAGTCTAAGTCCAATGGACTAAGGGGTCTTTGCGTCGAAGTAATCGGCGGAATCGAAACGAAGGTGTAATCATCATAAGGCACAAGGTCTATTGCCGGACCTATTTGCCGCACTTCGCGCAAATTCGTGCGGACGCGATTTGTTTGTGCGATTAGGGGACATCTCTACATTGGGCCTACATAAATCAATTGCTTGACAAGTTCGCAACGTCAGTTCTATCTTAATTTGTCGACTTTTGATTATGTCGGTAAACCCCGCCTTTATCGGCCGACCTCAATCTAAAGCTCGCTCGATCTGAAATTTAAAGCTTCACGCTCCACGGCTAAATTGATGCGAGGACGATCGTCGACTTTGACTCGGCAGCCGAACACAAGAGTTTTTGTGATTGGTTTTGGGATTCAATATTTATTTGTCCGATTGGACGTATAGCTCTCAGCCGCACCATTTCCTGCATCTGCCCTTATCGGAATGTCAGGGAAAAGTTTCCACCTAATACGCTGATCCAAAAATACCTTAACTTGAAGGCTTACGCTGTAAGCCATTTAGCATTGCAGTTCTAACATCTTGACCATGGAAGCTTCTTACTAATTCCTGGATATCTCTTTGGTTTTTCCCGGGTAACTCAATGATAAAAATAAAGTGCTCAGGATGTGGTCTCGTTAACTGGAGTGACGCCGGTGCCTGCCTTCGATGCGGACAGCCCTTTGAAGCTGGTGGCCCGATCCAGCATGGTGCCGCAATCGATTCCTACAATAATCTTCTTCGGAATGAGGATAAAACCCCGCGGCTAAAGGTGTGTTGGGAGTGGGTTCTTGATCACCGTCGACTGATGGCGCTACATGTCGGGCTCATCGTCGTGGTGTACCTGCTCAGCCAGACTCTGTTTGTGAACAGATGGTTTGTGTCAAAAGGTATTGCTGCAATCCTGCAAAATCTGGACGAACGGACAAGAAATGAAACGAATCCCAGGCTGATCGATCTAAGTGATCGCCTGACTAGTCTTGCCGTTTATGCCAGTCGCGGTCGAACGACAGCAATTAGGGAGTTGATTGACCTCGATATCGCGCAAGGCGATGTCTCTCTGCCAAACCACCTAACGCGACCTCGAGTGTATATGCGAGACCAGGTACTGACATTGGCGGCTCTAGCCAGTGGTGCTCCCGACCCGGGATTGCGCGGCTCTTACAGACAGCGAGGGGCAACAATTGGAGAGTACGTTAGTGACATTCTCGCTAACGTCGGCGAGCCTGCTGTTGAACCGATTATGGGGCAGATCAAAAAGAGGTACGAGGCCAAGAAGCCAGGCGACATCGTCTATATTCCCCGGGGACTCCTGATAGCTTTGGGCAGAATCAGATCACCACGTTCCCTCGATCTGTTAATCAATTGTGCTACTTCGAAACCTTATCACTTGACTAACATTTATGCTATCGAGGCCCTGTCCTTCTTTGAGAGTACGGATCCGCGACTGTTGCAGGCTTACGAGATGGTACTAAACGAAAGGAGAACGGATAGGAATAGTATATTTTATGCGGGTTATCCGTTGCGAGTTGCCATAGAGGGTTTAGTTCGATTACGGTCTGCCGCAAGTCTCCAGATACTGATGTCACATTTGGATTTTGGCTCCTCGGACTATGGTGCTGACTTTTACTTCGTAAGGGCGATCTCGCGATTTGGAGAGGCTGCGTCGCCATCAGTTCTAAAGCTGGTGCGAGATTCTGCTGCGTCATTGTCAGCCCGGCAGCATGCCGTTCAAGTTCTTGGTCTCCTCAAAGCATCAGAAGCCCGGGCCGATTTAATTGCCCTCCTCGACTCACCGGACTTGCATGAAACCGCTGCTATAGCATTGGCCACATGGAATCGAGAGGACTTCATTCCAGAGTTGGAAGGGGCGCTGAAACGCCACCCAGAGTGGCACCCAGTGTTTGATGAAGCGATTCGCATAATCAAAGAGTAAGAAGGAGAAAGACGTTGGAGCATATGAATCGTTTTCGCACCACCGCAATTGTTGCTCTATTGAGTTTGGGAGCTCTCTGGTCTTCGAGTTGTCGTCCGGCGGAATGGGGCAAAGCAAGTATCTGGGGACACAAATACAATTTATCGTTCAAGATGCCGAAGTCTTTCAAGCAATCAGATGAATGGTTTGAACTGAAAGGCAGAAGGCTCATGGAACATGGTTACAAAGCCGACGGTAATGCCGAATACAAGTTTCAAATCAGGGCACTGGAGATGCCCATCGGCGCATGGCACGACATGGGCTTCAATCGACATGCAATACTTACGCTGGGACTAACCAGGGACAGCCCGAATCCATCCGACAAGATATTCGACCGCCAGGACTTCGCGGATCCGATGTGGCCCGTCGATGTCGGGCCGGCAGAGGAGTTCACAACTGAATCCGCGGATGGGAAGTCCATCAAGTATAGTAGAATCATTGTGTACACCGGACGAGAGAAATATGTTTGTTACGTGCTACTGACAGCCGTAGGGCCCAAGGGCAAACCTCGGTCACCTGATGTTGATACCTTCTTCGACTCGCTAAAAATTGAAACTGAGGACGATAACAATTACATACCCGAGACGCAGGATCAGTAACCTCAGGAGTGTGATTTAACCCGAGCCTTTATGGGCATTCTACTGGTGGGGGGCTCGAAATTGTCGTTGGTTAGCCGTGCAGGTCAATTAGAAGAGCTGCTTCATAACAAGATCCCGATCACTCGTGCAATGGGTGTGACGGTCGAAGACTACGATGGCAAGCGGCTCGTACTACATGCACCGCTCGATTTGAATGTCAATCACCTGGGCACGGCTTTTGGCGGAAGTCTGAATGCGCTGGCGGTGCTGAGTGGCTACGGACTGTTATGGCTCGAGTTACAGGATTTCGATTGCCATATTGTCATACGCGATAGTTCCATCTCGTATGACCGTCCAGTTTCAGGCGATCTCCGTGCAACGTGTGGGCTCCCTGCCGCCGAAACGGTTGAGGCGTTTAAGAAGACGTTTCACGACAGGGGCCGTGCCCGCGTACCCCTCTTCGTAACAATCGAAAGCCAGGGTGAGATCGCCGTGCGTTTCAAAGGCACTTTCGTCGCAATGCGCTAGCGCTTCGTCTAAAATGTGGCATGAGCATCTTGCTCATGTACTTTCCGCGCCACTTCGTATCGATATCTCCCTCGCCCTGCTCAATGACAAGCTCTGAGGGAGGTCTTCCCCAGTTCACACAAGTAAACTTCCACCGCCCTTAAATACAACTTTAGGCGGAGTCTATCCTTCATACGTCTATATCTGTCTTTATCCGTGTTTATCCGTGTTTATCCGCGGCTAATTTGTTCTTTATCTGCGTTTCTGCGTCGCTCTGTGGCTAATCCCTCCTCTTGGCTTACAAATTTGCGAACTTCGTTGCCTTTTTTGACTGCCCTTGTTACATTGCCCGCCTCTGGCACGCTGCAGGACTCTTCAAAAATTTAAATTTTCTTGCCAATTTCGGCCTAAGGAGCTCCTTTAATGTCTTCGAAGAATCCATATGTTGAGAATCTTCCCATCGATTCGCTTTCGGCGGTTCCGATGTTTGAACGCCTCAGCGCTGACGAAATTCAACGACTTGCAACACTCCTCCAACGGGCGAATTTCAAGGCAAATGAAACCATTTTCCATGAACGCGATCCGGGCGACTCGATGTACATCGTTCGTACTGGAGCGGTCCGCATATGGACCCGCGACGAAGACAACGATGAGATAACATTGGCGGAGTTGACTCAGGGTGCCTTCTTCGGGGAACTCGCGGTACTGGATGGAAGTTTGCGCTCGGCCAGCGCCACGGCAGATCAGGACTGCGAGCTGTACAGACTGAGCAAGAAGGACTTTCACGATTTCATGTTGGCGAATCCTGTGGTTGCCCTTGGGATGATTAGCGAACTTGGAATGCGCCTCAGATTGACGAACCAGTTGGTGTCGCAGCGTGCGAGCAAAAACATCAACGAAGAGATGGAAGAAAAGATGACGATCGGCGATAGGGTGGCCGATACCGTGGCGAGCTTTGGCGGGTCGTGGCCATTCATCTTTCTGTTTGGTGGCGTTCTGATCGTTTGGATCATAATAAATCTGATTTTTGTCTGGAAACACACGGGAAATGCATTTAACGCCGAAGGATCTTTCGATCCTTATCCCTTTATTGCGCTCAACCTCTTGCTTTCAATGACTGCGGCGTTTCAAGCTCCGATAATCATGATGTCGCAGAATCGCTCCAGCCAAAAAGATCGTCTGGCTGCGGAAATCGATTTCAAGGTGAATCTTAAGAGCGAACTGATGCTCGAAGAGCTGACGCGACGAATGGAGCGGCTCCAAAATGAACAAATCGAGGAGCTATTGAACCTTACCAGGCTTACGAAATTGGTGGAGGACCATGTGGAAGTGCACGAAAACGAAGATCTCAGCCTCGGCGGCACTTCCCCAGCTTTGAATGGGTAGTATTATGACTTGATTCATTGCCGGTTAGATGATAGAGATTAACTATACGAAAGATTGCTTTTCGTGATTTTGAAGTACCTGTCGGGCATGTTCCGTGGCATTTGTTCGTTGCCATGAGACATGCCCGACAATTGTCCCATTTGGTCCCTCTGGTAATACCCAACATGAAACCTGATTTATCAACTCAACCGTTGACGCGCGCTGAAAAAGAAACACAGTCGGCGGCGGAACGATTACACATTCAGATCGACGATGCGCTAATTGCGGTAGCAGTTCGCGCGAATAATGATATCCATGAACTCGAGGCGTGTGCTGACCGGCTTGAACGTGCTGCACGCGATCTCGCTGCCGCCCTTCGCGAACTCGCGCACGAACGTCGCGCCAAACGAGATAGTCACGATCAGTAACCGCAGCGTCTGGTAGCCCCCCTTGTGCTAAAAGTCGATGATATGACTTCGTTCACGATGTCGTCACGTCATCGGGAATATTAACGCTCTTCACGCTTCCGCTCCTGGGGTGTGAAGCTGAGTCGTGGCTGCATTCCGCCTGAGTTTTTAGTGTTTCAGAAAGTCGTACTTTTCAGAATTGCCGGCGAAAAAAATGCCGAAAGCCTTCTTACTTCAACTGTCACTGTTCGTCCAGTTCATCAACTTGCAGGCCAACCGGGTTTGCTCCCGACCCCTTCACACCGTCGATCAGTTTTGCCACATCTCCATATTTAACCGACCGTGGCGCCTTGATGAAAACCGTCTTCGCGATCAATCCCGTGCGAGGATCAACGGTCCCGTTTGCCGTTCGCAGGCTGATTGTTTCAGACAGGATGCTCGTCAACCGGCTTAAATCCCCTAAGGAGCCCGCATCAGTCCCATTTATTTTGATCGTTTGGTCACCGGACAGGTCGACTCTCAGACTCAGATCCCATGGCGGAGGAGGTTGATCCGTTGGGAGTGGCGGTTCGGGGATTCTGGTTTTAAACCGTGCCAGCTTCAAGGGCGAAGCAACCATGAAGATGATAAGCAACACCAGCAGAACATCGATCAAAGGGGTTACATTTATGCACGGTAATGCCTCGTTGTTCTTCTTGTCGGTCATCCTGGAGTTCACCTCTTACGAAAGTTGCTCGATCACCTCTTTAGACTACCCTTTGCGAAAAAGGTTCCAAGTATCAGGGATCGTCATACACCCATATGTTTTTTTAAGATTCTAAAATCGGGCTTCTCGACCTTGCCTCCTCCTGTAATAACAAGAAAGTCGGATATATTACGCTTTACGTCATGCGTAATTCTGCTATAGTTTGATGAATGATCGTCAGCTACCGAGATAAGCGAACGCGGAGATTTGCTGACGGACAAACCGTCAGAGAATTTCAATCCTTCGCCCGGCAAGCTGAAAAGCGTTTGGAAATTCTGGACGCCGCGCCGAGAAAGGAAGCTTTGATGATGTTGCCAAGCAACCGCTTCGAGGCTCTGGGTGGCGACCGCAATGGTCAATACAGCATACGAATAAACCAGCAATGGCGTATCTGTTTTGAGTGGCCGGAAGATAACACCGGCGCGGCCAACGTAGAGATAACGGATTATCATTAGGAGCGGTAAAGCAATGGCACGAACGCCCATACATCCCGGAGAAATTCTCGCGGACGAATTAGGAGAGCTAGGCATGAGCGCAACGGAACTGGCGCGCACACTGCACGTCCCAACGAACCGCATAACTCAAATTCTTAAAGGGCAGCGTGCCATCACTGCCGACACTGCCTTGCGTCTGGGCAAATGGTTAGGAACTGGGGCGGAATTGTGGCTGAATCTTCAAAAATCCTATGAACTTCGACAAGCACAGCAGGAACTGGGAGACGAACTAAAGACCATCCCGCGTAGAAAGCAGCAAGAAGGTCGTCCATCGCTGCTTTGAAAGTAATGGGAGGGACAACGATACAGCCACGTAACAGCATTTTCATCCGTGGTGGTGAAACACGGATTCCTGCATTAACGGCGGGAAAAACATCAACCCGTTTGAATTCAATCCGCCATGATCAGCCCGGAGGCCAGGCAAGGCTTCGCCCACCGAGCAAGTGCACATGGATGTGAAACACGCTCTGTCCTGCGTTCTCACCGGTGTTAATAACCGTTCTGTAACCCGTCTCAGCAATTTCCTCGGCCTGCGCGATAATTCCGGCCACGCGAAAGAGGTGCCCGATTTCCTGTTCATCATCTACCGACATCTCTGAAATCGACGATATGTGATTTCGCGGAACAATCAACACATGAACGGGAGCCTTGGGATTCAGATCTCTGAAAGCAACCGACGTCTCATCGGAATAGACTTCCGTCGCTGGTATTTCACCGGCGACGATGCGGCAAAAAAGGCAAGATTGATCAGTCATGAGCGTTTTTGTTCACTCCATCGCCAATGCCTGCGAGTGTACTGCATCCGGATTCGACAGCGTTGCTGTCACAGAATCGCGCTGGCGCTCGATATTCGCACCCAGGCTTCTTAGCTTTGCCTCGATCCTTTCATAGCCACGGTCAATATGGTACACACGGTCAATTATCGTTTCACCTTCTGCGGCCAGACCCGCCAGCACAAGTGACGCAGAGGCTCTCAAATCAGACGCCTGCACCCGCGCGCCCGTCAACTTTGCCGGGCCCGAAACAATCGCAGTCGGGCCTTCAATTTGAATGTCTGCGCCCATGCGTTGCATCTCTGAGGCATGCATGAACCGGTTTTCAAAGATTGTTTCCGATATTGTAGAACGTCCCCTGGCCTGCGTCATCAGGGTCATATACTGCGCCTGCATATCAGTCGGAAAAAGTGGATAGGGTTCGGTGGTGATGTCCTGCGCTTTTAGGCCGTCGCTGCAGCAACGAACATGCAATGTGCTTTGGTTCAGCTCTTCGATCTCGACTCCAACCTCACGCAATTTCGAAATGACGATGGAGGAATGCTCCGGGCGGCAATCCCTGATTTCAAGCTCTCCATGCGTCACCGCGGCGGCGACTATGAAAGTGCCGGTCTCGATTCGATCCGGGATGATGGTATGCTCCGCTCCTCCAAGACTCTCCACTCCCTCAATTCTGATGTTGGATGTCCCTGCGCCCCGAACACGCGCGCCCATTTTGTTCAACAGCTCGGCAAGGTCAACAATCTCCGGCTCGCGTGCCGCGTTATTAATGATTGTGATGCCTTTTGCCAGAGACGCCGCCATCATCAGGTTCTCGGTGCCGGTGACGGTGACTTTCTCGAATGATATTTCACCGCCGATCAAACGACCGCCCGCGGGCGCTCTTGCTACGACATCTCCTTTTTCCAGACCAACCTCCGCGCCGAGATGCTTAAATCCCTCCAGGTGAAGGTCAATCGGCCTTGTACCAATCGCGCATCCGCCCGGGAGTGAAACGCGCGCTTTGCCAAATCTGGCCAGCAGCGGACCCAATGCCAGCACAGAAGCACGCATCGTCTTTACCAGTTCATATGGGGCTTCGAATAATTCGACGTGGTCTGCGGTGATTTTGTGGGTTCGCAACTCTGGCGTTAAAACGGTGGCGCCGACATCTTCCAGCAGCCGCCGCTGTGTGATGATATCGCGTACATAAGGAATATTGTGAAGAATCACCGTTTCTGAGGTTAGCAAAGCTGCCGCCATACAGGGCAGGGCGGAGTTCTTCGCGCCGCTGATACTTACCCGTCCCTGCAATCGATTTCCACCAACGATCCGAAACTTATCCATTTAAAAACTCCAAAAAAAGAAATGACGGTTTGCCAACATGCAGGGAGAGGCTTTACCTGCACTCCCAATACAGCAATTTCCGTCGAGCATGTCGGGAGAACGCGGATTCTAGCACGAACCGGCATTTCAGGTAATCCGCACAACAAAAGCGCGTCAACTGCCAGGCTGCCCGCAGCGAAGTAACCCCAACCCACCGTCGATCGCAGATTACGTTATCCGTTGGACCAAAACTCTACGCTGTCTTTCGTAGGACCACGATTCTTGGAATGCTCTGCAAATCATCCAATACTTCGATCAAAGTCCATTTCGATTGCGAGACCAGCGCCAGCACGGCTTCATATTGATCAAAGCCTATTTCAAACAGAAAATAACCGTTTGGACGAGTGAAGTCCCAGGCATCGCGCAAAAGCCGACGAATCATATTCAAACCATCAGGTCCGGACACCAGGGCTTCCACCGGTTCGTGGTCGCGCACTTCGCGTTGCAATGTTTCATACGCTCCCTCGGGAACATACGGAGGATTTGCGACGATGAAATTAAACCGCTCGTTCGCCGTAACCGCCGCAAAACAGTCCGAATGGCGCAGATCCACCCTGTTACTAACCTCCAGACGGTCTGCATTACGTTTAGCAATACTCAGCGCTTTTGGCGAGATATCCAGCGCCACGCCTCTTGCTCCCGGGCAATCATGCAGCAGGCTGATTATTATGCAGCCGGACCCGGTACCGACATCGCAAATCAAAGGCTCTTCCGTTTGGCCAATCAGGCTAAGCGTCTTCTCCACCAGGATCTCGGTTTCAGGACGCGGAATCAGGACTCCGGGCGCCACTTCAAAGTCAAGATTGAAGAAATACTGGTGACCCAAAACATATTGCAGAGGCTCGCCGCCGGCGCGGCGTTCGGTGAACTCCCTGAGGCGATTGGCATCTGACATGGAAAGTTCTGCGTCAGCATGAGCGATCAGATAAGTGTGATCCCGGCCAATAACATTGGCAAGCAGTGATGCCGCGTCGCGGCGTGATTCTACTACTCCGGCTTTTCGAAGAATCTGCGCAGCTTCGACCAGCGCCTGTGCAATCGTGAAACTTGGCATGGATGCTACGGTAGAGAATGGATTGGTTGGGGGTCAAGCGAAAACGCCACAGGCTGCTATAAATTTAGGTTTTTTCGTTCCGGCTTTGACGATTCCTTGTTCAACTTCACATAACACTTTTTCCCTTCCTTCGATTCCTGTATGTATAATGATGCCTGTAAGCTAATTGCTGGTCCGGGGCAAAGCATGTATGCTCGCCAATTCTATGGCTGATAAAATCAAAGAGGCCGCACGAGAACTCGTCGCGTCATATTCAGACAAGCGCCTGAAGATACACCATCTTGGTCGTCAACCGCTTCCGGCACACAGCGAGATAATTCGCGTCCTTGGCACGATCCACGAGCTCCTGTTCCCCGGATATATCGGTCTGCAGGGTCTCAATGGGGCCGATCTCGAGGCAAATGTCGAAGATCGGCTCACGCTCCTGAATAAGATCCTGACCGAACAGATTCATCGGGCAATTGGCCATGAAATGCAGATAGGTTCAGAGTGCTCCTTTTCCTACAGCGACGCTGCCGAAGCAGCGGCAGAATTTCTGTCCCTGTTGCCAGGGGTTCGGGAAGTTCTCGCGACCGATGTCCAGGCGGCCTACGACGGTGATCCTGCCGCGAATTCTTTGGACGAAATCATTTTCAGTTATCCCAGCATCTATGCCGTCATGGCTTATCGTCTCGCTCACGAGCTCTTTAGGATGGGTGTTCCATTGATACCGCGAATTATGACGGAGCATGCGCATCACCGGACCGGCATCGATATACACCCAGGCACACGCCTCGGATCCAGTTTTTTTATTGATCACGGCACGGGTGTGGTTATTGGTGGTACTGCCGTTATCGGAAACAATGTAAAGCTGTACCAGGGTGTCACGCTCGGCGCGTTTTCATTTGATAAAGACGTCAATGGAAGTTTGATTCGTAACACGAAGCGACACCCGACGATTGAGGATGATGTCGTTATTTATGCGGGCGCTACGATTCTCGGTGGAGAAACGGTCATCGGACGAGGAAGCGTCATTGGAGGCAATGTCTGGTTAACCCATTCGGTACCTCCCGGCACTCGGGTCCTTCAGGATTCACCAAACCTTCGAATTATTACGCCGGATGCTGCCGCTGCGTCTTAAACCCGTTTTACTAACTCAACTGAAAAGAGCTATTGCGAAGAAGATGCCGAATACAACGATAAACGCAAGTACAAAAACCACCAGGCTGTAAATCAGAATGCCCGTGGTGTTCGATCCGCCGCTCTTACCATTGTATTTGGTTTTACAGTTTGAACATTTAACGTGATTAAGAATTCGCGGGCCGATTGCTCCGCCCCACCAACTAAAACTGACACGTGTCGGATCGGGCGTCCCACACTGTGGACAAGGCATAAAGTTACTCATCTATCCCTCCGAAAACGATGCTCGCGCCGGGTTTCCCCGCGCGCAAGGTTTGTTTTACCCCTTGAGTTCTTACTTGACGCCTGTTTGTTGCGAATCTTGCCGGCCTGACGAGTTGGGAATGAATTGCTAATCCCTTAAAAGACTCACCGAGTGGCCTTAGTGTAACCCAAAATCGTTCTGTTCCGGGTAACTTGCCGGGCGTGATACAGCGATCAGTTAATTTAGAATCAAGCGATGATATTCGTCCCCTTAAAAAAGGAGTTCGAAATCAAAAGACCGTTTTTGAGTTTAACATTTTTGGACAAATTGTATTTGACATTCTTGATGTAAGTTCTTGAGCCGGTTGTTCTTTTAGAGTAAATTCTTGAAACATTAAAGTGATTCGGCCTTTTATATAAACACAAGAGAATAGTCTCGTTTCTCCCGTACGCAAGATGAACCCCTGGTCAAAAGACCAGGGGTTCACTCGTTAAAGAAGCGGTTTAAACAAGGTTGATACAGAAGGAGTTTCCGATGAGCGCCCTCTCAAAAAGTATTTTGCTCTTTGTTTTGAACTGGCTTGATGCGCAACTTACCGTTATTTGGCTCCACGCTAACGTCGCTACTGAAGGTAACGGCCTGATGGCTCGTGTTTTGAACTTCGGAAACGCTCCGTTTCTGTTAACAAAACTGGCCGTTGGTGGGTTTGCTGCTTACACACTTTATCGCTGGTCTCATCTTGCGCTTGCCAGGCGTGGTATGACCCTTGTCCTTGGAATCTACCTCTGCCTGATGTTTATACATGCCGCAACTGGATTGTCTGCTCTCGGATGGAACGCTCCGGAAACTTTCGTTGCTTATATTGGTGAATTGAACCGCTGAAAACCACAGATTCATGCTAAAATACCCCCATGTTTAAGGTCCGCCCCCCGGGTCCCCTGGACTGTTGGTAGACTGTTTTACATTCTTCCTCCTCAACGCAATCGAATCGGCGTAACGTAAAATCAGGAACCTTTTCCAGATTTGTCGGAAAATAGTTAATGGGAAATTCCACCCCTCTATTAAGCACAACCGCTCGGGCGGGCGACGGCATCTAAACGGTCGCTTGATATCCGATCTTTTAACGATTAGTTTCGCGTGAGAATAAAGCAATGTATAAGCTTTCCGCTCGACAAGTATTGATTATCGCTCTACTCTCTGGAGTTTTCGCGGCATCAACTGTTGCGATCTTTGATCGCTTTGGCCACCTGTTCCAGCCAAATTCAATCGCCTTCAACGAGAATCCTCTCAAAGGCATTACCGACCCTTCACTTGCTACGGACGAACAGAATAATATCGAAGTCTACAAGGCAATTGCCCCGGGTGTGGCTTACATAAAGTCGACCTCTTACACCCAGGACTTTTTTGGCCAGGTAGAAGAAGGGCAGGGGGCAGGCTCCGGCTCAGTTATCGATAACCAGGGTCACATTCTGACCAATTATCATGTTATCGAGGGTGCCCAAAAGTTGACAGTCAACTTTGGCGGTGAAAAAACCTACCCTGCCACCGTTGTTGGTGGTGACCCCGATACGGATCTTGCTGTGATACAGGTGAGCGGGGTTCGGGAAACATTGACGACCGTCCCTATGGGGGATTCGGATAAGTTAATAGTGGGCCAAAAGGTTCTGGCGATTGGTAATCCATTCGGTCTCGATCGCACTTTGACAACGGGAGTGATCAGTGGACTGCAAAGACCGATTCGCGCCCGGAACGATCGTCCTATTGAAGGTGCTATTCAGACAGATGCCTCAATCAATCCGGGGAATTCGGGCGGCCCATTGTTGGACTCACATGGACGAATGATCGGAATCAATTCGCAAATCCTATCTCCGTCGGGCGGTTCAAACGGTGTCGGATTTGCTATTCCTGTTAGTATTGCCAGACGAATCGTTCCTCAGTTGATCGAGAACGGCGCCGTCAAACGTCCAAAGCTTGGCGTTGGCACAAGGGCGCTTAAAGATCTTGCGGGTCAGATCAGACTGCCGATTTCCGATGGATTGATGATCCTTCAATTGACGCCGGGCGGGCCGGCTGCCGTCGCGGGGTTGCATGGAATAAGTCAGACTGCGGATGGGGAGCTTATTATCGGAGACATCATAACGTCGGTTGATGGCGAGAAGGTCTCTGATACTGACGACCTGTATCGCATCCTGGATAAGCATCGTCTGGGCGATGTTGTCAACGTCGAGGTTTTTCGAAACAACAGGCGCATTACACTGCCCGTTCGCTTAATCGAGACGCCCGACCCCAAGCGCGGAATGTTTAGAAAGTGAAGAAAAACAGAGGCTAGAGGTCAGAGGCTAGAGGTTAGTGATGGAAAATCACCGCAATCCGGCGTCTGACCTCTAATCTCTAGCCTCTGACCTCTGCTTTATGAACTTCAAGTACACTGCCTTTGGCTGGATTTGTCTTCGTTGCAGCGAATCTGCTGGTTCTGATGACGGCGAGAGGTCGGGGCTTGCGCGCTTTTTTTCTGAGGGCGAAGCTGAAGAAAAAGATCCAGGTATTTCGACCAGGGGGTTGGCACGCTGGCGTGACGCTTCAAGGCAGATTCTTTTTTGCCCGGATTGTCATACCGAGGAACGCGTTTCCATGGCCTGACTGCATCGCGGAATTTCTTACGACTATTCGACTGGATTTGGCTATTTAACGTCGATTCCCTCGCGCTTACTTCGGCGCTCGAACAGTAATGTATCCCGCCATTCTCCGCGCAATTTTCCAATCCTTTCGCGCCTGCCAACTGTGCGAAACCCGCATTTCAGGTGTAATTCGACGCTAGCCTTGTTTTCCGGGAATATACCTGCCTGCAGGGTCCAAATGCCATTCTCTTCTGAACTTGTGATCAAGGCTTCCAGCAATGTTCGTCCAACGCCTTTCCCGCGATGTTGTTGGCCCGTATAAACACTGACCTCAGCTACTCCTCCGTACACGCATCGGCTCGATACAGGCGAAAGCGCGGCCCACCCCAGCACATCGTTGTAAGCATCAATGGCCACAACGCGGCTGTGGGAAAGGTGTGACGAATTCCATCTCTCCCAGTCGGGCACCTCGGTTTCGAATGTTGCGTCGCCCGTGTCAATGCCTTCCAGATAAATACGCTTTACCTGTTCCCAGTGCTCGCGTGTCATCTTTTCGATTGCTAATTTCATTGATGGTCCCTATGAAGCCTCAATTTCCTCACTGAAAAATTCAAGCTCAACAATCAGCGGGGAGACTCCGGAAACCGCATTGGATCGTCTGACGTAAAGATAGGACAGAACAAGCCGCTCGATCAAAACCTGACGGACACAAATCAAAAGCGGCACGGAAGAAATCACTTCCGCACCGCTTTTCTTCAGTTCTCGAAAAACCACTATTGTGGTGGAGCGTTCTGTCCGCGTCCCTCGCCACCTGGCCGATTTGCCCTTCGCTGTTGTTCAAGCTCTTCCAGCTTCGTTCGTTGTTCCGCTGTCAGGACGGCAACGATATCGTCGTGCGTTTTTTGCCGTGCTGCACGAACATCGGCTTGCAGCTGTTTTAATTTAGCCTGGTCGTCAGCGCTCAAGGTTCCCTGTTCACTCTGCTGTCGGAGTCGGGAAACTTCCTCCTGCTTCGGTCGATTTGTTTCGTTTGAACTCTTAAGGATGCCTTGCACTTGCTCTTTCTGGGCATCTGTAAGATTCAGGTCGGCAAGCATTTTCATCATGCCGCCACCTTCGCGGTCTCCGCGACCTCGCCCTGGGCCACCCCTTCGATGGTCGCCGCCGCTACCCGGTGTTGAAGTCTGGCCGGTGCCGGGATCCTGAGCCGCCACGCTGATGCTAAAGGCAATAGCCAGAATTATTGTAACCAATGCGAAAGACAAATTTCTTGTAGAAATCATAAAACTCCTCAGTGGTAATTTAGCCTCTTGGTGGAATTTCCAAAACGGAAAATAGCTCGGATGCGCGATTTTCGGTTTTGCACACTGTTAGACGTCGATAAGGCTGGTTTGGTTTGAAAAGCAATTTTAAATTACTCTGGCTATGAATGGACCAAAGCAGTCATTCCCGGACGTGCGAAAAAATGCCCTAACGCGCTACAATTGCGGCCAAATGGAATTCTTAAATCATATAAATTCGCCCGCAGACCTTCGACGCCTGAAAGGTGAAGACCTTGTGGGAGTCTCAGGTGAAGTAAGACAGTACATTCTTGAGACGATGGCGCGTGTTGGCGGCCACACCGGAGCATCGCTCGGAGCAGTGGAATTGGCTGTCGCTCTTCATTATGCATTCGACACCCCGCGTGACCGGATAGTGTGGGATGTGGGCCATCAGGCCTACGCCCACAAAATCCTGACGGGGCGAAGGGAATCACTCCTAACAATCAAGCAGTACGGGGGGATCAGTGGTTTCCTGAAACGGGAAGAATCTGAATTTGACACCTTCGGTGCGGGTCACGCTTCGACGTCGCTGTCGGCTGCCCTCGGAATGGCCATTGCTCGCGATCGGCGTGGGGATTCCAACCACGTGGTTGCTGTAATCGGAGACGCAAGCCTTGCGGGCGGAATGGCGATGGAAGCCATCAACCAGGCCGGCCATCTTAAGACCAGGTTGATTGTCCTTTTGAATGATAACGAGATGTCGATTGCTCCGGCGGTCGGTGCCCTGACCGGCTATCTAAACCGCCTTAGAGAGGCGCAGGGCTATCACCGGTTTAAGGACGATGTCGGCGATGCGTTACTCTCCATTCCTGCGCTCGGAGAAAGATTGCATCATGCGGCCAAGACTGTGAAGGACGCGATCGCGGCTGCAGTGCTGCCGGGGGCGCTGGTTAATGAACTCGGGTTCAAATACATCGGCTATATCGACGGGCATAATCCGCTTGCACTCGTTGCCGCACTACGCGAAGCACAGAAAATAAAAGATGGCCCTGTAATCGTTCACGCCCTGACCACCAAGGGCAAGGGTTACGAAACGGCGGAGAAAAATTATTACAAGTGGCATGCAACCGGCCCGTTTGATCTGAAGACAGGCAATTTGATCAAGTCAAAGCCGTCTGCGCCGACATATACCTCGGTCTTTGGTAATACCATGTGCCAGTTGATGGAAAAGGACGCTCGCATTGTTGCTCTGACGGCTGCAATGCCTGACGGTACAGGGGTCGATCTGATAATCGAAAAATTCCCCGAGCGTGCCTTCGATGTTGGAATTGCCGAGCAACATGCCGTGACATTCTGTGCGGGTATGGCGTGTGAAGGTCTAAAGCCTGTTGCGGCAATATACTCCACCTTTCTGCAGCGAGCGTTTGATCAGGTAATGCATGACGTCTGTATACAAAACCTGGACGTGACCTTTGCGTTGGATCGTGCAGGAATCGTCGGTGGCGACGGGCCGACCCATCACGGTCTTCTTGACATTGCCTACCTGCGGCCTATGCCGAATATGATCGTGATGGCGCCCAAAGACGAAGGCGAATTACGTGACATGATGCATACCGCCATCCAGCACAATGGTCCCGCTGCGATTCGTTATCCTCGTGGAAACGGCATTGGCGCGGACATCAATCGCGACCCTGTGAAACTGGAGATCGGCAAGGCAGTTGTGCTGCGTGACGGGGGCGAGGTCGCAATTCTTGCTTACGGTTCTATGGTACAGCCCTCGGTCGAGGCTGCAGATCATCTTGCTAAAGACGGTATCGAAACTTGTGTGGTAAACGCGCGTTTTGTTAAGCCTCTCGATTCCGGGTTGATCCTGGCGTTGGCGCGAACCAGACGCTTAATTGTCACTGTCGAAGAGGCATACCTGGCCGGCGGCTTTGGTTCTGCCGTCATGGAGTTGTTGGAAGAGAATGGCCTGCAGGATAAAGTCAAAATCGTTCGTATGGGTGTTCCAGACCGATTAGTTACTCATGGAGATCCGAAACTCCTCCTGGCGAAGTACGGGCTTGACGCTGACGGGATTTACACACGAGTGCGCGAAAGCGTCGAAGTTCTTGATGACAAGCGAACTACGTGGCAAAAGGTCAGGGGATAATTACACAAGTGTGACAGGTAAACGGTGACAGGTGACAGGAAAAAGCAAGTTCTAAATCAATTCTTTTACGAAATCCAGGGAACTGCGGTGAGCTTGCTTTCCGCTCTGTTAGCTTAACCGCGTGTGCGAAGTTATCTACAAACCGGCGCCCTTAGCATCCGAACTTCTTGTCACCTGTCACTTGTCACCTGTCACGTTTGCGTAATCGCAACCGAGCCCGTACGGATTAACGAAATCGCGCGGGCTCGTTGTCTGGTTGCACCAAATCGTACACAAACCCGTCCTGACCTGTTTCCAATTTTTCGGATATATTCTGTGTTTTAGGCCGAAAACCTGTTTAAACTTCTCATATTTCTGAATCTGACGCCCTCCGGTCCGATTCTTGCCCCCTAAAAACTCATTAGGAGCGGGCGGTGACGCAAATTTTATCGGATAGCCCACATATTATGGAACAACAACCTCTCGAGAACGATCAAAATCGATCAACACTTATGCTTGAGGAGCCACTCTTTGATGATGAGGCCACCTTGGGCGCAAAGCCCGTCGTTCCGCTGTCAAAAATAGCAAAGACCGAAAGCAGGTTCAGCAAAAGGTTTGGAGCGCGTCTGTTTCAAAGTCCTGCTGCGGTGGGATTTATGGTTGTTCTTGGTGCAGCGGTTGTTGGGCTTGTTCTGGGATTGGCCATTGCGGGGTATCAGTATCGTCCGCATTCCCCGGCGGAAAACGTTTCAGAGACCGATAGCAAACCATCGGATTCGACACCGGATTCTCAGTCGCCGGCAAAAATCGAAAGTGGTCATGACATTCCCGGGACCTCTGCCTCGACTGATAAAGTCGCCCGTGAAGTTCCGCCGAAGGACCAGCCGCCAGTAGTCATTGTAAATAGCTCCGGTTTCCCAGTGACACCATCAAGACAGGATGAATCGTCGCGTACCGAAAAAACCACTATTAACGGAAACGTCCCGACCTCGAAACGGACCCGACAAAATCCGATTAATGAAATCCGCGAAAGACGAACTGCACAGACAGCAGTCAGGCATCGAAGCTCATACGACTTCCCCGACTACGATGCACAGAAGGGCATTTCGGATCAACGACGGTACCGTGGAAGAGAGATCGATCGCATCCGTGACATTTTTATGGGGCAGGAACCCTGATTTTAGGCGTTAAGTTGCGGAAGCCTTTTCGGAGTAATCGTATCAGTTTAGGTAATGGC
>WNFR01002793.1_pt1 | contig 18119 bp, 13 predicted proteins | sample 5400221 | NCBI WGS metagenome assembly WNFR01 (sample SAMN13153357, study PRJNA577476) | soil metagenome | isolation source: 40 cm soil under Madrone tree | place: USA:California | collected 2016-06-14
GATCCAATCATCGCTCTTCGCTCGGAATAGGTATGCAAAATCTCCGATATGCTCTTCGAGTTCTTGGCAAGAAGCCGCTCTTTACCGCCATTGTCGTTTTGACTTTTGCACTCGGAATTGGCGCCAATACCGCGGTCTTTAGTGTCCTGAACGCGGTGCTGTTGCGACCACTTCCGTTCCACGAGCCGCAGAATCTCGTCGCGCTCGGCGAATACGATATTCGAGAGAAAGCAGATCCCGGAACGGAGATCGAGTCAATCTCCTATCTCGATCACGTCGACTTCCGTGACCAAAGCCAGGTTTTTGAGCGGGTAGCCGTTTATACGAATCAGAGCGTCAGCACTCTCACCGACGGGAATGAAGCGACGCATGTTCAAGGCGAGTCAGTCTCAGCGGATTTGTTTCAGCTGCTTGGAGTTCAAGCGATGCTCGGGCGCACGTTTTTGCCTAACGAAGACGAACCGGGAAATCAGGTGGTCATTTTGAGCCACGAATTGTGGCAGCGACGATTTGGAGCTGACCGCGGTATCATCGGGAGGACGGTCACTCTCGACGGCAAGCAGTTCCAGGTGATCGGCGTCATGCCGCCGCGGTTTACATTCCCGATCAGCGCGGTTTCGCCCGAACTGTGGATTCCGATGTCGATCTTGCGCGCAACGAGCGACGGCTCGCAACCGATGACGGAACAGCGCGACAACGATTTCTTTCAGTGCATCGCGCGATTGAAACCAAAAGTTTCTATTCAGCAGGCGCAGGCCAACATCGATACCATCGTAGCGAATTGGCGGCGGCAATATCCAGACACGAAGCTGCACGTCGGCGCGAAGGTCGTCCCGGAAATGAGCGCGATGATTGGCAGCACGCGTTCCGCGCTGCTCATGCTGTGCGCCATGGCCGGCTGCGTTCTTCTCGTCGCGTGTGTGAATGTCGCGAACTTGTTGCTGGCGCGGTCGATCTCGCGAAATCGTGAAATCAGTATTCGCGCCGCCTTAGGCGCCGGTCGCCGTCACATCATTAAGCAACTGCTCGTAGAAAGTATTTTGCTCGGATCAGCCGGCGGTTTGGCCGGCTTGCTTCTCGCAATCTGGGGCATCGATTCACTGAAAGCGTTTCTGCCCAGCATTCCGCGCATCGACGAGATTTCGCCGGATCCGCGCGTGCTGGCGTTCACCGCGCTGGTGAGCGTTGGAGTTGGAATCGTTGCTGGCCTACTTCCGGCGTGGCGAGCTTCGCATCCGAATCTGGCGACTTCTCTTAACGAGGCCGCGCGCGGTTCGAGCGAAGGCGCTGCCGGTCGGCGCACGCGTGCGGCGCTTGTGATTGTCGAAATTGTGCTCGCCCTCGTACTCCTCGCGAGCGCGGGATTGCTGGTGGAAAGTTTCCTTCGGCTGCAAAAGGTCCCGAGCGGCTTCGATCCAAGCAATGTCACAACCGCGCGAGTCGCGCTCCCCGAGACAACTTATGGCAAGCCGGAACAAGCCGGTGCGTTTTACAAAAAGTTGCTTGATCATGTCTCCACCTTTCCGGGAATGCAATCGGTCGGAGCAGCCTGGTGGATTCCATTGAGCGGCAGCGAAATCAGTTTCAATTTCAATGTGGAAGAGCACCCGGTGGCGCCGGGCCAGCAACCGGTCGCACAGGTAAACGTCGTCACGCCCAATTATTTCCAGACGCTGCGCGTTCCGATTCGGCGCGGTCGCGCGTTCACCGAGCGGGACGATCGAACCGCGCCGCCGGTCGCGATCGTTTCCGAAGGTTTCGCGAAACAATATTTCCCGGGCGAAGATCCGATTGGCAAACGCATCACTCCAAACGGGTCGGTCGATCCGGGCAAGCCGCCGGTGCGCGAAATCATTGGTGTCGTCGCGGACATGCATCTGATCAGTCTGCGACTTCCGCCGAAACCGCAGATCTATATTCCGCATCAGCAATTCGCCACTCAAACGATGTCGATCTTTGTCCGCAGCCAAATGGGCGAGGCGGCGTTAATGAGCACGCTCCGCCAAGCCGTTAACGAAATCGACAAGGATGTTCCGGTCTATCGCGTTCGCACGCTGCCCGATTATCTTTCTCAATCGATTGCTCAGCCACGATTGAACGCGATGCTGGTCGGATTGTTCGCGCTCATCGCGCTGCTTCTTGCCGCTGCAGGAATTTTCGGAGTGATGAGTTACTCAGTCACACAACGGACTCAGGAAATCGGAATCCGCCTCGCCCTCGGTGCGCAACGTTACGACGTGCTTCGCCTTGTCGTTTTGCAGGGGATGCGTTTTGTTTGCGCCGGTGTCGTCCTTGGTCTGATCGGCGTGTTTGCCTGCAGCCGTTTGTTGCAAAGCCTGCTTTTCGGAATCGGCGCGACCGATCTCCGAACAATGTTCGCCGTCACACTGATTTTAATCGCGGTCGCGTTCATCGCCTGCTTGTTGCCGGCGCGCCGCGCCACGCTGGTTGATCCCGTTAAAGCACTCCGCGCCGAATGAATTTCTCGAAACCAATCAACCCCACATTCTTATGAACGATATTCGTTTCGCGTTTCGTAAACTCCGACAATCACCCGCATTTACCTCGATCGCGGTGATCACGCTCGCGCTCGGGATCGGACTCAACACCGCCATCTTCAGTTTAGTGAACGATCTCTTTCTGCGCGGTCTGCCCTTCAAGGAACCTGCGCGCGTCGTGCACTTTTTCGGCGGAGACAAATCGCGCGACCTCGTAGATTTGCCGGTTTCGGCGCCGCGCTTCGAACATCTTCGCGATGGCCAAACCATTTGCGAGAGTCTGGCCGGGGAGAATTTCTTCGCCTTCACATTGACTGGTCTCGGTGATCCCGTGCAGGTCTTCGGTGGAAGATTGACTTCCAACTACTTTGACGTGCTTGGCGTACGTCCAATTCTTGGCCGGAATTTTCTTCCCGAGGAACAGGAGGGCGCAGATGTCGCACTCATCACGAAGAATTTTTGGCAGAAACGGATGGGTGGCGATCCGAACGTAATTGGTCGCAGCATCACGCTCGATGGAATGGCGCATACTATTGTCGGCGTTCTTCCTCATATGCCGGCCAGCTGGTTCGGGGCGAACCCCACTGCCGAGGTTTGGACGACAAAACCGTTTCAGATCCCTGGGTTCACTTATGAGCGGATGATGCGCGGCACCAGTTTTCTCCGCGTGATTGGACGATTGAAACCGGGCGTTAGCGTGAAACAAGCCAAGGCGGCGCTGCCGTCGTTCGATCAAAGTTATAACACGCAATTCCCGAACAAGATCGACAGTACGTTAACGACGACGCTCAAGACTTTGCCCCAGGACGTGACCGAGAATTTGCAAGCGGGGTTTGCGACGCTTTTCGCCGCGGTCAGTTTTGTTTTGCTCATTGCGTGCAGCAATGTCGCTAATCTGTTGCTGGTCCGTTTCAGCGGCCGTCGCCGCGAGATCGCGTTGCGAATGGCCATCGGTGCTTCACGCACAAGCATTGTGCGGCTGTTTGTCTTTGAAAGCTTGCTCGTCAGCGCGATTGCCGGCGTTGTTGGAGCTTTCGTGGCATGGCGGTTAGTGCCGCTCGTTCCGAGAATGGCTTCCAATTTTCTGCCGCTGGAAGCGAACACCGCAACTAGTTTGTCTCTTCCGGTTCTTGCATTCACGATCGCGTTATCGCTCTTGACCGGGTTGTTGATGGGAATTTATCCGGCGCTGCAGGGCTCACACGCCGATTTGGTTGATGGTCTTAAAGAAGGCGGGCGCGGGACCAGCGGGAGCGTGCGCCAGCAACGTTTCCGCAAAATTCTCGTCGGCGCGCAGGTGGCGCTCTCAGTCACTCTCCTCGCCGGCGCGGCTCTGCTCATCACCAGTTTCATTCGTTTGAGTCAGCAGAACATCGGGTTTCGCTCTCAAAATCTCTGGACCGGCGCGGTCACATTGCCAGTGGCACAATATCCGGACGCTGCGTCACGTCAGCGTTTCGTCGAACAAACGCTTAACGCCTTGCGCGACGTTCCCGGTCTCCAGAGCGCGACAATCAGCGGTGATATTCCGTTGGCCGGAGGCAATCGAACGCTCTATGCGCGGGCCGATCGTGACGTCCCGCCAATCGAAAAACGTGCGAACGGACCGTCCCACGACATCGCGCCGGGATATTTTCGGACCTGGGGAGTTTCGCTGCTGGCGGGACGCGATTTCAACGAACATGATTCCGCCAATGCCCAAAACGTGTGTCTGATTAGCCAGGCCGGCGCGAAGAAAGTTTTCTCGAACGAAAATCCGATCGGCAAGACTCTGCTCGTAACAAGTCTTGGTGTGCCGGTCGAAATCGTTGGCATCGTCGGCGACGTGCGGTCGATCCGAGTTGCCGAAGCGCCGGGCATGGAATTTTATCGGCCGTCGGCTCAGGAAAATTTTCCGTTCCTCAACGTTACCGTCCGCAGCAATTTCAAAGTGGACGCGGTTACGAAGCTAGTGCAATCCGCCCTAAACACGGTCAATCCGGGTCTCGCCATTGCGGTGCCGCAAACGATGGACGCCGTTGTCGCCCAGGCGCTGGGTCAGGCGCGGTTGATGATGTGGCTCCTGGGAATTTTCGCCGGCGTCGCTTTGCTCTTGGCGAGCATTGGAATTTATGGCGCAGTCGCTTACACCGTTGAACAGCGGACCGGCGAGATCGGCGTGCGAATGGCGCTCGGCGCGCAAACACGCGACGTGCTGCGCCTGGTCGTGAATCAGGGAATGAAGCCGGTCGTCATCGGACTGGCGATCGGGATCGCCTCAGCATTCGCGCTCGGTCGATTGATTGCGTCGCAACTCTACGAAGTCTCAGCGCACAATCCGGCGCTGCTCGGTGGAGCGACGGTGTTACTCGCCGCCATTGCTTTACTCGCGTGCCTGTTGCCGGCACGACGCGCTGCCATGGTCGATCCGGTCCAGGCGTTGCGGACAGAATAAGTCAGAGGCCGCCATTGTGCTGACTGATTTTCGTTTCGCGCTCAGGCAATTAATCAAGTCGCCGGGATTTACTTTTCTCGCCTTGCTCACGCTCGCGCTCGGGATCGGCTTGAACACAGTGATCTTCAGTCTGATTAACGATCTCTTTTTGCGCGGTCTTCCATTCAAAGAACCGGAACGCGTTGTGCATATGTATTCCAATGCCAGAGAGCGCAATTTACTGGAGCTTGCGGTCTCGATACCGCGCTTTCAGCATTATCGCGACGCCCAGAAAATTTTCGACGGGTTCGAAGGCGAAAACATCCTTCCCTACACTTTGACTGGCCTCGGCGATCCGGTTCAGCTTTTCGGCGGCAAAGTGACGTCGAACTATTTCGAGGTCCTTGGCGTGCAACCAATTCGCGGCCGCAATTTTTTGCCGGAAGAAGAAGAGAACGCCGACGTGGCGATGGTGACGGCAAATTTCTGGCAAAAGCGCATGGGTGGCGACCCGAATGTAATTGGCCGCAGCATTACGCTTGACGGCGTGCCGCACACGATCGTGGGCATTTTGCCGAATCTGCCTTTCTCGTGGATTGGACCGAACGCCGAGGTGTGGACGACGAAACCGTTCGTGGTTCCCGGATTGTCACACGAACGAGTGATGCGCGGGAGCGGTTTTCTGCGGGTGATCGGGCGATTGAAACCGGGGATGACAATCGAACGGGCGCGGGCCGCGTTGCCACCGCTCGAGCAAAGTTATCGCGCGCAATATCCGGGCAAGATCGACAGCTCATCAGTCAATACTCTCAAGACGTTGCCCGAGGATGTGACGGGAAATCTGCGGCCGGCGTTCGCGACTTTGCTCGCGGCGGTCGCGTGCGTCCTGTTGATCGCGTGTAGTAACGTGGCGAATCTTTTGCTCGTTCGTTTCAGCGGGCGATCCCGCGAGATCGCGTTGCGAATGGCGCTGGGTGCATCGCGCGCGAGCGTGCTGCGCTTGTTTCTTTGCGAAAGTCTGCTCGTGAGTCTGCTTGCCGGAGTGGCCGGCGCGGTGCTGGCAGGGCAACTGGTGCCGCTCGTGCCACAAATGGCGGCGAACTTTCTTCCGTTCGATCCGGCGATTGGCGTCAGCGTTTCGCTTCCCATCCTTGGCTTCACCATTGCCCTGTCGATTTTAACAGGCGTCGCGATGGGAATTTATCCGGCCTTGCAAACTTCGCGCGCCGATCTGGTGAACGCTTTGAAAGAGGGCGGGCGGGGGACGAGCGGCAGCGCGCGGCAACATCGCTTCCGTAAAGTCTTAGTCGGCGCGCAAGTCGCGCTGTCTGTCACTCTGCTCGCGGGCGCCGCGCTGCTTATCACCAGTTTTGTGAAGTTGAGTCGGCAGAGCATTGGGTTCCACCCCGAAAATCTCTGGATCGGACTCGTGACCTTGCCGCAGGCGCCGTATCCCGATCAACCAACGCGCCAACGTTTCGTCGAACAAACTCTCGCCGCATTGCGCGCGGTCCCGGGTTTCCAAAGTGCGACCATCAGCGGCGATATCCCGCTCATCGCCGCCGCTGCCAGCAATACACTTTATTCGCGCACCGACGGCGAGATTTTGCCGATCGACAAGCGGGCCGCAGCTGCCAATCACGACATCGCTTCGGATTATTTCAGGACTTTTGGCATTCCGATTTTGGCTGGACGCGATTTTGATCAATACGACGTTGCCGATCACCAGAATGTGATTCTGATCAGTCAGGCCGGCGCGAAGAAAGTTTTTGGCAACGAGAATCCGATCGGTAAAACCCTGCTTGTCACGAGTGCGAGCTTACCGGTGGAAATCATCGGCGTGGTAGGCGACGTGCGGTCGCGACAAGTAGCCAAACCGGACGAGGTAGAAATCTACCGGCCATGGGCGCAGGAGAATTTTCCTTTCGCGGTGGTGGCGGTGCGAAGCAATTTGAAAGAAGATGCGGTAACTAAGTTGGTGCAATCGGCGCTGAGCACTGTCGATCCTGGCTTGGCGGTCGCAATTCCGCAATCGATGGGCGCAGTTGTCGCGCAGGCGCTCGGTCAGGCGCGACTGATGATGTGGTTGCTCGGAATTTTCGCTGGTGTGGCGTTGCTTCTGGCCACCGTCGGAATTTATGGCGCAGTCGCTTACACGGTCGAGCAGCGGACGGGTGAAATCGGAATTCGAATGGCGCTCGGCGCCCAAACCAGAGATGTATTGCAGCTGATCGTGAATCAGGGAATGCGTCCGGTGATTTTTGGATTAGTGGCGGGATTAGCGGCGGCGCTGACGCTCGGCCGCTTGATCGCCTCGCAGCTTTACCAAACCTCCGCCTATAATCCGTTGCTGCTGGCGGCGACGACGTCGATCCTCGGACTGGCCGCCTTGGTCGCCTGTGTCTTTCCCGCACGTCGAGCCGCGATGGTCGATCCAGTGCAGGCATTGCGTGCCGAGTAACTAATCAAGGATCTGGAATCCTTCGGTTGCGGCCCGCTTCGTGTAGAGTTCGCTCAAGCGTTTCGTCATCGGACCGGGTTTTCCGTCACCGACGTCGCGATTGTCGATCTTCACCACGCCGGCGAGCTCGCCCATGGTGCCGGTGCAAAACATTTCCTCCGCGCTATAAACGTCCACCGGTGACAAATCGGCTTCGACGCAGCGAATTTTTTCTGTGGCGGCGATCTCGATCACGGTTGCGCGCGTGATTCCTTCCGGACAGGCCACCACTTTGCTCGTCGCGAGATCGCCTTTGCGCACGATGAAGACATTGGTGGCATTCGTTTCGGCAATGAATCCGTTCATGTCGAGCATAAGCGCGTCGTCCGCGCCGGCATTGTTCGCTTCAATCTTGGCCAGAATCGAGTTGAGCAAATTCGCGTGATGAATGCGCGCATCCAGGACTTCGGGTGGAGGACGGCGCACCGATGCGGTGATTAATCTGAGACCATCTTTCGAATAAACCGGCGCCTTGTGCTCGGCGAGAATGATCAAAGTCGCTCCGCTCTGGTTCAGCCGTGGATCCATTCCGGACGTAATTTTCACACCGCGCGTGAGCGTCAGACGAATGTGAACGCCGTCGCGCATTTTGTTCGCCGCGAGTGTGCGTTTGAGCTCTTCGATGATTTTTTCGCGCGGCGGAAGATCGACAATCGCTAAGGCGTGCGCTGAGCGCTCCAGTCGATCGAGATGTTCGTGCAATTTAAAAATGCGGCCGTTGTAAAGCCGGAGCCCTTCCCAAACTGCGTCGCCGCCTTGAACAGCCGAATCGAACGGACTGATCCCCGCCTTGTCGCGGTGGACGAGCTGACCGTTGATGTTGACGATCAGATCGCGGTTCTTGCGATTAAATTTCTGAAGCATCTCTATTGATCCACAGATTACACAGATCTTCGCAGATTATTCAGAAAGGATCGGAACGCATCTTTTTGAATCCCAAATTTGTGTAAATCTGCGAAATCCACGGATGATCCTTTAATGCAGCCGTAATTCGTAAAGCTGCTCATAACATTCACGACACTGCTCATGAATCTCGCGGAGACGATCCGGGACATCCCCTTCTCGCGGTGTGTAGGGCTGAAACGATGTCGATCTTGCCACCTCGTCGTACCAATGGTTTGCCCAGATGCCGTCGGTCTCGCGTAATCCTGGCGGCCACGAGAGCATCGCCTTGTCGAATTCCACGCCAACTGTGTCGCAGAGAAGCCGCAAGATGCGCTCCGGATTTTCCAGAACATCTTTTGCATCGACAACTGGTGGCACCGAGCCGGTGTGGTGGTAGGACGCGGTTCGTTCGCGCACAAAATCGAAGATTTTCTGCTGCTGAACGTAACCGAGATCTTCCAGTTTCGGTTCCGGATTCTTTTTGATGTAGGAAAGAATCACTTCGCGCGGGTCGCGGATGAGAAAACAATTCGTAAGATCGACAAGCCATTCCCGATCGATCTCAGGCAGCAAATGATGCGTCATCTGTTTTTGAAAAAAGACACGCTTGTCGGACGGCACCGGGCCGGTCAGCTGTTTAACAATCTTCCGCCAATCGATTTCGCCGTGTGCGATGACTTCTTCGGCACCAGGGTGTTCTTTGCCGGTCCTCGCTAAATAGTAGGCGTAAAACGGCTCATCGATTATGGCGGTGTCGGCGCGATTGCCCCACGCGCGCATCATGGCCGTGGAGATGTTCCGCGGACCTGACCACATCGCGATGCGAACCGAGGAGGAAGTCACGGCTAGCCGAAGATGAGAAGCTGAATCGAGTCGGGCAGATGTTGAGCGACGTTTGTCACCACACTGCCGCGGAGAAGATTGGCCAGCGCGGTTCGCTGAGTCGCGCCGATGACGAGATAATCGACGCCCATGGTCGCGGAAAGATCGACAATCGTCGTTGCGGCATCCTGGCTCACGGCATAAACCGGGATGACGCAAACGTCTCGCTCGGCCCCGAGCTTCATCATTAAAGACATGATCGCGTTCGCTTCCGGATCATCGTGCCATTTCGCCCGGCCAAGCGAAGCCGGTCCACCCGAATAGTAGACAGCAACCTCTTTGACGTAGAGCACGCAAAGAGTCGCTTTGCGCAATTGTGCTTCATCAAGAGCAAACCCGAGCACGGGCGTAATGCCACGCGCCGCAACCATGATCTTTTGACCTTCCTGCAAGCGAGGTTGCACGCGAGCTTCCAGATCGGGCGCGACCATTTCCGCGACTTTGCGGGTGACGGTGAGCGTGGTCAGACCCTGTCGCTTCTGCGTGTAAGCGCGAAGTGCTAATCCGGCGACCAGAATGGCGACCACGAACTGGAGCGCGTCGAGTTTCGTGTGGGCGAGCGTTAGTTCGACAAAGAACAGAACGCAAAACGTGACGCCGAAGAGAATGCGATCGTACCAGGTGAAGCCGACCGTTCGGTTAAACGTGCACGAGCCGACATTGACCGTGATCGCGCCGACAACGCCGATCGCGTAAAGACCGGCGAGGGAGGTGAAGTTCGCAGCGAAGAGCAGCACGACAGTCGGCAAGCCGAGCGCGATGAGAAGCGGATAAATCGGTACGCCGTGGCGGTTCAATCTTCTGAATTGCCACGGCATCTCGCGATCGCGCGACATCATGTAAAGCAACCCAATCATTGCGACGATGGCGGTGTTGGCGGCGCTGAGGAGCAGAAGGAAGAAAACGATTCCAACGATCCAGCCAAAGAGATTGCCAATCGCCGGTGAAAATGTTGCGGTCGCGAATTGTTCACCGATGAAGCGGAGCATGTCTTCGCTCCGGAGTTGCAGCACCGAAGCGATCGATGATGGATCGGACAAATGCAGAGTCTTTCCGAGCACCGATGGCAATGAAAGCATCGCCCAGCCAAGCAGCGCCGTGCCGGCAACAACTTCGACCGCTACCGGGATGATCGCTTTGAGCGATTCGCGCGCGACGCTTGGCCGATCGATGGTCGATCCAGGGTCGAGTTTCATCACTCCTGTAACGTTGGCGATCGTTTCGGCGCCGGAGAGCGCGAGGATGACGCCAACAAATTGGACCCAAAGTGCCCCCAGACTTTCATGGCGCGGTTGAAGGAAATGCGTGGTCAGATGCGGCATGCTAATCGCGATCAGGACAACAACGACAATCACGGTTGGCACTGCTAACGCGACAGCAAGGCTGCCGGAATGTTTCGGTCCGAAATAATTGATCATGCCCATGATCAAAAGAACCGCGATGGTGGTGAGCGCGATGTGATCGCGAAGAAATTTGATCCAGGCAATGTGCTCCGCGCCAGAAGTGATGTAGGTCAATGCCGACCAGCCGCTGAGTGCGGCAGTCACGGTTAAATCAGCCAACAAAAGAAGTGCGCCAATGACAGCGAGCAATCGCCCTTGCGAACGCGCCGCCGAGTAAACACCGCCGCCGTCGGGGAAATGGCGGCAGATCACGATATAGTTGATCCCGACCAAACCGGTCAGCGTGCAGACCGCGAGAATAATCGGCAGCGACGAAAATCCGGCCGCCAAGAACGCAAGACCGATCACATAGGCCTTGCTCGTGCCCCAGTCCCCATAAAGAAGCGCGGCGGCGCGTTTCCAGTCGACGTTGCGCGGGCGATGGACGGCGCCGCTCTCGGTAATGATCAAGTCAGCCATTTGGCGTGGGGTGACTGTTCATAGGCGGTCGCGCCTGACAAGCGCTTTGTTCAGGAACCCAGCGCACGCTCCGAAATAGTTCATCGTTTTGGAGCTCCCCATAAAATGCTCAGGAGGATAATGTAGTATTCCGTCCGACTTTGTCCGATTTGACGCAACCCGCTACCGATTTCAAATTTCCGCCAGTTCTTTGTTTCGCTTAATGATTCGACTGGATCGAGTCAGCGGGGGAACCAATTCCGAAAGGATCGGGGCGAACGGTGCGCGGCATCGAGAGCATTTAATGGCTCCAGCCCGACAGCTAACCTCGTCAGCATCATTAAAGTGCAAGGGATGTCGTAAATCCGACTCCGCTTGAAGTGAGGCGCCTCGTCGCGCGAGTCCGCCTTGTTTGAGTCAGGAGAATAATTGAGCCTAACGAGAGTTGGGATTGTGATCGGGATTGTAATCTCGAATGCCAGCGCTGCCGATAACGCGGACTGGTTTGGACAACGTTTGTTTGACGCGTTCGCGAAGGATCTGGTGTCACCGGCCTACGAAGCCCCGGCGGCAGATGCTTCGCCACCGCCGCGCCGAATTCCGCCCGCGCCATTCGATTCGCCGCCGTTTCCATCCGGCGATTGGCAAATCGGCGGCACACCAATCATCGGTGATCCGGGCAACGTTGGGCCGTGGCCGTTGATGGAAGCGATCTATGCCGGACCGAACGGTGACGCTTGGAAGAGAAGCCGGATTCAAATCTACGGTTGGGAAGATTTTTCGTGGAACGTGAGCACGTCCACCAACACGTCCCGCGGAGCGAACGCGAACTTCCCGCTCATTTACGATTTGCGCCCGAATCGTTTCGAGCAAAACCAGTTCGTTCTCTACATCGAGCGCGTTCCTGACGAGTTTCAAACCGATCATGTCGATTGGGGGTTTCGAATTTCGAATGTCTACGGGCTTGATTATCGGTTCATGATTTCGCGCGGGCTTTTCAGCGATCAATTGCTGGAGGACAACAACTACTACGGCTTCGACATGCCGATGGTCTACCTCGACATCTACTTCCCACAGATTTTTCAGGGAATGAATGTCCGGATTGGCCGCATCATTTCCGAGCCCGACATCGAAGCGCAATTGGCGCCGAACAATCTCATGTCCAGCCACTCGATTGTTTATGGGTTCGACAATTACACCCAGACCGGAATCTTCACGACCACTAAGATCGACAATCAGTGGACGATCCAAGCCGGCATCTCGAACGGCACCGACGTCGCTCTTTGGCAAAAAGATCCAGGCAATCAACCGACTGGCACGGTGATGATCCAGTGGACGGCGCCGAACCAAATGGATTCGATTTACGCTGGTGACAACGCGTTTAACAATGGCGAATTCGGCTACAACAATTTACAGCAGATCGTTGGAACATGGACGCACAAGTTTAACGACAAGATCTACACCGCGACGGAAGCGCTCTACATGTACATGAATGACGCGACGACGCATCCGACCAAAGAGGTGCCGTTTCAAAACGGTTCATTTCCAGTGAAACCGGGTTATGCGTCGGAGTGGGGGATTCTCAATTACACTATGTTTCGCATCGCTCCGACGGCGTTCTTCACGGCGCGCAACGAGTTCTACAACGACATCGTCGGAAGCCGGACCGGTCACGCGACTTCGTATTCCGAGCACTCAATTGGCGTGACGTGGTGGCCGGACAAGATCGTTACCCTTCGCCCTGAGCTTCGTTTCGATCATTCTTATGACACGGCCGCCTTCGATAACGGCACGCGACGAAATCAGTTCGTCGCGTCGATGGACTTCATCATCCACTACTAATGATACCAACCAACGTTAAGCGACCGCGCAATGTCGATTGGAAGCGCGCGGCGGCGATTTTGTACGGCGACTGGGGCACGAGCAAGGCCTACGTAATCGGTCTGGCCTTCGCCGTTGCTGGTTACGCTTCGTTCTGGCTGATCGCCGCGATGTGCGTGCTGACCGCGTTGGTCGGCCTGAATTACATGGTGATCTGCCGCCTGTACCCGGACGGCGGTGGTGTCTACGCCAGCGTGCGTCATCGCAGCGAGGTCATTTCCATCGTCGGTGCATTCCTCCTTATCGCCGATTATTTGGTAACGGCGGCGATTAGCGCTTTGTCGGCATTTCAATATCTCGGCGTGCCACACCCCGAAAAATTTGCGGCCGCCGCAATCCTCATCATTGGATTGCTCAATATTCTCGGACCGCGACATACTGGCGGCCTCGCCTTTTTAGTCTCAGTTCCAACAGCGATCGTCGTTGTCGTGCTGGGACTTTTCAGTCTGCCGCACATGGGCGACGCGATTGGTCATTTGCAGCCGTTGCACGGTGGTTTCTGGCAAAGTTGGGCCGGATTCGTTGGAATTGTGCTCGCCCTGTCCGGCGTCGAGGCGATCGCCAACGCCACCGGCGTGATGAAACTCGATCCCGGCAGCACGGAGGAGAATCCATCGGTGGTTAAGACTTCTACGCCCGCAATTTTGTGGGTGATGCTTGAGGTCTGCATCTTTACCGCGTTGCTCGGTCTCGCGATGCATGCACTCGGCGGATTGCAAATCGTCAATGGCGATGTCAACGCGCCTCATGCCGAAGGTGTTCGGGATTACATGCTGCGCTACATGGGAGAAGTGTTCGTGGGCGGCGCATTTGGGCCGGCACTCGGTCATCTCTTTGGGTTCGTTGTCAGTATCGTCTTCGGCCTGCTGCTGCTCTCAGCCGTGAACACGGCGATTGTCGATCTAATCATGATCCAATTTCTTATGTCGCGTGATCGTGAGATGCCGGCGATTTTCCAAAGGCTGAACAAATGGGGCGTGCCCAGTCTCGGCCTCGCGCTTGCCACAATCGTCCCGATGCTGCTTGTGATTCTGGTCAAAGACATGGCCGGTCTGGCCGATCTTTACGCAGTGGGCGTCGTCGGCGCGATCGCCACTAATCTCGGCGCGACCGCGACCGATCGTAAATTGTCGATTAAAGCCTGGGAGCGCACGCTCATGTTCAGCACCTTCATCGTGATGGCGTCTATCGAAATGTCGCTGCTCATCGATAAACCAAACGCGCGCTATTTCGCGGTCACCATTCTCGCAGTCGGCTTGGTTCTACGCGGCCTGGTGCAGGAACGGCGTATGAAAAAGGAAGTCAGACCCCCACTCGTGCCGGAACGGATGGATGTCGATCTTGCTGCGCCAGCGCCCGAATCTGCGGTGGGACCAGCAATTGGCGGCGAAGCGATCTTGTGTGCGATCCGCGGCACCGGGCGCACACTCGACTTCGCCTTACGCGAAGCCCGCAAAACCGGGTCGCGTCTGTATCTGCTCTTTGTCCGTGAGCAGGCGTTCATGACTGAGCAGGATGCCAGACGTAAATGGCAGGATGACGAAGAAGCGAGCCGCGTTTTCAATGAGGCGAAACAAAAGGCGGGCGATCAGCCGCCGCTATTCGCTTACGCAGTCAGTCCGTCTGCCGCCGAGACGATTGTCGATATTGCCGCGACGCTTGGAGCGTCCCGGCTCATTCTCGGCGCGCCGCAGCGCAACGCGTTGATCAATCTTCTTCGCGGCAACGTGATCCGCGAAGTCTCGCATTCGCTTCCGGAGGAAATTGATTTGCTCGTCTATGCTTAGGTCGCTGTCTCTCGCGCTTGAGACAACATTGCTGTGATCGAGCTGATCTGCTCAGTCAAAGTTTCCCCGATCGGATCGAGATAGCCTTCCAGTTCTTCAGAAACTGTTCCGTATCCGCTCAATCCGCGACTGTTTAGCTCAGTCAGCATTTCCCAAAGCAGTGACGCGTGCCCGGCAATGGATCGCGAAGTTGCGACGTCCCTCAGTTGAAGATCGAGATCGTCGCGTAGGCGAATGATTAATTGACGAGTCGCTCCAATTTTGCTTCGCAGCTCGCTCTTTTGATTCGGTGAAAGAGTGTCCAATTCCCGATACATCACGCCGGATTTTACTCTGCCCTCACTCCAGTCGGTCCACTCGCACAAAGCTTCGTCAAGCAACTGCAAGGTGATCGAAATACTTCGGCGGTGGTTCTCGCTTAGTTCAATCGATGCCATTGTTTGTTTCAGTTTCCGCATCCTCAACCGACAAAACGCCAAGGCCATAACTGTAGCGTCGTCCCCAGGCACGCATTGCGTCCTTCGTCGGTTGAAAGAATTTCTGGGCGACCAGCGTCGGCACGAATGCACTCAATATCACCACCGTCACCAAAATCGTATACTGGCGTTGATCGATGATGTGGTTCTGAAAACCGAAGAGCGCGGAAATGGTCCCGAAGGTCAGGCCGGTGGCCATTAACAAAGTCGTGTAGGAAGCCTCCCGTCGATTCATGAAATGTGTGCGCGCTAGCGGCCAAACTCCGACGGTCTTGGTGAGCATTTTCAGAAAGAGCAGACCGACAATTACCGCGAGTGCCGGCCAGAGTGCGGGCAAGGAAACGTAAAGGCCGGCTTTGATGAAATAGAACGGTGTGAACACTGCAAACGCGATGCTGCGCATGCGGTGCACCAATGTTTTATCCCGGAGGAAAACGCCCGCGACCACCAGACCGACCAGATAGGCCGGCAACACCGCTTCGCTTTTTGCGGTTGTCGCCAGTCCGCCGAGAAAAAATAGCACAAAAAAAATGAATTTTACCTCCGGCTCGCTGACTCGGGTCGCGCCAAATTTGTTGATGATCCCTCTCGTCCACGTAGGCATGAAGAAAAGCGCGACCGTCATGGTGACGACAAACACGAGGAGCCAAAGATTGTAATTCGCAAAGAGCCCACCCAGAGCGAGCACGGTTCCAAAGTCGGTGATGAAACACGCCGCCAGAATCATTTTGCCCATCGCCGTGTCGCTGAATCCACCTTCGATCATCACTGCATAAACCACCGCGACCGACGTAGTGGAAAGCGCGATCCCGGCGATTTGCGCCTGATGAAGCGGCCAACCGAGAACGAATTGCGCAAACAACCAAATTACCCCGAACGGCACGGCGAAGGACAGGACGCCAATGAGAACACTCGCGCGCAGATTCGCTTTCAACGAGCGGGGATCGATTTCCGCGCCAGCCAGAAATGTGAGCACGCCGCTTCCAAGCAACGCCAGGAAATTGATCCATTCATTGCTAGCGGTGAGATGGAGAAAATTCCCGGCAATTACGCCAATGAATATCTCGATAAGGGCCACCGAGATTCCGATCCGAATCGACACCAAACTCGCAACCAGCGCGAGCGCCATCCAAATTGCAGCGACGAACCAAACGTTTCCAAAAACGATGTTTGCCCCGCTAAAACTGAGCCAAATGTGATTGAGCATAACAAAACTCCTGCTGGCGCATCAGCTGCGCCGAACAGGAGTCATTAGCTCTGAAAAACGGTCAGCGCGGTTCTCCCGAAATTGGGGAAGGCAAACTCCATTACCCAGCCAAAGCTTAGCCGTGCGAATGGTTCGCGCAACTCGGCCGCCCTAGACCCGCGAAGGCTTTTTAGGATCCGAATTTCCCGCAAACGGCGATCAGCGGATAAAAGCAGCGATACTTGCTGTGATAATCGCTCACACATCCATCCTCGGTTCGGATCTCAACGTGACATAGCTGCGCATCAGCTCGATGCCGGCTTCTCCCGATTGAACAGTAAATAGTTCACAAAAAAATTTGCGCCCAAGTGGGAACCAGTTTAGGGATCTGCTCCGAATCTTAATAAAAAACCCTGTCTGTTCTGCAGGGTTTATGTCGAATGCTCGTTAGGGCGAATTCGTTAAAAAAAATGGATACGAAATTTTTACTAACAGCGCTTGGCTTCGCTTTTTTGTTCGCGGCTTCGGCTTTTGCGCGCGAAGAATCGTTGCTCGCGCGAATCACCGTCTACTGGCCGGGCGAAGGTCTACTCCGTGCATGTTCCAACGGTGCGCGTTTACGCGCGGGACATTGTGCTGTCGATCCAAAACGAATTCCGTACGGAAGTCACGTGGTATTTCCGGATGCGACTTGCACAGCCGTTGATAGTGGACCGGCGGTGGTCAGTCGCAAGGCCGCCCGTATGACCGGCCGCACGATTTCGCAACGAAACGCCATTGTGATCGATCGATTTTTTGAGTCGAAAGAAGCCGCGCTTTCCTGGGAAAGCAGGCATCCACATTTCATAACCGTGCGAGTGGTCCCGCCGGGATCTCGCAACGAATCAAGCGAGACGGTTGCTAGGTTAAATGGCGTCGAAGAAGTTTCTGCATTCAGACCGACCAACGCGATTCCGAAACAAGCCACGCCCGCTTCGCCGCTGCCAAAATTTGATTCAGCCAAGGTTGAGCTTCATCTGCCACTTGATTCCTTCCTGCGACCAGCGCGACGCAAAACGTGAGCACCCTCGTGAAGCGACTGATCCTCATACTTTTGGTTGGGCTTGGATGGCTCCCGCAGGGGTTCGCCCGGGACAATTCGCTGCTCGCGCGGGTCACGGTTTACTGGGCCGGCGGCGGACACGGTGCAGATCATTACACGCGACAACACAAATCCGCTACCGGGCTGCGATTGCGGCAAGGCCATTGCGCCGTCGACCCGAGAAGAATTCCTTACGGCAGCCGGGTCGTTCTTCCTGACGGAACCGCTTTGTCAGCGGTCGACACCGGGAGCGCTGTCCGGAACGGCAAAGCGGCGCGGCGATCGGGTCGCACCAATTACGAACGCAACGCGATCGTTATCGACAAATTTTTTGAAACCAAAGGCCAGGCGCTCGCGTGGGCGAGCTCCAATCCGCCATTCATCAACGTGAAGGTGGTCCCGCCGAATGTTGCAACGGTGGCAAAGCCGAACATTACGAACTCCCAACCGATCGCTTTGAATCCGGCGACGGCGACGACCAATGTGGCGGCTCGTAGCTCTACCGGAGCCATTGCCGCGCCGGCGACGACCAATGCGGCGGCCGCGAGCCCTACCGGGGGCATTATCAGAAATCCGCTTGGCCGACTCGGCCGCTAACGTCTTTGTTGATCTTACGCGAAGATCGACATCAGCGGGCTACAACTTCGAATATACGCGGATCAGCGGACGCGGCGAAGGAGTTTTGGAAC
>WNFR01004141.1_pt1 | contig 18118 bp, 12 predicted proteins | sample 5400221 | NCBI WGS metagenome assembly WNFR01 (sample SAMN13153357, study PRJNA577476) | soil metagenome | isolation source: 40 cm soil under Madrone tree | place: USA:California | collected 2016-06-14
ACACGCTAATCACACTTGGCATCAGCAATCGCGCGAAACCGCCAGTTTTAAAGGCTCGGAAGCGCCTTCCCCGTGGGTTCGATTCCCATCGCCCGCTCCAAGTATCTTCCATGGAGTTCCAGAGAGGTCCAGGGAAGACGACAAGGCGTTGATTCCAAGGTATTTCACCCTTTTGAGTCATCCAGTGACTTCCGCTGGCAGCCACGACTTTTCAGTACATGAAAGTCATCCGGATCTGAGGCGCAGCACTCATCAAAACTCTTGCATTTCTCCGTTATCTGACCAAGTATCACAACGAATTGCCGCGACAGGTGAAGTAGCCGAATTCGCGTCGCCGCGGTTCGGTTGGCCATATCCAAGGAACCAGGACCCGCCGTGCAGCCATCACTGAGGGAACGAGAACTACCAGCGAGTAAGGCAAGTCTCCCCGCCGTCATCGCACGGATGGCGGGCGGCCTCGTCTTCGTCACTGGGGCGACGGTGTTGCTCGGGTGGGCACTGGGCATCGCGCCATTCACCAGCGTTTTACCCGGGCTGAGCAAGATGTCGGTACTTACCGCGCTGACATTCGCATTCGCAGGGGCCACACTTTGGTCCGGTCCAAACGGGGTGGCCGGCCCTTCCGGTTCACGGATTGAACGTCGCCACGGTACGGGGCGTCGATGGTTTGGGATCGGTGGTGCGATGGTGGCGCTTATCGGACTGTACCGACTCTGCGATTACGGATTCGGTTGGGAATTGAACATCGATCAACTCGGATTGAACGACGCGTCGCTCGCGGAAGTCGGTAGGGCTCCCGCCCGTATGTCACCGGCCACCGCACTCAACTTTCTGTTGATCGGATTCGCGCTGATTTTGGCCGTCAAGCCTCGGTTGCTCGGCATCTTTCAGACCGTCTGCTTGGTCGTCGCCATGATTGCCTGGCTGGGATTCAGCCACTACCTCTACGGCGGCGAGCCGCTTTTGCCTTACGCCACTATGGCCGTACACACCTCGACACTCTTTCTCATTCTCAGCGCCGGTGTTCTCTGCACGCGGGCGGATGGCGGATTGATGGGATTGCTGTTGAGCGACAGTGCGGGCGGTGTCATCGCCCGGCGGCTCGTGCCTGCAGCGATTTTCGTTCCCATCGTGCTCGGCTGGTTGCGTCTTGAAGCACAACGCGCGGGCTGGTTTGGCACCGAAGCGGGCATATCCCTGTTTGCAATTTCAAACATTATCGTCTTCGGCGCCCTTATATGGACCAATGCCGAATCACTACATCACGCGGATATCGGTCGCAGAACGGCTCAACGCAGGCTGCAGTCCCAGCTCGAACGGCTCAAGCTCCTGCAACAGATCACCCATGCGATAGGCGAACGCCAGGATTTGGCGAGTATTTTTCAAGTAGTGATCAGAACGCTGGAGGATCAGCTACCGGTCGATTTCGGCTGTGTTTGCCGGTACGACTCGGTCGGCAATCTGCTGACGGTTAGCAGTGTCGGCGTGCGCAGCAAAGAGCTGGCGATGGAGCTGGCCATGGGCGAGCAAGCCCGCATCGACATCGATGAGAACGGCCTGTCGCGGTGCGTACGCGGTCAGCTGGTCTACGAGCCGGACCTGGTCCAAATACACTTCCCTTTTCCTGAAAGGTTGGCGCGCGGCGGGCTCGGTTCGCTGGTCATCGCCCCGTTGCTGACCGAAGGTAAAGTCTTCGGCATCTTAGTGGTCGCACGACGGGAGTTGCACAGCTTCAGCAGCGGCGACTGCGAATTCCTGCAGCAATTGAGCGAACACACCGCGCTCGCGGCGCACCAAGCCCAGCTATACGGTGCATTGCAAGCAGCATACGAGGACTTGCGCCAGAGTCAGCAAGTCGTCATGCAACAAGAACGTCTACGTGTGCTCGGACAGATGGCGAGCGGTGTGGCGCACGACATCAACAATTCCATCTCGCCGGTGGCGTTGTATACCGAGTCGTTACTCGAGAGCGAGCCGGGGTTGAGCGCTCGCGCTCGCGGTTACCTCCAAACGATTCAACGAGCCATCAGCGACGTGGCGGAGACGGTGGGACGCATGCGGGAATTCTATCGCCAGCGGGAGCCCGAGACTACGCTGGCGGCGGTGCATCTGAACAAATTGGTGCAACAAGCTGTGGACCTCACTCGCGCGAGATGGAGTGACATGCCGCAGCAGCAAGGTATCCAGATTCAGTTGCGGACCGAGCTAGCCCCCGAACCACCGGCTGTCCTAGGGCTCGAGAGCGAAATCCGCGACGCCCTCACCAACCTCATCTTCAATGCCGTGGATGCCATGCCGAAAGGCGGAACGTTGACCCTACGCACGAAGGTCGAGCTCGCCGCCGCGAATTCCTCGGTGTCGTCAGCGCAGCTGCATGTCATTGCAGAGGTGTCGGATACAGGTATCGGCATGGACGATGCGACTCGCGCCAAAAGCTTGGAACCCTTTTTCACGACGAAGGGCGAACGCGGCACCGGCCTTGGACTCGCGATGGTATATGGGATGGTGCAGCGCCATGGCGCCGTCATCGAAATCGACAGCAAATTGGGCAAAGGAACGACGATTTGTCTTCGTTTCCCCGTCCCCTCATCCCCGGCCGCTGAATCGTCGAGAATCCAGAGCTGGGAACCGCTTTTACTACGCCTGCGCATCCTGGTCATAGACGATGACCCGTTGTTGCTCCAATCGCTGCGGGACACTCTGGAGGGCGACGGTCACGTGGTTGACGTTGCCAATGGCGGACAGGAAGGCATCGATAGGTTCCGCGCCGAGAGCAACGGAAGCAAACCATTCGCGATAGTGATTACTGATCTGGGCATGCCTTATGTCGATGGACGAAAGGTGGCCGGCGCCGTGAAAGCAGTTTCGCCGTCGACGCCGGTGATTCTGCTCACCGGGTGGGGTCAGGGACTGGCCGCCGAGGGGGATATCCCGCTGCACGTGAACTGTGTGCTCGCCAAACCGCCAAAGCTGCGGGACCTGCGTGAGGCTCTGTTTCGGTGCTGTGCCGGCGCGAATTCTTAGATTGTCAGCATAGGCCTTCACTCCGTTGTCGGCTCAAGCTCGCACCTGCGTTCGAACACAAGGACGCCGAAGCGGCACGAGCATTGACGCGCTGAGCGTGCAGCCGGTGGATCAGGCGGTCCCCCTACGCCGAGTCTGCAGCGAGGACCGGCCTTGTGTCCGCATAAAACGCGTAGACGGTGGCGCCCACGGTGGAAATCGCGGCGGCAACCAGGAACACGGCCGAGTAGGTACCGGTGGCGTCGATCAGCCAGCCGGTCGTCGCCACTCCGGCGATCCCGGGAACCGCGGCCACCGTGTTGCTGATCCCCATTACGATGGCCCCAAAACCTCCTTGCGTGAACCCTAGCGTGCCCATCGCGCCCGACAGCAACAGCAACGCAGCCGTCGGTGATTGCACCAGCGGAACCAGGAACATGCACACCGCAGGACCCAGGAGGCCAACCCCGAGTGTCAACTTGCGGACGAATGTGCGGTCGACGCCCCTGGTGATCAAGGCGTCCGTAGCTATTCCCGACGCGTTCAGCACGACGACCATCGCGAGTGACGGCGCCGCCGAAAATAGTCCGGCATTGGCAACGCTCAGGTGCTGAACGTCCCGGAAGTAACTTGGAAGCCACGCAAGCAGAAGATAGAAGACCCAATTGGTGCAGAAATGGGCGACGACAATTGCCCACAACGCCGGCGCGGACAACAAGCGCCGCCACTGAATCGCCGCCACCGGGGCTTGCCCGCCCGTCCCGATCGTGAGCAGGCTTTGTTCCTCGTGCGTGACCTTGGGATCGCGTTCCGGCGCGTTGTGGGTTCCGGCGAACCAGACAATGGTCCAGCCGAGCCCTATGAGGCCGAATGCGTAGAATGCCGGAGGCCAGCCGTGTATGGAGACGATCCATCCGGTAATCGCCAAGCCCGCAATCGTGCCGAGCGGCATGCCGCTCGTCAGCCGCGTGACGGCGCGCGTTCGCTCATTGATGGGTACCCACCGGCAGAACAAATCATAGGCGGCCGGAAACATGGCTGCCTCGCCGATGCCCATCCCGACGCGTGCCGCGACCAGCACCCACAGTGAGCCGAACGCCGCGATCGGGGTGAGCAGGGTAAATATCGACCACGAGAGAACGGCGAGGCCCAGTGCGCGGTGGCCGCCGAACCGGGCGGAGAGCCAACCCGCAAACGGCATGAACACCATGTACCCAACGAAAAACGACGACAGCACAATGCCCTTCGTGGTCTGGGACCAGCCGAATTGGTCGCGCATTGCGATCGACGCAACCGAGATATTGACGCGGTCGGTGTAACCGATGACTACCGCAATGAAGCAGAGGGCAACGATGCTGTGACGCCGGCCCCAGCGCGGCGCGCGATGTAACCGATTCACGGGCCCCCTAAATTCAAGTGTTGGCCCGTGACGAGTTCCCGGGTTCGACCAGTACATTCGCGCCAGGTGTGGCAAAGACCGCATCAACGATGGAGGCCATCGCAGAGTCTGTCAGGATACCGAGCGGCACTTCAGTTATTGGTTGGTCGGACATGTTTCATTGCGCTGGACGGAACAGTCTACCGCATATTTTGAATGGCCTGCCTTCCGCTTGCATTCGAATCACGTCGAGCATTGACGATCGATGCCGGTGTGCGACACCAGGCGCACGTCCTTGAATCGATCATGCGCGGGATTCTGCATTCTCAGTCCATGTCGAAATTGCAGTCCTGCAGCGGTATCATCCGTGTCTTGTTCCAGTATTTGTGGCCCAGGTAAAAGAGGATGAACCCCGGAATCATCAGATAGCCGGTGATGAAGTCGAACCAGGAGAACACCGGCGCCCGGAAGACGCCGAGGTTGGCGCCGAACAACACCACCAAGAACAGGACCACGGCGAGCCACGGGCCGTAGGGGTAGAACTTGGACTTGAACTTCAGATCGTCGAGGCTCCGGCCCTGTGCGACCCAAGCCTTGCGAAAGCGCAGGTGGCACACCGCGATGCCCAGCCAGATCAGGAATCCGCTCAAGCTCGAGGCATTGTAGAAAATCTGGTAGATCTTCTGATCCCCCACCAGGGTGGAGAAGAAGGCCAGCGCGCTGACCAAGCCCGTGGCCAGCAGGGCCGCCACGGGCACACCGCGCCGGTTGAGGGTGCCGAACAGGGCGGGCGCCTTGCGGCTGTGTGACATCGCGTACAGCATTCGCGAAGCCACATACATCGACGAGTTTCCGCAAGACAGCACCGAGGACAGGATCACGGCGTTCATGAGGCTGGCCCCGTAGTACCCGAACCTCGGAAGCATCTGGAACACCATGGTGAAGGGTGAGAAGACGATGTGGCTCTCGTCGCCATGCAGCAGGTTAGGGTCGTTGTAGCTGATCAAGGTGCCCACCACGAAGATGGAGCCGATGTAGAACAGCAAGATGCGCCAGAAAACGGTTCTGATCGCCTTGGGGACGTTCTTGCCCGGGTTGGTGGTTTCCGCGGCCGCGAGGCCCACTCCCTCCGTCCCCTGGAAAGAAAAGCCGGCTACCAGGAACACCGACAGCACCGATGCCCAGCCCCCGACGAAGGGAGCGCTCGTGCCGGATTTGGCGTCGTTGAGCGTCCAGTTCCGGAAGCCGATATCGTGATTGCCGATCATGCCGGTGATCATCAAGCCGCCCACCGCCAAGAAAATGACGACGGTCACGACCTTGATGCCGGCGAACCAATATTCCGCCTCGGCATACGCCTTGACCGACAAGAGGTTGAGCGCCAGCAGCACCGCAAAAAACCCCATGGCCCATAGCGTGGAGTTCGAATGCGGGAACCAGAATTGAACGATGAGTGCTCCCGCGACCAACTCGGCCGCCAGAGTGATCGACCAGCTGAACCAGTAATTCCAGCCCACCGCAAAACCCAGCGACGGATCGATGAAGCGCTCCGCGTACGCCTCGAAGGAACCCGGAATGGGCAATTGCGTAGCCATCTCGCCCAGCGACTGCATCATGCAGTAAACCGCGAGCCCCATGGTCGCGTACGCGAGCATCGCGCCGCCCGGGCCGGCCTGCGCTATCGCTCCGCCGCTGGCGAAGAACAGGCCGGTGCCGATCGCGCCGCCGATGGCGATCATGCTCAGCTGCCGGGTACCGATCCCGCGATGAAGCTCGCGCGTCTCGCTCGAACTCACCTGGATATTCCCGGTTGATGCGAGAAGGCCACGGTCGCTTGAAGTCATGCGGATATCCCTGGTTGATGACTGAAGGCAACGATACCGTGTTGTACGAGTGATGCGGACCGCGCGTTTCCGCGATGGCCGGAGCCCTGCGGCGACATTCGCCCCGTCCGCATGGCATGTGCCGGCGGCCGGGCGATTTCTGTATTGCAATCTATTATTGGGGCATTATGTGCCGGTATTGACGTGGGTAGTCCATTAATGGCTCATTATGGCCTTCGCAAGAGGTTGGTTGTTCGAAATCGCCGTAATCGCTTGGAATCAGTGGGGTAGGCGCCTTCCTACAACTAATGACGCATTAATCGGCGGGGACAGGCGCCTGCCTGCAAACTAGAGTGGGCGGCTATGGGCGGTGGCGCGGCGTTGCCGGGCGGAAATCCATGTACGACCTATACATCGCGAACAAGAACTATTCGTCGTGGTCGCTGCGGCCGTGGGTGCTGATGCGCGAGCTTGAGATCGCGTTCCGAGAACACCTGGTGCCCTTCGGCGACGAAGCGAGCTGGGAGAGCTATCGCAAGGTTTCTCCCACGGGCAAAGTTCCCTGCTTGGCGGACGGCGGCATCGTGGTGTGGGAATCGCTCGCCATCGTGGAATACCTGGCCGAGCGGCATGCGGGTGTTTGGCCGCCGCCGGCAGCGGCGCGCGCGTGGGCGCGAGGCGCAGCGGCGGAGATGCACGCCGGATTCGGCGAATTGCGCGTGCGCTGTTCGATGAGCTGCGGTGTCCGCGTCCGGCTCCATGAATTTCCGGCGGGGCTCGAGCGCGACGTCGCCCGGATCGGGGCGCTGTGGAACGACGGCCTGCGCCGCTTCGGGGGTCCCTATCTTGCGGGCGAGGCCTTTACCGCGGTCGACGCGTTCTATGCGCCGGTGGCTTTCAGGATCCAGAGCTATGGGCTCAGCCTCGATACCGTGTCCCTTGCATACGCGGATTGCTTGTTGAACACTCGTTCCATGCGGGAATGGTATGCCGAAGCGCTGAAAGAGACGTTGCGGGATCAGCCGCACGACCGGGAAATCAGCCAGATCGGCCGCGTGCTGGAAGATTTGCGGTCGCGATGAGTGGCTCGGCGGTGGTATGAATTGCTCCCACGATGGTATGGATCGCTTCGACGATGGGTTGCATCGGGGCCGGCAATGAAAAGACGAGCTGGGATGATTGCCGTGATCCAGTGGCTCATCGCCATTCCGGTCGGCGGCTACGCAATGGCGCAGGTTCCGCCGGCCGGCACCGTGTGCGGGCCGACGCCGCAGCCTGCGTTCTGCAGCGCGGTTCGCGGTGCGCGGGCCGAGGGTTGGCCGGCGCAGAGCCGCTCCGAGGTCATGGCACAGCATGGGATGGTGGCGGCCAGTCAACCGCTGGCTGCGCAGGCGGGGTTGCAAGTTCTCTTGCGGGGCGGTAACGCGATCGATGCCGCGGTGGCAACGGCGGCGGTGCTCAATGTAGTGGAGCCCATGATGACGGGCGTGGGCGGCGACCTCTTCGCGGTCATGTATATCGCGAAGGAACGGAAGATCTACGTGCTGAACTCGAGCGGGACGGCGCCCTCCGGCGCAACGCACGCGCACTTCAACTCGCTGGGCTATCACTGGAATCCGAGAAACTGGGGGCCGTCGTCGGGGATGCCGATGAGCGGGATCCTGCCGGTGACGGTGCCGGGCGCAGTCTGGGGCTGGCAGGCGGCGCTCAAACGCTTCGGCAAGCTCACTTTCAAGGAGGTCCTCGAGCCGGCGGCACAGTATGCGGAGAAGGGATTCCCGGTGACCGAACGCATCGCGCACGACTGGCAACTGCCCAACGCACTGCCGTTGAGACAATGCTGCACGGAGCCGGACCCCGAATCGGTCAAAACGTGGTACGTCAACGGGCAGCCGCCGCAGCCGGGGCGGATTTTCAAGAATGCGGATCTGGCGCGGACGTTGCGGCTGTTGCAGGCCAAGGGCGGGGATGGCTTCTACAAGGGTGAAGTCGCGGCGGCAATCGTCGCCAAGTCGTGGGCTCTCGGCGGGACGATGACGCTCAAGGATCTGGCGAATTACAAGGGTAAGTGGGTGGAGCCGGCGCGCGTTCAGTACCATGGCTTCGATGTTCTGGAGCTGCCGCCGCCGGCGCAGGCGTGGGCGGCGGATGAATATCTGAACATTCTGCAGGCGTGCGTGCCGCAGTGGGCGCCGGGCGAGACGCTGGCGTCGCTCGGGCCGGCGAATCCCAGGTACTGGCACTTGATGGTGGAGGCGAAGAAGCTCGCGTATGCCGATCTTTATCGCTACAACGCGGACCCGGATTTCGTTGCCGTGCCGCTCGGCAAGCTGCTGTCCGAGTCCTACGCGGCGTCGCTCTGCGGCAAGGTCGATCCGCGGCATGCGTCCTCGCCGGGGCCTGAGGGAGATTTCACCGTGTCCGGCGATACCATCGTGTTGTCGACCGCGGACGGCGACGGCAACATGGTGTCCTGGGTGAACAGCAATTTCGGCTTGTTCGGCTCGGGAATCACCGTGCCGGGCTATGGGTTCGTGCTGCATAACCGGGGCGCTTTGTTCACGCTCGATCCGCGGAGTCCCAACGTTATCGAGCCGCACAAGCGGCCGTTCAACACGCTGGCGGCGGGATTCGTGATGCACGGCGGGGAGCCGGTGATGACCGTGACTCTGATGGGCGGCGATATGCAGGCGCAAGGCCATGCGCAATGGCTGGTCGATGTGCTCGATCTGGGGGCGAATGTGCAGGCTGCGGCGGACATGGCGAGATTCAGGCATTCGCAGGTATCGAATGTGCTGAGCCTGGAGACGCCGCTCTATGATCTGGTGGGGTCGCAGCTTGCGGCCATGGGCCATACGGTGAAATCCGTGAACGGAGAGGAGGTCGGCGGCGTGCAATCCATCCTGTTCATGGCGGAGCCGGGGTCGGCCGGGCGTGCGGATGGGTACTACCGTGCGGGATCGGATTTCAGAAAGGACGGTGAAGCGGTCGGGTGGTGAGGCGCCGAGCCTGGCGTCGTTTCGTGCCATTGGCCAATCGCCCGGTCTCGCAAGTCGATGTCCCTATGTCGGGCGGGGGACGCAGGGGAGACCCCGCGGGCATTCGAGCGCGGCGCGATCCCAGCTGGCGGTGTGCGCAGCGGCTTCATAGGTGCTTTGCAGGAAAGCGAGCAGGATTGCCTCGGGACCGGCCGCGGTGCGGACGGCGTCGTAGGGGAGCAGGAACTCGCCGAGCGCCTCGCTGAAATAGGCGGCCTCGGGTTCTACGGCGAACTCCCGGAAGCCGGCGGGCGCCGGATAGGCATACGAATAGAACGCGGGGAAGTCGACGCCGTTGCCGCCGGGCCAGAATCCGGCGCTGCTGACCTCATGAGAATAGGCTTCACGCATCACCTCCGGCGCGAGTCCCGGGGTCTTGCCCGCGAAGGGCGGGGCCCGGCGACCGGAAAAGCGCGTGACCGCGAGGTCGAAGCTCCCCCAAAAGAAATGCACAGGGCTGCATTTGCCGATGAATCCGGTGCGAAATTTTTTCAGCACATGGTCGGTCAGCAGCAGAACCTGCCAGAAGCGGTGTGCGTAATCAGGATCGTACGCGGCATGTATCCGGTCCTGGCTGAAGGGTGTTGCGCCCGCGATCTCACAGGGCATTTCGTTGATGGTGACCGCAATGCCGAGATCGTTCAGCGCCGCCATCACCGCGCCGTAAAACTCCGCGACGCTCTGCGGCCGCAACGCGAGATGCCGCGCGCTGCCGTCGCTGGCGGTGATGTCGAGCACATGTTCGATGAAATCGAATTGAATCTCGAAGGTACGCGATTTGTGCGGAATGGGTGAGGTGATCAGTCCCCTGGAGTTGACGTAGAGCGGCACGTGCCAGCTGTGATTCAGCCAGGGCGTCTGCATGAGGCGGATCTTGCCGACGATCTGCGTCCATAGGTGCAGCGTAGTGCGCGTGTCCTGCCATGCTTCGTGGTTGAGTTCCGGCCAACGCAGATTCATTGAATTTGCCATTTCGATTTAGTCACGACCAGGTGATACGCCGGCCGAGGAGGCGCTGCGCTTCGGAACGACGGGCGCCAGACTCGACCGCTGCGCCCAGCCCGTGCGGCCCGCTTCGGTTCGAATGAGCACGAACTCGTCGTGCTCCCCCATCATCCGGACGATCGATGCTTCCGGCAGCACGAACGCGGGTTCCTCGATGGGGACGGGGGAGACGCGAACCGGCGCCGCCTGCGTGATCACGACGGCCTCGTGCAAGATGGGCCATAGAGCCGCGCCATTGGCGATGGTCACGGCCACCAGGGAGAGTCCGACGAGAGCCGCGGCATAAAGCTTGCGTCGATGCCGTGGGTACTGCCACCGCGCGAGCGCACCGACGCCGGCGATCAGTAACCCCAGGACTCCCACCCAGGCAAGGATTCGTGGACTCGCGATCTCGGCCAGGCGCTCGAATCTGTTGCGGGATTCCGGCGGCAGTCCGACCGATTCGCGAACATGGCGCAAGTTGGCGTCGATGTCGGGATCATTCGGCGCCAGCAGCCGCGCCCGCTCATAGTTGAGAACCGCCAGTCCCGGTTTGCCGGCGCGCACATAGGCATTTGCGGAGTTGTAAAGAGCGGGAGCGGAATATCCCGCCTGCGCCTGCGCCTGCGCCTGCGCCTGCGCCTGCGCCTGCGCCTGCGCCTGCGCCTGCGCCGCGTCGCTCGATGAGGCGAGCATGGCGAGGGGGATGCAGAAGACGCCCCACGGCGCGCGGCGGCTCATGCTGACGCCCCCTCGCCGAGTTGGCGGCCGACGATCTGGGTCCAGCGCTCGAAATCGGCCGCCTTCAAGTGATCTCCGGAATAATTGGCCTCGTCCGCGAGAGCGAAGATCCGGCGGATGTCGTCCTTGTCGGCGCCTTCGAGCCGTGCGTCGACGAGGTCTTCCGCAATCTGCTCAGGGGCCACCTCCCAGCGCGCGCTCAAGGCTTGCTGTAGCGCGGAGCGCGCGGAGCTCAGGAACAAAGCGGCGTCGCCCGCGGTGGACGCAGCGGCCATCTGCCCTCGCAGCGACCGGATCAGCTGCGATCGGGCGCGTTCGCGCTGCCTCCGGGTATCGCGCGCATTGAGCTCCCGCCGGCGCAGCGCGATCCATCCGCCGCCGAACAGCAGCGCCAGAACGGATGAGAGACCCACGAATCGCGGCCGAAAATACGGCGGAATCAACGAATCCACGGGCGCTTCGGTCAGCGCGTGATCGGGGCGCAGTCCGCCGGACGATTTATTCGCAGGCGTCCCCGCGGCGTTCGCGGGCGGCGGAGGCTCGTTCGTGGCGCTGTCCGCGGCCGGGGAAACCGTTACGTGCAGCGGCGAACTGTGGGCGGTTTCATAGCGGCGAGCGCCGGGGTCGAAGTAACTGAAGTTGAGCGCCGGGACGGTATGGGTGCCGGGCTGCGATGCAATCACCGGCTGCTCGAAGAGTTTCTCGCCCCGGTAGCCGGTGGGATCGGCGGCGTTGAAAGTGGCCTTCGGTTCGTATGTTTTCCACTGAGCGTCGCCGGCGAGCATGGAGCTCTCGACCCGGTCGAAATTGCCGGCGCCGTTCACGTGCATGCGGAGCGTGAGGGGGTCGCCTGCCGTATTCTTCGTGGACGAGATGTCGCTGCTGATCTTGAAGGTGCCGACGGCGCCGCCGAAGCCGGGAGGCCTTCCCTGCGCCGGCAGGGCCAGCACCTTGATCGCTGCCACCGGGCTGGTCACGGTGACGTTCTTCGGGACGGTGACGCCGAAGATATTCTGCAGGAACGGGTCGCCCAACAGATCGTCCAGCATCGAATCCCTCTGTGGACGGGTGCGTACGCGCACGGTGAGCGGTGCCTCGAAGGTGAGCGAATAGGTACCCGGCTTGACTGCCGCAAGGAGGCTGCGCCACGTGTATACGGTGAAGGGTTTGCCGTCGATGGCCTTCGCGGCGCGCTCCGGCTGACGCGAGAGATTGTTGAGGGTGAAATCGGCGCTGTTGAGCTTCGGCAGACCGTTGATCGAGGCGACGAATCCATCGCGCATGCCGATCTGAATTTCCACCGGCACGCCTTGTCCGACATAGATTTCGCGCTTGGGCATTTCCAGGCGCACGAACGCCGAACCGTCGGGGGTCAAGTGGATGCCATTGGCGTTGGAGCCGCCCGGAACGAGAGGCGCCGGTCCCGGCGAAGCACCATTGCCAAGCAGCGAGGACGAACCGCCGCCCTTGCTGGGATTGACCCGAAGCACGAGGGGCGGCGATGTCGGCGTAAGGCCCGGGATGGTGAATACGCCGGGCTCGTCCGCAGTGACCCGGACGGTGGTCGACGTCGACTCGATCGTCGCACCATTGATGATTTGAATCTGACGCGATTGGCCGACGACTCGGAATTCCAATCCCGGAACCACCGGCAGAGTCACCGACAGGCTACCGCTGCCCGATGTGAGGATGGAGAGCCGCGCCGACTCGCCGACCTCGATCTGCTGCGGCTCGATGCTGGCGTCCACCGAGGGGGCCGCGGGTGCCGCCGCGATCGCGAACACATAGAGCGCGAGTGCCGCCGGGAATACAGGTCGCCGCAGCTTGAACGCTCTCACCTTACCAATCCTTGATGGGTTTGTCCGGCGGTGCGTCGCGCTCCTGGCGCGCGACCGGCAGGCCCAGTGCATGGCGCTCTTCTCCTTTCTGCGAATCGAGTAATTCGCGCGCCTCCTCCGGGCTCATCTGGCCGGGAAGGCGCTCTGCATCCGCCCGGTCGTCATCGCCCGAACCCTCGCCGGGTTCGCCTTTCTCGTTACCAGCGGCAGGCTTGGGTTGACCGGCGCTGGCCGGCGGCGGTTGCTGGCCGGGAGGCTGCTGACCAGGCGGCTGCCGGCTGGGTGTCTGTTGCCCCGGTGGTTGCTGGCCGGGCGGCCGTTGGCCGGCGCTGGCCGGCGGCGGTTGTTGCCCAGGGGGCTGTTGGCCGCCGTTCCCCTGTTGCGGCGAGTTCTGCGGCGGTCCCCGTTGCGGGCCTTGGGGCTGATTCTGATTTTGCGGCTGGTTCTGTTTTTGCTGCAGATCCTTGATCTTGCGCTTCACGAAGTCGCGGTTGAATTTGCTGTCCGCATCATCGGGGCGCAGTTGCAGCGCCGTTTCGTAAGCCTTCACGGCCTGGGCCCAGGTCTGCATGGTCTGCTGGGGAGCGCTCTCCTCGGTCTTCTGCCCGGTTCGGTACAGTGTGTTGCCGAGGTTGTAGTACGCGTCCTCTTGATCGGCCAGGCGCGCGGCGTCTCCCGACGGCGAGCGGCTGATCGCTTCTTGAAACGCCTTTGCCGCCTCGGGGAACTGCCCGGCCCGGTATGCCGCGGTGCCGGCGTTGAATTGCAGCTGGGGTTTTTTTGGAGAGCGCTGTGCCTCCGCGGCATACTCGCGCTCGGCGGTGACGAAATCCCCCTTCTTGTAGGCGTCTTCCGCGTTCGCCGTCGATGCGCGCAGCGGGCCGGCCGCCCCGAGCGATGACAGCAGTACCAGAAGAGACACCGCCGACGGACCCAGTACCGGCCGCGCCTCGGGCACCGGCACGCGCCGCCGAAGGCCGAATCGGCGGCGCGTGCCGATGAGCTGACCCAGGAGCAGCAGCGCCAGCGATGCCGCCAGGGGCCATTGATAGCGCTGGATATAGACCCGTTGCTGACGCGACGCGAGATCATGCCTGAGCAGGGGCGCGAGGCTGCTCCTATAAATCGTCTCGAATCCCTGTCCTTGCGCGCCGAGCGGGGCATACTGACCGCCGGTGGCCGCCGCGATGGCCTTCAGCGCCGGTTCATCGAGCCGCGATTTGACGAAGGTGCCCGACTCATCTTTCATGAATCCGCCATTCGAGGTTGCCGTCAGCGGGATGAGATCACCCTGCGGCGTGCCCACACCGATGGTGTAGATCTTGAGGCCGTCCTGGCTCGCCGCGGCCTGGGCCGCGACCAATGCGTCGCCCTCGAGATCCTCGCCGTCGGTGACCAAGATGAGAATCTTGTCGCTGTTGGGACGGCGCCGCAGCGCAGCCTCGGCCTCGCGAACGGCGCTCGCGATGTTGGTACCGCCGCGCGGAATGGTATTGATATCGACGGCGTTCAGCGATTCGTGGAACGCGCCGTAGTCGAGGGTGATGGGGCAGACGAGGAACGCATCGCCCGCAAAGGCCACCAGTCCGACGGCGTCCCCGTCCAATCTGTTCGTAAAATCGTCGATCGCGAGCCTGGCTCGCGTGAGCCGATCGGGCTTCACATCGGGGGTCGACATGCTGCGCGACGTATCCACCGCAAAAATGATTTCGATGCCGCGGCGGCTGATTTGTTCCCAACGATATCCCACGAGCGGTCCTGCGAGTGCGACGAAGAGCAATGCCAGCGACGCTGATAAAAGTCCGCGCTGCGCGCGCCGCCGCGCGACGGATACCGACAGCGTGAGCGGCGCGCGCAGATGCGCCGAGACGAAGCGCGCGAGTGCGGCGTGCTGGCGGGCATCGTAGCGGCGCCACAGCCAAAAGAGGCACAGACAGGCGACGAACCCCGCCGGCAGCCACGCGGGATGGCTGAACGTCACGGCAGCCTCCGGAAACGGGTGTGCTGCAATGCCAGGCCCAATCCCAGGATGGCCACCGACGGGATCAGCGCCCAGGAATAGATCTCGTCGGTATGCTCGAACTTCTGCACGGACTGCGCGGTTTTCTCGAGACCATTGATTTGCTCGTAAATCTTCTGCAAGGAATCGGTATCGGTGGCACGGTAAAACGTGCCGCCGGTGACGCCGGCCACGGCCTCGAGGGTCTTCTCGTCCACGTCCACCTTGTCCATGATCAAGTGGATGTGGCCGGCTTCGTCCCGAACCGGAATGGGCGCCATGCCGCGCACGCCGACGCCGATGGTATAAACCTTCACGCCGAGGGCCTTGGCGGCTTCCGCCGCGGCCAGGGGTGAAATCTTGCCGGTGTTGTTCATGCCGTCGGTCAGCAAAATCACCACCTTCGATTTCGCAGCCGTCGTGCGCAAGCGATTGACGCTCGCGGCAATCGCAGAACCGATGGCGGTGCCGTCGTCGGCCGCGACGGCGGTGCCGACGCGCTCGAGATTCTGCCGCAGCCAATCATGATCGAGGGTGAGGGGACTCACCAGGTAAGGAGCGGCGGCAAATGCGATCAGCCCGATGCGATCGCTGGGCCGCTCGTCGATGAATTTCGACACGACGGACTTGACCACCTCGATGCGGTTCACGCGCCGATTGTCCACCAGGAAGTCGAGCGCCTGCATGGATCCCGACACGTCGAGTCCGAGCACGATGTCGATTCCATTCGCGGTCACTTCGGTGCGGCTGTGCGCGCGCTGCGGGCGCGCGAGCCCGACAATCATGAGAGCAGCGGCGAGGAGGGAGAACAGCCACAGCCAACGTCCGGCGCGGGCGCGGGCCCCGCGGGCTACCTCACGGGCAAGACCGACATCGGAGAACTCGATGGCGGCAACCGGGCCGCGCCGGCCGCGCAAAAGCATCACCATGGGCAGCAGCGTCAGGAGCCACAGCCACTCAGGTTGAAGGAAGCGAATCATGCTGCGCCTCCGGAGTGCGAGTGGGACCGGGTGCCTGGTGCGTTTCCGCCGCCGGCAGGGGTTTGGACGATTCGACCACGAAGCTGCGGGCGCTCTGGTGCAGAGTCTCCATGATCGTCATCGACAGGCCCACGCCCGCGAATTTCGCCATATCGCATTGATTCAGGAATTGCGCCAGCAAATTGCGGTGCGCGGCGAGCGAGACATTCGAGGATTCGAGCAGGTCGCGCAGAAACTCCTCGGTGGTGCGGTGAGTGGCGGTGATCTTGAACTCATCCTCGATGTAGCGGCGCACGATGTCCGAAATTGCGATGGAGAATTCCCGTACGCTCGAAGGCTGCATGAGCGCACGGATGCCCTCGAGCTGTTGCAGAGCGATCTCGAAACGCCGCGGCGCCTCGTGCGAGCGCCGCCGCGCCCAACGCCGCGCGGCATGACCGCCGATCGCCAGCAGCGCGGCGCCCGCCAGCCAAGCCGCCAGCCGCCATAGGGGGAAGATGCCTTTGGGGCCGCGGATGTCGCGAATATCGTCGGCCGGCGCGGCGTTGGCGTTGGCGTTGGCGTTGTTGGAGTTGGTGCTGCCGGTGTTGGAGTTGGCAACGTAGGCGTTGGCGTCAGGGTTGGCGCCGGTGGTGTTGACATCGACGTCAGCGCCGGCGGCGTAGGTGTTTGCGCCGGTGTCGGCGGCAGCGTTGATGCTCGCGGCGGTGTTGGCGGCTGCGGCCCCGGCGACGGCCGGGTTCACAGGCAAGCCAATCGCGAACGCAGGCATCAGCGCGAGCGCAACCGCGGTGCATGCATGGGACGCTCGGGGGTCCATGCGCCGGCTCATACGCGCCGGCGCTCGCGCGTCTTGAAGAATCGCTGCAGGGCGGGCATGTAGGGCGAATCGGTCTTGAGCTCCAAGGTGTCGACGCCCTCGGCGCGAAAATCGTTCACCAACGCCCTTGCGCGTTCGATCGCCAATTCGTTGAAGCGCTTGCGCACGGTGGGGTTGCCGGTGTCGAGTTCGATGATCTCTCCGGTTTCCGCATCCTCCAGCGCGAGTACTCCGACGTTGGGAAGTTCCCTCTCGCGCGGGTCGGCGACCTGCACGGCGATGAGATCGTGACGTCGATTGGTCTGGCGCATGGCGCGGCGCAGATCGGCGCGGGTACGGACCGGATCCCCGGGGGATTGGAAATCGGAAATCAGAAACACGATGGCCCGCCGGTGCAGGACGTGGTTGGCCACATCGAGCGCCTTCACGCTGTCGGTGCCGCGGCCTGCGGGGGTGTGGTAGAGGATGTCGCGCACCACGCGCAGTACATGCCGCCGGCCTTTCTTGGGCGGCAGGTAGCGCTCGACGCGGTCGGTGTAGAGCAGCAGCCCGACCTTGTCGCTGTTGCGGATCGCGGAGAAGGCCAGCACGCTGGCGAGCTCGGCGGCGAGATCGCGCTTGCTCAAAGTCGCGGAGCCGAAATTTCCCGAGGCGCTGATATCCACCAGCAACAGAATCGTGAGCTCACGCTCCTCGGTGAACTTCTTGACGAAGGGCCGGCCGGCGCGCGCCGTGACGTTCCAGTCGATGGTGCGCACTTCGTCGCCGGGGCTGTATTCGCGCACTTCGTCGAAGTCCATGCCGCGGCCCTTGAACACCGAATGGTATTCGCCGGCGAGGCTGTCGTTGACCATGCGGCGGGTGCGGATCTCCAATTGCCGCATGCCGCTCATGATGGTCTTCGTCGATTTGGTGGTATCTGCCGGCATGGGCGATCAGGGCACGGGGAGGGCGTCGAGAATCTTGTGAATCACGTCTTCGGATGTGATGTTCTCGGCTTCTGCTTCGTAGGTCACGGACACACGGTGGCGCAATACATCCAGGGCGATGGTCTTGACGTCCTGGGGGGTCACGTAGTGGCGGCCATTCAGAAACGCGATGGCGCGCGCGGCGAGCGTCAAGTTGATGGTGGCCCGCGGCGAGGCGCCGGTCTGGATATATCCATCGAGGTTCAGGGATTTCGCCGTGGGCGGTCGCGTCGCGAGCACGAGGTCCACGATGTAGTTCCTGATCTTGTCGTCGACGTACAGGTTGTTCACAACGTGGCGGGCGTTCAGGATCTGCTGCGCCGACACCATGGGACGAACGCTCGGCAAGGCTTCGGAGGTGGCCATCGCGTCCAGGATGGCGCGCTCTTCGGCGCGGCTGGGATAGGTGACCAGCACCTTCATCATGAACCGGTCGATCTGCGCTTCGGGCAGCGGATAGGTGCCTTCCTGTTCCAGCGGATTCTGCGTCGCCAGCACCAGAAACGGATTGGGCAAGGGATAGGTCTCATCGCCGATGGTGACCTG
>WNFR01011335.1_pt1 | contig 18113 bp, 19 predicted proteins | sample 5400221 | NCBI WGS metagenome assembly WNFR01 (sample SAMN13153357, study PRJNA577476) | soil metagenome | isolation source: 40 cm soil under Madrone tree | place: USA:California | collected 2016-06-14
CGAATCAGTTCCTTGGGATCGATTTGGTAGCGATTGTGCGGCGAGTCATCACGAGTGTTACCGGCGCGCGCGATGCGAATCACAGTCTTGGAACCATCGTCCGCAAATTGGCCCAGCAGCACGCCGCAGCACTCGTGGGGATACGTTTCTTCGCCGTGCTGGCGAAGAGAAGCGTAGACATCGCGGGGAATCGTGAGCATCTAAAATTGAAGAGGTCAGAGGTCAGATTGCAGAGGTTAGCACTCAAAGAGGTGAGCGTTTTACCTCTGTAATCTGACCTCTAACCTCTGACCTCCTCGTTCCAGAACCTCTCGCTCAAATACTTATCGCCGGAGTCAGGGAGAATGGTGACGATCACAGCCGGGTGCTGCTTCTTCAAACCCTCCGCAACTCTCAGGCTTCCTACGATAGCGGCGGCGGCTGAAACACCTACCAGCAGACCTTCTTCACGCGCGAGCCGCCTGGCCATGCCGTGAGCGTCTTCAGTACGGACGCCAAGATTTTCGTCCGCTAGCGACGCATCATAAATGGCCGGTACCAGAGTCGATTCAAGATGCTTGGTGCCTTCGATGCCGTGAAATGGAGAGTCCGGCTGCAAAGAGATGCAACGGATGTGCGGATTGAGTTCTCTCAGGCGTCGCGTCGTGCCGACGAAAGTTCCAGTCGTCCCCATGATCGATACAAAATGCGTGATGCGGCCTTCGGTCTGTTGCCAGATTTCGTTCGCGGTGGTGAGGTAATGCGCGCGCCAGTTGGCGTCATTGGAATACTGGTCGGCATAGAAATAAAGATCGGGATGCTTTACCGCGAGTTCATGGGCGACGCGGGTGGCGCCGTCGGAACCTTCTCCGGTATCGGTGAAGATGATATTTGCGCCGTATGCCTGTAGAATGCGCTTGCGCTCAGGGGAAACATTCTCGGGAACGCACAGCGTGACGGGAAATCCCAGAGCAGCGCCGAGCATGGCGTAGGCGATGCCGGTGTTGCCGCTTGTGGAATCAAGAAGAATTTTTCCAGGCATCAGCTTCCCGGAGCGGCGCGCTTCCGCTACGATGCTGCCGGCTGTACGGTCTTTCACCGATCCGCCGGGGTTGTACCATTCGGCCTTTCCGAAAAGCTGGATCGTCGGGAAATCGCGGGTGAGCGTGTCGAAGGGCAGCAGCGGAGTGTTGCCGATGCGGTCGAACAACGTTTCTCCCGCCAGACGTGCAGCCGCGGCATCGGAAGTGGGATCGCGCGGTGCGATGGAATTGATATTGGCCGCAGTCAAGTTTAGAAAGCCCTAATGACCAGAGTAATGTGCCTGTACTCCCGAAAAGGTATATCTATACTACGACCTTAGATTCCGAGCGACGAAATTCGGTTCTATGGAATCTTCGTCTACGGAATCGAGGGGAGCATCCTGAGCGACGCGGTCGCATCTAACTTCGCAAGATAGGAATGAAGAACAACAATGTCAACCAAAGTCGAAGAACGAACATACGAAGACGCAGTCAGCTGGCTGCGCGATCACGGTTTTGACCTGATTGAAGCTCCCGGCACGCAGAATCGCGTGTTCCTGAGGAAGTACAACGTGTCGGCAGCCATCCAGAAGACTGACGATGGCGGCGCGAAAATCTTCGCGTACCCCGGGTATCAGATTGGCGGCGAGATCTCGAAGCTGGTCAACAAGGGCTATCAGCAATTCCTGAAGACGTCCAAGACGGAAGTGCCGGCGACGGCCGATCATCTGAAGGCGCTGTACCAGTTCTCGGAAGAACTGAAAGAAGCATTGGACATACCAAGCCTTTACAACGAGTCGCTTGGAACGGTGAGCGAGTCGTATCAGTACGACCGCATCGAAAATCGCGACAAGCCTGAGGTCGAGCGGCCAAAGCGTCCGTGGCAGGCCGTGAAGACGAAGGTTGTAGCGGCGAAGAAGACGCGCGCATAATTTCGCCCATTTCGCACTTTCCAGTTCCCGCCTATACTAACGGTCCATGACCGGCGTGACCCAACCTCTGCCGGATGTTCCCTGGTACGACCTGAGCGACCCTTTCTCTCCTGCACTGGACGAGTTGGCGAAGCAATACGACCTGCACGAATTGCAGGTTGAGGATTGCCGTCATCCCCAGCGGGCCAAAACCGAAGACTACGAAGGATACATTTTCACGGTGCTGAAGGCTCTGCAGCCCGGCAAGACTCCCAAATTTCTCGACTTCGATATCTTCTTCGGCAAGGACTTCCTGATCACCGTTCACGCTGGTCCATGCCCGGCAATAGAAAAGGCCGTGCAGCGCGCCCAACAGCACAGAACACAACGCCTGGACAAACTCTTCTACATTCTTGTGGACCACACCGTCGACGAATACCTGCTTCTGCTGGACGGACTGGCGGAGCAGGTTTCGGACGTCGAGTCGGAAGTGCTGGAAAGGCCGGAACCGCCCGTGCTGCGGCGCATCTTCAGCATGAAGCGGAATCTGATCGACTTTCGGCGGCATGCCGGCGCGATGCGAGAAGTGGTTAACCAATTGATGCGGCGGGAACAAGGGTTTCTGGGCGACGATCTCGATCCGTTTTTTCGGGACGTGTACGACCACATCGTCCGCACCGTCGATCTGATCGAGACTTATCGTGACCTGCTCAGCAGCGCAACCGATATTTATCTTTCGGCAGTCGCGAATCGCACCAATCAGATCGTCAAGGTTCTTACCGTGTGGGGAACAGTAGCTCTGCCCTTAGTGGTGATCACCGGATTTTTCGGAATGAACCTACCGATTCCCTGGCAACACAACCCACTCGGCGCCGTTTATGCCAGCCTGTTGATGGTTGGAATTGGAGGACTGATCCTGTGGTATTTCCGCAAGCAAGGCTGGTTCTGAGGAGAAGAGTCGTGAAGATCTGTCTGCACAGTCTCGTTGTCATGGTGATCTGCAGCGTGAGCGCGTGGGGTGAACCTGCGGCCATAATAGAAGAGATCCGCTCGGTGATTGTGAAACAACAAGACGCCTGGAACGGTGGTGACCTGGAAGCGTTCATGTCGGGATATTGGAATTCGCCAGAGCTGACATTTTTTTCTGGAGCCCATGAATCGAAGGGCTGGCAAGCGGCGCTTGATCGCTATAAAAAGAGCTATCAAAGCGCCGGACACGAGATGGGCAAACTGGAATTCGCGAATCTTCGAATCGAAATGCTCGGATCGGATGCGGCATTCGTCCGCGGCGAATTCCATCTGATGATGTCCGATGGCAAAACGCCGCATGGGCTGTTCACGTTAATCTTTCGAAAGTTCTCGGATGGATGGAAAATTGTGCACGATCACTCCGCGGGAGAATAAAGCAAGATTAGAGGTGGGGGGGCAGATTGCAGAGGTAAAAACCTTATGACTCCGCCAGCTTTTACCTGTGACCTCGCACCTCTGACCTCCCTTTACGGGTGTGGCCATTTCGCCAGAATCGCCCCCATCACCATATAGCAAACCAGTTGATATCCAGTGTTGATCAGGAAGAGTTTCATTGGCTGCTTCGTGAATAACGCGCCGGTCAATTGCGTAGTTGCGACGAAGCCTAGCCAGATCCCGAATCCGACTTTCATACCATAGAAAATTGAGACAACACTGGTGAGGTCGATAATTTTTGCGAGGACAGCGGCCGCGATCAACGTCGCAACGAATACGATGCCGTACAACTTCCCTGCTTCCTTTTGCATTTCCGCCAGTTTTGCCTTGTCGTCGGGATCGTAGCCCATGAGCCGCATCCATGGACGCGCGAAGAGCAGCGGTGAGTACCACAGGAATCCGATGACCATCGTCGCAACCGAAGTCACTAGCACAGCCCACGGATTGATTCCCGAGAATGTGTTGGGGCCGATGATCATGACGATCACCTCCTGAGATAGGTACTTATTTCGGATAGTAGTCCGGTAGAGGAGTGGAAGAAAGTTACAACTTGGGATCAGGGATTGATGCTAAGGGAGCCTTATCGCGAACGCCCGCGATCCATAGCTTCGTTCGCCAATCGATCCGCGTCCACGTTGTGTTCGCGCATGGCGTGACGAATTTCGAAGTATTCAAGCTTGCGAACCAGTTGTTGCGCTTCTTCGTACAGCTTTCGCAGTTCCGGATGCTTCACTTTGTAGATCCCTTTCATCTGGCGGACCATCAGTTCGGAATCACTGACAACCTTGAGCGCCTTGATGCCATGCGCAATTGCATAACGCAGCACTCCAAGGAGTCCCTGGTACTCAGCGTAGTTGTTGGTGTGGTGTCCAAGATATTCGCTGAGTTCGGCGAGCTTTTTGCCAGACGCATCCTGGATCACAACGCCGTAGCCCGCAGGACCGGGATTGCCGCGGGCGCCACCATCGATGTGAGCGGTATAAGCCGCGCCTGCATTGCTTGGCAAGGCGGCGAAGAGTCCTTGAGCGTCAGAGGGCCGATGCGTCGCTTTTCGCGATGTGGTCATAGATCGAGTTTACATGCGGGCACTGATGGGATTCCGGCAGGATTGATGCCAGTTGGATAGCAAAGGCCGGAGTGTGATGGCCTATGCGGCGCTTTCTTCCAGCCCGATCGATGCAAGCACCTTGATGGCTGCCTCTCTGCCTGATCGAACACAATCCGGCACTCCGATGCCCGCGTAACCGTTGCCTGCAAGAGCGAGTCCGGGGAGCTTGCGGCGCAACGATTCAATATGCTGCACACGCTCAAGATGACCGACGGTGTATTGCGCCATCGCGCCCTTCCATTTGTAGAGCCGGGCAAAAATCGGGTCGGCGTCGAGGCCGAGGATTTGCTTTAGTTCGTCGCGAACGATCTGCAGAATGTCGTCGTCATTACTTTGCAAAATGTGCTCATCGCGCGAGCCTCCGAGAAAGCAACGAACGATCGCGCGATTCTCCGGCGCACGGTGCGGAAACTTGTTATGTACAAACGTCGCCGCCAGCATGCGGCGGCCTGCACTCCGCGGCACCAGAAAGCCGAAGCCGGGCGGAAGCGAACGGCGCACGGTCTGATCGTAACCGAGCGTAACGGTGACGGACGAACTGTACCGGATTTCGCCCAATTCGCGAGACAGAGCTTCGTCAGTTGTCTGCAATAGCGCGGATGCAGCTGGGGCAGGAGTTGCGATGATTAGTCCATCGAATTGGTCACTCTGATATCCGGCAGAGACCGTCCAGCCATCGTCCTGCGAGATCACTGACTGCACGGGCGACGAAGTCAGCAACGCATTGGCATCCAGGCGCTGGACCAGTGCGTTCACCATTTGCTGCATGCCTTCCTTGAGGGAACTGAACAGGGGTGGCGGCGGACCTTTTGCGGCGGCACTCATCTTCTTGCGAGAGGAGAGCATTGCGCGCCCCAGGCTGCCATGCTTGGCTTCCATATCGGCAAAGCGCGGAAGCACCGCCCGCACGCTGAGTTGCGAAGCCTCGCCTCCGTACACGCCCGAGAGCAGGGGATCGGCCAACAAGTCAACCATCTCCGGGCCATAGTGGCGCTCGACCAGTTCAGCAACTGTCTCGTCCGCACGCGCCTGCTGCGGTGGATGGAACCACTCGCCCGCCATGCGCATCTTAGTCCGCATGGAAAACAGGGGAGAGAAAACCGTCGGCAGAATTTTTGTGGGCACCATGAACATCAGCCCGTCCGGCATGACGACAAGTTTGCCGTTGGTAAGGATGTAAGTTTTGCGTTGCCGGTCGTTGGAGCCGATTAGCTGATCGCCGAGGCCGATCTGACGACAAAGGTCGGCTGCCCAGGGCTTCTCGGTTAGAAAAGAATCCGCCCCGGCTTCGACTAAGCACCCTTCCACACGCTCCGTGACCAGTACCCCGCCCAATCGTGGGCTCGATTCGTACACAACGTATTCGACCGGCACACCCGCGCGCCGCTTTTCTTCAAGCGCAAACGCAGTCGCGAGACCGGAAATTCCGCCGCCGACGATAGCGATGCGTTTCATGAAAAACAGCCGTGTAGAGACGCGGCTTGCCGCACCTTCGTTGCGTACTCGTGATCTGGCGCTGAGGGAGATGCGGCAAGCCGCGTCTCTACGCTTGGGTTCATCGTTCCCGTTGTTTGTTCGTGATTCGTGTGCGCACTAGGTCCGCCAAGGCTGCAGTCAAGGTCTGCGATCCGTTCAGCGACTCGGCGCGCCACAATTGCATTCCTTCCTTCTGTGCGAATTGCTTGAAGAAGATATCGACGTCGTACAACACCTCTACGTGGTCGCAAAGAAATCCAATAGGCTGAACAAAGACGCCGCGATGGCCTTTCAACTTGAAACTCAGAATGGTCTCTTCGACGGTCGGACCGATCCACGAACCACCCGACATGCCCTGACTCTGAAACGCAAAGACCCAATCATCGGCGGACAAACCGGCTTCCTTCGCAACCAGCGCAGCCGTTTCCTTCGACTGCGCTTCGTAAGGATCGCCTTCCGTAATCGTTCTCTGCGGAACGCTATGCGCTGTAAAGATTACGGGCAACCTGCCTCCATTTTCCGCGCATGCATTCGCATATACTGAGCACAGCTTCTCCGCGAATGCTTTGGTGAGCAGCGGATGATCGTGCCACTCTTCGACGAAATCCAATGCAAAAGGAAGACCCGTCTCGCCGACCACTGCGCGACGGTAGAGTCCGACGCTGGTGCGTGAGTTTTGGGGAGCAAGACAGATTGCGATCACTCGCTCGAAGCCCAGCTCGACAATGGACTTCACAGCATCGGCGATGAAAGGTTTCCAATTTCGCATGCCGACGAAGACAGGCATTTGCAGCGATTGCGACAATTGCGCTGCTTGCTGGAGTGTCCAACAAGTCAGCGGTGAGAATCCGATTAGCGAATAACGGTGGCGGATCTCCTCGACGGCTGGCGGCGGCAACGGGCGGCCACCGGTTATATGTCCGAGGTACTCAGGAATTTGATCGCGATTTTCAGGAGTACCGTGCGCAAGGAGTAGAACAGCCGCGCTGGAGTGCGCGGTGGCGAATGCGCTTACGCGATTCGCGCAGTAGCATTCCGCGCCGAGTCGAAGAGGACAACTCTCGGCACTCATTTCTTGAACTCCGCCGAGTGCTCGCGTACAAAATCGCAGAGCGCCTTCACGTTTTTCACCGGAGTTTCCGGAAGAATGCCATGACCCAGGTTGAAGATATGACCGGTACGCCCCGCAGCCTGGCGCAAGATATCTTCGGCTCGCGGCTTAAGTTCCTTCCAATCCGCAAACAGCAGAACCGGATCGAGATTGCCCTGCACAGCGCCTTTGTAGTTGAGACTATTCCACCCTGTATCGAGTGGGATGCGCCAATCAACGCCGATTACGTCCGCTCCGGTTTCCTTCATCGAGGGCAAAAGCGTAGCGCTGTCCGTGCCGAAATAAATCACCGGCACTCCGGTCTTCTGCAGTCGCTTCACAAGTTCGGTCGCGTGAGGCAGAACGTAACGGCGGTAGTCTTCGACGCTCAGGCATCCGACCCAGCTGTCGAAGATCTGGATGGTATCGGCACCGGCACGCACCTGCTCGGCGGAATATTCGGCGGTCACGGAAACCAGTTTACCCATGAGCTCGGACCAGGCATCGGGAGCCGAGTACATCATGGTCTTGGTGAACACATAATTCCGCGAACTCCCACCTTCGATCATGTAGCTGGCCAGAGTAAAGGGGGCACCGCAAAAACCGATCACAGCCAGCCTGGCGCATAAACCACACGGGCGTGCGCTCGGTCGGCTGCGCCTTCGCAGCGCGTACAAAGAGAGAATTGGGGGCAGACATGAACTATTCAATTTATCACCTTCAATAAGGCAGAGACCCGCATGCGCGACGTCAGCTCCCAACCAACTTGACACTCTGAAGAGGCTTGCATACATTCGCATGGGTCTAGAGGATTTTTTGCACTGATGAAGTCCGTTATCGGCTACCGCGTCCCCGCCACAGGAACGCAACCCAATCATCTCCACCCGCCATATGCGTCTTCGCTCAAACGAGCTCCCACGCAGCCTCTTGTGGCGATCCCATACACGCTGTCTGAGATTACGGGACCATCTTTCGGTTCCGAAGTGGTTTCGCCGCGGGACCAGGACCTCACGCGTCAGCACCAAGGAGAACCTCTCGGTGAACGAATTGTCGTCAGCGGCCGGGTGATGGATGAAGACAGTCGTCCCGTGGCCAATACGCTTATAGAGATCTGGCAGGCCAATGCTGCCGGACGCTATCTCCACGAAGTCGATCAGCACGATGCTCCGCTCGATCCAAATTTCACCGGATGCGGACGCATCATCACCGATGCGGAAGGACGCTACCGGTTTGTGACCATTCGTCCGGGAGAATATCCATGGCGTAATCATTACAACGCGTGGCGGCCCGCGCACATTCATTTTTCATTGTTCGGTCCCGCCTTTGTGACGCGACTCGTCACGCAGATGTTTTTCCCAGGAGACCCACTATTACCATTCGATCCGATTTTTAATTGCACGGCCGACGAGAAGGCTCGTAACCGTTTAATTTCAGTTTTCGACTGGGAGACAACCATGCCGATGCAAGCGCTCGGTTACTGCTTCGACATCGTTTTACGGGGCCGCGATGCAACTCCGATGGAGGTCCACCACTAGTGCGTTTGCAGACGACAACCTCCCAGACAGTCGGACCTTTTTTTCACATCGGATGCCATTGGCTGCATCAGGAGCAACTGGCCGGCGCAGGTGTTGCTGGCGAGCGCGTCACAATTCACGGACGTGTGCTCGACGGAGATGGAGTGCCGGTTCCCGACGCTTTCCTTGAAATCTGGCAAGCCAATAGTCACGGCAAATATGCGCACCCAGAAGATACTCAGGAGAAGTCATTGGAGCCGGGCTTCACCGGCTTTGGGCGCATTCCGATTGATGCTAGTGGTACCTTCCGTTTCGTGACGATTAAGCCGGGACCCGTGCCCGGTCCAGATAGCAAAGAGCAAGCTCCGCATCTGGTCGTATCGATCTTTATGCGCGGACTGCTGAAGCGCCTGACAACACGGATGTATTTCCCGAATGAATCCATCAACGCAAGTGACCCGATCCTCAACCTCGTCGATCAATCGCGGCGGCCCACCTTGATCGCGATAGCAACAAGTGCCGTGTCGAACGAACTGGAATGGAATGTTATTTTGCAGGGGAGCCATGAAACTGTATTCTTCGATCTAGGATTGTGACCAACCTGGATGACCTTGCTAGATAGACTGTTCGGTTCAGCGGCGATGGACTCAGTGTTTTCGGAGCCGGCGCGTCTCCAATACATGCTGGACTTCGAAGCGGCGCTTGCCCAGGCCGAAGCGCAGTGCGGCGTGATCTCCCCTACTGCCGTACCGGCGATTGCGTCGAAGTGCTTCAGATGCGGAAGGCTTTCGATCTGCTCGAAGCAGACCTATCTTCTCTCTCCGAGAGTTTGATTCAGTTGGCGAGGAAGTATCGCTCCACTCCTATCGCCGGCCGTACGCTGATGCAACACGCTCTGCCAACAACTTTCGGAATGAAGGTGGCTGGTTGGCTGGACGCTGTGAGTCGTCACCGCGAGCGCATGGCACAAACGCGAAAGCGAGCGCTGGTGTTGCAATTCGGCGGCGCGGTAGGGAGTTTGGCAGCTTTTAAAGAAAAGGGGCCTCCAGTGGCCCGGGTGTTGGCGAGTGAACTTCAGCTGGAGCTTCCAAATGTGCCCTGGCACGCTCATCGGGATCGGGTTACGGAAGTTGCCACCATGTTGGGACTATTAGTCGGCACGTTGGGCAAGATCGCCAGAGACATTTCTCTGCACATGCAAACCGAAATTGCCGAAGTAAACGAACCCGTTACCGAAGGACGCGGTGGTTCTTCGACCATGCCCCACAAACGCAATCCTGTGAGCGCAGGAATAGTATTGTCGGCCGCTACCCGCGTGCCCGGACTCGTCAGCACGATGCTGATGGCGATGGTGCAAGAGGATGAGCGTGGTTTGGGCAACTGGCATGCAGAGTGGGAGACGCTCCCGCAGATCTTCCGTTTAGCCGGCGGAGCGCTTCACCGAATGACTGAGACTGTTCCCAATCTCGAGATCGACGAAAACCGCATGCGGGACAACCTGGAAGCGACTCACGGACTGATCTACGCGGAAGGCGTTGCCATGGCGCTTGGGAGTCATATCGGCAAGTCCGCAGCGCACACGTTGATCGAAGCGGCCACCAAGCAGGCGCGCCAGTCGGGAAAGCATCTGCGCGGAGTTCTTGCTCAAACAAAGGCGGTTACCGAGCATCTGAACTCCGCGGATTTGGATCGGTTGTTCGTTCCCGAGAACTGTCTGGGAGCCGCGGAGGAGTTTATCGACCGAGTGATTGCCGCGAGTCTATCCAAAAAATAAGACTCTGAGAACATTATGCCGTTTGCACAATTTGGAGAGCTGCGAACCCATTACGAATTGAGCGGGGGCCAAGGGCCCGTACTCGTGCTATCCAACTCTCTCGGTACCGACTTCTCTATGTGGGATCCGCAAATGGCAGAACTGGCGCGGCGTTTCCGGATTCTGCGCTATGACACGCGAGGACACGGCCAATCCTCGGTGACGCCGGGCGATTACGCAATCGAACAACTGGGACGCGACGTCCTCGGACTGCTCGATACGTTGCAGTTGGGACGCGTCCACTTCTGTGGTTTGTCGATGGGCGGAGTGATCGGCATTTGGCTCGGTATACACGCGCCCGATCGCTTGAATCGTCTGGTGCTGTGCAACACTGGCGCACACATCGGTACAAAAGAGACCTGGAACGCCCGCATCGCAACCGTTCGTAAAGAAGGAATGAAGCCCGTTGCGGCCGCCGTCATCGAGCGCTGGTTCACTCGGGAGTTCAGCGCCTCCTTCCCGGATCCAGTCGCCAGAGCGCAGCGAATGCTCGAGACTTCGCCACCCGGCGGCTATGCTGCATGTTGCGCCGCCGTTCGTGACGCGGACCTGCGTGACGCCGTCTCCCAAATCAAGTCGCCAACTCTGGTCATCTACGGTGGAAAGGATCCCGTTATTCCCATTGCCGACGCGCAATTCCTGGCAAAAAACATTCAGGGAGCGGCAGCAATAGCACTGAACGCTGCCCACCTTTCCAATGTCGAACAAGCTGACGCTTTCACGGAAGCGGTGAAGAACTTCCTCCCCCAGGTGAGGACCAACAATGGATGACGCGAAGCGCTACCAGCAGGGTATGAAACTCCGGCGGGCCGTCCTCGGAGATGAGCACGTGGATCGGTCCATCGCTGCGACGACCGACTTCAACCGCGACTTCCAGAATTTCATCACGCGTAACGCCTGGGGAGACATCTGGAGCCGTCCAGGACTTCCGCGCGCCACGCGCAGTCTGCTGACATTGGCCATGTTGGTAGCGCTGAATCGCGATGAGGAATTTCGCCTGCACCTTCGCGCCGCTTTCAAAAATGGTGTCACCCGCGATCAGCTCAAGGAAGTCCTGCTGCAAAGCGCCATCTATTGCGGCGTGCCGGCGGCCAACTCTGCCTTCCGTTCGGCAGCAGAAGTTTTCGACGAGATCGACGAAGAGAAGAAGGTGAATCCGAAGAAGAGGAGACGCCCCTAATTCTGTGCCGATTTCAACACGCACGCAGGTCGGAATCATCGGGGCAGGACCAGCGGGTCTCGTCCTGTCGCATCTTCTGCATTTGCAGGGGATCGAGTCAGTCGTAATCGAAAATCGCAGCCGCCAATATGTGGAGGAACGCGTCCGCGCGGGCGTGCTGGAGCAAGGAACCGTGGACCTGCTCTCCGAGATGGGTGTCGGCGAGCGGATGAAGCGTGAAGGCCTGGTCCACTACGGGATCGAACTGCGCTTCGAGGGCCGAGGCCACCGGATTGATTTTCAGGAACTCACCCGCGGCAAGGGAATCACGATCTACGCTCAGCACGAAGTTCTCAAAGACCTCAACAATGCTCGGATCGCGACCGGCGGCCACGTGTACTTTGAGGTGGAAGACGTCAGCGTTCATGACCTTAACGACGCTAAGCCAAAGATACGCTATCGGAAAGATGGCAGCGGTCACGAACTCGTCTGCGACTTCATCGCCGGATGCGACGGCTCCCACGGTATTTGCAGGCCTAGCATTCCGGCAGGGGTCCTCACTGAGTACGAGCGAGAGTATCCCTTCGGATGGCTCGGCATCCTCGCCGATGCGCCTCCATCGACGAAGGAATTGATCTACGCATACCATGATCGCGGATTCGCCCTGCACAGCATGCGGACGCCGCAAATCGGTCGCCTCTATCTGCAATGCGATCCGGACGAAGACATCGATGCCTGGAGCGATCAACGTATCTGGAAGGAACTCCAGACGCGGTTGGGTTCCGAAGGCTGGGAACTCACGGAGGGGCCGGTTTTGCAGAAAGGCATCACCGGCATGCGCAGCTATGTTGTCGAACCAATGCAGTACGGCAGGCTGTTTCTTGCCGGAGACTCGGCGCATATCGTACCGCCCACTGGCGCCAAGGGACTAAATCTCGCGGTCGCGGATGTACAAGTCCTGGCCCGGGCGCTGGCTCGATACTATGCCACCGGCAGCGAGTCTCTGCTCAACGAATACTCCCGGAGCTGTCTGCGCCGCGTCTGGAAGGTGCAACGCTTTTCCTGGTGGATGACGTCGATGCTCCACCGCTTCCCGGATGAGAATCCTTTCGACCGCCGACGTCAGCTCGCGGAACTCGACTACGTAACCAGCTCTCAGGCAGCCGCGAAAGCCTTGGCGGAAAATTACGTCGGGCTTCCGATGGAATGGAAAAACGACTGAGTTAGACGAGCACCGCGCACTCCATCATCGTCGGATGCTGGGCGTTCACAATTTCCTCGTGGTGCGGAGCGTTTTCTTTCCAGTCAATTTTCTGTCCTGTGAAAGCTTGTCGATGACTTCTTGCGGCAGAGGCACTCCTTTCATGCGATTCGATTCCGTCGGATGAGCCGCCGCCCAAACTCTGATCTCTCGCCCGTCCAGCGTGAGTTTGCCTGCGCGGAAAAATTTGTGTGTGATCACGAAACTGCTTTTGCGCCATTCCGCAACACCCGATTCGACTTCCAATTCATCGCCGTAAGAAGACGGCGCAAGAAAACGTGCATTGGCTTCGACCACCGGAATACCAATCACGTCGTATGCGAGAAAGAGTTCGCGAATGGGAAGCCCAGCGGCCGCGAATAGTGCAGTCGTGCAGTCGTCGAACCAACGAAAGTAGTTGGCGAAGAAAACGATATTTGCAGGATCGCAATCCGCGAATTCGATCAAAATGCGCTTACGATTCACAAACATGTTCCGGCACTTCCTTCCGAAGCCTCACTGCATGTTTCATGCAAGTATCTCCGAGCGGATGATTATTGAGTCGGCAGCGATGCTCGTCGAGTGCACTAATCTGTGGGAACTCTTCTGGAAGCGGAAAACTGGCGGAGAGGGAGGGATTCGAACCCTCGGTACAGGTGTTAGCCCGTACAACGGTTTAGCAAACCGCCGCATTCGGCCACTCTGCCACCTCTCCCGCCGTGAGTTTTTAGTGTAACACTGAGACTTGGGAGCAAAAAAACCTATCATTGCTCGGATAGTGCGCCAGCTCTTAAGACCCTTCGCATCGCGTTGGATCTGACCACCAGTGGAAACTTGTTCAATTCCCCAAGCACTCAGATATTCTAGGGCGTGCTTCCCTCAAACCCAGCACCTGCAGCGACAGCACCTGGCAAAAATTCTAAAGAGGCCAGGCGGCGCTGGCTGATCATCGCCGGACAGGTTGCGTTCCTGCCCACCGGCATGCTCACAACGCTCCTCTGGCCGATGCTGCCGATCTTGAGCAGGCGTTGGCATCTCAGCGACAAACAAGCGGGAGCCCTATTCCCGACTCAATTCCTGGCGCAATTGGCGGGTGTGCTCCTCTCCGGCGTAATGGTTGCGCGCTTCGGGTTCCGTTCGACATTTCTTTCCGGTTTATTGCTGATGGCGGGCGGCGTCGGCACCCTGTACCTCGGGACTCCATGGCTCGGAATGCTGTCTGTGGCCCTTTACGGCCTGGGACTCGGGCTGGTGATTCCGACCGATAACCTGATGATCGCCGAGGTGAGCACCGGTTCCCGTGCAGCCGCGGTGAGCCTGCTGAATTTCTTCTGGGGAGTAGGCGCGGTCATTTGTTCGTTGCTGGTGGCGTGGGCGGAGACCCACGGGCTATTGCTGGTTCTTCTCGAATCGATCGCACTGTTTTTGGCGCTTTTGACAATCGCGACGTACAGCTTACCCTTCCCTGCCGCCAGGAAATCCACGGACCCGCCTATTCCATGTCGGGAGATCTTGCGAAGCCCTGTCACCTGGCTGTTTGCATGCGTATTTTTTCTCTATCCCGGCACAGAGACCGCCGTCGGCGGATGGATCGGATCGTATGCAACCAGAATGGGCACGCTCGGAGCGAGCATCGGGGCGATGATGCCGGCGCTGTTTCTGGCTGCCCTCACGGCAGGCCGCGGCGTGGGAGGTTGGCTCTTGCGGCACGTATCCGAACAGCAGGTGCTTCGTGCCGGATACGGAGTCGCGGCGATGAGCATTGGGCTCCTGCTGTGGTCGCCCTCGATGTATGGTGTTGTCGCCAGCGCAGCCATTACCGGCTTGAGCTTCTCCGCTCTTTATCCCATCGCTGTAGCGAGACTTTCCCAGCGCTTCGGGATTGCAGCGCGGAGCATTGGCGCGATCATGTTTTCGCTCGCTGCGCTGGGGCCTGCGGCTTTGCCGTGGCTGGTTGGGGTCATCTCGCAGTCAACCGGAAGTCTGCGCATGGGATTTGTGGTCCCATTCGCTGCGACGGTCATTCTGTTTTTCATTCACCTGAAAGATTGGTAGAGACGCGGCTTGACGTGGCTCCGACGGCAGTGTGATCACGCATCGCAAACGGAGACGGGAACCGCTCCGTCTCTACGATCGTGAGGCGTGGGCGCGCTTGCTTCGCGTTACGCGGAGAGGCACGTTGGAAGCGAGTTCCACCCGGTTGCGTCCATTGTGCTTGGCGCGGTAGAGAGCTTGATCGGCGGCATGGATCACCTGCTCGGGCTGGCGAAGGCGCGTGCTTGGTTCGGCTACTCCAATACTGACTGTCACTGATAAATCGCCCGCCGGAGGCTGAACGACAGCCGACGTCTTCTTTCTCCCCGTCTTTCTACGTTCTGATTCAGCTGCGCGGGCTTCGCTCCTTCTCTCAGAACCGCGAAAATGGAAAACAGAATCCTGAATCCTTTGCCGGAGCGCCTCCAATCGGTCGAATGCTTCTTTCGCTGAGGTGTTTCGAAACAGGATGGCAAATTCCTCGCCTCCACAACGAAACGCCTGCCCACCCCCGCCCGCATCGGCGAGTCGCGAGGCAACCATGCGCAACACCTGATCGCCGGTGTCGTGTCCGTAGGTGTCGTTGAAGTGCTTGAAGTGATCGATGTCGACAATGGCGATGGCATATTGCTGATCGAGTGAGAGCAGCGCTTCATTGAAAGCCCGGCGACCACGGATGCCTGTGAGTTCGTCGTGATACGCCAGCACGTAAGAGGTTTCGATCAGAGAGGCCGCCAGAATCAGACCGGTGGTGGCAACGTAAGCGTCAGCGACTTTGCCGATTGGCGATAAATCAAGCCAGAGAAATACCGCAGCTAGCGACCACACAAAGCCCGGCTCCATCGGCTTTTGTGTCTGGATAAATCGAGCGATCACCGCCACTGCGGCGGCTACAAAACCAACGAACACCCAGAGCGGCAGTCCGCCGGGCGCAGCCCTCAACGTGTTGCTATTTTCCGGCCGGCAAAATACTGCCACCACGACTGCTTCGAGAAACAAGATTCCGAAACGGGGAGCGATGCCCGCGATGGTGAATCCTCGTTCACGCATGAAGGTCAGCGCGACATAGTTCAGAGGAATCAGAAGTGCCGCGAGCAGAATCGCGGCATGTCCGGGACCGGTGCGTATCTCTCCTGCCGAAAAAAATTCCACGGCGCGGTGCGCCAGCAGCAACGTCAACAACGAAAATGCGACGCGACTGGAATTAAAACGCCAGGCCAGCAGCAATCCGGCAGCAAACACAGCGAAGTAGTAAAAGCCCAGCGATGGAGCAACCCGTTCCAGCAGAGAGCTGTTGACGATCGCCGCCGACAAGGCCAGCAACAGCCCTCCGGGGAGCAGCCACGATTTCCAAATGTTTCCCGTCAAACGAATGTCACCGATGGATACACGAAGCTGTCTCAGAATACGGCAGTCTGGCTGATCAGCAGGTTAGTTTTCCGATGCGGGGCAGGAGTTTTGGGGAATTCTTGCGCAAGTTTCTGCGGCCTACGCCGTTCCAAAGGAATACCAGTCCTGCCGGATGGCGGACAATTGAAGGAGTCTCCCAATGCGAGACAAACAAAAAGGTTTTTCACTAATTGAGTTGCTGATCGTGGTAGCGATCATCCTGATCATCGCATCGATTGCGATTCCGAACCTGCTGGCGGCCCGCAGGCAGACCAACGAAACCGCTGCGGTAGGCGCAATTCGAGCCATCAACACGGCGCAGATTTCCTATAACTCGGCCTATCCCAACGTGGGATACGCCAGCACCCTGGCGGCATTGGGTGGCACTTCTTGCGGTCCGCCGAGTTCTGCGAGCGCGTGCTTGATCGACAGTCAGACCGCCTCCGGAACGAAGAATGGTTACACCATCACCCTGTCGGGGTCGACCGGTACTCCAAATTCTACCTACCAGGTCATTGCCTCGCCAACGACTCCCAATCAGACCGGAGTGCGCTACTTCTGCTCGTTTTCGGATGGCGTGCCCCGTGCCTCGACGTCGGCCATCACCGCGTGCGACAACAGCGTTCCTCCACTGCCGTGAAGAAAGGCACTTGGCACTTGGCACTTGGCATTTAGCATTTAGCACTTAGCCAAACCGGCACGAGACTCAGCGAAACTAGAATGTTTGAAGCTAAAAGCGAACGGCTAAGTGCTAAATGCCGCCTTCTGGTAGTCTTCCCTGTTCATGGCCAGAACGTCGCGTCCGGAAATCCGTATTGCGATTGACAGCGGAGGAACCTTCACCGATTGCGTGTGGGAGGAAGACGGCGCGCTCAAGACGCTGAAAGTGTTCTCAACGCCGGACGATCCGTCACGCGCGATTGCCGAGGCCCTACAACAGATCGGCGTGAGAGCCGGATTCACGCTTCTACACGGAACCACGGTTGGGACCAACGCCCTCCTGCAAAGGAATGGTGCGCGGGTTGCGCTGATTACGACTTCTGGGTTCGAGGATGTCATTGAAATCGGAAGGCAGGCGCGGCCTCGGCTTTATGACTTCTTTTTTGATCGAGTGCCTCCGCTGGTGGCTCGCGACCTGCGCTTTGGAGTGCAGGAACGAACCGCGGCAGATGGCGCAGTACTGCAAACTGCCACTATCGGCGACCTGACGCGCTTGCGCGAAACGGTCAGAAAAGCGGAACCGGAAGCTGTCGCGATCTCACTGCTCTTCTCGTTCGCTAATTCAAAGAACGAGATGGCAGTCGCTGAGGCGCTGGCCGAACTCGACAAGCCGCTTTCCATCTCGCACAAGATTCTGCCTGAGTTTCGCGAATACGAGCGCACCAGCACCGTCGTCGTGAATGCCTACCTCCAGCCGCTCATGCAGACCTACCTCAAAAGAATTGCCGAGCGGGCACAGAGTCTGAATCCGAAGCCCCGCATTGGAATACCGACTGCGAAAAAAGACCCTCGCACCTTCGTGATGCAATCGAGCGGCGGAATCACCACACTGGAAGCGGCCGCCCGGGAACCAGTGCGAACCGTGCTCTCCGGTCCTGCGGGCGGCCTGGTCGGCGCAGCAGCTATGGCGGCACGAAGTGGATTCTCGCGCCTCCTGTCATTCGACATGGGAGGCACCTCCACCGACGTCGCGCTGGTTGAAGGCGAAGCGCATCCCGGCAGCCAGGCGGAGATCGCCGGATTCCCGGTGAGCGTACTAATGCTTGACATCCATACCGTCGGCGCGGGAGGAGGATCTCTCGCACGCTTTGATGCCGGCGGCGCATTGCGAGTGGGGCCGGAGTCTGCCGGAGCCGATCCCGGGCCGATCTGCTATGGCCGCGGCGTGCAGCCCACTGTCACCGAAGCCAACTT
>WNFR01002797.1_pt1 | contig 18112 bp, 19 predicted proteins | sample 5400221 | NCBI WGS metagenome assembly WNFR01 (sample SAMN13153357, study PRJNA577476) | soil metagenome | isolation source: 40 cm soil under Madrone tree | place: USA:California | collected 2016-06-14
TTCTGCTAAAGATCGACGAGCCTCTGTCTGTCGAACGATCCGGCGATGATGAGGAGGATGTGCGGCGGCTGACGCAACTGTGCACCGGCGTAGTTGAAAAATTTGTGCGGCGTTATCCTGACCAATGGCTTTGGATTCATCGCCGTTGGAAGACCCGACCGCCGGGTGAACCGGGGATATATGATTGAATCGGGTCAGAACCGGGAGCGGTAGCGACCGGTGAAAGATTACTACTATGGGCAAATCAACCGCTGGCTAACGCAAGCGGTTCCGTACCGATGAGCGTATCAATGAGCGTATCAATCCCAACATCCGCCGACACTGCGCCGCAGGCCAACATCGATCGCGCCTATTCGTTTGCGGACCTTGCAGCTTTTTCATTTACCGATCGCCTGCTGATTCGCGCTGCCGATCTGTTGTTCTTCCTGCTCATCAAATTGATCGGCCGCACGATCAAATTTGAAATTGAAGGCTGGGAGCACTGGGAAGCCGTATCGACCGGCGGCAAGCTGCCGATTTATACGTTCTGGCACAATCGCGTTTTTCTCTCGACCTATTTCTGGCGCCGGCGTCGCATTGTAGTGATGACGTCGAAGAGTTTTGACGGCGAGTACATCGCGCGCTTTATTCAAAGGTTCGGCTATGGCGCATCACGGGGGTCGTCCACGCGCGGGGCCACCGGCGCGGTTGTGAAAATGGTGCGTCTGATGCGGGCCGGCTGTCCCTGTGCATTTACCATTGACGGTCCCAAAGGGCCAAGGTATGTCGCCAAAATGGGCGCGGTCCTGCTGGCTAAGAAAACCGGCAATCCGATCTTACCGTTTACGATCACGGCCGATAGATTTTGGGAAGCAAAGAAAAGCTGGGACGGTTTCCAGGTGCCCAGGCCATTCACGCGCGCCCGCGTAGGAATTGCGGCGCCCGTCTTCGTACGACCGGATGCGGATGATACGGAACTTAACTCCAAACGCGATGAACTTCAGCGCGCTCTCGACGATCTCAATCGACATGGCGAAGCGTGGCGAGCAGAGTAAAAGGAGCCCTCAATTTACGTTTTCGCCCATTACGATCTACTATCTCCTTGTCAAAACCCCATAGCATTCTGATCACGATTTAAGATTCACGGTTTACGGTTCACGGAGGTCCGATGATTAACCAGGAACGTATCAAGAATCTGCTGCTCGAATTAGTCCAGATCGACAGCCACTCGCGCAAGGAACGTGAGGTCGCACAGTGCATCAGGAAGTACTGCGAAGAAATGGGCGCGCAGGTTGAGATTGATGATGCCGGCGAGAAAGTAGGCGGCAACAGCGGCAATGTCATCGCGCGTTTTCCCGGGACGATTTCCGGCGCCGAGCCGATCATGATGAGCGCCCACATGGACACGGTCGTACCGGGCGAAGGCGTCAAACCCATTGTCGAAGGCGACATCATCCGCACCGACGGCACGACCGTCCTCGGCGGTGACGATAAGTCCGGCTGCGCCGTGATCATCGAAGTAATTCGCTGCCTGCAAGAGCAGAACATTTCCCACGCGCCCATCGAAGCCATCTTTTCAATCTGCGAAGAAGTAGGTCTGCTGGGAGCCAAGCACGTCGATGTCTCAAAGATCAAGGCCAGGTACGGAATAGTCTTTGATTCCGACGATCCGGGTTTTCTCTTTACCAAGGGTCCTTCATCGAACCACATGGAATTTCGCATTCACGGTCTCGAGTCGCACGCCGGCGTCGCGCCTGAGGAAGGGATTTCGGCGATCAAGGTTGCCGCCGAAGGTCTGGCCGCAATGAAGCTTGGCCGCATCGATTCTGAAACAACCGCCAACATCGGCGAGATTCAGGGCGGCATGGCGACCAACATCATTCCGAATCTGGTCGTGCTGAAAGGCGAAGCCCGATCACATAGCGAAGAAAAACTCGAAGCCCAGACTCAGCACATGAAGAAATGCCTGGAAGACGCGGCCGCCAGGTATGAAGTGACCGTTGCCGGCAAGACCACCAAAGCTTCAGTCGAGTCGCACGTCGAGCGCGACTATTCATCCATGGACGTACCCGATAGTTCGCACGTGGTCCAACTGGTAATCAAAGCGGCGGCGCGCATGGGTCTCGACGTCAAGACCATGGCGTCTGGTGGCGGGTGCGATGCAAACGTCTTCAATCGCAGAGGTATCGAGTGCGCTAATCTCGGTACCGGCATGCGGGCGATTCACACTGTCAAAGAATGGCTCGACGTGAAAGACATGTACGCCGCGGCCGATATGACGCTGGAGATCATGAAGCTGAACGGTGAGTTGGCGGCGAAGTAATGGATGGATTACGAGATCCGTGGGCGTTGCCCACGGCTACTGAATTCGTCCGCTCCGCGGACGCCAGCAGAAAAATCCGCATCGCTGAACAGTCATTGCAGACGCAAGATTCTTGCTGGTGTTTTCTTCTTGAAAGCATGCCAACTCGCTGGACCCATATCACGATCAATTGCAGCAACCTCGACGCTTCAGTCGACTTCTACACCTCTCTCTGTGGTCTCTCGATCGTGCGTGATCGCCGCCTCGAAGGCCGTCACAATGTTTGGCTCGGTCCGGCCACCTCTCCGGGAGAAGATCCGGTTTTCGTTTTGGTGATCGTGCAGGATGAAGTTAAAGCCCGTCTTGATCACTTCGGGTTTCAGTGCGACTCGCGTGAAGAGGTTGATCGGATCGCCGAGTTGGCGCGCCAACAAGATATTCTGGTGGAGCCACCGCTGGATGTAGGCGGTGTCGTGGGATACTTTGCGATGGTGCGCGATCCGGACGGGCATATCGTGGAGTTTACTTACGGGCAGCCGCTGAAAGGACTGTCGTGATATTGGTAATCCGATTGCCGCGTGGAGAAATGGCAAGGTCGTTATTGTTCCGCCGGAAGAGATCGAAAATCCCTCCCGATCCATTTGCGTATCGAGACGAATCAAACCTTGATGCGTGGTAATCTTCAATCCCATCGCGCCGGCCACGTCGCCCTGATCGGCCGGCCGAATGCCGGCAAGTCAACGCTGCTCAACCGGCTGGTGGGCGAAAAGATCGCGGCCGTTTCCAACAAACCGCAAACCACTCGCTTCAAAATTCTGGGCATCGTCACGCGGCCGGAAGGACAGATTGTTTTAGTTGATACGCCGGGAGTGCATAAGCCCGGGTATGAACTCAATCGCCGCATGATGACTGCCGTCCAGGACGCTTTGATGAGCGTCGATCTGGTTTGCCTGATGCGCGATGCTTCAGCGGCCACCGGCAATGGCGATCGCTTCGTGCTCGATCTCGTCAAGCAAACTCAGAAACCGGCCCTGCTCCTGCTAAACAAGACCGACAAACTAAAAGACAAGTCACAGCTACTGCCGCTGATCGAGTGGTATCAAAGCGAGCATGAATGGCAATCCGTGGTGCCCATCTCGGCTTTGAAGGGTGATCAAATCGAAGACTTGCTGGCCGAGATGACAAAGCACTTGCCTGAAGGTCCGCCACTGTTTGCCGCAGATGAGCTCACCGACCAGCCGATGCGCGCGCTGGCTTCAGAAATTGTGCGCGAGAAAATACTCGAGACCACGGGGGAAGAAATTCCTTACGTTACCGCGGTGGTGACCGAGCGCTTTGAAGAGATACGCGAAGACTATGCGCGTATCTATTGCACGATCTTCGTCGAGCGAGACTCGCAGAAAAAGATCATAATCGGCCACGGAGCGCAGCGGCTGAAAGAGATCGGCATCCGTGCGCGTCACGATATTGAAAATCTGCTGGGCCATGGCTGTCACCTCGAATTGTTCGTTAAGGTCGAAAAGGATTGGCGCGAGCGCGCCCATCTGCTGGATGAAATGGGAATCAAGCAGTGACCAGTTCAGCGAAATGTTGGCAAGCCGTTGATGCGATAGCGGTGCGCGAAGCTTGCGAAGCGGTCGAGTACGGCCTGATGGAAGCGGGTGCCCAGGGAACTGAGACGAACGAGAGCGGCAGTGCACATGTGACGGTGAGCGGCTATTTCGACGTAGTACCTGAAATAGAGCGGGTGCGATCGGCGCTGTTCGACGCGCTCCGAATCTACAATCTTGGATCAGCATCGTTAATCAATCTGACAATTCGTGAAATTCCGGATCGCGATTGGCTGGCGGAATGGAAGAAAGACTGGCAGCCGGTCGAAGTCGGCAATTTCATCATCGCGCCACCCTGGATCGAGTCAGAACCGGGAGCGGTAGCGACCGGGTCAAGAGATCGGATCCTGATCCGCATCGAACCCGGCATGGCCTTTGGCACCGGCACCCACGAAACGACGCGTCTGTGTTTGAAAGCGATCGAAAAATATTTCCGCGGAGGCAGCTTTCTGGATGTGGGCACGGGCACGGGTATCCTGGCGATAGCGGCCGCGAAGTTGTTTCCCGGCGCGCGCGTCGAAGCTTGTGACACGGACGCTGAAGCAGTTGAGATCGCCCGCGAGAATGCGCGGCTAAACGGCGTCGGCGAACAGATCGATTTCCGCGTCGGCAGCGTCACGGAACAGACATCGTCCGCCGATCTGGTTTGCGCAAATCTCACCGCGCCGGTAATTGTCGATTTGCTGCCGGCGCTGCTCGGGGCAACTTGCGGCCGTCTGGTTCTTTCCGGAATTCTTGTTGAACAGACCGAGCTGGTGCAATCACACCTGCTGGAGCTTGGCGCAGAGGGCTTTCAGACTGATCAGGATGGCGAGTGGATCGCGTTGACGGTTTGAACCCTGACATTTACTTTGCGTCTTTGCGCCTTGGCGTGAACTATTGCTCTCACGCAAAGACGCAAAGACGCAAAGGCGCCAAGGGAGTAAAGTGACTCGTCGAAGATTCTATGCTGCGCCGGCATCATTCGCGGCCGGTGAAAAGTCTGTAACCCTGAATGCCGAAGAAACGCGGCACGCGCGCGATGTTTTACGTCTGCAAAGCGGCGACGAAATTTTTGTCTTTGATGGCGCCGGCCGCGAGTTCCACTGCTCAGTTCAAAACATCAACAGAACTTCGACTGATCTCAGTGTAATAACTGAAGTTGAGCCGGCTCGACCTGAATCCCCCCTCAATCTCACCCTGGCGATGGCTTTGCTGAAAGGCGAGAAGTTTGATCTGGTGATCCAGAAAACTACCGAGTTAGGCGTAAAGCGTATTGTGCCGCTCGACACCGAACGCGGGGACGTGCGGCTGCGCGATGGCGACAGCGCCCAAAAGCGCTTAACCCGTTGGCGGCGAATCGCACTGGAGTCAGCCAAGCAGACAGGCCGCGCATATGTCCCTGAGATTGACGCGCCGCTTGCTTTCAATCTCATGCTGAGATCAGCCGGCGACAACAACGGGATGTTGCTGATGTTTTCCGAGCGCGCAGGCAAGTCATTGTCTGAAGCGACGGACGGGTTTGGGCGCCAATCGAAAGAGATAATTGCCCTGTTAGGTCCGGAAGGTGGCTGGACCGACGATGAGCTTGAAGTCGCGCGCCAGGCTGCGTGGGAAATTGTAACGCTGGGTGGCCGCACCCTACGCGCTGAAACCGCGGGCATCACGGTTGTCGCGCTGTTGCAGCATCGCTTTGGAGATCTGGTTTAGGTTCGCCAAAGACCCAAAGACAGTGGGACAAACTCAGATTTCTCGGAACAAACATTGTCGTTACTTCGTCTGATCAGACATGCCGGAACAGAAGGATGAAGCAGTTGATCGGGCGCGCCGGGATTTGGCGCAACGGCTGGGCATGAGCGAAAGCGATGTCGCTGTGAAATCAGTCGAGCCGGTGGATTTTCCCGACGCCGCTTTGGGCGCACCGCTCGAAGATGAGATGAGCGCGCAGGTGATTACGCCCGGCTGGCGAATCATCTTCAAAGCTGGCGAAACGAATTATGAGTACCGAGCGACTGCCCGGCAGTTGAGACTATTCAACTTCAATGGCGAGAATTACCGGGTCCAAGCACTAACTGAGAGTTAATCATGTCGCGCAATAACATCTGGGTCCATGTGACAATCGCTTTGGCGCTGATTCTGATAGCGGCGTTCGCGGGAGGAGTTCGCCATTGGAAGAAAGCGATGGAGCGCTCGAGTCAGCTGGTGCCTTATCCGAAACAGCAGCCGGATGATCGGGAGAACAAAGCGGACGACGAGGATGATGCAGACAAGGTCGAGGTGCTGGTGCGTTTTCGCGCAGGCACGACGCGCGAGATCATCGATCGCATTACCAGAGAGTTCAACGACGAAGTCGAAGATCGCATTGAATCGGTCGACGGTCTGGACATAATCGCAGACGAAGACGGCCAGAGCGCCGCCGACGTGGTCGCGCAGTATCAAGCTCTTCCCGAAGTCGAGTACGCTGAGACGAACAGCGAAATTGTTTTAGATCACGAAGACCGGGGCCGCAAACATGTGCACGCCGATGACGAGCTGTTCTCCAGACAGTGGGGACTAGCCAACGCCGGAGAGAACGGCGGACTTGCCGGCGCGGACATCAGCGCGATGCGCGCCTGGTCAGTGACCCGGGGCAGCGACCAGGTCGTGGTCGCGGTGATCGACAGCGGCGTCGACTATACGCATCCCGATCTCACCAAAAACATTTGGACCCGTCCGGAGATTATCAAGGCGTATGAAGACGACGATCTGGGCGCGGTCGACGACCAGCATGGCTTCAATGTCGTCGATGACGACGGCGATCCGATGGATGAGAATGGGCACGGCACGCATTGCGCCGGCATCATCGGGGCCGAGGGTGGAAACGAAATCGGAATCGCTGGAGTCAATTGGAACGTGAAGATTATGCCGCTGCGATTCATGGACGGTGACGGGGCGGGCACGACGAAGGACGCGATCGAAGCAATTAATTACGTCATCGATCGCAAGCGCGCCGGCGTTAACGTACGCATCATTTCGGCCAGCTGGGGCTCGAACACCAGGTCGCGCGCGCTTGAAGATGTGATCCGTAAAGCCTATGACGAAGGCATTCTGTTCGTGGCCGCGGCTGGCAATGCCAGCTCTGATAATGATGAGACGCCGCACTATCCATCGAGCTACAACCTGGGCAACATCCTCAGCGTGGCGGCCACAAATCGCAACGATCAATTGGCATCTTTTTCAAACTACGGCGCGAACTCAGTGCACGTCGCCGCCCCCGGCGAAGAGATTTTGAGCACCTGGCTCGAGCATGGCTTTACGGAAAAGAAAGGCACTTCGATGGCCACGCCATTTGTAGCCGGCGTCGCCGCCCTGATTTTGTCGCAGAATCCGAAGATGTCTGTGGATGATTTGCGGGCCAAGCTTTTGAAGTCCGTCGATCCTATTCTTTCGTTGAAAGCTAAGGTCTCGAGCGGCGGGAGAATTAACGCGGCGAAGGCGGTCGGGGCTGAGTGAAACCCAAGAAATCTCTTGGCGTCAATACAGCAATTCCCCGAAAAGGATTCAGCGAAAGCAAATCGTCATCTCCAGTAACAAGCACGTCGGCGTTGCCACAAACAGCTAGTTCGAGAAGTTTGTTGTCGTTTGGATCCCGACAATCCTGAATCTGTTCTGTGATACGTATCAGCTCGCATTCCTTGAGAAGCGCTACCAAAAACCGCATCCTCTCTTGTTCGGATAAATATTTGTTGAGCTTGTCGCGAGCAAGGACTTCAGCGAGTTCGAGGAGGACGGGAGTCGAGATCATAATTTGCCATGGTCACAGGCCTTGTCAAAGGCCACACGAGGAACAGAACCGGAAAGCAGCAGCGCACTTACAACAACATCTGTGTCTAGTACAATACGCAAATCACTCGCTCTTTAGAATGGAATCCAAAAGTTCAGGAGTCAGTCCTTTCTCTCGCGCACGCTCACCAATCTCGTCCATTGTTTGCTTCAACGATGGTGGGTTAGTTTTCGCGTACTCTTTCAGCAACACGCTCATCAGCGTCTGGAGCTTCTCCTGCTCATCAGGGGATGCGGATCTAAATGCTCGAGCCGCGTCAACCTCAATTTGCAAAGTTATAGGTTCAGTTACCATGACTTCCTCCGCGGCGTTAGTTTACCAAGAAGCTTTGACCAGATGCCAGATCAGCGTCGCGCAACAATCGCAATCCGATCTCCCTTCGGGCCAACCGCGATGCGCGTGATATTTTTCAGGCCCGCGTTGGAAAAGTCCGCCAGTTCTACCCACGCGAAATCCGATTTCCTGCGCGCGAACAGCTTCGCACCATTCGCCATCAGGAGCACACCTGCCGGTGTCCAGGCATAGTCTTCAACGCCGGGAAATGTTTTGATGAACGTGGCGATGGCCCGGGTTTTTAAGTCGAAGGTTTTGATCAGCCACTCCTGATCGGAAACCTTGTGCACGAAACTGAATTTATTCTCGTGTGGTACGCGCCGCAAAATCCGTCCGGGATTTTCGGCAATCACTTCCGCCTTTCCAGAACGCAGATCTGCCAACTGCAGAGTATTCGGTTTGCCTAAAACAAAAAGCGCCAACGTATTGTCGTTGACCCAAAGGTGATAGCCGACTGGCTTAATATTTTCCAAAATCAGTGAAGGCACGCCGCCGGCGAGCGGAAACTTCCAAAGCCTTTGGGTCCCGTCAGCTTCGACGCGCACGACGGAAATTGATTTGCCGTCCGGCATTAGCGTCGGCGAGTACTCGCTTTCGGGCGTGTGGGTAACTTGAATCGTCGCCGCGCTGCCAATGTCATAGCGATAGATGTCCGCCTGCTTTTCCCGCATGGAAGTATAGAGGATGCTCTGGCCGTCAGACATGAACGCAGGTTGATTGTTATAGCCGGCCCAGTTCGTAATTTTTACCGGCTCACCTAACTTCAGGTTACCCGCGCGCGTGGTCGCCAGGTCAATCATAAAAATATCAGTAGCCGGTGGCGCAGGCATCGGCGAAGGCGTCGGAGTTTGAGAGAACCCTGTCGCAGAGAACGCGAGGACCGCGAGGCACGAACAGAACGACCGGATGAATTCACTTTTCATGGCGACGAGATTAGCTTAGCGTTCCGGGAATTAGAAGTCTGCGAATGGCTGACTTGGTTGCAGTTGAGTCCGCGCAGCGGACCATTGAAAATAGCCCAGCAGTTTACTGCTGGGTTCGAGTTGCATCTGACGATGAAGTCCGCATAGCGGACGGCTGACTCGAACGGTCGAGAATCTTCAGCCGTCCGTTTCAACGGACTGCGTCGATTGAAACGGCGTCCGATCCCAGCGATAAAATCGCCGGGCTATTTTCGGTCGTCCGCTACGCGGACTAATGATAGCGATAATCAGCAGGTTGCGAATTGGTGCGGACGCGATCTCGGTTAGTAACCCGACATGACGACCCACTCTTGCTTGGTAATGCTTGCATAAGCGGCTTCCAGTTACCAACAGCCAACGCCCTCGCTTGCGCACCCACCCCACCCTATGTGATTATTGGTTCATGAATGCCATCGTTCACAATCACCCCAATCTTGCGAGGAGCAAATAAAGAGTGAAAGCGGAGTTATCGCAGTTAATCGCTTTGCAGAACGCTGATACCAATATAAGAAGACTACAGGCCGAGATAGAAAGCATTCCTGAGAGGCGCGCCGAGATCGAACAAGAATTCGATCAGCGCGCCTTTGAAATTCGCGCGCTGGAAGTGCTGCGCGATTCTGCCCGCAACGAACGTGCCCGCCTGGAAGCTGAAATCTTTGAACAGAAACATCGCGCCGAACGCGCCGATCGAAATCTGATGGCCGCCAAGAAGCCGGATGAGTACACGGCCGCGATTCGCGAAGCCGATGCCGCCCGTAAACAGATTTCGGCCTTCGAGACGCAGGTCCTCGAGCAAATGGAAATCGCCGACCAGGCGGAAAAAGATCTTACTGAACGTGCGCCGGAAGTCGAGAAACTGGGCGCGGACATGAAAGCGCGTTTCAAAGCTTTCGACGAACAGGTTCAGACACAGCAGCAGCAAGTCGCCATCGCACTGGCCGAACGCGAACGCCTGTCAAGCGAACTTCCCAAAGCCATCAGTGCGCTCTACAAACGGATCGCCGCGCGCATACGCGATGGGGTGGCGATGGCTGAAGCTCGCAACGGCGCCTGCACCGCGTGCCACATGTCTCTGCGCCCGCAGATAATGGCCGACGTACGCCGCGGCGCGGAAGTGATCACCTGCGACAACTGCAATCGAATTCTTTATTACGCGCCGGCCAACGCCGCGCAACCTGTCGGCGCTTCTTAATTCAGGTCTTGCTCTGCGTGATCTCCGCGAGAGCAGAGGGGAGCGCAGAGAATTTCGCCGGCGGCGGCGCAACGATCCACGAAGTCACACGAAACATCACCAAAACATCTTTCTCCCGGCGTTTCGCCTCAATGAACGATCGAAGCCGGTTGTCCTCAGGATCTGGGTGTGCAGTCACTCGAACTCTTCAAAGAAATTATCGCGACCTATGAGCGCCACGGCTGGGAATTGAAGCGCGTCTTAATCAAGCCAGCGACGCGAAATGATCTGAAAGAGCCGGCGATCTTTAAGGAAGCCAGCTTGATTGAGGCTGAATTTGACGCGGTGTGGTTTGCGCGCCCTTCGCCGGATAGCCGGGAGGCCTGGGAGTTACGCCTTTTGGCCGAAAACCCTTACGCATTATTTGCAGCTTTTGAAACTGATGAGACTGAAGAAGAACGTGAAGAAGCACGGCTGGAAATGGAACATCAGATGCGGGAGCAGGCGGGCCGGGGCTAATCTGTGACGCTATCTGTCGCGCCCCATGGTCACTGGAATTTTCAGAGGCTGACCGTCGCGCAACAAACCTACTTCGACGATGCTCTTCGGTATAGCCCGGCGAACTCTTGACCGTAGTTCAGCGCTGGTTCGGATTGGGATCTTGTCAAAGTCAGTGATGATGTCGCCTTCCTTAATGCCAAACAAATCAGCCGGCCCATTTGTATCCACCCAGTCAATACGTACGCCGAACGTTTTAGTCTCCGGATTGCTGATACTCCTGGTTCGATTCGGGTCGAATCCGAATTTCCCCTTATCAGGACGGCTGTTGAATATTTCTTTTAGTTGATTAAGGGAATCCTCGGAGATAGTGGTCATCAGCGTCTTCTTCGTCAGGCCATCGCGCAGGTAGATCACTTCGACTGTCTTGCCCACCGGAGTCTGGCGCAACAGATCCATCAACTGGTCATCGTCCGTAACCTGGTGACCATCGAAGCTGGTAATAATGTCACCGCCAACCAGGCCGGCTTTGTCTGCGGGCGAACCGGGCGGCGACACAGCATCAAACGTTACTCCGCTGTCGGTAGTCTTAAGTTCATCCATGCCGACATAAGAACGGGATGCCGAGGTAAACGCGGGCGGACCTGAGCGCGGACTGCGTCCCAGCTTGAGCATGCTCAGGCCGCCGCCGCTGGCGAAAAATACTCCCAGCACAATCCACATCCAGGTCATCCCGCTGAAGCCCAAACGTCGCCGGCGTCGCAGATGACCACTGGCATATTGTCGAGCCATCGGCCCGCCCATGCCCGCAGCATACTGAGTGTTGAATTGCGCGTTCGGCGCGGTCGGGCCATTGGGCAGCCGCACGGTTTCGGTATACTCGGCCGGGCCTTCACCGAGCCGGTGCCCGCACGAGCGACAGAATCGCATTTCCGGCGGCATCGGCGCACCGCATTGTGCGCACACAATTGCGCCGCTTTGCGCGCCCGAACCGGAACCGCTCCCGCTGAACTTTTGCTGAGGCTGCATGGCGAAATGTGCTCGAAAACTTGCCGTTAGTCAGAACGACTAATGCCGAAGTATACGCCGATTGGGGTGGATTGGTTGCGTGTTTTTGGCGGAACTCCGATTCGTCAGCAGCCCGACCGTCAGGGAGGGCCGTATTCAGGGATTGTTTCTCGAATCTGGGCCCTCCCTGACGGTCGGGCTGCTGAGGCTAATGGCCACGCCGGTTTACGAAAACCACCCAACCAAGTATAGTCAGACGAACCCCGGAACAAGTTTACGAAAGCATCTTAATGGAAGTCACCAAAGCCCTGGCGGCGCTGCGTCCGCTTTACGGTAAGAGCAATATCGAAATCGTGACCCGCGACGGGCATCGGGTGCGCGGCGTTGTCCGCAGCATGAAAACTACCCAGGCCCTGACCACGCCCACCGTAAAAGTCGAGCGCGCCGATGGCAAGGTTGTTAAGGTGCCCTTTTCATCCATCATCGAAATCATCAACCACAATCCCCGGATGTGAGTTTGGAAAGCTGCATCCACAATGATGTGGGCTCAGATTTGCCCGGTCTCATTAGTACCGTAGCTTTAGCGCGGTGAGTTTATTGGCCAACTCAAGCCGGAAACCGTTTCAAACGGTTTCCATTCTGAAGGTAACTACTAATCACTGGGCTAAAGCCGCGGTGCTAATGAGAAAAGGCCGCCCGGATATAGACTGCTGCCACCCTTCTTGACAGCTCCCGCCGTTTTACTGCTTACTGCTTCCTGCCTACTGCTTACTGATCAAGATGTCCCTGGAATTCACCGTCGAATATCCCTGCGTGTTGCGCGCTCGCTATTCAGAAAAGCATCTGCGCGAGTGGGGCCGCCTCAGCAACCTGCACACAATTCTCACCACCGGAGATCAAAGCGCGCCCGGCCCTGACAAGATTCAGTGGATCGAAAATGCCGGCGCTGAGATTGAACTGCTGCAAAGTGAGACGGCGGTCTGCGCCAATTGTCCCGCGTGTCTGCCGCCCGAGACCGCCGGAGAAGGTGAAGCGGTGGGTTGTGTGGGCCGCATCAACTATGCCATCGATGCGCAGTTTGAAAAGTTCCTGGCCGACCGGGTTCAGCTTTCCCTGGACACTCTCGATCATGAGGACCAGCCGCGCCTGCTGCGTATTCTGGTGGATCCGGAATCGCCCTTTGATGGTGAAGCGACAAAGGAGCTGCGCCGCGCGACTACTGCCGAGGGTCTCAGGTTTTTTGAATTACGTTTGCCGATCAAGTTGACCCGTGAAGGATCGCATCTGACGACGGATCACGTGTTTGATTTGCTGGCCGGGTTTCGCTCAGAGGATGCGGAAACCACCAGCTACACGCGCGAGTTCCCGCTGTCAGCCACGGCTGACTATTACGACTTTCTCGACCTGATGCTACGTAACGATCTGAGTGAGTCCGAAGCGTCGCGGCTGCACGCGCGCAGTCGCAACTATGCGCAGTTCCTGCGACTGCTTTCGGCGTTGGAACGGGCGGAAGCATTGAATGCTCGCGTGCTGGTGGATTAGTTCGGATCAATCCGCAGATTACGCAGATTACGCAGATCGGTGTGACCAGGTCATTTGGCGAGCCTCTGAGATTTACGCCTGAATATTCTTCACACAGGTGCGGGAGTTAATTAGCCGGGCGCTGCTGATTCTTCCTATCTGCGTAATCTGCGGATGTATCACTGATCGAGCATGCTAGGCGTTCTCTTCATCAACCTGCCTGAGGCTATCCAGAATCAGTTTCGTATTACTCGCCGCTTCGATGGTTATGGGATGTGTCCGGGCCGACCTCCGAAAATCAAACGTGCCGCCGGTAATCTCAACGATCTGCCGAAACGCTTCCTGGGCGATGAGCTGGCCGCTCTCGGCGCCCACGATTTGGCCGTCGTTGAAAAGCACGCGTCCCGCCTGCGCATTATTTGTGAGCATCAGCACGCCGGTCAGCCGCGAGTTCTCGATTGCCTGGATGGCGTCGAACACACTGATGACTGAAAGGTCACCGGCAAAACTTACTCCGGCCTTCATGCGTCGCGGTTCGGTTTTCGGCTCCGGCCTGATGTGCAGCTCCGGATGACGCGCGCGCCGGATCGCTTCCAGGCCGGTGCCGATCGAGATGCGATTGTCGAGCTGCTTGGCTTCCAACAGACGATCGTGCGCGGCATCGAAATCATCGCGCTCGATGTAGAGGCTGGCCAGCGCCAGGCATTGGCGCGCGGCTTCCTCGGGATGTTTATGGGCCGCGCCGACTTCGCGCATGCGCTCACGCAGAGAGATAGATCGCGGGTTGTGCTCGAGCGCCGTCTTCAGACGTTTCAGGGCCCGATCGGGCGAGCCGTACTTAATGAACAGCTCGGCATCAAGCAGCGCGGTCTCAACTTCGCCAATCGCCTCTTTGTGATCCTTGCTCATGTTTCCATTAAGCGTGTGTCAGAAGCCCGACCGTCAGGGAGGGCAACTCGCGCTAAAGCTGGCAGATTTTAGCACAGGCACTTTCCCGGAGTGCGCTGACTTGTCAACACTTTGGTGAGCGGCGACTTGTTGCCTCTAGTACAGACGATTGCGGGAGATGGGAGCGACAAGTCCGCGGCTGATGAAAGTGGCTTTGCCCAAAAAGTCGCGTCCTCGGAGTCCGCGTTTAGCGGACGATTGAAAATAGCCCAGCGGATTCATCGCTGGGATTAGCCGGAGTTCGAGACGAAGTCCGTGGAGCGGACGGCTGGAAGGACTAGAGGATCGGGCCGGTATTTTTCAGCCGTCCGCTTCACGGACTAAACATCCTTCGGCTCCTTTTCCCAGCAGTGAACTGCTGGGCTACTATCATTCGTCCGCTTTGCGGACTGATAAACCTACTTCTTGGCCAAGCCGATGAAAGCGGTAACAAGTTACCGCACTCCAAAGCCCACTGCTATACTGCTCACCGCTCACTGCCAACTGCTCACTGAAATGTCTACCATACAAACTGACTTTGATCGCATCGCCCTGGTCTCGCCCGACGGTTCGATTCACAACAATCATTATCACAACTTTCTCTTGCGACATCTGCCTTCGAAATGCCAAAGCGTTTTGGAAATTGGTTGTGGCAAAGGTGAGTTTTCGCGACGGCTCGCCGAAACGTCAGAGCGCGTGCTGGCGCTCGATCTTTCACCAGAGATGATTCGCATTGCCCGTGAGCTTTCAGCCCCGCTGCCGCACATCGATTTTCAGATGGCGGATGTGATGACGTATGACTTGCCCCCGGAAGGCTTTGATTGCATCGCCAGCATCGCGACGCTGCATCACCTGCCGCTGCGCGAGATTTTGTTGAAAATGAAAGCGGCCCTGAAACCCGGTGGAGTCCTGTTAATCCTCGATCTCTTCGAACCTGCCGGCCTGGGCGATGCGCTCTTGAACCCTCTGGCCGTCTCGGTAAGCGCCGGCTTGAGGTTGATTCATCACGGCCGCCTGCGGCCTTCTCGCGCGGCCCGCGAAGCCTGGGCCGCACACGAGCGCCACGACATTTATCTAACCATGAACGACCTCCGTATCCTCTGCTCCGAAATCCTTCCCGGCGCAAAGATCAAAAAGCATCTGCTGTGGCGATACTCGGTGGTGTGGAGCAAGTGAACCCTGGGAGCGCGGACATCCTGTCCGCACTGAGCGCGCAGCGCGAACATTTTCGATTCCACGATGGATGGCCCACAGCTCCCACGGGGTTCTCCGTGTTCTCCGTGGTGAAATGGTTTTCGGGGCTCTTATCACCACGGAGGCACGGAGAACACAGAGAATGCACTAATACAATTTCAAATTAGGTAATTATCCCCTTAGCGTAGGTAGCGAACTACCGGATAAGAGTTATCAGTTTTAGCGTAACGACGGTTCTATAAATCTTTTCGCTCCTCACGGAGCTCAGGCCAAATTTGGAGTGCGCTAACTTGTTAGCGCTTTGTTATGCGGCGACTTGTCGCCGCGAGGATTATCGGTTGGCGGGCCGGTGGCCGCGCCAAGTCGCGGCCTACAAAAGCAGCTAACAAGTTACCGCACTCCAAAATACCGCACGACCCGCCCATGATTACGTCGACTTCCTTCACGCCATGCCGGCGTGGTTTGGGTTGGTGTTGGGTAAGTAGGTCAGAGGGATAGCGAGCATGCCACCTGGATCAGGTTCCCCGCTTTCTATTTACCGTTCCCGAATTACGATTCACAATGGCTCTGATGAGGAATTCGCTGGGACTCTTTCTCGTTTGCCTCGCGCTCATTGGTGGTTCCTGTCGCGATCCGATGGAGCACGCCCACTGTGACGACACGCTCCTCAGGCGCGTTCCTTCACCTAACGGCAAACTCGTCATCGTGATTTACAACCGCAGTTGCTCGGGCGGCACAGGTCTCTACACTTACGCCGAAATCGAAGATCCGGCTGTCTGGACCATCTGGCCGCGAGGACGTCATTCTGAAGTCTGCTTCCTCGTGACGCTGGCCGGCGGTTATCACCACCTCGATGCCCGCTGGGTGGATGATAAGCACATCGAAGTCAGCAGTACCGACGAGTTGGAGGAGAAGGACTACAGCATTTCGTCTCAACACGACACCTGCAACGAAATGGCTGTCGCGTACAATTTCAAGTTCAAACCACCGCAAATTCAGGAAGCGCCTGACCAGCCGACCGTGGCCGCTATCCGCGCAGCCATCAAGCAGTCCGAGAGCTGCATTGCTGAGAAGTTTGGTTCCAGCCACGCGGACTATCTCCGCTCGCTAGTCGACGACAAGCAACATCGCGAGGCTCTGGAACTGCTGTGCACAAACCTTCACATGGGAAAATGTCCGATCTCAAAAGAGACTTATGCGCTCCTCGAACGATCGGCTACCAGGATGGCCATTTCTAAGAGCTATCTGGAGAATCTGAAACCACTGGTGCAGTAAACTCTGCGACGAATCCGTCATTGGAAATACCGCCTAATCTCGGACCCAATCCATCTCCCCACCGGAACCGACACCCCATTCCCGATCATTCGGTAAGCAGCCATTTCGCTCCCCGCCGCTCGGCATCGCTGATAATCGGCCGGTCTTTTTGGAGTGCGCTAACTTGTTAGCGCTTTGTTATGCGGCGACCTGTCGCCGCAAGGATTATCGGTTGCGCCGCGCCAAGTCGCGGCCTACAAAAGCAGCTAACAAGTTACCGCACTCCAAAATACCGCCTAACCTCGGACCCAATCCATCTCCCCACCGGAACAGAGACGCCATTCCCGATCATTCGGTAAGCAGCCATTTCGCTCCCCGCGAAAGTGAATGCGTCAGGGACTCCCTGCAGCCGGGCGTATTCTCGAACTGTGTAAGGTCGCGCGCCGCGCGGAAATCTTCGGTCCGCAACCAGTCTCGTGCTCAAGTCCTTCGCGTAATGCGCCACGCAGGTGGGTGCGATGTCCCCGCGCTCGGCATCGCTGATAATCGGCCGGTCTCGATATGCCCCAGCAAGGCGCCGGCCCACATAGTCAGGAATGTGCGGCGCGGGATTAGGTTCAAGTATCTCTGCTAGCGTGACAGGCTTTTCAGAAGTCGGTTCGCGCCAAGCGAAATTTCGCCGGCTGCCGATGATGATTAGCCGGTCTCTCTTTTGCGGCAGCCAAATCGAAGACTTGACCGGACAGGCAACATGTACATAGTAGTCCGGTAGCTTCGTCATTGCTTCCATGACGACCGGGAATTTCTTCATGCCCGGAACATTCTCGACCACATAAAGCTCGGGCCTGCGAATCGCCACGTGCCGAAAGAAATGCAGGAACAGATCGTCCCCGGTGCGCACTCCATGTATGTCACCGATCGGCGAATACTTTGTGCACGGATAAGTCGCCACCATCACGTGGCATTCCTTTTCCGAACTAACGAGCTTCTGAGTGATGTCGCACTGGACGACTTCATGAGAGAAGTTGCGACGCAGCGTCTCGCAACAGAGAGGCTCGATCTCAAAGCTTTGCTGCAAAGTCAGCCCGCCAGATTGGAGCCCGATGTCCATGAGCCCGGCGCCCGAGAAGTAGGTGTTGGTGAGTATCGGGATCATCAGAAACAAGCCTCGGACATCGGAGGCCGCGATACTACCCAGGCGTCGGGTATTCAGCAAGTACGATATTTTGCATCGCGGGAGGACTCCCGCTACACTGCCTTTCATGCCCAAGGCGCCCACCGTCAGATGGACCCGCGAACACGCTCTCATAGCCCTGAATCTCTATGGCAAACTACCATTCGGAAAGTTTGATCGGACTAATCGGGTAATTATCGAAGTTGCGTCTAGAATGGGTCGCTCACCGGGCAGTCTCGCGATGAAGCTCAGCAATTTAGCATCGCTCGATCCGGTACAACGAGCGAGAGGAATAAAGGGGCTGTCGGGAGCGAGCAAACAGGACCGTGACATGTTGAATGAATTCCACTCGCATATTAATGATCTGGGACCGGAAA
>WNFR01002803.1_pt1 | contig 18093 bp, 13 predicted proteins | sample 5400221 | NCBI WGS metagenome assembly WNFR01 (sample SAMN13153357, study PRJNA577476) | soil metagenome | isolation source: 40 cm soil under Madrone tree | place: USA:California | collected 2016-06-14
TGACGGGTGCGACGAACGACTGATGCGACTGGCGCGGGTCGGTTCCTCCTTGCCCGACCGTACCGGCAGCCTCTATCGTCCGATGGGCGACGAACGTCGCCGATCGAAACGATGGAACGTCCGGTCGAGATCGGGAGGCGGCGGGGCGCGCGCGGGCTACACCTCGCGTTGCGGCGGCGCGTCACGCTGTCGCTCGTCGTGGCGACGCTCGTCGTTGCAGCCGGCCTTGCCGCTGCGGCGACGAGCGTGATCGACGGTGCGCAACGTGCGGCGGAGAGTCGGCGTCAGCTCTCCGCGGCCTCACCCGAAGTCCGGCTCGGCGATCGTCTCTTCTTCGACACACGGTTCGCGCAGTTCTTCTTCGCGCGCGCGCACGGCGACGTGAACGCGAAGCTCGTGGCGGGCGATCCGGTGATCGATCGAATGCCGTTCACCGCGTCGCAATCGCTGGTGAGCCCGTTTCGCGGGCAGAGCATGAGCTGCCGGCAATGCCATCTCGGCGACGACTTCCTGCTCGAGGAGCCGCTCGCCGGGCGCACGTACTGCGATTTCAACCGCCGCTCGCCGATCCCACGTCGCGACGACGGACTCACGACGACGCCGCGCAACTCGCCGCTCATGGTGAACGTCGGCCTGCCACGCGACGTGCCGATGCTGCTGCACCTCGACGGCGAGTTCGCGACGGCCGAGGATCTCGTCGTCGAGACCGTGACCGGCCGCAACTTCGGTTGGCTTCCCGGCGAGCAGGCGACGGCCGTCGCGCACGTCGCGAGCGTGATCCGCAAGGACGAAGGGACGAATCCACGACAGGTCACGTACGCGCAGGGGGGCGGCATCCCGTATCGCGTCGTGCTCCTCGGTACGGATCCGAACCTGCCACCGACCCTGCGGCTCTCGCGCGACTATCGCATCGACGTCGCAACGGCGTCGGACGAGCAGGTCGTGCTTGCCGTGGCGAAGCTGATGCATGCCTATATGGACTCGCTGCGCTTCGGGACGACGAACACGGGGCGCCGATCACCGTCGCCGTACGACGTCTTCCTCGAGAAAAACGGCCTCCCCGCGGCGCCCGCGAGCGGCCAATCGGCGCTCGCATACGCCGAGCGCCTTCTGGCGCAGATCGACGCGCGCAAGGAGCCGACGTGGGTCACAGCCGATGACGCCGAGTTCGAGCTCCACGAGCAGCCGTTTCAATTCGGCCCCGAGGAGCTGCGCGGCCTGAGGCTGTTCTTCGCGCGCTCATCGCCTCGCGGCGCAAGCGCTGCGGCGGGCAGCGCGGCCACCGTGTCCGACGGTGCCGTTGCCGCAGCCGACGACGCGCACATTACGTCCGGCGGCGCCATTGCCATTGCCGGCGGTGCGCACACCGGCAACTGCGTCGCCTGCCACCCGCCGCCGCAGTTCACCGACTACCGTCTCCACAACGACGGCGTGTCGCAGGCGGAGTACGATCGCATCTTCGGCGAGGGCGCATTCGCCGCGCTCGAGGTTCCCGACCTGCACACGCGCGACGCCGACTTCGACGCCTACCTGCCGCCGTCGCCCGCGCATCCGCGCGCGACGAGCCGATTCCGCGCGGCGCCGTCGAAGGCGCATCCCGGCTGGGCCGACCTCGGCGTGTGGAACGTGCTCGCCAATCCCGACATGCCGAAGCCGCAAGCCGCGATCACCGGCATCCTGTGCGAGCAGCTCGCGCTCGCGTCGAACGACTGCACCGCGGCGCGCCTGCTGCCGCTCAGCATCGCGCTCTTCAAGACGCCGTCGATTCGCGATCTCGGGCAATCGTATCCGTACTTCCACTCGGGCGCGATGGACACGATCGAGGACGTGTTGCGTCATTACGTCGCGACCTCCGAGCTGGCGCGCGCGGGGAAAGTGCGGAACGCGTCGCCCGAGCTTGCCGCCGTCCGCATCGACACCGCCGACGTCGCGCCGCTGGCGGCGTTCCTGCGCGCGCTGAACGAGGATTACCGGTAGGCGAGCGCCGCCCCGTCGAACAGGATTCCGGGGACCGCGTGCCGCGGAGGGTGTCCGAGCATCGCGACGGGAAACCCGCACGACTACTCCTCCATGGATCAGGTGCGACGGCGTGATGCGCTATCGAGCGCGCCCGGGAAGCGCCGTCGCCGCCGGCAGCGGCCTTCGTAGCGACGATCTGCCTCGACGCGTCGACATCGAGGGTTCGAGCCTCACCCCCCAGCGATCGTCAGCAGCTCCGCCGCTGCGCGTGTGACGTCCGGCGCCCGCACGACCGCCGCGATGACACTCACGGCGTCGGCTCCAGCGGCGAGGACGTCGCGCATCGTCGCCGCGGTGATGCCGCCGATCGCGACCAGCGGCTCCGTCGTGTGGGCGCGGGCCGTCCGTAGACGATCGCAGCCGATCACCGGATCCGCGGGCGACCGGCTCGTGGTCACGAAGATCGGCCCGAGCGAGAGGTAGTCGGCGCCGCAGCCCGTCGCGGTGGCGAGCTGCGCTTCGCTGTGGGTCGAAAAGCCGATCCAGCGATCGGGGCCGAGAAGCCGGCGTGCGACGTCCACCGGCAGGTCCTCCTGGCCGAGGTGGACGCCGTCGGCGCCGACCGCGAGCGCGACGTCGATGCGGTCGTTGACGATGAAGCGCGCGCCAGCGGTCGCGGTCAGATCGCGCACCCGACGTGCAGTCTCCACGAGCGCGCCCGTCGGGACGCTCTTCAATCGCAGCTGCACGAGACGTGCGCCGGCGGCGAGCATCGCCTCGGCGAGCGCGACCGGGTCACGGCCGGTGTCGAGCGGGTCGACGATGAAATACACGCGCGACGGGAGCTTCATGCGCTGCCGATCAAGGAGAAGCGCGACGGAAAGTTCACTTGCTGCCGCGCGGGACGGCGATGCCGAGGGACGTGATCTTCTTCCGCAACGTGTTGCGGTTGATGCCGAGGAGATCCGCGGCGCGGAGCTGGTTGCCGCCGGTCTGCTCGAGGATGAGCTCGATGAGCGGCCGCTCGACGGCGGCGACGACGGCGGCGTGGAGGTCCTTCGCCGGGCGCTCGGGATCGTGGACGAGCGCCGCGACGGCGCTGCGCAGCGTGTCGGCGAGTGAGCCGCTGAGTGGCGGCGGTGGCGCCGCCTCGGACAGCTGCAGATCCTCCGCGGTGAGCGTGTCGCCGGGCGCGAGGACGGCGGCGCGCAAGAGACAGTTCTCGAGCTCGCGCACGTTTCCCGGCCACGGATGGCGGACGAGGAGATCTTCGGCGTCGGGTGCGATCGCGGTGATGCCGGTCCCCATCTCGGCATTGATCTTGGCGAGGAAATGCCGGATCAGCTCCGGGATGTCGCCGCGACGGTCGCGCAGCGGCGGCACCGTGATCGGCACCACCTTCAGACGGAAGAAGAGGTCCTCGCGAAACCGGCCTTCGCGGACGGCGCGCTCGAGCGTCTGATTCGTGGCGGCGATGATGCGCGCGTTCGCCTTCAGCACCTGGGTGCTGCCGACGCGGCTGAACTCGCGCTCCTGCAGGACGCGCAGCAGCTTCACCTGCAGCTCGATCGGCATATCGCCGACTTCGTCGAGGAAGAGGGTGCCGCCGCCGGCGGTCTCGAAGCGGCCGACGCGACGCTCACTCGCGCCGGTGAAGGCGCCGCGCTCGTGGCCGAAGAGCTCGCTTTCGAGGAGGTCGCGCGGAATCGCCGAGCAGTTGAGCGCGACGAAGGGGCCGCTCCAGCGCGGCGAATGGAAGTGGATGGCGCGCGCGATCAGCTCCTTGCCGGTGCCGCTCTCGCCCTCGATCAGCACCGTCGCGTCGCTCTTGGCGACGCGGCCGATCGTCTTGAAGATCTCCTGCATCGCGCCGCTCGTGCCGACGAGCGTCACGCCCGGCTCGTAGCGGCCGCCGACCTCGGTGCGGATGCGGCCGACGGTGCGCGTCAGCTCGTGCATCTCGCTCGCGCGCGCGACCAGTGCCCGGACCTCGTCGAGGTCGAAGGGCTTGGTGAGATAGTTGAAGGCACCGCGCTTCATCGCCTCGATCGCGTTCGCCATCGTGTTCTGCGCCGTGATGACGATCACGATGACGTTCCTGTCGGTCGCACGGATGCGCTCGAGCACGTCGAGCCCGCTCAGGTCCGGCATGCGAATGTCGAGGATCGCGACGTCGAAGTCGCTGCCGGTGAGGGCGGCGAGGGCGTCGCCGCCGGTGGCGACGGTCTCGACGTCGTGACCTGCTTGGGTGAGCGCGGTCGCGAGCACTATGCGGATCGACTCTTCGTCGTCGGCGATGAGAATGCGGGCCATCGCCGTCACCCGCGGTGGCCGCTCGGCGCGACCGGCAAGCGCACGCGGACGCGCGTGCCGCGGCCGGGCTCGCTCTCGATGCGAATCGTGCCGCCGTGCTGGACGACGAGACGCTCGCTGACAGCGAGACCGAGACCGGTGCCGCTCGTCTTCGTCGTGAAGAACGGGGCGAAGATGCGCTCGCAATCCTCGGCGGCGATGCCGGGTCCGGTGTCCTCGACGTCGATCGAGAGGAACTGGCCGCGGTCGCCGACGTCGTGCCGGACGTGGAAGTCGGTCTCGATGCGAGTCGTGATCGTCAACGTGCCGGAGTCGCCCATCGCCTCGAGCGCATTCTTCACGAGGTTGAGGAATACCTGCCGCAGCTTGGCCTCGTCGGCGAGGATCTCGGGGAGGCTCGGGTCGAAGACGAGCCGCACGGCGAGCGCGCCGCCGCCGGCAGCGCGCTCGAGCGTCAGCACGTCGTTCAGTACGCGATGAACGTTGACGGCGGCGAGATGGAGCCGCGGCGGACGGGTCAGCTCGAGGAGCTGCTCGAGCAACGCCGAGACGCGGTCGACCTCGCGGGTGATCAAGCTCGTGAAGCGGATGCCGGTCGCGCTGCCGGCGACCTCCTCGGCGAGAAGCTGGGCCGCGCCCTTGATCCCCCCGAGCGGATTCTTGATCTCGTGCGCGAGACCGGCGGCGACCGCGGCGAGATCGCCGACCCGGCTGTCGCGTTCGGAGACGTCGCCGAGCGAGCGCTGCGCGGTCATGTCGCGAAAGAGCAGCAAGGTGCCGACGACCGCGCCGAGAGCGTCGACCACCGGGGCGGCGATCAACTGGACCGCGACCCGCCGGCCGAAGGGCGCCAGCAGCTCACCGGCTTCGCTCGTCCGGCCGACGGCCCCGTTGCGCAGCCGGTGAAGTGTCTCGGCGATCCACGGGTTCAGGGTGAACGCCTGCTCCGCCCGCCGGCCGACCGCCAGCGCGGCGGAGACGCCGGTCAGATCCTCCGCCCGCGGGCTCACGAACGCGACCTGCCCGGCGAGATCGAGCAGAACGAGGCCGTCTCCGAGGCTCGCGAGGACGTCCTCGGTATGGGCCGCGAGAAAGCTCGGCGCCTCGGGAGTCGCCGGCGCCGTCGCCCGCGCGCGCGTCGATTTTGCCGCGGAGCTCATGCGTCGGCGCAGGGTAACATGCTCGCCGCATGTCTGCACGGGCGCGTTGACAGCGCCCCGTACCGGACTCTAGCCTGCGCGCCATGGCGTTCCGTATCGGCCACGGCTTCGACATTCACGCGCTCGTTCCCGGCCGGCCGCTCATCCTCGGCGGCGTCGAGATCCCGAGCGAGCGTGGGCTCGCCGGCCACTCCGACGCCGATGCGGCGCTGCACGCGCTGACGGACGCGCTGCTCGGCGCGATCGGCGCCGGCGACATCGGCCGCCGGTACCCGGACTCCGACCGCCGCCACGAAGGTCGCAGCAGCGCCGACTTCGTGCGCGAGACTATGGCGAGCGTACGCGCCCGCGGCTATCGCGTCGCGAACGCCGACATCACGATCCTCGCCGAAGAGCCGCGCCTGGCGCCCTACCTCGACCGCATGCGTGCGAACGTCGCCGCGCTGCTCGACGTGAGCACCGACGCCGCGAACGTCAAGGCGACCCGCGGCGAAGGGCTCGGCGCGATCGGCCGCGCCGAAGGCATCGCAGCGCAAGCCGTCGTCCTGCTGGAGCCGGCGTCGTGACGGGCGCGGTCACGCTCCCCGAGCGAGCGTCGTGACGACGTACGAAGGCGGCTGTCACTGCGGCAAGGTCCGCTTCCGCGTCACCGCCGACCTCGACCGTGTGAGCGAATGCAATTGCTCGATGTGCGCCAAGAAGGGCTACCTTCACGTGATCGTCACCCCCGAGCAGTTCGAGCTGCTCTCGGGCGAGGACGATCTCGCGACGTACGAGTTCAACACCCGCGTTGCGAAGCACCACTTCTGCCTCCACTGCGGGATTCACTCGTTCTACGTACCGCGCTCCGATCCGGACAAGATCGACGTCAACGTCCGTTGTCTCGACGGCGTCGACGTCGACACGTTGCACGTGACGCGCTTCGACGGCCGCCACTGGGAAGAGTCCATGGCCGGCCACGTTCCCTGGCGCTGACGGCCACCGGTCGAGGCCGTTTGTTGCGACTGAGCGCGTCGAGCGTCGACGACGTCATCGCGTTCGTCGAAGACCACTGCGGTGAGCGCCGCTCGTCGTAGCGGTCGGTCAATCGACGTCGCAGCCGCCGCCGCCACCCGCGCCGGTATCGTCGTCGGCTTCAGCGCCTGACTCGACGCTGTCGACCATCTCGTCGAGCTCGCCGCCGCCGAGCTCGTCTCCGAGCTCGCCGCCGACGCGTTTCATCCAGCGGGCCATGCTCTTGGGGTCGTTCTCGTCGAGACCGCTCAGCTGCGATGGATCACTGAGGGCGGAGAGACGCGACTCTTCGGAGCGCGGCATCGCGAACCGTGACATCAGGCGTTCGAGCTTGGTGCTGCCGCAGTGCTCGCACGTCGGATGCGACTCCTCGCTGACGCGTAACGTCAGCACCGTCACACGTTTCCGACAGGCGGTGCAGCGGTACTCGTACAGCGGCATCGGCTCTGTATAGCCGAGCGTGGCGATGCCGCCAACGTCGGACGTGGCGCTTGCCCTCCGCCACCCTGCGCACGTAGCATGCGCGCTCCCCATGCGAGACCGGCGGTGATGCGGGACCGGGCGACGGCGCTCGGCGCGCTACAGTTCGATCTCACGCGCCGCGAGCTGCTGCGGACGGGGTTCGGCGGCGTGCTGCTGCTGTCGTTCGGCGCGCTCTTGCCATCGGGCTGCGCACGCTACTCGCCGATCGCGCGGCCGCTCAAGTTTCTCTCGCGCAAGGAGTTCGCGGTCGTCACGCGTGCGGCGGTGCGCATCCTCGGACTGCCCGACGACCGCGGCGACGAGATCGGCGGCTTCATCGACGCCCTCCTCGCCGACCTGCCGCCGACGACGCAGAATCAGGCGCGGCTCATGCTGCGCGTCGTCGAGCACGGAACGCACCTCTTCGACCTGAAGCCGCACCGCTTCACGCGTCTCTCGCCTGCCGAGCAGGACGCGTACCTGCGCGGCTGGATGGAGAGCAGCCTCGGCGCGCGGCGCATCGTCTTTCGTGCGCTGAAGACCCTTGCGGCACTCGGATACTACGCCCAGCCGAGCGCGTGGCGCCCGATCGGCTACGACGGGCCGTGGCTCGGTCGTGTCGACATCGGCTCGCGCTTCACGCACGAGGAGCCGGCGCCGCTCGCTGTCGTGCGGGCGCGGTTCCCGAATCGATGATCCTCGACACCACGACCGTCGACGGCGACGTCGCGCTCTCGAGCGACGTCTGCGTGATCGGCTCGGGCGCGGGCGGCGCCGTCGTCGCACGTGAGCTGGCGGAAGCCGGGCGGTCGGTCGTCGTCGTCGAGGACGGACCGTACGTCCGCAGCGGCGAGTTCGTCCAGCGCGAGGACGTCATGTACCCGCGCATCTACCGCGAAGGCGGGACGACGGCGAGCGCGGAGTACACCGTGCTCGTCTCGCAAGGACGTCTCGTCGGCGGCTCGACGGTCCCGAGCTTCTGTCTGAGCATCCGTCCGCCACGCGCGATTCTCGCGTATTGGGCGCGCAACTTCGCGCTCCCCGGTGTCGACTTCGAGGCGATCTACCCCCACCTGCGCAAGGTCGAGAAGCAGATCGGCGTCCGGCGGATCACGACTGAGCAGCTGAATGCGAACAGCACCAAGCTGCTCCTCGGTGCCGAGCAGCTCGGCTACCGAGGGTATCTCCCGTTTCACAACCGCACCGGCTGCGTCGACTCCGGCTACTGCGCCCTCGGCTGCACGTACGATCGCAAGGGCGACATGCTGACGACGTACGTTCCGGCGGCGTCACGCGCCGGCGCGGTGATCATCCCCGATTGCGAGGCACGGCAGATCGTGACGCACGCTGGGCACGCCGCCGGCGTCGACGGACTCTTCAACCGCTCGCGCACCGGCACGCGGTACGCGCTCAAGGTGCGTGCCAAGGTCGTGGTACTCGCAGCAGGGGCGATCAACTCGCCGCGGCTCTGGCAAGCGAGCAGCCTTCCCGATCCCGCCCAGGCCGTCGGGCGGAACTTGCGCTTGCAGCCGAACGTCGTGGTGAGCGCGCTCTACCCCGAGGTCATCACGGCGTGGCGCGGCATCCCGCAAGGGTACGTGGTCGACGAGTTCCTCCGCCTCGACGAGCACAGCGCCGGGCAGGGGTATCTCTTGCTCCCGACGTTTGCGTTTCCGGTTGCCGCGGCGAGCGTGCTGCCCGGCTACGGCGAGCAGCATCGCCAGTTGATGGAGCTCTATCCGCGCCTCGGCGCGATCGGCATCTTTCTCCACGATCATTCCCGCGGGCGGCTCGAGTTCTCCGAGGACGCGCCGCCGACGGTTGCGTACCGACTCGGCGGCTTGGATCAGGAGCAGCTCCTCGACGCGATGGTGCAGGCGAGCGAGCTGAGCTTCGCTGCGGGTGCCGAAAAGGTCTTTCTCCCGTACAACGACGTCGTCACGATCGGGCGGCGCGGCGCCTATCAGGCGATCCACGAGCGCGGCATCCGCGCCAACGACCCGCTCTTCATCTCCTATCAGCCGCAGGGCACGATGCGGATGGGCGGAAACCCGCGGCAGTCGGTCGTCGACGGCCACGGCGAGGCGCACATGGTCCGCAACCTGTTCGTCGCCGACGCGAGCATCTTCCCGACGAGCGTCGCGGTGCCGCCGCAGCTCGCCGTCATGACGTTCGCGACCCGGACCGCGCAGCACATCATCGCGAACGCACGCGGCTACTTCGGGACGTGACGCGACCGCGAACGGGGATGCGCCCGTCGATTACGAGGGGCGGGCGCTCGTGTGCTCGTCGCGGCTGCCGACGACCGTCGTCAGTACCCGCAACAGCTCGTTCGCGCCGAACGGCTTCGCGATCCACGCGGCACATCCCGCCTCGTGGCAGCGCGTCTCGAGATCTCCGTCCGACGTCGCGACGACGACCGGCACGTCGCGGAGCTGACGATCGCGTTTCAGGTACGCGAGCACCTGGAGTCCGCTCAGTCCCGGCAGGCCGACGTCGAGAATGACGACGTCCGGCGAGCCTTCGCGCGCGCGGCGCAACCCCTCGAAGCCGTCCGCGGCCTCGAGCACCGTCGCGCCGGTCCGGCGCAGCCAGCTCGCGGTGCGATCGCGGTAGCGCGCATCATCGTCGATCAGCAGTACCGTGCTGCCGCGGAGGCGCGTCGCGTCCTCGGCCGCTTCGGCGAGCCCTGCCGTCGGGTCGGCGAGCAGCACGAGGCGGAACGTCGAGCCCTCGCCGACCGCGCTTTCGACCTCGAGCCGCCCTCCGAGCAGCGTCGCCAGCTCCTGACAGATCGCGAGCCCGAGGCCCATGCCGCGCACGCCCGTCAGCGCGCGCGTCGATCCGCGGAAGAAGGGCGCGAAGATGTGCGCCAGGTCGCGCGGAGCGATGCCGATTCCGCTGTCGCGCACGTCGATCGCGATCTCCGTTCCGCGGCGTCGCGCCTCGATCTCGATCGCGCCGCGGGCGGTGAACTTGGCGGCGTTGGAAATCAAGTTCGTCAGGATCTGCCGCAGACGAAACGGATCGGTGACGATGACGGCCGCCGCCGGGTCGACACGCGTCCGGAACTCGATCTGCCGTCCGGCGAGGAGGCCCAGGGCGGTCGCCTCGAGCTGGTCGAGCGTTTGCGCGAGGTTGATCGGCTCGGGTGTGGCGGTGAGGCGGTGGGTCTCGATCTCGGCGAATTCCTGAAGCTCCTTCGCCAGGTCGAGCGTCATCATCCCGTTCTGGCGCACGCGCTCGAGCTGCGGCTGCTCGCCGTCCGCCGCTTCGCGGAGCGCGTCGACGTCCCACAGGATCGTCTGCAGCGGGTTGCGGAGCTCGTGGGCGATACGCGCGAGAAACACGGACTTCTCCGCGCTCGCGGCGATCACCTGCTCGTACAGTGAGGCGTTGGCGATCGCGATCGCGGTGCCGCTCGCGAGAACGGTGGCAAGCGCCAGCTCGCGCTCGGTGAGCGGGAGCGGCTCGCCGCCGCGGTCGCCGCAGATCGCGCCCCGTTGCTCGCCGCGGTCGCCGAGCGGCATGCAGAGCATCGTCTCGACGTGCGCGCGACGGAGCGCCGGCGGCACGTCGTCGGCGGTGGCGCTCGCGAGGAAGGCGGCGCCGCCGCTCCGCCAACTGGTCACCCAGCGCCAGAACGGCCCGGTATCCGCGAGCGGCTCCCAGACGATGCGCTTGCCGACGTAGCGGACGAGGTAGCCTTCGACCGATCCACGTCCGAGCGCCTGCCAGAGCACCCATAGCCGGCGCAACCGGAAGGTCTCGAGCGTCGACGTGCAGACGACCGAGAGGACGCGCTGCGGATCGAAGCCGTGCAGCGTGCGGGTCAGGTCGCGGAAGGTGGCGAGGTGGCGATCGAGCTGCTCACGCTGCGCGAAGACCGTCCGCCGCTGGCGGTCGAGGAACGCGGCACCCACGACCGAGAGCAGCCCGCCGGCGGCGACGCCGTAGAGCTCGTACGGGATCGGCACCGCGCGGTCCATTCCGGACGCGCGCACGACGAGCGAGGTCTGCGCGACGAGGCACGCGAGCGCCATGAGCGCCTGGTTGCCCGCGTCCCACGGGAACATCAGCGGCGTCGTGAGCTCGAATACGACGAAGAGGAGCGCGAGGGTCGCGTGATTCGCGCCGGTCAGCATGCCGTAGAGCGTGACGCAGCCGACGAGCGCGACGCACGCGCCGCTGGTCAACCAGATGCCGAAGCGCCGCAGCCGCCGCGAGCGAAAGCAGATGTTCGCCACGAGGCAGACGAGCAGCTCGAGCGTGAAGACGAGAACCAGATACCCGAGCCGTTCCGGGTGATACGCGACCTCGAGGAGCCCGGCGAGCCCGACGCCGATTGCGAACACCGTCGCGCCGAACACGCCCCGGCGCGCGACCAGCCGTCGCGTCTCGCTCCGGTAACGTTCCGAGATGTACGCGTCCATGCGGTGCTCCCCGGAGGCCGCCCCCCCGCCGCCGAGTCCCCGCCTAAACAAACGTCGCGTACGGTGCAGCGCCTGTCAACTACGACCGCCTGCGCTCAAAAGGAAGTGTAGACCGCGCCGCTTCGCCGCAAAGACGCTCCAACGCCTGCGCCGCGGGGCCGCTCGCAGAGGGTCGGAGGTCTCTCTGCACCCGTGGTGCGCAAACTTACCCTCTTGCGCACGTCGGGTGCGGAGAGACCTCCGACCCTCTGCGAGCGGCCCCGCCGTCGGGCGCTACTTGAGCGTCTTTGCGGAGAAGCCGCGGTCGTTGAACGTCAGCAGCGTGCGTTTGGCGCTGACGACGGTCTCGAGGACGACCTCGCGGCCCCACAGGCGGTACACGTAGCCGAGCGTCTTCTCGGCGTTCTCGAGGTGGAGATCGCGGCCGTCGTGCTGGTGGACGAGATAGAGCGTGCGCTTGTGGCCGAAGTCGGCATCCTCGATGCGGATCACGGGGACGCCAGCCATGCCGACGTTCCGCAGCAGCTGCTCCTTGACATCACGCCACCCCTGCTTGTCGGAGACCTTGCTGATGACGAGGTCCTCGCCCTTGGGCTCATACTCGAACATGTCGAGGTCACGCATCAGCGTCTCGCCGAGGTAGCGGCGGAGAAAGGAGATGTCGCGGTCGGTGGCGCGCGCGTCGAGGAGCTTTTGCATGCCCGTCATGTTCGGGGCGCCGTACTCCTCGACTTCCTCCGCCGTCGGCTCGTCGAACCGGCGCTTCAGATCGGTCCAGAGCCGGAGACCGACGTGGTACGGGTTGAGACCGCCGGGCGCGGGGCGCACCACTTGGTTGTGGCGGACCAGGAACTCGAGGTGCAGCTCCTGCGGCAGCTCGATCGCGTTCAGGATCTCGCGATGCACCCAGGACGCCCACCCCTCGTTCATGATCTTGGTCTCGATCTGCGGAATGAAGTAGCGCGCCTCGTCGTCGACGATCGTCAGGAGATCGCGCTCCCAGTTCGCGAGGTAGGGGTTGTGGTCGCCGATGAAGAGCAGCAAATCCTCCTCGGGACTGAGGGGCAGCTTCTGCAGATCGGGCTGCACGTACTCGCTGCGCCGGTGCAGGCGCTGGAAGGGATCGGGCGCAGGCTCGGCCGCCTGCAGCATGCGCTCGCGCTCCTCTTCCGGCGTGAGCTTGCGGATGGCGAGATTGCGGCGGCGTTGCAGTGAGAGCGCGTGCGCGGCGTCGAGGATCGACTCGACGCGATCGACGCCGATCGACGGGTCTTCCGTGTAGCCCCGAACCCGCTCGGCGTGCGCTCTGAAAGTGCCGAGCGTGAACTCGGCGCGCGTCGTCTTGAAGGTGAAGTTGTTCTTGAAGAAGTCGTTGTGCCCGTAGACGTGCGCGATCGTGAGGATCTGCAGGCACAGCGAGTTGTCGCGCATGAGGTACGCGAGGGCAGGGCTCGAGTTGATCACCATCTCGTACGGCAATCCGCTCACGCCGTACTCGTAGAGCGTCTTCAGCTTCTCGAACGACTTGCCGTACGACCAGTGCGGGTAGTGCGAGGGAATGCCCGAGTACGCCATGTACGCGAGCATGTCGGTGTGATTGCAGACCTCGAACTCTTGCGGGTAGCAGTCGAGGCCGAGCGCCTCCGCTTGCTCGCGGATCTTCGCGTCCCAGTACTCGAGGTCCGACAGGTCCCAGTTCGCCACGCGCTCAGCTCCGCACGCGCGTCGTCACGCGGTTTCCACGCGAGCCGCGCTCAATCCTGCACCCGCTCCTTGGCGAGGAACGCCTTGAAGCTCGGCCAGATGTCCTCTTTGCGCTCGATCAGGACCGTCTGGAAGTTGTCGGCGTCGAGCCGCCGGAAGATGTTCAGCATCGAGCTCTCGTAGTAGCGCGAGCCGAGCGGCTTGATCTCGCCGTAGCCGAAGAGATTGCACACGTTCGCGAGCTCGCTCGCGGCCTTCAGCGCGGTGCTGTTGTCGGAGTCGAAGTTGTCGCCGTCCGAGCAGTGGAACGCGTAAATGTTCCACAGCGACGGGTGATAGCGCTCGGCGATGATCTCGAGGGCCTTTTGATACCCCGACGAGATGAACGTGCCGCCGGACTCGCCCTTGTGAAAGAACTCCTCTTCCGTCACCTCGTGCGCCTCGGTGTGATGGCTGATGAACACGATCTCGACGCTGCGATATTTCGTCGCGATGAATTGGTACAGGAGGAAGAAAAAACTCCGCGCCAAGTACTTCTTCATCGTGTCCATCGATCCCGACGTATCCATGATGCACATCACGACCGCATTCGACTCGCGGCGGACGTCGGTCGTGATGTGGCGGTAGACGAGGTCGTCGACGTGGAATGGGAAGCGCTTCTCGACGGCGTCGCCGCGCTGGGCGCCGCCATCGTTGTCGAGGCGCTGCTCGTCGAGCTCTTGCAGGGCTGCAGCCACGGGGTCGACGCTCTCGTCGGATCGGGCGTCGGCGGCGCCGCGCGCTTCGCGGCGCTGCGCGGCGAGCTTGCGCTTCACCCGCGATTTCACCGTGCGGTGCTTGTCCAATCGGACGCGGATCCCGACCGTTCGATAGCCGCGGCGCTTCGTCATGCGCAGCGCCTGGATCTGCCGCAGCGCCTTGCGCTCCAGGTCCGGCAGGTCGAGGTCCTCGAACATGATGTCGATCAGCTCCTCGAGCGTGACGTCGGTCTCGTAGTAGTCGACGCCGGCGCGGTCGCCCGCCTTGTCGGCGCCCTCGGCTTGGCCCTCGCCCTTGGCCTTGCCGACGACTTGCCCCGGCTGCGACCCGCCGTCGCCCTGGCCGACGCCGGGCGTGTTGTCGCCGTACACGAACCGGTACTCGCGGATGCCGCGGATCGGGACCTTGATCACCCGGTCGCGGCTCTTCCCGATGATCGACTCCTCCGCGATGATGTCGGCGATATTCTCCCGAATCGACTCCCGAATCTTCTGCCGATGCCGCAGCCGATCCCCCGCCGTCCGATCACTCCGCTCAGCGTCAGAGTGGCGAAACGGCCGAAAGATGGTGCTGATGGGCATCGGCCGCCCGTCAGGCGGCCGCGATCCGCAGGATCGCGCCGCCAGCAAAGAAGGAGCGCGATGAGGCTCCTTCTTCAGGAGCCTCGAGCGCCGGGGGACGAGCAGGGTCCAGATGCAAGGCGCGACTGAGTGAGCGCGGAGGCGTAGCGGAAGCTACGCCGCACAAGCGAACGAGGGAGCAACGCAGCAGATGGGCCCTGATCGTCACCCGGTTCAGTCCTTCCAGAGATTGTTGGCCGCGTACTTGAGTACGACGTCCACGCACGATTCGCAGTACCCGTTGTCGAGGAGGTTCTTCACCATCGCATTGTACTTGCCCGTCTGATCCTCGTCGCGGGTGCGCGCTTTGGTGATGATGCGGCTGATGTCGCGGACCGACGTCATGAGCTTCTTCTCGATCGCCTCTTTCAGCGGCTCGTAGCTCTTGTAGGTGATCTTCTCACCACGCCGACTGCCCGCCCAGAGGTACGCGATGACCTCCTGGCGGAAGCCTTCCGCGGCCGAGCCGATGATGGCGATCTGCTCCTCGATGGACTTGAGGAAGCCCTCGTCGGGCTGCAAGTCCTCGCGGGTGTTGCGGTCCTTCACGCGCGTCTTGTTCACGTACGCCTCGGCGTGGTCGAGGTAGTTCTGGAAGAGCGCCTCGGCCTGCTCCTGGTAGGAGTAGACGAACGCCTTCGTGATCTCCTTCTCCAGGACCTCGAGGTACTCCTTGTGGAGCACATCCTGGAGGAACTCGAGGTGCATCTTCCGGGTGTCGTCGCCGACGTCGGCTTCCTTCACCATCGCAATCAGCGCCTCGCGGACGTTGATCGGGTTGATGCAGTTGCCCTCGACGTTGTCGGAGAGCGCGTTGTCGAGCGCCTTCATGATGAAGCGCGTCGAGATGCCGCTCATGCCCTCGCGCTTCGCGTCCTCGCGCAGCTCCTGGAAGTCGATCTTCTTGGTCTTGCCTTTTTCGACGACCTCCTCGCCGTTGTAGAGCTTCAGCTTCGTCATCAGGTCGCACTTGTTGTTGGACTCGAGGCGCGAGAGGATCGCGAACATCGACGCGATCTCGAGCGTGTGCGGCGCGACGTGGGCGCGGAAGTCCGAGTTGCGAATGATCTTCTGGTAGATCTTCACCTCTTCCGACAGCCGCAGGTTGTACGGCACGCGCACGACCACGATGCGGTCGAGGATCGCCTCGTTGGTGTGATCGGCGCGGAACTTCTGCCACTCGGCCTCGTTCGAGTGCGCCGCGATGACAGTGTCGACGTAGACGAGCCCGTGGCGTCCCGGGGCCGGGATGACCTTCTCCTGCGTCGCGGTGATCATCGCGTGCAGGTACTCGGTCTCGTTCTTGAAGACCTCGATGAACTCGACGACGCCACGGTTGCCGACGTTCAGCGCGCCGTTCAGATCGAGCACGCGGGGGTCGCCCTCCGAGTACTGGTCGAGCTTCGAGATGTCCTCGCTGCCGATCAGGACCGAGGTGTCCTGGTTGTTCGGGTCGACCGGCGGCACGACGCCGATGCCGATGCGGTTGCGCTTCGAGAAGACGCGCGTCACGACCGGCACCTCTTCGTACCGGCCACCGAACTCGTCCTTCAATCGGTACCGGCAGACCGGGCAGAGGTCGCCCTCGATGTGCGTGCCGAGCATCTTCTCGAACTCTTTGCGGAGATGTCGGGGAATGAGGTGCAGCGGCTCCTCGAACATCGGGCAGCCGTCGATCGCGTAGATCGGCTCGCTGGCTTCGAGGCCGCGCTGCAGCTTCTCGGAGAGCGAGCTCTTGCCGGAGCCGACCGGTCCCATGAGATACAGGACCTGGCGGCTCTCCTCGCCTTTCAGCGACGCGGCATGGAAGTAGCGCACGATCTGCGCGATCGTCCGCTCGATGCCGAAGAACTCGTCGCGGAAGAAGTTGTAGACCTTGACCGACTCGTCCTTGTAGAGACGCTTCACGCGCGGATCGTCCCCTTCGAGGATGTCCGACGTGCCCACCTTCACGATGATGTCGTAGAGCCGCGAGTGCGAGAGCTTGCAGAGGCTCGGGTCCTCACGCACGCGCTCCAGGTAATCGAGAAACGTGCCGCGCCACAGCTTCTGCTCGTGGGCGGCGCGATCGTCCTTGATCAGCTTCTCAAAGACGCTCTTCCCGTTGTCCATAATCGCTCCTTCCCGGCGGGCAGCCGGGATTGCGGGCACGCGCGCAACCGCGGTTGCGTGTGCTGCCCGGCGTGCGATGACGCCTGTCAAAAGTATAGTGGTGTGTGGAAGGCTCGGGCAAGTATGCTTCGCCCGAGCGGACGCCGCACAGCGGCGAACGCCGCATGGTGTGGGGATGATGAGGAGAAACGGGCGCGCCGCTGGCGCGTAGTTCCCACCCTTCCTCCACCGCAGGCCACCATTCGACGGCCATGCTTCCCCCGTGCGCAAAAACGGTAGCACCGTGGTTTGCGAAGTGTCAACGTCAAAGCGACGGGCGACTCGCGCATCGGCGTGCCGGCGCGGCTTGCGGAGCGACCGCGTTTCGCCGAAGAGATCTTCGTGAACGCGACCGACCCCTTGCGTCGCGCGGCGCGTTGCTGGCCCGACCGCGAGGCGGTGCGCGACGCCGAGCACGTGCTCACGTTTCGTGAGCTCGAGTCGCGCGTCAATCGTGTGGCGCAGCTGCTCGGGCGGCTTGGTGTGAGGCGCGGCGACCGTGTCGCGACGAGCTTGCCGAACTCGGTCGCGCACGTCGTGGCGCAGCTCGCCGCCGTGCGTGCCGGCGCGGCATGGGTGGCGATCAATCGCCGGCTCGCGCCGCCCGAGGTCGCGTACATGCTCGAGGACTCCGGCGCACGCGCGCTGCTCGCCGACGGTGACGGGGCGCCGGGCGCGCCGCCTGCCGTCGAGGTCCTCGACGTGAGCGGCCGCGATGTCGCGCTCGAGCGGCGCCTCGCGGCCGAAAGCGACGCCGCGCCGGAGATCGCGCTCGCCGAGGACGACGTCGTGCGGCTGCGGTACACGTCGGGCACGACCGGCACGCCGAAAGCGGCGGTGCTGACGCACGCGAGCGCGCTCACGTCGCTGCGCAATCTCCTCGCCGAGCTCCACGAGCTCTCCCCGGACGACGTCGCGTTGCACGTGACGCCGCTGACGCACGCGAGCGAGGCGCTCCTCGCACCGACGTTCTGGCGCGGTGCCCGGACGCTGATCGCGCCCTCCGCCGACCCGCGCGAGCTTGCGGCGACGATCGCGCGCGAGCGGGTGACGATGCTTTTTCTCGTTCCGACGCTGATCACGGCCCTCGTCGACGCCGTCGGTGGTGTGTCGGGCGCGCTCCCGAGTCTTCGCACCGTGGTCTACGGCGCGGCGCCGATCGCCGCCGAGCCCCTCGAGCGCGCGCTCGCATGCCTCGGTCCCGTGCTCTTGCAGATCTACGGCATGAGCGAGTGCCCATTTCCGATCACGACGCTGCGCAAGGAGGACCACCTCGACCCGCGCCGGCGCGGCTCGTGCGGTCTGCCGACGGCGATGAACGAGGTGCAGGTCCTCGGTCTCGACGGCGCGCCGCTCGCGACCGGCGAGGTCGGCCAGATCGCCGTCCGCGGGCCGCAGATGATGCGCGAGTACTGGCGCGACCCCGAGGCGACGGCGGCGGCGCTGGTCGCCGGCTGGCTGCGATCGGGCGATCTCGGGTGTTTGGACGCTGATGGCTACCTCACGCTCGTCGACCGC
>WNFR01011020.1_pt1 | contig 18067 bp, 14 predicted proteins | sample 5400221 | NCBI WGS metagenome assembly WNFR01 (sample SAMN13153357, study PRJNA577476) | soil metagenome | isolation source: 40 cm soil under Madrone tree | place: USA:California | collected 2016-06-14
CCCGCGGTCGCCCGTGTCTGGGCTGGCTGGGCGCACGAACACGGTTTCGACCCCGATGAAGTGGTCAAAAAAGCGCACGGCCGGCCCAGTATCACCACCATTCGCGAACTGCTCCCCAACGCCGATCACGCCGCGGAAGACCGCGAAGTCGAGCGCCGCGAAATAGCCGACACCGATGGGGTCGTTCCCCTGCCCGGCGCGATGGAATTGCTGCAAACCCTCCCACTGGAGCGCTGGGCCATCGTGACTTCCTGCACGCGAGCGCTGGCGCACGTGCGCATCGCAGCCGCGGGGTTGCCGAAACCCAAACACCTGGTCACCGCAACGGATGTGAAAAAAGGCAAACCGGATCCCGAACCTTACCGCAAAGGCGCGCAGTTTCTCGGTGTTCCCGCAAGCGAATGCATCGTCTTCGAGGATGCACCTGCAGGCATTCGCGCCGGCAAAGCCGCCGGAGCACGCGTCCTCGCGTTGCGCACCACTGCACCGGACACCGAACTCCTGGAAGCTGGCGCGGATTGGATCGTCGATAACTGCGCCGATCTTTTTCTGGATTCTTCTATGCGAGGCGAAGAGTTCTTGCTCCTCGCACGTCGAACAAAATAGTCCTGTGGTCCGTATAAACAGGTAGAATCTCGGTTTCGTCAAACCACAAAACACATGTCTGTTCCGAGGAGAGAAACGATGATTCGTGTGAAAAACCTGACCGTGCTGCTGACCCTGGCCTTGTCCATGATCGCGATTGCCGCGGGAGCGCGCGCGCAGGATAAAGACGCCAAACCCGCCGACAAGCCCGCCGAAGCCGCTCCTGCCGCGCCTCCCAAAGAAGAATCTTCCGTCACCGATCACAGCATCAAAATCGGCGGCCAGACTATCCCCTACAAGGCGACAGCCGCAACCATCCTCCTGAAAAACGAAAAAGACGAACCCACCGCCCTCGTTTATTTCACCGCGTACACGCGCAGCGACGCCAAGGATCTCAGCCAGCGCCCTATCTCGTTCGTCTACAACGGCGGCCCAGGCTCGGCCTCAGTGTGGCTGCACATGGGCTCCTTTTCCCCGCGCCGCGTGATCACCGTGAACGCCGATGCCACCCCGCCCGCTCCCTACAAGCTCACCGAGAACCAATACTGCCTCCTCGACAAAACGGATTTGGTCTTCGTTGACCCTGTGGGAACCGGATTCAGCCACGCCGTCGGTAAAGCTCAGGACAAGGATTTCTGGGGCGTCGATCAGGACGTCAAATCCCTGGCGCAATTCATCAACACATATACCAGCCGCAACAGCCGCTGGAATTCTCCGAAATTTCTTATCGGTGAAAGTTACGGCACTTTCCGTTCCGCGGCCCTCTCCAATTATTTGCAATCGCATGATGGCTTGTACTTCAACGGCATCGTGCTGATCTCTTCCGTGTTGAATCTCGGCACCATTTCCTTCAACGCCGGCGAGGACATGCCTTACATCTTCTATTTGCCCAGCTACACCGCCACCGCCTGGTATCACAAAGTTTTGAAAGACCGCCCCGACAATCTGACGCCGTTTCTCGACGAGGCGCGAAAGTACGCACAGACCGATTATGCGGACGCCTTGATGAAGGGTTCCAGGCTCGGCGATGCGGAGAAAGCGGCTGTCGCGAAGAAGCTTTCCCGCTTCACCGGTCTCAGCGAAGACTATCTCGTCAAGGCCAATCTGCGCGTCAACCTGCCTCAATTCATGAAAGAACTGCAGCGCAGCCGCGGATTAACAACCGGCCGCCTCGACGCGCGCTTTTCGGGTTGGAGCTACGATTTACTCGGCGAATATGCCGAGTACGACCCGCAGGACACTTCCATCACCGGGCCCTTCACGGCGGCTTGGAACAACTACGTGCGCGATGAACTCAAGTTCGGTCAAGACAAGGTCTATCACACCGGCTCCGACGAGGCCGGCAACAATTGGGATTGGAAGCACCGCGGCGCCGGCGACAATTTTGGTTTCCCCGGTTCACCGAATGTGGAAGGCGACTTGATTCAGGCCATGCTGACGAATCCGCACCTCAAAATCGAAGTCGAGAACGGCCTATACGATCTGGCTACGCCGTTCTATGCCACCGAATACACTATGGAGCACCTCGGCCTGCCCGACAAACTCCAGAAAAACATCCACCTGCAGTATTACGACGCCGGACACATGATGTATTTGCGGGACGAAGATCTCGCCAAGCTCAAATCCAATATCGGCAGCTTTATCGAGGGCGCTTCCAAGCAGTAACCGGACAAATCACTGGGCTGGCGCGAAGATAATTTCCCTCTGGCCGCGGCCGCCACCGCTTTTCGCGATCGCGGCTGTACTTTTTTTGGACCCACCTGCCCTTCGGGACAGTAATCCTCAAGAAATGGCATTCCAAGCCTTCGCTGGCCGTCCGTATGGCTTCGCGTACAATTGAGGAGCTACAGAAAAGCGATTTACTGCCGCATTCGCGACTCGCCTCCGCTTCTCGGGCCTCGCAAGGATACAAATCTATTTATGGCAACTACGACGCCTACTATGCCTCCGCAGAGCACTCCTTCGCAGGTGCCGGCGCCTTCTTCGGCGCCCGCCGCGCAACGCACCATTCACACCGCGCAGCTGGTCACCGCGATGCTGAAGTCCAGCCCGCACGTCAGCGACCTGATTTTTTCGCCGGGCCGCGCTCCGCAAATCGAAGTGAGCGGCCAGCTGGTCGAATTGAAATACAAAGGCCTCGAGTGTCTGACGCCTCAGGACACTAGTTACATCGCCAACGACATCATGGGAAAAAACGAGACGCCCGTCCGCAAGCTGGAACAGGACGGCTCCGCTGATCTTTCCTATGGGATAACCGGCGTCGCGCGTTTCCGCGTGAATATTTTCCGGCAACGCGGCAGTTGCGCCGTGATTATGCGCGTGATTCCCGACAAAATTCCCGGGTTTCAGGAATTGAATCTTCCTGAAGTGTTGAAAGAAGTCGTGGAAATGCGGAATGGCATCGTGCTCGTCACTGGCCCCACGGGCTCTGGCAAATCCTCCACCCTCGCGGCCATCCTCGACAAAATGAACGAGGACAAGGCTTATCACATCCTCACCATTGAAGATCCTATCGAGTTTCTGCATCGCCACAAGAAATCGACCATTCATCAGCGCGAGTTGCACACGGACACGCCCAGTTTTGCGCTGGCCCTGCGCGCCGCTCTGCGCCAGGCCCCAAAAGTCATTCTCGTTGGCGAAATGCGTGATCGCGAGACCATTGAAATCGCTCTGGAAGCCTCGGAAACCGGCCACTTGGTGCTCTCCACCCTCCACACTATCGATGCCTCCAAAACGGTCGAACGCATCGTTGGAGTCTTTCCTCTCTCCGACCAACAGAGTATCCGCACGCGGCTATCGAAAGCTTTTCGCTGCATCGTTTCCCAGCGTCTGCTTCCGCGCAAGGACGGCAAGGGACGTATCGCCGCCGTGGAAATCCTCAAGTCCACCATGCGCACCAGGGATTACGTGGAAAAGGGAGAAACGGAAGGCAAGTCTCTTCTCGATGCCATGCGCGATGGCAGCACCGAGGGCATGCAGCACTTCGATGGCGAGATTGAAAAACTTATTCGCGCCGGCATCGTTGATTTCGAAACCGGAGTCACGTATTCGACAAATGCCGGAAATTTTCGCCTGGAAATGGCCGATTTTCTTGACGAGCGCCCGCGTTCCAGCCGCCCTCCGGCAGCCAAGCCAACCGCTCACGACCCCAACGTTACCACCGAGATCGAAATCGAGCACTAGGTCTATCGCTTCGTCGATTCTCGGTAACTCAACCGACCATCCGCCTTTCTACTTTTTCCGGCGCGTGTCACAATCCAAAGCAGAACACTCGCGCCTTCGATGAGCGAACTCCTTGACATCCTTTCATCGCGCGTTCTTTACGCGCTCCACGTGCTGTTGCCCATCGCCGCTTCCTTCTCGCTCCTCGCCCTGCTCCTGCCGCGCCTCGCATCAAGAGTATTCAACATTGTCGAGTCCTCTGTGTCGCGCTTCGCGGAGCGCAGGGCGCCCGCGATCATCGCACTCTTCTTCATCGTCATCGGTGTCCGCCTTGCGGTCCTCCCAAAGTTGCCAGTGCCGGTCCCGGGCATTCATGATGAATATAGTTATCTGCTCCTGGGCGACACACTCGCCCACGGCCGCCTCTCCAATCCGACCCATCCGATGTGGATAAGCTTCGAATCCTTTCACATCAATTGGATTCCCACGTATGCGTCGAAGTATCCGCCGGGGCAGGGAGCCGTCCTAGCGCTAGGCCAATTACTCGGAAATCCGTGGATTGCGGTGCTGCTCAGCGCTGCCGCGATGTGCGCTGCGATTCTCTGGATGTTGCAAGCCTGGCTTCCGGCGAGGTGGGCCTTCCTGGGCGCCTCGCTCGTTGCGCTGAAATTTGGCATCGCGAGTTACTGGATGAACAGCTATTGGGGCGGTGCGCTCGCGGCCATCGGGGGCGCACTCGTGCTGGGCGCCATGCCGCGCATCGTGCGCCGGGCGCGCACTCTCGATGCTGTGCTGCTCGGCCTCGGAATGGCCATTCTGGCAACAACCCGTCCCTTTGAAGGCTTCCTTTTCTGTCTCCCCGTGGCCGGCTGGTTCGTATGGTGGCTTGCAGGAAAAACCAAATCCGCCGCGTCGCCGCGAGCGCGCATCGTCCGGGTTTTCGCTCCGCTCGCCGCTGCGCTGACGCTTACCGTCACCTTCATTGGTTACTACAACTGGCGCGTCACGGGAAATGCCCTGCTCTTTCCGCATGTCTTGAATTCGCGCATCCATCGATCCACGGGGCTTTTTTTGTGGGAACGACCCAAGCCGCCGCTTACCTACCACAACCAGCAGTTCGAGGATTTCTACAATGGATGGGAACGCGAGGACTATGACAACAATTGGCCGGACGTTTTAAAGGTTTCCGTTGAAAAACTGATCCGCGGCGGCAGCGTCTTTCTCTGGTGGGGTGCCTTATTGCTTCTGCCTGGATTGCCTTTCGTATTCTTCGACCGCAAGATACGCTTGCCGCTTCTAATCTTTTTGATCGGAACGGTGGCCTTCTTTTCGTTGATTTGGTCTTTTCCGCACTACGCCGCGCCGCTGACCTGCGTGATTTTTCTGATCCTCGTGCAAGCCATTCGCCATCTGCGCACCATTCGCCCCGGCAAACGTCCTCTCGGCCTCGCATTTTCCTGGGCTATCGTTTTTCTTCTTGCCGCCGATGTGGGACTTTCCGTCTCGCGCCGTATCTGTGACCCATTGCAATGGACCTGCCAGGGAGACCCCAGCCGCGCGATCATCGCGAAAAATCTTTCCAAGACTCCCGGCAAGCACTTGGTCGTGGTGAGCTACGAGCCAGATCACAATCTGCATGACGAATGGGTGTACAACGGAGCGGAAATCGACACCGCCAAGGTTCTTTGGGCTCGCGACATCGATCCCGTTCAAAACGCCAGACTCTTTGCTTATTTCAAGGATCGCCACATCTGGTTCGTTTACCCGGACAAAGACAATACAGAATTAATTCCCTATTCTGCCCAGCTCGTTACTCCCAAACCCTAAACGGGGCGGCTACTTATTTTTTTTGGAGCAAGGTCACAAAGTGCAGTCCGCGTCCGACCACCAGGCTGGCTGGAGGCGGGTACAATGGCACTCGCGTGGTCCAGCTTTTCTCCGCCAGCCCGCAGTTCGAAAAATACTTCTCCCATTCCTTGCGGCTCTGATAGTTGTACGTCAATACCACTCCATGGGGCCGGTTGCCCACCCAGTCGATAAAACGCAGGGTTACATCGTCGAAGAAGTTTTCGTCCAGGTGATCCTTAATTAATACGAACGACCGGCTCACCCGCGCCGACTCGCGCAGCAGGGTCGCAGGATCTTCCGTGTGATGGAGCACATCCACGAAAAGGCAAACGTCAAACGAAGCATCCGGAAACGGCAGCGAAGTTCCGTCAAAAGAGCGGCACGCGATCTTGCATTCCGGCCGCACCAAAAACTCGACGCCTTGAATGGAAATGTCCGGGCGAAGCTGGGCGACGAGGCTCGCGATAGTTCCATCCCCGCAGCCAATATCCAGCACGGACGCGCCTGGGGGAATCTGCTTCGCCAGCATTTTCGCCAGCACGCGGGTGCGGCGTTGAAATATGAAAGTCCGGTGCCAGGCCCCGATCCAGGAGAATGGCCACGGAACTGGCCGGGATGTCTGCGGAGGGGCGGCCATTTATTTCAGGTCGTAGTCGCCGATAAACGTCTCGCGGCTGATGCCCAGCATGCTGAGGAAGAACGCTCCAAAAATAGTCTGCAATCCCAGGAACAGCCACATCGACCAGAAGAGCACCTGCCGGACTTGGTGCAACTCGCCGAACCCGCTTGCCGCCCACTGCCAGGTGACCCATGCGCACCCGGCGAATCCCATCAAGAACAGACTTCCTCCCAAAAGCAAGCCCGTCTCCAGCGTGACTCTCTTCAGCATGCGCCGCAGCGACACCGAACGCCGATCGAATCTCTCCGCATAACTGAACACTTTTGCGAACGCCCCGATCGAAAGAATCTGCACCCCGAGCAGCGTGAAAATAACTCCGAAAATCATGGTGTGAATGTCGAGCCCCACGCGGGGCGTGATGTAGCGCGGTCCCGGCAGCAGCCAGAACACCGCGAACAGTCCCACCAGCACCAGCGCGGAACCCGGCAAAAGAAAAAGCCAGTTCGGCGCGTACAGCAACATGAATCGCAGGCTGCGCCACCCATCGCGAAAACTCCGCAGATGCGGCGCGCGCCCGCGTTTATCGGGCCACAAAATGATGGGAATCTCCGCGATCCGCGCCCCGATTTGCGCCGACTTGATGATCATCTCCAGCGCAAACTCCATCCCCGAACTTCGCAAATCCAATCGGTCATACAAACTGCGCGTAAATCCCCGCATCCCGCAGTAGCCATCCCCGATGCCCGCATGAAACAAGGTATTGAGCAGCGCCGTAAGTCCGGGATTCCCGAAGTACTTGTGCAGCGGCGGCATGGCTCCCGGTTTGATTTCCCCGCTGAACCGGTTGCCCATCACGATGTCATTTCCTTCGCGCAATTTTTCCACGAAGCGCGGCACATCCGTGAAATCGTAGCTGTCGTCCGCATCTCCCATGATGATGAACCCGCCTCGCGACCCGGCAATGCCCGCCCGCAGCGCCGCCCCGTAGCCGCGCTCCGTCACACGAATCACGCGCGCCCCATGTTCTTCCGCAATTCCAATCGACCCATCCGTCGACCCGTTGTCCGCGACGACGACTTCTCCGCTCAGCCCTGCCGCCTGAAACGCCTTTCTTGCTTTGTCCACGCAGAACGCCAGCGAATTCGCTTCATTCAAGCACGGAATCACCACCGAAACTTCGACACCATTCGGAATTTCTGTTCGCGCCGTCTGCATCGCTTCTGAAGTTAGGATTGTCCCCATTGTCGGCACCATCATATCGCGCTATCTCCCACATTTCACCCATCCGCCATTTGCGACTCGCGTCTCCGCCGATTCGATTGCTCCTCCACGCGTCCAGGCCGAACCGTCATCGCCTTGAATTGGCCCACAATCTATGGGAACCTTCGGTGGTTCTCATTCCACCTCCGAAGATGCTGATATCTCCATCAGAGACGCCCGAAAACGAAACAAACTCTCCGTCGCAGAACGCGTTAGCTCCCGATCCATGGGAAGCCGCCTATCTGCGATTTGAAACGCCAGAAGAAGAAATCCAAAAATTTATCGCCCGTCTCAATCGATTGGGCGCCACAGAATGGCCCCGCGAAGCCGAAATCGTTGAGCTCTTCTGCGGCCGCGGCAACGGTTTAGTCGCTCTCGAGCGTCTCGGCTTCACCCGGCTCGAAGGTGTGGACCTTTCTCCCCGTTTGATCGCCCAGTATCGCGGGCCGGCAAAATGTTTTGTCGCGGATTGCCGCCAACTTCCCTTTGCGGATCGCAGCAAGGATGTCTTGATCGTCCAGGGCGGTTTGCACCATCTGCCCACGTTGCCCGAAGACTTGCAGCAATCGTTCGCCGAGATGCGACGCGTGCTGCGGAAAGAGGGCCGCGTTCTGTTTGTGGAACCGTGGCTGACTCCATTTCTGAAGTTTGTGCACAAAGTCTCAGAAAATCCTCTGGCGCGCCGCATTTCCAACCGCATGGATGCCTTGGCCACCATGATCCAATTCGAACGCCGCACTTACGAACAATGGCTTTCCCATCCCGAACTCATCAAGCAAATGGCCCGCGCTCACTTTGTTCCCGCTCACGAATCCTTCGCCTGGGGCAAATGGAATTTCGTTGGCACTCCAAAATAACCGTGGACAAATCGGTTTCAAAATCTCTTTCCTGTTTCTTTGTTGAAACCTGACCACCGATCACTGAGCAGTTCTCAACCACTTCCAACTTGCATTTTCTCCTCCCGCCGTTATGATGGCTGCATTTCTCAGAGCCTTCGAGACCGCAAATTGCCCCAATCATCCGACGTCTCTCCCATATCCGCCTCCACTCCCGCGCTCAGTCGCGGCCGCCTGCTCCAGGTCCTTGGCATGTGGTTCGGCATGGCCGCCGCGATCGGCAACACCATCGCCGCCGGCATCGTTCGCACGCCTGGTGATGTCGCCAAACTCCTCCCCAACGTCTGGATGTTCATCGGAGTCTGGATCGTCGGCGGCCTCTACGCTCTCACCGGCGCCTCTTCCATGGCCGAACTTGGCGCCGCCATTCCCCGCAGCGGCGGCCAATACAATTTCTCCCGCCGCGCCCTCGGCGATTACGCGGGATTCATTGTTGGCTGGAGCGACTGGCTCTCCACCTGTGGCACCGCCGCCGCCGTTGCCATCGTCATCGCCGAATACAGTGGCCACCTCTTCCCCATTCTCGCCGGAACCAGAAATGTCGAAATTATTTCCATCGCCATCATCTTCGGATTTGGCGTCCTCCAGTGGCGCGGAATTAAATGGGGCAGCAGCGCGCAACTCTCCACCGCGGCGATGAAGACCGGAGCTTTCCTTGTTTTAGTAATTGCTTGTTTTCTTCTCGGCGGCCCGGCCGGTCGCGACATCCCGCGTGCCATTTTCGGCAGCGTTTTCTCCATCATGGGAATTTATCTGCTTCTGAATCTCATCGCGCTCTACGTCCTGCCGATGAAGGACATCGCTGGAAATACCTTTGTGCTTGGCTCCGTCGCCGACACGGTATTCGGAAAACTCGGCGATCCCATCATCCGCTCGATCATGGTCGTATCCATGCTGAGTTGCCTCAACGCCAACCAACTATTCTGCACGCGCACTCTTTACGCTATGAGTTGCGACGGGTTATTTTTCCGCCGTGCCACCCACGTCAACGCCGGCGGCACACCCACTGTATCTCTGCTCCTGAGCACGGTCGTCGGCGTCCTATTTGTCCTCATCTCGTTTCTGAGCGCCAACGCCTTCGAACGCGTTATTGCCATGCTTTCCTTCTTTTTTGTCGCCAACTACACGCTCTCGTATTTTTCTCTCTTCGCGCTCCGTAAGCGCGAGCCACACATGGACCGACCTTACCGCGCATGGGGGTATCCGTGGACCACTGGAATTGCGCTGGCCGCTTCCGTGCTCTTCTTGATTGGTTCGATTGTGACTGACCAAAAGAACGCTCCGTTGGCGCTAGGCATGCTCGTGTTAAGCTATCCGGTCTTTCGCGCTTTGAAGTGGGCTTCCAACCGCGAATCCGCCAACGAATAGTCTGACGACGCCCGCGTTCAGCTGACTTTTTCCGCGATCGATTTCCCCTGCATGAACAGCAGCAAATAATCTTTTCCGCCCGCTTTCGAATCCGTCCCCGACATATTAAACCCGCCAAAGGGATGCGCGCCCACCATCGCGCCAGTGCACTTGCGGTTCAGATAAAGATTGCCGACGTGAAACGCTTCTTCCGCCTTCTTAATCTTCTCCGGATTCTTCGAATACACTGCGCCCGTCAATCCAAACTCCGTATTGTTCGCGATCTCCAGCGCCTGGTCGTAATCCTTCGCCTTGATCACCGCCAGCACCGGCCCGAACACTTCTTCCTGCGCGAGCCGTGCATGCGGCCCCACGTCCGCAATAATCGTCGGCTCAATAAAATAGCCGTCGCCCGCCGCGCGCTTTCCGCCGGTCAACAGCTTCCCTTCCTTCTTTCCGACCTCGATGTAATCCAGAATCGTCTTCATCGCCGACTGGCTGATCACCGGCCCCATGTAATTCGCCGGATCATCGCTCGGTCCGACGGTGATTTTCCTCGTCCGCTCCACCAGTTTCTGCACAAACGTATCGTAAATTTTTTCCGAAACGATCACCCGCGAACAAGCCGAGCACTTCTGTCCCTGATAACCAAACGCCGCCTGCGCCGTTCCTTCCACCGCTGAGTCGATGTCCGCTTCTTCGTCCACCACGATGCCGTCTTTGCCGCCCATCTCCAGCACCGTGCGCTTGATCCACATCTGCCCTGGCACCGTCTTCCCAGCAAACTCGCTGATGCGCAGCCCCACTTCCTTCGACCCGGTGAATCCGATGTACCGCGTCTTCGGATGCTGCACCAGCGCATCGCCAATCACGCTCCCCGGCCCGGTGATGAAGTTCACCGCTTCCTTCGGCACGCCCGCTTCAAAAAGGATGTCGATAAATTTCGCCGCAATCGTCGGCGAATCCGCCGCCGGCTTCAACACCACCGTGTTCCCCGTCACCAGCGACGCGCACACCAGGCCCGCCATAATCGCGCAAGGAAAATTCCACGGCGGAATCACTACGCCCACGCCCAGCGGAATGTACACCAGGTAATTGCGCTCGCCGCGCATCGGCGTCAGCTTCTGCGGCTCGCCCAATCGCAGCATTTCCCGCCCGTAAAACTCCAGGAAGTCGATCGTCTCCGCGATGTCCGCATCCGCTTCCACCCACGTCTTCCCCACTTCGTAGCACACCAGCGCATTCAGTTCGTACTTCCGCTCGCGCACAACCTGCGCCGCGCCAAAGAGAAACTTCGCCCGCTCTTGCGAAGGCACTCTCTTCCAGGTGTCAAAGAATTTGTTCGCGTCCTCCACTGCCTGCCGCGCCATCTCCACCGTGGCGTTCTGGAAGACACCAATCACTTCCGCCGGCCGCGAAGGATTCGTTGACGTGCGCTTCTCCGTTGTGGTCACCTTTTTCCCGTTCAGCCACATCGGGTATTCCCGCCCAAACTCCGCCTTCACCTTCTTCAACGCCTCTTCCATCCGCGAGCGGTTTTCCGCTTTCGTAAAATCAATAAACGGCTCGTTCGTAAACTCCGAAACGTGAACAATCTGCTCAGCGGTCGCCATGGCGGGTTCCCTCCCCTATCTGCAAACATCCCATTCTACTGCCTCCCGAAACTGCCCGACAAGCGATGGCCGCGCCATCAATTGCGAGCCACACCCGCCGAATTTTTCTTATTCGGGAAGAGATTCTCGACGGGCATTTTGGCGTCGAAGACCAGGTTAAAAAATCCAACCATCATTTCGTCCCAGGTCTGTTCGCCCCAAACGACTTCCTTCGTGGGATCGGCGTTTTCAGGATTGCCTGGGGAATTGTCAAAGTGCGCCGTGCAATCGATTTTACTCCCCTTCGGCAATGCAATGGGCTCTTCGAGGTTGTACCAATTCTGCCAATGCCAGTCGTAATGCGGCACGCTTAGAAGCGTTTTGCTCTCGCCCGATGGATAGACCACGCGATACTCAAAATCCTTACCCCGCCCGTGCATATGCGGATGCAAGCCGGAAAGCTTCACGTCCGTTCCGATTTCAAAACTGGCATCCACGCGATAGTTGGGATTACCGGGCGGAATCTTGAATGTTCCGTTGGTCGCAGACAAAGTGAGTACGCGCTCTTTCGGCGGCTCTTTGGCAAAAATGATGCCGAGTCTCGACTGGTCGCGAGTGGCGTGGCCGTGAGGCGTGTAGTGGACCTGAAAAATAATGTCTGATCCGGCTTTGATGAGCTTGGCCTGGCCAGGGCGAAGAATTTCCGCCGGCTGCCCTGGCGCATACCCTACAAGGAAATCGCTGGGCAGCGCGCTGGTGTCCGGTTGCTCTTTCGTCTTGACCTGCGGCGCGGTGAAAAACACGCCCGCCTTTTGTCCACGGAACCATTGTGAATTCGGTTCGCGGACGTAGGCAATAATGTGATGAACGACAGACCGATCCGTGGGACGAACTTCAGCCGCTTGGATCCATTTATCTTCCGTGAATCCCGTGGGCACGATCACGTGCTGGTAGTCGATTACCCCTGACGCCGGAACGTCGTAAGCCACAGGAAGTTCGTACACCTGGTCGGGCTTCCCGATGCCCCAGCCTTCCACCCAATCTACCGGCGGGGGCATATCCTTGGGATCGCCCTTCGGGGCGCCAGAATCGGCCCATTTTGCAAGCGTTTCGATTTCAGCGGCGCTCAGGCTCATCGCGTTCGAGAATTTACCGTAGTGCGGATCAGCAAACCACGGCGGCATCTTTCCCGTTTGCACGTCTACTTTCATCAACATGGCCCACGGCCTGGTCTGCTCGTAGGTGAGCATGGAAAATGGACCGGCTTCCCCGGGGCGATGGCAGACCTGGCAATTCTTTTGGAGGATGGGGGCTACGTCCTTGCTAAACGTCGGAGGCGTGGACGGCGCTGGCGTACTTGGCGACTGTGCGAATGAAAATGCCGCGGATAGAAAAACCAGGGCAAACAATAACCGTCCATTCATCGGCAGCATCCTCCCGGGAAAATGCAAATCCCCGTGAGTATAAGCAGGAAGCTACATCGCCACAAGGCAACCGAGTGCCCAGGAACCGGAATGTTTGTCGTCCCACCCTACCTACCTCGCCAAAACGGAGGTACGATATCCTTCCGTTCGCTCCGCCAAAGGTGGTATCTGGAAATGATGACCGTCAAGACCTGTTCGGCACTCATCTTCTCTTTGTCCACCCTGTTCGCAGCGCAGGAAGCCTCTGCTCCTGTTCCCGTGGAAAACGAGCCCCTCCATCACGTGGTCCTGAAAAATGAATCCGTCGTCGTCATTCATCTCACTCTGCCGCCCGGCGAACGCACGCTCTATCACACTCATTCGCACGACCGGATCGCCGTTCCCCTTTCCAGCACCTCCATTACGCAGCAAGTGTGGAATGAGCAGGAAGGCGCGCCCTCGCCCACCGAGCCAGGAACGTTTTCCGCGCTCACCCTTGTCGGCACCTCGTACACGCACCGGGTCCACAACGTGGGCGCGAATCCCTATGATGTTCTGGACATCGAGCTGCTGGTGCGGCCGCAATCGCCTTCGCCGGCCACCGTTGCACCTGTTGCCGCGGAAAATCCCAGCGCGCGCATTTACAATTGGGTACTCGCCCCCGGAGCCACGTCCGCGATGCACACCCACAGTCGCCCTTACCTGATCGTCGCCGCAACTGAAATCACTTTGAAAATGAAAGCCCCCGATGGTCTATCACTTACCTACGATCTGAAGCGCGGCGCTTTCCATTGGGTGGACAACAAAGTCACCCACACTCTTGCCAACTTAGGCAGCGCCGAAGGCCAAATTCTGGAAATTGAACTGAAATAGGATTCAACTCGAGAGAAGAATGGTCGAGCCGCGAACATGATCGAAGACTTATCCCACTACCATCAACCAGTCGGGAAGCTTTTCCCTCGATCATCCGCGGCTGACGAGTGGGAACGATATCGCTTGAGCGAGTCGCAGCTCGAATCTTTCCGCGAAAACGGCTACCTGAAGGGCGTTCGCATTCTTAATGACGGGCAGATTGAAATTCTGCGCAAGGAATTGGAACAACTAATGAATCCGGCGCATTCCGGCCATCATTTATTCCACGAATACCATTCCAACGAATCGACGGATCCGAATCGAGTCGTTTTTCACGCCCTGGGCGCCTGGCGCGTTCTGGCCGGCTTTCACGATCTGCTTTGGAATCCCGCGTTTCTTGTGCCCGCCTCGCAGTTACTCGGCGGTCCGGTGCGCTTCTGGCACGACCAACTTTTCTGCAAGCCAGCGCGCCACGGCGGTGTGGTGGCTTGGCATCAGGATTATTCCTACTGGACAAGAACCACGCCGCTGGCGCATCTCACCTGCTGGATTGGCCTCGACGATTCCACGCGCGAAAACGGCTGTTTGAATTACATTCCCGGAAGCCACAAATGGCCGGACTTGCCGAAACCCGTTTTAACCGGAGAGATGGATGGCCTCCGCGACAGTCTGCCGGAAGAGCTGAAAGAAAAATTCGTGCCGGTCGCAGTGGAGTTGAAAAAAGGAGAAAGTTCGTTTCACCACGCGCGGACGATGCACGGTTCTCGCGCCAACGATACGCCCGCACCCCGCCGCGCCACGGTGATAAATGTCTTTCGCGACGGCGTAATGTCGGATTCCAATGAGCCACTGCTCACGGGCGTTCCCGTGATTCCGCGCGGCGACAAAATGGGCGGTCAGTTTTTTCCGCTGCTGTTCGACCCTCCGCTGGCAGCGGTGAAATCGCGATGAAGAAAAAGGCCGCGGGGAGGCCATCCAGGAATGACTGCCCCACGCAAAAAAACATGGCGACGCGGGCTTCAGGCGAATACGGACACGCTACCTTATCGAGGAACCTCGGCTGGCGGCGGTTATTCGACGGTGGAAGACTTGTTGAAGTTTGCGAGCGTGGTGACAAATCATAAAGTGCTGGATGCAAGAAATACGGAATTGCTGACCACCGGGAGGGTGAACACGGCGCGCGGGGTGAAATACGCGTTTGGATTTATGGATGACGACACAGACGCCGCGTTTCGCCACTTCGGTCATGGTGGCGGGGCTCCTGGAATGAACGGCGATTTAGAGATTTATCCGCAAAGCGGCTACGTAATCACGGTGCTGTCGAACCTCGACCCACCGGCGGCGAGCCGCATCTCCGACTTCGTGTGCAATCGCCTGCCAAAGAACTGAGCCACCCCTCTTTCTCAGCGGTTGCTGGGGCCCGGAATGTCGGCGTTTAGCCGCCGCACTCCAAAGGTTAGACGCCGAGGATGGCGCCGGAGTCGTCGACATCGATGGAGGAGGCGCGCGAAACTTTGGGGAGGCCAGGCATGAGCATCATATTGCCGGAGATGACGACGACGAATCCGGCGCCGGCGGAGAGCGAAGCGTTGTTGATGTTGAGGGTCCAGCCGGTGGGAGCGCCGAGGCGCTTGGGATCGTCGGACAAGGAATACTGCGTTTTGGCGATACAGATGGGGACAACTTTTTCAGCGAGATCTTTTGCGCCGGGACCACCTTTCGCGAAGCCTTCGGAGAGCGCGCTGGGCACTCCGCGCTCGGTACAGTAAGCGGCCAAGCGATTCAGTTCAGTCTCCGTGTCTGACGGAAAGCCATTAATCGCGGCAATCGTCGGTACTCCGAAAGTTTGCAGAATTTCGATGTGCTTGCCGAGGTTGGGCAGGCCGCGCTCGAATTCGCCTTCACCCTGCTGGCGCATGCTCTGGACTGTGGTCACTAGAACGGCGGCGGCAGGCGTAATACCAGATTGCTGCATTACGATATCGAAATATTTTTCCGCACCAAGATCAGAAGCGAAACCACACTCATTCACCACGTAGTCCGCCAAGCGCAGACCCATCTCCTGCGAGATAACGCTGCTGGTGCCGTGCGCGATATTGCCGAAGGGCCCGGCGTGAACGAAAGCGGGAGTGCCATCGGTAGTCTGAACGAGATTAGGGAGAATGGCTTCCGCCAGTAGGGCCATCATTCCGCCGGTGGCGCCGAGATCGCGCGAGGTGAGTGGCTTTCCGTCGCGTGTAACGCCGATGAGGATGGAATCCAGGCGGTTGCGAAGATCCCGGCGGTCTTTGGCGAGCGCGACGATGGCCATGATCTCCGAAGCGGCGGTGATAATGAACCCCGTCTTGCGGCCAGCACCTTCTTTTTTACTGTCGAGAGAGACGGCGATGTGGCGCAAAGCTCGGTCGTTCATGTCGATGGTACGGGGCCAGACAAGGCGGTCGGAATCGAGATGGAGATTGTTGCCGTGGAAAAGATGCGCGTCAATGAGCGCGGCTAATAAATTGTGGGCGGAAGAGATGGCGTGAAAATCGCCGTGGAAGTGGAGATTGATTTTCGCGCTGGGCTCGATTTGCGAGAGGCCGCCACCGGCGGCGCCGCCCTTCATTCCAAAGACTGGGCCAAGCGATGGCTCGCGCGAAGTGATGATCACTTTTTTGCCGATGTGGGCGAGGCCTTGGGTGAGGCTGATGGAAGTGACAGTTTTGCCTTCGCCGGCGGCGGTGGGGGTGGTGGCGGTAACGATGATTAACTTGCCGCGGCGCTTGAAGGCAGGATCGGAGAGCAGGTCGAGTTTGACTTTTCCGCTTTGGGAGCCAAGCGGCTCGAAATATTTGTCGGGGAGTTCGAGTTTGCGTGCTACCGCTTGAATGGGGAGAAGAGTTTTTTGCATAGGAGTTGTGAGAATTTAGCGGGAAGTTTCCGCGCGCAGGCAAAAAGGATAACACAATATGCGGAGTTCACGGATAGTGCAGAGGACACGGAGCGGCAACGCACAGAAACAATTCAACTTCTTACTCGACGTCGCGCTAGTGAATTGGCTCAAGGATAAGTTTTTGGATGCGCCAGTTGAGGAGTTCCGCGACGTAGAGTTCGTTTTCGGAGGGGCAAGCGATGGCGTGAATCCAGCCGAACTGGCCGAGTTGCTTGCCGGATTTGCCGAAAACGCCGAGAACTTTTCCGTCGAGGCTGAGCTTGTAGATGCGGCCGGGGAAAGCGTCAGAGGTGAAGAGGACTTGGTTGGGGCCGGGCGTGATACAGAGAGTCCAAGGAGCGCCGGGGGACATGGTTCCGGTGTTGGAAGTGGGCTTGTTGCCGATGGCGGGGCGGGCGTCGGCGGGAACGGGAACGTCAATGGTGATCTGGCGGAGGAATTTTCCGTCGGTGTCGAAGACCTGGATGCGGCGGTTGCCGCGGTCGGCGACGTAGACATTGTTTTGCGCGTCGGTGGCGATGCTGTGCGGAGTGTTGAGCTGGCCGGGCTTGTCGCCGGGTTCTCCCCAGGATTTTAGCCAGTTGCCGTCTTTGTCGGCTTTGGCGATGCGGGAATTAATGTAACCGTCGCTGATGTACGTGTTGCCGGCGGAGTCCCAAGCCATATCAGTGACTTGACGGAAGAGGCCGTCGACTGGCGGGAGCGGCGGCTTGGGATGCTTGAGTGGCTCGGTGCCTTCGTCGGAGGCTTCGAGCTTGCGGCCGAAAACCATAGCAACGCGGCCATCGACGTTGAACTTGATGACCATGTCGGAACCTTTGTCCGCGACCCAGATGTTGTCGTCCTTATCGATGCGGACGGAATGCGCGAAGGACCAGGCGTAGAGATTGTGGCCGATCTCGCGGATGAATCTGCCGTCAGGGGCGAATTGGAGGAGTTGCGCGGCGCTGGCTCCATAGGCGGGACCGGTGGTGTTGCCGCGAGAGAAGACGAAGATGTGGCCTTTGGAGTTGACCGCGACTCCAGCGACTTCGCCGAGATGGATGTCGGGCGGAAGTTTTAGGAAATTGGGAACGGATTGGAATGGGATTTCGGGGGGCTGCTGGGCAAAAAGTGGAGTGGCTGCGAAGAGGCACAAAAGTAAGATGGAGCGTTTCATGGAATTCAACCTCGCTAGTTCGAGAGTTTGTCACCGCATCATACGCGGGTTTGGGGAATCAGTCGCCGGTTAGAAATTTGTATTGGGCTTCGGTGAGGAGGACGACGGAGAGGCGGCCCTGGCGAACAAGCGGAGAATCAGCGAAGAGCTTATTGGATTTGATTTGAGCGAGAGAGATTGTTTTGGAGAGGGGCTTTCCGGCTTTGAGCTTAACGGCGGGATTCTTGGGGTTAGAGACGTCGACCGAAAGAACGGTGGCGGTGCCGACGGCGGATTTGTTGTCGCCGGTTTCGTAGATGATGAGGCGTGTTCCGGTGGTCATCTCGGAGAGGTTACGCAGGGCAACGGGATTGTGGACGCCGTCCCAGGTAGTTTCCTTGTCGCCCTGAAGATCGGCGAAGGAATACTC
>WNFR01010896.1_pt1 | contig 18061 bp, 29 predicted proteins | sample 5400221 | NCBI WGS metagenome assembly WNFR01 (sample SAMN13153357, study PRJNA577476) | soil metagenome | isolation source: 40 cm soil under Madrone tree | place: USA:California | collected 2016-06-14
TCCGCAACCCTTTTACCCAGAGCTGGTTTCACCTCAGTGACTCCTCCCTTACCCGACCCATCCCCCGTGCGTACCTTGACCTTCTTGTTCTCTTGTCTCAGTTAGTTTAATGTAACAACCACTTCCAGCCCCCCTCCATCACAGACAAGGTCTTTCTTTCTTTATCCTCGCTCATTTTCCGGCACTGAATGGCTTTTTGTTTTTTTGTTCGTTTTTCCAGTTTTCACATGCACCCAACCCTGCCGAATGGGGCTTCGGAGCCCTCACGATGAATGTCCCAGAGCCCGACGATCATCTCCACAATCCAGACCCCAAGCGCGATCGCCATAATGACAGTGGTGGCCACATCTTCACTTCTCGCGGTATCGCTAATCTCGGCTGTCTCTTCATCCTTGCTGCCGGGATGACTATGCTCTTGTTCGCTCCCCTTTCCAGTCATGTGACCGTTCTCATTATGACGTTTATTGTAGTGCTGGTTACCCCATCTACAGCCATTTTACCAGGAAAAACCAGACAACACAAGGCGCGTTTAACTTCGGCGGCACAAACTCTACCGGTCAGGTCCCTAAGATACCCAACGATGTTGGTCTTATCGATGTCGCAACACCCAAGGAGGCTTACACCAAGGCGTCACATATGGACCCCAGCCAGGAGTGGGACCTTGTTTTCTCTGACGAGTTCAACGTTGACGGGCGAACTTTCTACCCTGGGGATGACCCTTACTGGGAGGCAGCCGATCTACACTATTGGCAGACCGTGACTAAATGTATCTCCGTTTCCCCCGACGGTAGCACTGACCTATCTCCCAGAATGACGTAGAGTGGTACGACCCCAAGCAGGCTACTACACAGGGTGGGTATCTTAGGCTCACACTCAACACCACGGATCCGGTCAGCAACCACAACATGAGCTACATTTCGGGCATGGTACGTCTTGATCCTCGGTTCTCTTGTTAGCTTTATTGACCACATTCCCGTAGATCCAGTCGTGGTGAGTGTTGGTAAGTGATTTACGTCGACATTCCATAACAACGCCTCTAGGAATAAGTTTTGCTTCACTGGAGGGTTGATCGAAGGTAGCTACGCTATCCTGATGAATTTGTCACATTTTTTTACTTACGTCCTTCGAGTTGCTGTTCAGCTACCTGGCAGTACCGAAAAACCGTAGGCCACGGGTATCGCTCCATCATGAATAATTTTACTCATCTAACTTTAGCGGCCTGTGGCCAGCTGTCTGGACGATGGGCAACCTGGGTAAGCTACGCATATATCCACTTTTTGTGCCAAGAAGTTGACAATACATACCTATAAAAAGGTCGCGCTGGATTCGGCGCTTCCCTTGACGGCTTGGTAACGTCGAGCTTCCTTATAATTCTTTCTTTCTAGTCTTACCCTTTTCTAGTGGCCCTACAGTTATGACTCTTGCGATGTCGGCACGCTCCCAAATCAGACTCATCCTGGAACCCAAACACCCCTTGCGGCCGTTCAGAATGGTGACCCTGATCATAACGACGTATTGGTCTGTAGATGCTGTTGTTGGCCCTGTATTCCAACACCGTTTGACGATCATTTTACCATCGTTACATAGTCGATGCTCCCAGGACAACGCTTATCAGCATGCAGGCCCTTGTCGATAAACAGCGTGGACAGGTCTCCCAGTCCGCTCAATGGGCGCCATTTAATGTACGTTTATTTGCCCAAGGATCGAGCGCGCATAGTAGATATTACCATGAACTTAGGCCCAATATGCATGGGATAATAGCACGAATAATTTGTATATGCCGGATCCAACGGTGTGCCAACTAAATACTTACGTTGGTGGTGCGTACTCTTCGAGAATCTGAGGATTACAACGTTGTTAACTTTTACTGACAGGTGCCTTCCAACAAACTACCAGTGGCCTGTCGTACACGAACTCTGATTGTTATGAGCTTGCAGCCGGGTGTTTCTCCGTTTACGGTTATGAATACCAAACAGGGTATGGTATCCCTATCGTGTGGTGACGACGCACCTGAAATGATCGAGCTAGTCCTGATGGTTACATTTATTGGATCGTCAATGATACGGTCTCGTGGGGATTGAAGGCCGCAGGGTTAAATTCTGATCCTGCAACCGAGATCAACGTGCGACCTATACCCACTGAACCTATGGTAAGTCCTTCTCTTCCTACACATAATGGACAACACTTAGCGCTACCGATTTAGTACATCATCATGAACTTGGGCATGTCAGCCAATTTCGCGTATGGTGTTGACTTTACGACACTACAATACCCGACGGCGATGCTTATCGACTACGTGCGCGTGTATCAGCCGCGCGATGCGCACAACATTGGGTGCGACCCACCAGACCGACCGACGTTGGCCTACATCAATACCTATCCCGAGGCGTACACGAACTACAACTTCACGTTATGGGGTTCCCCGCAGTACAATCAGACCCAGCCAAAGAATCGACTGAACGGTGGTTGTTAGCCGCGTCGTGTGCATGATTTGCCAATATGTCATATCTCCTCAAATTAGAACGCAATATGTTATCAAGCAACTCCTGCCGCACTGTTTCTTTGGCCATTTTTCGTCGTATTTTCTTACATTCGTTACATCAACAGTCGGATAACGCACAGTTCATCACACATCAACATCGCAATACCCTTTTTTCTTGTCTATTACATCGTTTGAGGTTGCATATAACGAATTACTTAGAGTATGTTACTGGCGGGGAGAGGCGTGGGAGAACGTGGGGGTGGATGTAATTAAGGACTTTGAGGACCATCGTTACACTGGCATGGACTAGATTTCTATATATCCTGCAAATTTATCCTTCAACTGCAAGGAACGGGTTGCTGTATGTAAAAGGTGTCATCTCAGGTACCGTAAGAACTGAACGCGAGAATAAGTTCCGACTCGGACTTATAAAAATCAGTTTAGGACTTATACTCGAACAATGGTTTGAGCACTACCCTCTAGATGCCCCTGCCACTGCACAACTCAACGTGCTGTAAAGCTGTCACCAAACGCCCTTGGCTATCGTGGGACTCGGATGTTCTCAAGTAGTATTTTCCGTGCCTTGCTTGTCAATAGCCACCGCTCTAGAGTACTCATGCCGTTCGAAGACAAAATTCTTTGGACCGAAGATGGACCGAATGCGGATGATGACCTTTGTTGCACTTGCAGCACTGGCCTTAGCTTTCTTGTCAGAGGCAACAAAGACTTCGTCTCCTACAAATGGATTTCGACCCGCCGCTCGGCCCCACCTCGTTGCCTTGTTCGCGCCCGTCTGAACGCACACCGTATATAAGTACCTGTACGCAACTTTCCCCGCACCGAGCGCATCATAGCACGCATCCATCCATCCACGCAAGAACAGAAAAAAATCAAAAGCAATGTCTCGCGGACTCGTCGCACTCTCGTCCGCAGCGGCGCTCGCAGCGCTCACGGCATACTATTACCCTACCCAGCTGAGTCTCAGCGCATTCACTGGCGTGGGAGAAACGACCGCCGGCGGCCCCGGGGCTCTCGCGCCGTCTGCGCGCGCATTCGTCGCGCAGGAGTTCGACTACGTCGTTGTCGGCGGTGGGACGGCGGGCCTCGTGCTCGCCGCTCGCCTCTCGGAGGACGTGCGCGTGCGCGTCGCCGTGCTCGAGGCGGGCGGATACGTCTCACCGGGGGCGGACCCGCGCATCGACTGGATCATCAACTACGGCGCTGTGTTCGGCGATCCGAAGTACGATTGGAACTTGAAGAGTGTTCCGCAGGAGGGGCTCGGTGGGCGCATGGTGGACGAGACGGCGTACGTCCTTTCGTTGCTTGCTTGCGTTTCTTTGCTGTTGGTTGGGCTGACTTGCGTTGCAGTGCGCGGGTATTGGGCGGCTCGAGTATGATCAGCGACCTGCTCTGGCAGCGCCCTTCGAAGGAGGAGTTCGACGCATGGGGCACAGAGCTCGGCAACGGTCTTACGTGGTCCTGGGACGCTCTTGAGCCGTACTACCGCAAGGCCGAAAACTGGACTGGCGCACCCATCAAGACTCTTCCCGGTGGGCAGGCGGACCCCGCCTTGGGCAAGAGTTTCGGTAGGGATGGGCCGATGCAGATAAGCTACAACAATTTTTATCCTGGCCTGATCGAAGAAGCTGTTGTGGCAGCGAATACACTCGGAGTGCGCACGAGTACGAATCCCGTAAGTTCATTCCAACATCTAATATTAACCCCGACATGGCTTTTTTCCCCACAGGAAACGGGCAATGCTACTGGCTTTTCCACTCCCGCCCGAGCAGTCGACCCCCGATCGGGAACTCGGTCCTCCGCGCTTACGGGATATTTCGAGCCAAATGCCAACAGGACAAACCTCGTCGTACTCACCGGCGCCGAGGCCACAAAGGTGCTGTTCAAGCCGAAGGGCGAAGATAGGAAGGCGCCACGAGTCGCAGAGGCAGTCGAGTTTGTGTCCAGTGGAAACACATACAAGGTGTACGCGAAGAAGGAAGTAATCCTGTCAGCTGGTATGTCAGCGCCCGTGGTGATGAAATGCAGTTCTGAAAGGCGACTCTTTTTCAGGCACGTTCAAGACACCTCAGCTGTTGGAACTCTCTGGTATCGGTGACAGGAATCTGTTGAAGGGCCTCGGAATCGAGACTCTAATTGACCTACCAGGAGTTGGAGAAAACCTGCTGGATCAGACATATACCCTGATCGACTACGTCGCGAAGGAGCATGTCAAGACACTTGGTAGACCTCAACTGTCTTTGTTAAACGTTCTTTCTCACATGTAATGAACAGACGAGATGCGGATCAATGCGACTTTTGCGCAAGAGCAGATAGCCCTACAGTGCGTTGTCTTGCCTTTCTTATGAACTCGGCGCACCGATACCAAGGTTTACGCGCAGCGCGGCGACTGGCACCGGGATTCTCACTTACGACACCGCAGCCACAGGCAGCATCCCACTCCAGCCCGTCCTTACCAAAGAAGAGATCGAGCTGCTCTCCTCACTTATTCCCTCGCCCGTCAGCAGCGATCTTTCTCCCCTCCAAGCGGTCCAGTACCAGCTCCTGCGCAAATGGTTCGACGAGGGCGAAATCGGGTGGGCAGAGTTCCTGCTGCTCTCTGCTGGCGGCGCAGGGTCGGTCCCACAACCCGACACGTCCTACGCCACGCCGATCGTCTTCCACCTGGTACGTCCCCTTGCGCCCGTCACCCGCCTCGCTAAAAACCTGCTTAAGCACCCGTTCGCACGAGGCTCAGTGGTAAGCTTTCCCAAAACACCAGCCCTCCAACGAATATGAACTGAAAATGAAACTAAAAGCACATCAACTCATCTGACGCACTCTCGCATCCCATCATCGACCCGAACTACTTCGGCCATAAATTCGGTACGTCCGAGTCCCTCCGGCAGCGGGGGTTTTCCCGTCCGTCCGGAAACGCTGCAAGACGCCATTGCCCCGCAGACGTCGCGTTCCACGCCATCGCCACCGCCTGGCTCCGCAAATGGATGCACGCAGAGCCGATCCGCGCGCTGCTCGTCAGGGAAAACACACCTGGAGAGGACAACGTGAACACTTTCGACGAGTGGGCCGCGTATGCCAGCTCCAACGCCATCGTGAGCCTTCTTCCCTCTTTCTCTTGAGCATCGTGCGCACTTCCTGTCGTCGGTAGTCGACGTTCCACCCTATAGGAACGGCCGCCCTCGCGCCAGAGTATTTACGCGGCACGTCGTGCCCATCTCTCCCCATCGACCGGACGCTCAACTTGTTGGTCCTCGGTGTTGTTCGTCTCTAGGTGTCGTCGCGCCCGACTTTAAAGTCCACCGCACGGCCAACCTCCGCGTCGTAGACGCAAGCGTCATCCCGCTCACCTTTTCAGTGGCTCCATTGGCGACCGTATACGCGATTGCAGAGAAGGTGATTCCTTTTTTTTCTTGGCTCCCATTCCGGGTCTCACGCTCTGTTTGCAGGCCGCGGATGTCATCAAAGCTGCAAGAACGACCTCATGAATGTGAATGGAAAAAATATGGATGATGGTTTCGCAGACGCATGAATCAAAAAAGGCATATCACGGCGGCATGACGAGAGCATAGTTAGTCTGTAAAAATTCTATCTTATTGTAATATGATACATCGTACTTCATCATCTTTCCTCATGTGCCACGGTGCAAACACTAGCGAAGAAACACTTTGCTTTGATGAAAAAAGAAAAAGGGAAGAAAGGGGATCGAGTGCACCTAAAAGAAAAAAGGAGACCAAGGATTAGAATGTGAATAGTTCGTACCATCACCCCGCGATGGTCAGAAAAGTGAAGTTAATGATGTTGAGGTCAGATCATGAGACAGGGGCAACAAGCAAACAATAAGTGAAACCGAGCAGCGACGGGAGTGGAGGAATGGTATAATGTACAAAGGTATCGTAGACGATGAAAACAAACTATGTCATAGCAAGACTCAAGAAAGGGAAGGTGGGATTTCGGGCACAGGCGGTATTTCCGGTGCGCGCGAAACGGCACCTGGCCTCTGCATCTTCCGTTTCTGCTGTTGCCGCTCGCGCTGTTCCTGTTCTGCCTGTACCGTCGCCAATATCTGCAACTGCTGTGCGATAAAGTCGCTCGTGTTCGGTCTAACACATCGCTTCAGCTTACACATCGTCGTCATGAGTGAGGAAATAGGACATACCGCATTCGGAGAATCCGCATGATGGTTTCGCTGTTGCCGACTTCTTTCTCCTGCTTTTTCTCTTGCTTGCGATCTTTGATAGTCCCAAGATTCCGCTGCGAATACACGCTCTTGACGCGTTTCTTGATTGACGGCGATGCGCGGAGGGTCTGCTGTAACATACGAACGCATTCCTCCATAAGCATGTCCCTGACAAACCACCGTCAGCCGAGTAAGAACAAATGGTATAAGGGGTCGTACGTGTCCCAGTCATAGTACAACCGAATAGAAACAACGTCTCGGTACTTTTGATTCTGGAGGTTCTCCAGCGGGACGGGACCTTCTCCGCCAGCGTAAAAGTAATCTCGTAAGAACTAAACGAACACGTCATTGATATGTGTGTTCCAAAAATAAAGAAACGTGCCTTGAGCCACTTGAACGCGATATCCACTTCCTTATCCGTCAGCGACTTTAGATCGCTCGGCGTCTCCGACAATGGCGGGACCAGCAGACCCTCGATGGTGCTCAAGATATCTTTCCACACTCTCGTCATGACCATTTCCTTTGTCGACTCGGCGAGGTAAGTATTCAGAGTCTGAAGGTTCGCATCAAAGTAGTCGAACAGCGCGACGATGGCCTGTTCAAGCTCGATGTCCGAGAGCTCTCCAGGCTTGAAGCGCGGTTTCTCCTCTGATGGTAGCGGAATCTGGACCTCCGTAGTCGAGCCGCCCATCGCTGAGCGGTATAGAGCCGTGACGTTCCCGAGTGCCTTATTGTAGTCCAGCTTTGAGTCACCCTTGACAAGCGACTTTAAAACGTTACGGGAAAGCGATTGACGGATGAACGGGGACATCTGGCGTATTGAAATGTTAGCAACCTGCGTGCCATATGCATAATACACAATCGTACCTTGTCGATGAATATCCGAACCATGTCACCCTCGCTACGCTTCAGAGAACGGAAAGCCCGACCAAAGTAGAATTGAATGTCGTCTTTCTCGCCTTCCATACTTACTCGCAGAAGAATACGCCCGCTTGTGTCGAGATTGAGCCACAAGTCATGTACCAGGAAATCGCCGAATCGCTTCGGGTCAAGGCAGATATATTCTCTTCCGACCGTGTCATGCTTGCCTACCAGGGCACGATCACGAACGCTGACCATGAGCCAGAGAGGTTTCTCAACAGAGATATCGAACGTCTCTTCCCCTGCAATAAACATTCAAGCGATCAACTCTACCGCGACGGACGCAAGATGAAGACATACACCGAGGATTGAGAGTTTCGTATATCGTCCGCGTCTTCGCTACGCGATGGCCGTCTTGGTCGCTCAGCGTCACAAACGTGTCTAGCGTCGAAGACGGGCTGTTGTCCAACGGATTCAGACCTTCCGCCATGACAATCTTGACCGTGAACAAGAAACGCGGACTCTCGTTTTTGCTTGGTACGGGTGGTGCGTGGTTCTCGATGACCTCCGTAAACTTGTCCGCCTGTATTTGGTTGTACATGTTGTCGAGCAACTTCCGTGCACCGTCGACATTGTTCAACTTGACGCAAGATACAGCCTGGAAGTTGAACGGCTCAATCTTCTTCTCGCCGCCTTGCGTCAGCTGTTTTGCTCGTTCGATCCACGCAGAAGACTTTTGTGGCTGAAGGTACTCGGTTGGTCGAGGATACATCTCGGTCATGAAAAGCTCTTCAATCCCTCTGCAGTACTGCTCGATAGCCTTGTTGATGGTCTGCATGACGAGCGTCAGAAATCACTCCCAGCGTCGCTGCATAAACCCACTTTAGCAAGGCTGGTGAAGAACCGCGCTTCTTGGTACTCATCAGACCACTCCAAGTCTTGCAAGAAAGTGATTGGACTTCGTAAAGAGTCGAAGAGATCGACTATCGAGGAACTGAACCCATCCGGCCCTTCTTCCGATTCGAACTTTGCATAAAGTTTTCAGAGCAAGTCACGTGTCACCTAATGTAAGCACTAACCTTGTCTGCTGCAATCGCCTGGTATCCCTTGCATTAGCGAAATAGTCTCAATTGAGAGTGTCACGCGAACGCACTGCTTGCACCCACTGCGCTGTCTTGTTGTCGGTATCTATGAGCCACTGTCGGACATATGGCTCGAAGAACGCGCCAACGTCGAATTGGGTTGGGTGGCTAGTTTCACGCCACGCGCTCATCATACGCTGTCTCAGACCAAAGACAAATTATGACTCACTCTGGACAAAATGCCTCGAACATGCCCAAAATCGTCTTCGTTCGCCGATAGAGAGAGAAGATATCCTGTATTGGCACATCTGGCGTCGGGCCATTCATCGATCCTTCAAAAAGTTTCTTCTTCGACGCTTCAAGATCATTCAAAAACAGTGGAACTGTAGTCTCCACGAACAGCGAGACCAGATCGACGCCGACTGGTTCTCCTCCGGCCGCCGGGACATGTTGCAAAATCGGTTCCGGGAAGCGCTTGTCCAGCGCCTTTGGGTGCTTCTCGAGGTCGTCCGTCATCAAAAGCAGTGGAAGCGCACGATTCACACCGGGCGTAGCCTGTAGCTCCTGAGTCCGAATCTGGTACCAGTGCGCTGAAAGCATTCGCACACGCTCCTTAACATCTTGTGTGCGTGCGACAATGTCAACATCGAAGCGATCGAGCAGGCCTGTTTCCTTAACCTGGGCCAGCACGTCGAGATACGATACGACGTCGTCCTTCTTCAGTTCTGGCAACGTATCCATAGCATGGTACACTGACGCCAAGAAGGTGCTGACGAGGCCACCGTACACATTAATTAGGTATTCAGCCTGCGCGGGGTCAGGGTCGTCACTCAGGCGAGCAACAAAGGGCGCACATCATTAATGGTCCATTTATCAAAACTGATCTCGTGCATGACCTTGGCGATGCCCCCAAGCGCTTCTGGTACGCAATCCATTGGCACCTCGTTGCGTTCATACAACTGTCTGACGAGGTCCAAAAAGCATGCAGCACGGTAAGGTTGCGGGATTCTCCACCGCAAAGCGCACTCGTTGATGAGTTCTATATGTGACGAGGACAAAATACCGAGCGACACCTGATCGTCATCGTTGACGTTCGGGTCATGCATCGCCGCGAGATCTGCTTCGAGGCATAGCTCTAAAAGACGTTTGTAATACTTCTTGGGATTCGGTGGGATGTACGTGAAGTTTTGCCCCACTTTGACCTCGTCATCGTCGTCTTCGGCTTCGATATCTGCATCGGTGAGGTTTTGTGAGAGCGCAATAACGGACCTCCGACTGGTGATAGAACTGCTGCGCCCGGTTAACGGCCGTACGGAGGACCGTCTGGGTAACACGTCGTTCGGTGTTGATTTGGCAAGTTCGGGGTGGAATTGGACTATCACGACCATGAGTTGCGAGAGATGGGACGTCTCGAGGGTCTTCCAGAATTGCCACGCGCCATCGGTGTCAAAGTCTTCTCGACAGCCTGGGAAAGGTTCGTTCGAGGCGATGTTTTTCAAGCATGTCTACAGACCAAATCAGGAACACGGGGCAAAATAAGTCATCGTCTGCGCACTTTCAAGTCTAACAACGCGGCCTGTAAAACAATACTGCTTCAATAAAAGGAAGGAGGCAGGGACCGGCGCAAACGTACTCGTTCGGTGCATACAGTCTTCAATTTGTCTACCTCGGGCTGGAGGAGGTCGGAACGAATCTGGAACAACTTGGCTACGACGTTGACCATCGGCATGTCTGCCACAATCGCAACCGGTCCGGGTGACGCGACAACAGAATCGCGGTGTGACGTCGACGAGTCATAACCAGAGTCGCTGTGCGTCTGGCTCGGCGGGGCGAGCTTGGCTGCATACATGTCCAAGCGGGAGATCAATTCTGGAGAAACGTGGCTAACATTGCGCAACAGCTCGCGGATCAGCTTGACGAGTTGAACGGTGTGATTGTTCAGCTCGACGTTCCACTTGCCGTCCGCAGTGAGCGTCGGGTCCTTCCGGAGGACGGGCGTCGCGTGTGACGCAAACATGAGTATGAGCTCTTCGATCTTGCGGTTCTCTTTCATCTGTCGACGGAACGTCTCGTTTTTGAACTGGCCATAGAAGACGGCCATTGTTCTCCGGAGGAGCTGGTCCGAATAACTTTTTGGAATCGGTTAGCAGGAAGCGAGCGAGGTCAAGCGGAGGGGCCCATACGTAGGGTCTTTGCCCATGGCGATATTCTCTAGTCGTTGTTCCAGCACCTTGAGGAGCTTCTCTGGGAACTTGACGCTCTTACTTCCATCGCGGGCAGTGACGTCGCGGAATACATCGCCTATCGATGTAATCGAGGAGGTGATGGCACCGGAGATGCGGGAATGCTCGCGCTCCTTTTCCTTTTCCTTTTCTTTTTCCTTTTCCTTCAGTGTATTGCCGTTGCTGCTGCTAGCCAAGTTGGTGGGTTTAGGGAGGACGAGGTAGCTCAGGTACCTGGGTCATATTTCCGGTCAGGGCAATCACTCAAGGAACCCGGGGTATGGACAGATCTTACGCGACTCGGAGAACGAAGCTGTACAACAGAGTCGTGAGCAGGATGTTATCTCATGCAGGAGCTGGAACACGACGGACTTGAACAAATCTTCATCTGTAACTCGATGCTTCGACTTGCGTCGCTCATGTGAATAAACGGAGCTAGCGACGCTCCTGCGTGACATGATGTGGGTGATATCAAGGAGAATCTAATCGATGTTGCAAACGCTCGTCAATTGAGAGACGTAGTTGGCACGACGGAGGAGAGCAGAGAATGAGGATGTGTCCAGGAATGGTTAGGACGACGGGACAAAAGGACGAGAACAGCGTCATCCCTAAATAAAGTATTTCATCCACACGCTGATTAAGTTAGATGTAATGTATTATTACAACTCGTCGTGTTTACTGGTCGACTGTTTACTGGTCGACTCGTCCGTCTGCTGAGCGTCCTGCGTCGTGCTACTGCTACTGCTGCTAGAGCTCTTCGTTCTGACCCGTAGTGGCTTCTTCTGCACCAGACGTTGCAGCTGTACCTCCAACACCTTTGCCCGTGTGCGCATCTCCTCCGTCTCAATGACGGGATCGTGATTCATCGGCACTTTCTTCTGCTTCTCCGCCCACTCACCGAGCCATTTCTCATGTTCTATGAGCGTTGTTTCTAGCTCGTCTAGCTCCGCCTTGGTATATCGTCCCGTGGCCCCCGTCCGCTCCTCCTCGGTGAGATTCGTGCGCGCTTCAGAAAGGAACATCCGCGAGTGCCAATTCCACATCTGGCTGTTATTCAATGCCTGTGGGAACTCTTCTATCTCCTTAAGGCGGTGCACAATCGGCCTTTCCAGAGCTCTGATCCACCACGGAAATGCAAACAAAGTCAGTGTACGCGATCGCGCCCTACTTGGAAACAGAAATTACGCACTCCAGTGACGAGCGCTTCTCTATAAAGTCCTTGGTTTGCGCTTCGTCTGCATGCGTGTTGAACCAGTTCGACACTTCCTTCAACTGCCGAACGTGTGTTGGCTCTCACTATCGAGCAAATCGCGCAATTTGTACAGGTATCCCTCAAGAATATTGCGTTGTTCCTCCTTGGCGACGATTGCAGCCTCTTCCGCTTCCATCCTGATCAAGCTACACGAATATTTTAAGACTCGGAGATATTGGGCGAGAAGAAGCTCACCGTTGTCGCGCTTCACGCTTCTGCTCGAGCCCCATCGGCGCGACGGACGTAAACTTCACGGACACATTCAGAGGGATCGTGATGTCTTTTGGCGTAGCCGCGGCTTTGGTTGCCTTGGGTGCGACAGAAGACGAAGATGCATCCGCAGTCGAGGTTGACCCATCCTCCACGGAAGACGAATCACCGAATAACCCCTTAAGCTTTCCTGAACGTATGATTTAGCAACTACCCCCGTGGAAAGGACGAGCAGACATACCGGCGAGAGAATCGCCAATGAAAAGTCGTTCTTGCGTCTGAACGTGAGCGTCTTGCGCGTGCCCGTCCGTGAGCCCTTAGCAAATGCAGTCGACGTAATTGTGCGCGGTGGCCCACCCGGCGCATCAGTGATCTTTGCCTCGGCGAAATAGGAAACCTGGACGTCGTAAGGCGCGATATCTGAGAGTTTGATGTTCTTGGTGAGGAATTGCCGAGAGAGCGACGCGCCGTATAGTGCCGCGCCAAGGACGGCAGCTTCATCAGCGTTCACATTCATGGCGAGTTTGTCTCTGGAGAATTCGGTTAGTGCTTACACGAGAGCACAGGCTGTGGACGTACTCCCCCACGGCAGCTGCCAGCGCTGCCCTCACCAGTGGTATCCGTGTCGCCCCACCCGTTAAGACAACAGAGTCGATATCGGCCTATCCACATTTAGCGTGTGACCCCACTCGCAAAACCCGAATACATACCAAAGTCAAGTTGGCGTTATCTAGGGCATCGAAAATGGGCTGCACGAACCGATCTTTCATGTCCGCGCAAACAGTTTCGAACGCCTGGCGCGTCACTTTCATGCTAAAGTCGATGTCGTCCAACACGCTTTCCACCTTTTTTTTTTCATTCGAGTCAGCGATACCCCTTTCCAGGCGGTGTGAGGTGAACACGCACTCGTGCAGACGCTTCGGTATTGGCGCTCAAGATGCTCTTGAGGCGCTCAGCCTCCTTCCACAACTTCATCATTGCCTTCGGGACCTCCCGGATCTGCACACCATGCTTATGCTCAAACTCCTCCACGAGTATCTCGCGTAGCCTGCGGTCAAGCTCGGTGCCGCCCACAAACCGGTCATACCCGACACCATTGACCGCGATGAGTGTCCCTGGGTCCTTCTTGCTCTTACCCTTACTCTGCGCCGAGAAGGTAACGGCCGTCGCACGTGTGCTAGCGGCACCAGCGTCGTAGAAGATATGTCGCTCTGGGGCATCAGCGGTGAACTGGCGTGTCATGGCATAGTTCACCGCTACCGCCGCGCCATCGTTCACGAGCGTGAGCAAGCGCAGCCCCGCGAGCTCTACGGCGTCCGCGATGGCGTCGCGCTCGAATTGCGCGTAGAAGGGTGGAACGGTCACGATGACGTCCTGCACGCGCTCGCCTGCCGCGTCCTCCGCGAGCGCGCGCACGTACGCAAATTGCATTGCTACGAGCTCCTCGACGTCCCATGTCGCACCGTCCCCCCTTGGTATGGCGGCTGTGAACCGCGTGGACGGCGTGATGGCGGGCGGGGCGAAGCTAGAGTAGTAGGAGACGACATCAGCATTCGCGGGCATGCCAAGGAGGTACTTGAGGGAGTTGTATGAGTCCTTTGGGAAGCGTGTAGCCTCCACCAATGCTTCCGTTAGAAAAGTCAATCTCGCCATCTTAGGTCTGCAACATACTATGTTAAACGCGTCTTGCCCGAACAAACGCTCGCCGTTTTTCCAGGCGACTGACGAACGAATCTTTCGTTTTGAGTCTTTGTTGAGGAGGACGTCGAATGGCATGCCGGGTTTCATGAGGGAAGCCTTGATGAAGTCCGAGCCATAGTCGATGGCCAAGACTGAGGTCGCGAAGGTAGCGGAAGAGAAAAGCGAGATGGCGAGAAATGAAAGGAGTGCCAGTCTCTGGCAAAATGCGACCATGTTTGTTGATTTTTTGGTCAGTCGTGGCAAGGTAAAGGCATTTATCAGGAGAGGCGTTGGGTTTCTCGGAGACGTGTTCGCCACGTCACGCACAAACACATCTTATCTTATCATCAGGCTTGCCTCTCACCTTGACAATGTCCCAGCACGACACGTATCAGACTCCTCTCTCTAGGTTTGTGTACAGCTACAATGTAGAGTAACACGCCACACAGAGCCTTCTTCAGCCGCTATGCTAGCAAGGAAATGGCGCATCTATTCTCCGCAGAGGTATTCACCACTTTTGACCATCTCATGTACGAACCTCACGATCTCTGTCTCAGAATCGCTATCACACCTGGCGTAAACTATGGCTCACTCTCGCCATCGCCGAGAAGCAGCTAGGTCTGCCCATTTCCGATGCTGCGATCGAAGAGATGGAGCAAAATCTCGTATGTACACCTCCAGCCATATTACATCCATACGGATCAACAGCTACGTGTAACGAGTAGCATCTGGATGCAAAGCAGTTCGAGACCGCCGCAGTAGAAGAGAAGAATAGACGTCACGATGTGATGGCGCACGTCCATACTTTTGGGACTGTGGCACCATCGGCAGCTAGGATCATCCAGTATGTCTTGATTCAGCTCCTGTTGATTGCTGCGATCATATCGGTTGCATACGTAGTCTTGGGGCGACATCTTGCTATGTCACGGAGTGCGTACATTTCACCTCAAATTTCTTGGATTCCCAAAACCGTACACAGCAATGCAGACCTCATCTTCCTTCGGACTGCCCTGACCCTCATCTACAAAAAACTCGCCGTGGTGATCGATCGCTTCGCCGTCTTTGCAAAACAATATCGTGATCTCCCCACGTTGGGGTTCACACATTTCCAGCCCGCCCAGCTGACCACGGTCGGCAAGCGAGCAACATTATGGTTGCAAGTGCGTCCATTTTTTTTGATAGGACCTTGGTGAGGTACAATCGTTCATATATTCTGATTATCCCCAAGGAGTTGCTGTGGGACTTGCGAAACGTCAAGCGGGCGCGTGACGATATTGGATTCCGGGGTGTCAAGGGTACGACGGGGACACAAGCGAGTTTTCTGGCGCTCTTTGATGGCGATCACGACAAGGTGCACCATCATATCACAAAACACACTTATAGGCGAATATAACCTACTTGTGGAAGGTTGAAGAACTCGATCAACTGGTCACACAGATGTCTGACTTTTCGTATGCATACCCAGTCACATCGCAAACCTACTCACGCAAGATCGATGTTGATGTACTCGCGCCACTGGCTTCATTCGGTGCGACGGCGCACAAAATCGCCACTGACCTGCGCCTTCTTGCTAGTCTCAAGGTATCGCCGAACTCTCGCCTTGGCTTGCGTTGAAACTGATGTTACTGATACACGACGCACGTTCTGTGTAGGAAGTAGAGGAGCCATTCGAATCCACGCAAATCGGTTCCTCGGCCATGGCTTACAAGCGAAACCCGATGCGGTCGGAGCGCATCTGCTCGCTTGCCCGACACCTTATGACGCTGCACCAGAACGGGCTTGGAACGGCGAGTGTGCAGTGGTTCGAGCGTACGTTAGACGACAGCGCTAATCGACGGGTGACCCTGCCCGAGGCGTTCCTCACTGCGGACATAGTGCTGACGACTCTGCAAAACGTGTCTGAGGGGCTGGTTGTGTACCCGAAGGTCATTGGGCGGCGGATCGCACAGGAACTGCCGTTCATGGCTACGGAAAACATTATCATGGCGCTTGTCAAAAAGGGTGGTGATCGACAGGAAGCTCATGAGAAGATCAGAGTGCGTTTGTCATCCTTTTTTTTTCTTCCAGTGGAGCATTCGTGCGGCGGTCTTAAATCGCTGGGATTAGGTGCTATCACATGAGGCAGCATATCAAGTGAAACAGCTTGGCTTAGAGAACGACTTGATCGAAAGAGTTCGGAAGGACGGATACTTTGAGCCGATCAAGGAAGAGCTGGATGACTTGCTCGATCCGAGGTGGTTCATTGGGCGCGCGCCGGAGCAGGTGGACAAGTTTTTGAAAGAATGGGTGGGGCCAGCGTTGGAAGAGAGCGAGCTGAAAGCAGCAGTAGAGAAAGGCAACAAAGCTGAGCTGAATGTATGATCACGTGACGTTGAAATAGGCAGGGCAGCCGAATTGGGTGAGAAAAGTACAGCGACTCAGCGACTCAACCCGACCTCGCTTAAATACTGTCCATCATCCCCTCTTTCTTTCTCTTCCAACATGGATTCTCTACAAATCCCAGATAATTCATTTCCGGGCCCTTCGCGACAGAACGGCGCCCCTCGCCCTGCTTCCCTTGCGACCGCGGCAGCAGCGACCCCTCTCTCCCCACCACCCCAACCTTCCTCTCGAAAACGCGCCTCTCACAGCGTCACTTCAAACACCCATCCAGACGAGCAACAACAACACCAACAGCATCATCAGAATCAGCACCATCACCAACCCCCATTTCGTGACATTTATTCTCACCCTGCTGCAGTTCAATACGCCGCCAGTCACCCTCGCCGTGCCATCCCAAAATTTGGCCCGTATTTACTCCTTCAGACTCTCGGCGAGGGCGAGTTTGGAAAGGTAAAACTTGGTCTCCACACAACATGGGCCGAAGAAGTAGCCGTCAAGCTCATAAAAAGAAACAATATCGACTCTGCTCTCCGAATGTCAAAAGTCGAACGAGAGATCGAAGTCCTCAGGGTTTGACGTTTTCTTGTCCCATCCATCCGAGTTCGTCGCTCTGACGAACCTGTTAACTACAATAGATGCTCAAACATCCCAACATCGTCAGACTCTATGATGTTATTGAAACAGACAAATACATCGGCATCATCCTCGACTACGCCTCTGGCGGTGAACTATTCGATCATATCCTCGCCCACCGCTACCTCAAAGAAAAAGACGCCTGTCGTCTTTTCGCCCAGATCATATCCGGCGTTTGGTACATCCATCAGCGGAAAATTGTTCATCGCGACCTCAAACTCGAAAATCTCCTTTTGGACCGCAACCGTAACGTTATCATCACCGATTTTGGTTTCGCGAATCGCTTTGAACATCGCTCCGACGACCTCATGCAAACCTCATGCGGTTCGCCTTGTTACGCTGCTCCAGAACTCGTCATCTCTGAAGGCGCCTATGTCGGCTCTGCCGTCGATATTTGGTCCTGTGGTGTCATCCTGTATGCCATGCTTGCAGGATATCTTCCCTTCGACGATGATCCTGCCAATCCCGACGGTGACAATATAAACTTACTCTACAAATATATCGTCAACACTCCTCTATCATTCCCCGATTATATCTCACCCGAGGCCCGCAACCTATTATCTGTCATGCTTCAGCCAGATCCCCAGCGCCGTGCTGATCTCAGCCTTGTCATGCAACACCCCTGGCTTATCCCATACGCGTATCTTTTCGACAAAACGGTCGAAGATCTCGAAGCAAGCGCCATTGTATTGCACAAAGCCAAGCGTCTAGCTTATCAGAGGCAAATGCGCAACGCTGCTCAGGCAACAGCAGCGACGGAGAAGGTAGCGCGCTCTCAGAGTGCCAAAAATGACGTCTTCCCCCACGCGAGCGTCGCTGTCGCGCCGCGTAGCCACACCCACACTACCGAGGATCAGACGTTATATGAGACTTCAGCTGACATCACTGCGGCGTCTCAAGCGCAGTCGCAAGCGCGCCGTGGATATAACTCCACGATTGTGATGCCAACCCAACCGTCTGGGTACGTGGATGACGATCCGTTCTCCCAGAGCCCAGCCGATGCCCCGCCTGTTCCGATACCTATTGTCGCTCCTACTGTCGAGCAACAACAGCAACAGCGAG
>WNFR01004486.1_pt1 | contig 18056 bp, 14 predicted proteins | sample 5400221 | NCBI WGS metagenome assembly WNFR01 (sample SAMN13153357, study PRJNA577476) | soil metagenome | isolation source: 40 cm soil under Madrone tree | place: USA:California | collected 2016-06-14
TGGGAACCGTGCTCGGCGTCATTGACGCGTTCGTAGGGATCGCCGCCAAAGGATCCGGAAACATTGGCGCGGTCGCTCCAGGTGTGGCCGAGGCGCTCATAGCGACCGCGGCGGCGCTCAGCGTCGCGATCCCGGCTGTGTTCGCGTACAACATCTTCGCGGCCCGCCTCAACAAGATCGAGGGTCAGCTGGACAGCTTCGGGTCCGAGCTGATCGCGCTGATGGTCAGAGAAGGGATGATCTGATGGCGCGTCGCCGACGTGGTCGCGACCGACTCGTGCTCAACGCCGAAATCAACGTCGTGAGCCTGATCGATGTGATGATGCTGCTCATGATCATTTTCATGATCACCGCGCCGATGATGCAGGGTGGGGTTGATATCACGCTTCCAAAGGCGCAGTCGCGTCCCCTCGAGTCGAAGAGCGGCCTCACGGTTACGGTCGATCGCGCGGGCGCGATCTTCGTCGACGACGCGCGTCTAACGCTAAATCAGTTTTCGGCGAGCTTCAAAGCTTTGGCGCAGCGACGGGGAAGCGGCGGCGTGTACCTGCGGGCCGACGATCGCGTTCCGTACGGCGCCGTCGTAAAAGTACTCGCGATAATGCGAGCGAGCGGGGTCGGGGACATAGGATTGGTGGCCGAGCCACCAGAGGCGAAGTAATGCCTCGCCGGGAGAGTGGATCGCGCCTCGTCGCCCCTTTCACACTCTCGGCCCTGCTCCACGCGGCGGTCGCGACGCTTCTCTTCAACACACTGAAAGAGCGCAAGCCAGTGGCGCTGCCGCCGATGTATCGCGTGAATATCGTGGCCGCCCCACCGGGTGAGAGAGCGATCGGCGAGGTGAAGACCGCGCAAGACCAGGCGAAACCACCTGTTACGCAGCCGACCGCCACGCAGTCAACCGTAAAGGAAATGCCGATTCCGAGGGCCAGGCCTGCGCCCAAGACACCCGCGCGAGTCACGCCGACGGAAGGAAAAGTTGCGCCGCGGGCGAAGCCGAGCGCTCCAACAGAAAGCAATGTCAAGCCGCAGCCGAAGACGGAAGCTCCGAAAGCAGGAGGCGGACCGACCGGGGGAAAGGGAACCGACGTGGCTACGGTTCGCAGCGACGGGATCGAGTTTCCGTTCCCAGGGTATCTCAACAACATTGTTCGCCAGATCGCAATCAACTTCAAACCACGGAATCCTGCTGCGCGTCTCAAGGCGGAAGTAAGGTTCCTAATCCATCGCGATGGCTCCGTATCGAACCTCACTTTCATTCGACGCTCGGGCAATTTCTCCTTCGACCTGGAAGCACAGGGCGCGGTGGAGGCGGCCTCGACTGCGCACACCTTCGGTCCGCTTCCGACCGGGTTTCCGGACGACGTTCTCCCCGTCGTCTTCAGCTTCGATCCGGAATTCCTGAAGTGACCATGAGAGCGTGGTGCGTCTCTCTCGTCGTCGTCATCTGCGCCTCTGCGGGCGCGACGAGCGCGCGCGCGCAGGACACGACCACCGCTCCAGGCGTGCGGCTGGGTCTCAGCTACGCCGCGGGCACCAAGCCCGGCGTAATCGTTCTTCCAGTGCAGGACGATTACGGCGACGATTCACTGCGGATCATCGTGCAACGCGATCTGGATTACAGTGATCGCATGACCGTGATCGCGCTCGATGCTGAAACGGTCGGCAGCCTCGAACCGCCGCCAGGCGAGAAGATCAACTTTCCGCTCGTCGCCAAATTCGGAGCGGCGCTTCTGATACGAATGACGCCGACGACTCAAGGGTTGCACGTCGCAGCGTACGATGTCGCGAGAGGACAGCTGCTTCAATCGGAGCACTTTCTCTTCGACCGGCGCGACCGCGATTGGCGTTTCGCCCTGCACGGCGTGTCGGACTTGATAGAACAGTGGGTGTTCGGGAAGCGCGGCATCGCGCAGACCCGGATTGCGTACGTGAACAACGGCGAGCTGAAAATAGTCGACAGCGATGGCGCCGAGACGCGGGCAATCACGACTGGCCGCGGCGCGCTGTCCCCGGCGTGGTCGCCGCATGGCGGCTCGGTCGTCTTCACCGTCCTCGGCAACGCCGGCACGCAGGTGCAGGAGCTCGACGTGCGCACGGGTCGGACGCGAAGGGTGAGCCAGATTCGCGCTGGCCTCAACATCACGCCGATCTACCAGCCAGGCGGAAACGCGATTCTATACGCGCAAGGGACCGGGAACGGCACCGATCTCGTTCTTGCGGCTCTCGACTCGGGCCCTCCGAAAAAAATCACTATCGGCAGAGGTACTGACAATAATTCGCCTTCCTATAGTCCCGATGGCCGACAGATCGCATTCATCTCCGGAAGATCGGGCTCGCCTCAGTTGTATATTATGGATGCGGACGGGTCCAATATTCAGCTGCTCACCCCTTACCAGGCTGGAGTGCGCAGCTACAGAGCGGGCCCGGACTGGTCACCAGACGGCCGCGCGATCGCGTACGAGCAGCAGATGGGAAACTTCCAGGTTTTTATGATCGACGTGCGGGACCGCGTTCCGAAGCAGCTCACGAGCGAAGGCGAGAACGAGGATCCGTCCTGGGCGCCTGATGGGCGGCATATCGTCTTCACTTCGTCGCGGAGCGGCGACAAGCAGTTGTGGATTCTCGACACCGAGACTGGCCGTGCGCGCCAGCTCACCCACAGCAGAGGAGCGAGATTGGCGGCATGGTCGCCGGTTCTCGCCAATCCGGAAGTAGGGACATACTCACAATGACAAAAAAGTCTTCATTCTTATTCTGCGTTCTTCCATTTGTGCTCGCCGGCTGCTTCTTCGCCACGAAGTCCGACTTCGACAACCTGCAAATGCAGGTCATCGGCGCACGCGCCGGCTCGAACGCCGCGGATTCCGTTCAACGCGCCTATCTGGTCGACATGAGTCGCACAGTCCGATCGCTTAGCGACTCTATCAACGCCCTGAGCAAGAGAGTCGGCGCGCTGCGCACGGCCAACGAGGCTGATCTGGCGGCGATGAAGGAAGATATCTCGCAGCTCCAGGATCTGAGCGGACAAAGCGAGCGGCAGCTCCGCGATATGCGCGCGGCGGTCGAGGAGAAAACGAGTCAGCCAAGTCAGGCCGATGTGGCTCCGAGGGACAGCACCGGCTCGAGCGCGCCGGTGGGTGGGCCGGGCCCCGGCCAGCTGCTGCAGGCAGGGCGAGACCAGCTCCTCAAGGGTGGGAACGTTGCAGCACGCGCCGCGTTCAGCGAGCTGATCGCAAAGTATCCGAAGTCCGATCTTGTTCCGGAGGCAATGTTCGGGACGGCCCAGGCTTACGCAGCCGAGCGGAACACCGATGCCGCGGACGCGGAATACGCAAAGCTGATCGCCAGGTATCCGAACTCGCCGCGCGTGCCGACAGCCATGTACAAGCGCGCGTTGCAGCTGCAGGCGTCGAAAAAGACCGCCGACGCCAAGCGCCTTTTCCAGGAAATCATCAAGCGCTTCCCGCGCTCTGACGAGGCCGCCCTCGCCGACGAGCGCCTGCAGTCGATCAAGTAGCACGAGGCCGTGGGATGAGCGAAGCTCCTGGCCAAGAGATGCCGTTCCTGGATCATCTGGAGGAGCTGCGTAGACGGCTCTTCTGGATTGCGGGCGCGATCGTCATCGGGGTCGTGATCGGATTCGCGCTTCTCTCCAGGCTCGATATCATCCGACTGCTGGAGCGCCCGATTCTCCCGCTTCTGCATGGGCAGAAGCTCATTTACACGCATCCCGGCACATCATTTCACATCCTGCTCAACGCATCCCTGGCGCTTGGCCTCGTCCTGGCATCGCCGGTGATCATTGGGCAGATCTGGGGGTTTCTGGCGCCGGCGCTCTACGCGCACGAGAAGCGCGTCGTCATCCCAGTGCTCATTGCGATGGTTGCCCTTTTTCTCGCCGGCGTGTCGCTCAGCTACTTCGTCGTGCTGCCGCTCGTGGCCTTCGGCGTGGTGTTCGAGGTTCCGATCGCGATCCTCGCCCTCACCGCGCTCGGACTCGTGACTCCGCAGTTTTTATCGAAGTACAGACGGCATGCTGTCGTAGTGTGCCTGACGGCGGCGGCGTTCATCACGCCGGGCGCGGATCCTTATTCGTTATTCGCGCTGGCGATTCCTCTATACGTGCTCTATGAGGTGAGCGTGTTCGTGGCACAGTTCGCCTATCGCAAGCGCCAGAAGCGGGAGGCGAAGCGAGATGCGGAGGATGCAGCTGAGCACCAGAGCGCTGGTGCTCCGGCGTGAACCACCGCGCCATTCTTCTTGCCGGCGTCGGGCTTGCGCTTTTGACGCAGACGAGTCTCTCGGCGCAAATCACCACGCCCCCCAAGCAGGTTCGCGATACACTTCGGGCCCGGCCTGATACTGCGCGCCGTGACAGCACCAAGGCCGATTCCGCCCAGGGCAGGGTGCTGATCAAGTGGAACGAGCCCGATTCCGTCATGACCGCCCTGATGACGCGTCAGGGATATACCGCGACCAGGTATCAGGGTGACAAAGCGGTTTTCAACGCACAGACGCACACTCTCCAGCTCAACGGAAAGAAGGCGGGCGTCAATCGCGATCAGACCGTTCTGGTCGGCGACAGCATTGTCTTCAACGACTCCACCAAGATCGTCGTGGCGCGGGGCGATACGGTGATTCTCCGTGATCCCCAGCAGCAAGCCGCCGACGTCATCGCACGCGGTCGGATGGCGTACAACGTCGAGCGCCACCGCGGCGTCGTCGAAAACATCTCGACAGAAATCACCGAGGGCCAGCATTGGTTCGTCGGCGGAAAGACCGCGGCGTTCGTCAGCGACACCACCCGCGGACGCGAGACGGCGTTCTACGTGAGAAATGGCACGATCACCAGCTGCGACGACTCTATTCCCGACTATCACTTCCGCTCCAACGAGATCAAGATGATCTCGAAGAACATCATGGTCGCCCGGCCGGCGGTACTGTACATCGGCGATGTGCCGATCATGTGGCTCCCCTTCATTTTCCAGGACATGCGCTCCGGCCGCCGCAGCGGTGTTCTCACGCCGCGCTTCGGCGTCAGCGAGCTGTTCCGCAACAGCCCGACCTACCGCCGCCACGTCGAGAACCTCGGCTACTACTTCGCGATCAACGAATACCTGGACGCGCAGTTTGCTCTCGACTGGCGAAGCGGATCCCGACCGACGCAGGGCGATCCGGGTTGGGTGCAGGTCAATGGTGAGATGCAGTACCGCTGGCTGGACCGGTTCGTGAACGGCCAGCTCGCCCTTTCCCGTCACGATCAGCGCGACGGCTCGACGAACACGAGCTTGACCTGGAGTCATTCACAGGATTTCTCCCAGAGCACGCATTTCAGGTCGAGCGTCAACTACGTCACCAACACCTTCATCCAGCGAACGACTGCATTCAACCCGGCGCAGGTTCTGGCGAACATCCAGTCGTCGGCAAATTACGACACCAAGATCGGTCCCATGTCATTGAGTCTGGGCGGCACTCGAACCCAGCACCCCGGACGGACTGAAGTGGCGCAAGGCTTTCCGAACTTCAACATCACGGTTCCAACTCTGTCGCCAACCTCGTGGTTCGATTGGTCACCCGTCTTCAGCTTCCAGACGGACAAAATCCTCAACAGCGACGGGGCGACCGAATTTCCTTACCGGTATTTCACGAATTCCAAGGGAGTACAGGACAGCGTTCGTCGCGTACTGGATTCGCGGACTACCGGGTCGAGCTTCCAGACACCGATCAGGATCGCGGGCTTCAACTGGAGCAACTCTTTCAGTTTGAGCGATCGGGAATCCGACGCTCCCTCGACGATCGTCGTGATCGACGCAAACGATTCATCCAAGAAAGTGCCTACCGTCTTCGCCAAGACATACTCGACCGCAATCGACTGGCAGACCGGGATCTCGCTTCCCAGCTTCCTACAGAGCTCACTCAAGGTGACACCGTCGGTCTCGTTCGTGAACGTCGACGGCAACCCCTTCTGGATGCGAACCCAGCTCAGCGGCGGAAAGCTCGTCCACCAGTCAAAGCGAGCCAACTTCGGGCTCAGCGCGTCGCCATCACTCTTCGCCCTTTTCCCGGGGTTTGGGCCCGTTACGCGATTTCGCCATTCGATCACGCCCTTGATCAGCTACAGCTACGCGCCGGCTGGAGACATCAGCGATGAGTTTCTTCGCGCGCTGAACAAGAGCAGGCAGGGGTATCTTGGCGCCCTGGCACAAAACAGAGTGAGCCTCGGACTGTCACACGTTTTGGAAGCGAAGCTCAAGGCGTCCGACACGAGCAGCACCGCCGAGGAACGGAAAATAAAAATTCTGTCGATGAACTTTTCCCCGCTCGCGTACGATTTCGAGAGAGCTCGCCAGACCCACCGCTCTGGGTTTGCGACCGACGCCATCAGCTCCGATTTCTCGACAGATCTCCTGCCCAGTTTTCACGGGGGCGTCCGTTACTCTCTGTATCAGGGCGACATCCTGAGCGACAGCGCGCGGTTCAAGCCGTTTCGCGAGCAAATCGACGCGTCTCTCACCTTGAATTCACAATCCGCGATCTTTGGCGCGCTTGGCAGGTTGTTAGGCCGGACGTCCACGCCGCAAACTCCGCCGGCTGCGGCAGCAGCGGCGAGCGCCGGTCCCGCGCTCGCAAGCTCGGTAACGTCGCCACCCGTGGCTGGCATCTCCTCGAGAAGTCGTCAATACAACATTCCCGACACACAAGGCTGGTCGGCAAGGCTTACGTACAGCTCCACCCGCCAGCGTCCGCCGACAGGCAACGGGGTCGTGGTCGACAACGATCCAAGGGTCAAATGCGCGCCGTTCCTGGCGAACCCGATCGTGTACCAGCAGTGCATTCAGCTGGAGTCGGCGAACGCCAACGGCTCGGTAGCGATCACCTCCGTGACCTCCGGCGGTCCATTCATTCGGCAACCTGGGCGCGACAATCTGGATGCGAACATGAACTTCCACCTGACTCCCAAGTGGGCCGGAACATGGTCCACGAACTACGACTTCCAGGCGCACAAGTTCGGCAGCCACGTAGTCACGTTACAGAGGGAGTTGCACGACTGGAGGGCCATTTTTTCCTTCACGCAGGCCCAAAACGGGAACTTCGCGTTCACCTTCTTCATTGCCCTCATCGCGGAGCCCGACCTAAAATTCAACTATGACAAGCAGACGTACCGTCCGATAACCCCCTGACGTTGACCCAACGGCTCAACATCACCAACGGAGACAGCGCCGCCGGCACACTGAGCGAAGCCGGCGTCGAGGGCAAGATCATACCCTGGCGCGACGTGCTCCACGAAGGGCCGGTTGATTCTTCGCTTTCGCTCGAGGAGCTGAGCAAGGACCGCGCACGATTCATCTCCGAGCAGGGGTGGGATGATTTCGCGCACGTGAGCGGGAACTTCGCGGAGCGGGATCGCGTGATCCGGCACCTCGACTACTTCGATGAGGTGGTGCTCTGGTTCGAGGACGATCTCTACGACCAGCTGCAGCTCATACAACTCCTAGATTTTTTCGGACGCGGCGCCGCGAGCGGGAAAACGCTTTCCCTGATCGTGGTAGATGGCTACATCCCTCCGCTCTCGGTCGCCGAGCTCAAGCAGCTCGAGAAAACGCGTTCGCGCGTAACTCCGGAGCAGCTCGAGCTCGCGAAGCGCGCCTGGAAGGCGTTCGGATCGGCCGATCCTCCTTCGATCTCGAAGCTGCTCGACGAGAACATTTCCGCCATTAAGTATCTCGCCCCGGCTCTGAGGCGGCATCTGGAGGAATTTCCATCGTCGGTCAACGGACTGTCGCGCTCGGAGCGTGAAGCGCTCACAGCGATCGACGCGGGGCACGCGACACCAGTAGCGGCATTCCTCGAGGTTGCCAGGAAACAGGAGAGCATCTTCCTCGGCGACATCATCTTCTATTCGTACCTGGAGCGACTGAGCGGGAAAAAGGATGCGCTCGTGACCTGGAAGGACGGCTCGCCGGTGATTGCCCCGACTTCGGAAAGGGCACGCGAATTCGTCGAGGGCGAGCTGATCCTGACGCCACTAGGCCGCGAGGTGCTCGCGGGAACGAAGGATTGGCAGCGCATTAACAAGAAAACGCGCTGGCTCGGGGGAGCGGAAATCATTCCTGGTGAAACGGGCTGGCGCTGGGATCCGGACGAGCGTGAGCTGGTGCGCGCGGGCGCCGCATCAACGCCGACCAGGTCGCACCGTGGCGCTGTGAAGAAACGCCCGTCCCCTCGCGCGAAGAAGGTGAAGACCGGTCCGGTACATAAGCGCGCGTCAGGTCGCGCAAAGAAGTCGAAGCCGCGCAGCCCCGCCAGGCGCGCCCCTCGAAAAAAGAAATGAGCGAACAGATCCTCATCGACGGCGACTCCCTCACCGTCGATGAAGCCTACGCCGTAGCGGCAGATCGGATCCGCGTCGGTCTCGCGCCCAAAGCCCGTGAACGAATGCTTCGCACCCGCGCCGTCGTTGACGACATCGTACGTCGGGATCTGGTCGTGTACGGCGTCACCACCGGCTTTGGAAAGCTGTCTGAAGTCGCTATCCCGCACGAGAGACTGGCGCAGCTGCAGGTGAACGTCATTCGCAGCCACGCATCGGGAGTCGGCGATCGCCTCCCGGAGCGCGAGGTGAGAGCGATGATGCTCCTCCGCGCGAACGTGATTGCGAAAGGCTACTCGGGCGCGCGTCCCGAGCTCGTCGATCTGATTCTCCAGATGCTGAACGCCGATGTCTATCCGCCGATTCCGGAGCAGGGAAGCGTTGGCGCGAGCGGCGATTTGGCGCCGCTCGCGCATCTGGGTCTCGCTCTTATCGGCGAAGGAACCCTGATCAAGGGAAATGCTGAGGATGCGGCGGCAAAGGTTCTCCGCGACATCGGCGCCAAGCCGGTCGTCCTCGCTCCGAAAGAAGGCATCACTCTCATAAATGGAACCCAGGCGCACACCGGCGTGGCACTCATCGCGCTCGTCCACGCGCGTGGCCTCTGGCGCACCGCTCACGTCGCGGGTGCAATGTCGCTCGAGGCGTTGCTCGGCACACCGGTGGCCTTCGATGAGCGCATCCACGACGCTCGCGGCCAGAAAGGACAATCCCGCTCGGCGGCGCTTCTTCGCGATCTGCTGGCAGACAGCGAGCTGAGGGAATCGCATCGGCACGGCGACCCACGCGTTCAGGATCCTTACGCGCTTCGCTGCATGCCACAGGTGCACGGACCGGTGCTCGATGCGCTGGACTTTATCGACAATGCGGTCTCGAGAGAGCTGAACGCCGCCACCGACAACCCGCTGGTTTTCGAGAACGGCGAGACGCTGAGCGGAGGCAACTTCCATGGACTTGCGGTCGCGATGGCGCTCGACTTTCTCGCGATCGTGCTGACCCACCTGGCAACGATGGCCGAGCGGAGGATCGACCGGTTGGTCCATCCCGACTTGAATCAGGGACTGCCTCCATTCCTTTCGCCGGACGCCGGCGTCAACTCCGGCTTCATGATGGCGCAGGTGACGGCCGCGGCTCTCGCGAGCGAGTGCAAGGTACTCTCGCATCCCGCGAGCGTGGACACGATTCCAACCGACGGCAGCAAGGAAGATGTTGTTCCAATGGCAATGGGCGCTGCATGGAAGGCGCGGCGCGTGCTTCGCAATCTGGAGAACATTCTGGCGATCGAGCTGATGTGCGGAGCGCAGGGGATCGATTGCAGAGCACCGCTGCGTCCCGGTCGCGGCGTGCGTACGGCGCACCAGCGTGTCCGCGACATTGTTCCCAGGCTCGAGGGTGATCGCGTGCTGAGCGGCGACATCTCGGCGCTGAGATCGGCTATCTCGGAGCTTCGGTTCGCCGATATTGGTACTGTAGCATGACCGATCTGAAAGTGCACTTCGATCCGAACGCGTTCGACGTAGCCGGGCGAGCGTATCGGGAAGTCCGCGCCCCGCGCGGCAGCCGCATCTCCTGCAAGGGATGGCAGCAGGAGGCAGCGCTCCGATTGCTGATGAACAACCTCGATCCGGACGTGGCCGAGCGTCCTGAGGATCTGGTGGTGTACGGCGGAACGGGGAAGGCGGCGCGCAACTGGGAATGTTTCGACGCGATCGTGCGCGAGCTGACCAATCTCGGTGCGGATGAGACGCTGCTCATCCAGAGCGGAAAGCCCGTCGGCGTCTTTCGCACTCATGCTGGCGCGCCGCGCGTACTCATCGCGAACAGCAATCTCGTTGGCCGCTGGGCGACGTGGGAACATTTCCGCGAGCTCGAGCGCCAGGGCTTGATGATGTACGGGCAGATGACCGCCGGCTCGTGGATATACATCGGGTCGCAGGGAATCGTGCAGGGCACTTACGAGACGCTGGGCTCTGTCGCCCGAAACCACTTTGGCGGAAGTCTTCGTGGCCGCCTCGTTCTTACCGCCGGTTTGGGCGGAATGGGCGGTGCACAGCCCCTGGCGGCAACGATGCAGGGTGCTGCCGCGCTCATCATCGAGGTGGACGAGTCACGTATCGAGAAGCGGCTCGAAACGCGCTATCTCGACCGCAAGGCGCGGGATCTCGACGAAGCGCTCGAGCTCATCTCCAGCGCGACGCGCTCGGGCGAAGCAATCTCGATCGGATTGTTGGGCAACGCGGCCGACGTCCTGCCCGAGCTCGTCGAGCGCGGAGTCACACCCGATGTGCTCACCGACCAGACGAGCGCGCACGACATGCTCAACGGGTACGTGCCGGGTGGAATGACCTTCGCCCAGGCGCTGGCGCTACGGGAAACCAATCCCGATGAGTACCTGAGGCGCTCGACCGCATCGGCGGTCAGGCACGTCACCGCAATGATCGAGATGCAGCAACGCGGTGCGGTCACCTTCGACTACGGCAACAACATTCGCACGGTCGCGTTCGATGCCGGGCTCACGAATGCCTTCGACATTCCCGGGTTCGTCCCCGAATACATCAGGCCGCTGTTCTGCGAAGGGAAGGGGCCGTTCCGGTGGGTGGCACTGTCTGGCGACCCGAAGGACATCAAACGGACGGACGATCTGGCACTCGAGCTCTTCCCGGACGACGAGCATCTACGACGCTGGATATCTCTCGCCCAGCAGAGAATAAAATTTCAGGGACTGCCAGCGAGAATCTGCTGGCTCGGACAATCCGATCGGGCGAAGTTCGGCATGGCGATCAACGATCTCGTTGCCACCGGCGAGATCTCGGCGCCGATTGCAATCGGTCGTGATCACCTCGATACCGGAAGCGTGGCGTCGCCTTTTCGCGAGACCGAAGGAATGCGCGACGGCACGGACGCGGTCGCCGACTGGCCGCTGCTCAACGCGATGCTGAACGTCGCGAGCGGTGCGTCGTGGGTGTCGTTCCATCACGGGGGAGGAGTTGGCATCGGAAACTCGCTCCATGCCGGCCAGGTCATCGTCGCCGACGGAACTCCGGAGATGCGCGTCCGCCTCGAACGCGTTCTCACGAATGACCCTGGCACTGGCGTCGCCCGACACGCCGACGCTGGATACGAGCAGGCAATCGCCACGGCACACAAGCACGGACTGCATCTTCCCATGATCGGATGAAGCGGGAGGCGGGAAGGGGGAAGCGGGAAGGGGGAACGTGGAACGGGGAAGGTGGAACGGGCCGAAACTCGAGAGGGCATTGGATCGATGCTCACTAGCGAGTTCAAGCCGTGGCATGTCCCCGTTTTCCTGGCGAAGTACGCCTGGCTCACCGCAACGCGGCGTCCTGTCCTCGTGCACTTCGAGGTCACAATGCGCTGCAACGCGCACTGCAGCTTCTGCGACTACTGGAAAACTGATTCCTCGGCCAAGGCCACCGAGTTAAAATCCTTCGCCGATGCCGCCAGGTTCTTCAACCCGATGCTCATCACCTTCACCGGTGGTGAGCCGACGCTGAGAAGCGATCTCGAAGACGTAGTCGCGGCGGTCGACGATGCTGTCACTCTCAAGTACATGACGCTCCTCACGCACGGCGGAATGCTCTCCACGGAGCGTGCTCGCTCGCTCTGGAAAGCCGGCATCAACCAGTTCAACATCTCGCTCGACTTTCTCGACGAGCGGCACGATCGCGCGCGTGGAATCCCGGGGCTGACCGCGAAGATCATGCGCACCGTTCCACGCATGCGCGAAATTGGGATCACCGGCATCCGCTTCAATACCGTGATCAAGCGCGACAATCTGGATCAGCTGCTGCCGATCGTGCAACGCGCGCGCGAGCTTGGTTGTGGAGTCAACTTCAGCTGCTACACCGACGCCAAGAACGGGAGCGCCGAGGGACTGATCGAGCGCGATCAGACGCGGCAGCTCGAAGAAGTGATTCGCGATCTCCTCGCATTCAAGAGGAGAACTCGCGGAGTCATCACCAACTCAGATTACTACCTCGAGCAAATACCCCGTTACGTCCGGGGCGAGATCACCGAGCCCTGCCGCTCCGGAATGCGAACGATTCACGTCGATCCCCTTGGTCGAGTGAAACGCTGCCCCGACTTTCCGACGGACTTTCACTGGACGGAGTTCCGAAAATACGAGCCGATCAACTGCAACGCGTGCTTCTACGCCTGTCGGGGGGAAGCGCAGGCACCGTTGCGATTTTCGCGGGTGCGGGACGTGATGGCGTCGCCTAAACCGCTGGTGGGGTTAAACTGACGAAACTGCAACTTATGACTACCGGCGAAGGGCTGATGGCCGTCCGGCTGTCGGCTACGCGCGGGCTGTTTGGTCAGCGCGAACCGGCGCAGTGGGTGTGCGATAACAATCGAAGGGCGCTTCGGTGCGCGTATCACCAACGCGTCGCCTACTCCGCCTCACTTTCCTCGTCCCCATGTGCCTAGGTTGCGCCTAGGAACGGCCAGCACGCAGCCAGAGCCGACGCCGAGAGCCCCCGGCCGGTAGTCATAAGTTGCAGTTTAACGATCTCGCAAACCCTCTGATGACCGAATCTTGAGAGACCTTCTTTTCGTCAACGCAGCGCAGGTCGTGACCTGCGCCGGTCCCGCGAGAGCGCGCAAAGGAAAAGAGATGCGCGACGCCGGCATCCTCAGGAACACCGCGGTCGCCGTCAGCGGCGGGCGCATCGCGATGATCGGCGCGGCAAGCGATCTCATGCACGCCTACTCCGACGCCGAGGTGATCGATTGCCGGGGCGGTGTTCTCACCCCGGGCCTCGTCGATTCGCATACCCACGCCGTGTTCGGCAAACCGAGGTTCGAGGAGCACGAGCTCCGCGCCGAGGGGCTCGACTATATGGACATCGCCAAACGTGGCGGTGGAATCCACGCCTCGGTTCGTGACTTTCGCGAGCGCGGCGAGGACGAGCTCTACAACCTCGCGGTGCCGCGGATTAAGGAGCTGGCGTCGTACGGCACCACCACTCTCGAGATCAAAAGCGGCTACGGTCTCTCCATCGAAGACGAGCTGAAGGCGCTTCGTGTCATTGGACGCCTTGCCGAGCGCCAGCCGCTGCGGATCGTTCCAACCTGGCTCGGTGCGCACGAGATCCCGCACGAATACCGCACGAGTGAAGAGCGCCGCGCCGAGTTCGTCGATCTACTGATCGATTCCCTTCTGCCCAAGGTGGTCGAGCAGGGCATCGCACGTTTTGCTGACGCGTTCTGCGAGCCCGGCGTGTTCACCGTCGACGAGACGCGCCGAATTCTCGAGTCATCGCGCCACGCCGGCCTTGGGATCAAGATCCACGCTGACGAGCTCAAGCCGTACGGCGGGGCGGAGCTCGCCGCGTTCCTCAACGCGGCATCGGCAGACCACCTCGCCGCAATCTCCGACAGCGGAATCGAAGCACTGGCGGAGTCGGACACGGTTGCGACGCTTTTGCCTGGCACCATGCTGTTCCTCGGGAAGGCGAAACAAGCACCGGCGCGCGCCCTGATCGATGCTGGAGCGGCCGTCGCCCTCGCCACTGATTTCAACCCAGGAACCTCACCAACAGTTAACTTTCCCTTGATGCTCACACTCGGGGTTAGTCAGCTACGCATGAGCCTCGCGGAAGTCCTGGTCTCCGCGACGGTAAATGGCGCTGCCGCCGTACGACTCGCGGGAGAAACGGGTCAGATCGCACCCGGGTTTGCCGCCGATCTGGCACTCTTCGGCATCGCCGACGTTCGAGAGTTGCCATACTGGTACGGCGCACGTCTTTGTGTCGGGTCGTGGCAGGCCGGAGCGCCTTGTCACCCCTATGAAGCCGGAAGTAAGTTGAACGTTCGCCCCCCGGAGGTCGTGCCTACCGGGTAAGTCACTTTGCCCGGCCGCCCTTAATGTCAAACATCGACAAGCTGAAAAAAAAGGCTGCCGAATTCGAGCAGAAAAAGCAGTTCGATAAAGCGCTCGAGGTCTACCTTCAGATCATCGAACAATCCGAAGGCCACGACGACCGCGATGTGACCGTCTACAATCGGGTTGGCGACCTCAATTTGCGCCTGAACAAGACCGACCAGGCCGTCAATTATTACGAGCAGGCCGTGGATCTTTACACGGAGGGTGGCTACCTCAACAACGCCATCGCGCTCTGCAACAAGATTCTCCGCCACGCCCCGGCGCGCCATCAGATCTACTACAAGCTCGGTAAGATCTCGGCCAAAAAGGGCTTCAACAGCGACGCCAAGAAGAATTTCCTCGAGTACGCCGACCGGATGCACCGCGCCGGCAGGGACACCGACGCATTCAAGGCTCTCCAGGAATTCGCGGATCTTTGCCCGGGGCAGGACGACATCCGCCTGATGCTCGCCGATCAGCTCGCCAAAGCCGGGAAGACCGCCGAGGCGATCGAACAGCTGCAGATTCTCCATGAATCGCTCGACGCCGAGGGGCGGACGGCCGAGGCGGAAGCTACTGTGCAGCGAATCCGCACCCTCGATCCAAGTGTCGAGCCCCGGCGGTCCAAGACGCCCGTCAAGGGAGACGCGGGTGGTCTCGTGTTCCTCGATGTCGGTGGGTCCCCGCAAAAGCCGAGACCCAAGATCGAAGGATTTGAGAGAACGGCTCTCGCGCCGCAAGCGCCGAAACGGCCCCCGACACCTCCGCACCAGCAGCCGTCTCCGGAATTCGAGCAGCTGCCGGATATTGAGCCATTGCCGGATCTCGAGCTGAATACCCCCGAGTCGTTGCCCACCCTGGACTTCGACCCTGGGTCGGTTCCGGGCCTCGAGCGGAGTCCTTCGGGCGGCGACATAGAGCCGGCGTTCGATCTGTCGCTCCATGACGTCGATGTTTCGCCGCTCGAAGGGTTGGAATCCGCTGCTGATCCTTCGCAGTTCATAATTGATCCCGAGGCGCCACCAGCAGCACCCTCGGCCGTCGAAGGCTTGATTTCGTCGGGGTCCGACCTGGAGGACAGCGGGGGCGGACTCGCAGGACTGGGTGAGCCTGGACTCGGCGAGCCCATCATCGACGAAGATCCGCTCGCCGGACTCAATCTTCTTGAGGACAATCGCTTCTTCATTCACGATCCGGCGCACGAACAGCATTCAGCGGAACCTGCCGAGGCCAAACGGTCGCACGAGCCGGTCGCGAACGAGATTCATCAAATCGAAAGCGTCGAGCTCGATGCCGAGCAGGAGGAAAACGGGGAAAAGCCTGCTCCGGCGCCAGTGGCTAAGAGCGCGCACAAACCTCCGATGAGGAAGGAACCCGCGCCGGTCGAGCGCGTCGAGGAACAAGAGGCCGAGGAGCAGGCGGAAGAGGAGGAAGAGGAGGAAGAGGAGCGCCCGGCACCAAAGCCGACGAGGCCGAAGCTCGTTGAGCCACTCCGAATGACCCGTCCGAAGGCCAAAAAAGAGCCGACGCCTCCCCGTGAGGAAGCGCCGGCCCAGCGTCAGGCGGTCAATCCTTTCATGCGCCGCGCTACCAAACCCAAAGCGCCATCGCCCCAAGCCGTGCCGCGGCAGACCACGCCGCATACGGAGGTTCCGCATGCCGCTACCCCAAAGGAGAACACGGCGCAGCGCAGCTCCGAGGACAATTTCATCAACATGGCTGATTGGCTACGCGAAGAATCGGGCCCACGCTCGACGCGCATGGTCGCAGCCGAGGACGAGAACCGCGTAGAGGGCGAGCAGGCGGACTTCACTGACATGCTCGAGAAGTTCAAGGCGGGTATTGCGGCCAACGTGGATGACGAGGATTTCGACAGCCACTACGATCTTGGCGTCGCGTACAAGGAGATGGGCCTCATCGACGAGGCGATTTTCCAGTTCCAGAAGGCGCTGCGCGGAGCGACGCAGCGAATTCGCGCCTACGAGGCACTCGGACAGTGCTTCATCGATCGCAACGAGTACGACGTAGCCATCACCGTGCTCGGCCGTGCATTGCGCGAGCCCGGCATGGAGGACGAGGATCTTATCGGTGTACTGTACCTCCTCGGCTTCGCGTCAGAAGGGAGCAAGAAGGCCCGCGATGCTGCCGCGTACTACCAGCGCGTGTTTGCGATCGACATCGATTTCCGCGACGTCAGCAAGCGCCTCAAGCAGATGACCAAGGCCGCTACGAAATGAGCTCGGCCGCAGCCCCGGACACACGGCGAATCAAGGTCACGATGCCGCGCGGGGTCACGCTCCAGGCGATTCAGCTTCCTGTACGTGGCAAGCTCGACGATGTGTCGCGAGCGATGGTGCGCATAGTCTCCAGCGATCTCCCACTGGTCGGACAGGTTAGCGCCCATTTGCTTGCCATGCGCGGCAAACTGTTCCGACCTACGCTGCTGCTTCTGTCGAGTCAGGTGGAAGAGAGGGAGGGAAGCGGGAAGGGGGAAGCGGGAATGGATAAGGCGGTGATGCTCGCCGCGGCGCTGGAGCTGATTCATCTCGCCACGCTCGTCCACGACGACGCCGTCGATCACTCGGCGCTACGTCGCGGAATGCCGACTGTCAACGCGCTCTTCAGCCATCAGATCTCCGTGATCATGGGAGATTTCCTTTATTCCACTGCGCTCACGCACCTGGTGGGGTTGGGTGATCTCGAAGCGCTCCAGGCGCTGACGCGCGCGTCAACCGAGATGACGCTCGGCGAGATGCGCCAGTTGGCGGTCACCGATCCGCTTCGCTTTACCGAGCGCGAATACTACGATCTCATTCGCTCCAAGACCGCCTCGTTAATGCGAACCGCGTGCGAGCTGGGAGCGCTTTCCGGCGCTCGACAATACTTCGGCGCGCTCGGTACGTTCGGGGAGAATCTCGGGATGGCGTTCCAGATCGCGGACGACCTGCTGGATTACCGCGAGCAGATGGAAACCACCGGCAAGCCGTCAGGCCTCGACCTGCGCGAGCACAAGGTGACGCTCCCCCTTATTCACGCGCTCCGCGCGATGTCTCCCTCGTCACGCCAGGAAGTCGAGCGGCTGTTCGATAGCGAGACGGTGACCGACGACGACATTGCCTCGGTCGTTCGAATCGTCGACGAGAACGGCGGGTTCGCGTACGCGCGAGCGCGGGGTGACGAGTTCGCTGAGCGAGCTCACGACGCGCTCAAGGATTTGCCGGACACGGTAGCGCGCCGGTCGCTCACGGCGTCAATTTCATACGTCATGGAGAGACACTCATAATGCCGCCACCGCGGGGTCATAGCAGACGCGGGTCACTGTTTCATACGCTCGTGCTCGCTTCGGGCTTCGTAGTGGGGGGACTGCTGACGCAGGTGGGACGCAGGTTCCTGCCCCCCGGTGCCGCCAAGGAATTCTTTACCACGGGTGTGACGCCGGCCATCGGGCCGTTGCCCGTGGATTTGATTATACTGAAGTTTGCTCTTGGCCCAATCGCGCTGGACGTGTCACTTTTGAGCCTCTTGGGTGTAGTCGTGGCGTACCTCATAGCTCGTTCGCTTTTCTAGGAGTCTTCTATGTTTGGCAATCTGGGGTTCCCCGAGCTGCTGATAATCATGGTGGTAGTCCTGCTTCTGTTCGGCGCGAAGCGGATCCCCGAGATCGCCGGCTCGATGGGAAAGGGCATCAAGGAATTCAGGAAGAACATCAACGAGGCGACGCGCGACATCACCTCGGAGACGCAGCAGACGATCGATACGGATACGCAGACGCGGTTGACGGCGGCGGAGCTCGAG
>WNFR01002811.1_pt1 | contig 18053 bp, 20 predicted proteins | sample 5400221 | NCBI WGS metagenome assembly WNFR01 (sample SAMN13153357, study PRJNA577476) | soil metagenome | isolation source: 40 cm soil under Madrone tree | place: USA:California | collected 2016-06-14
AACTTGGATCACTTGGGTCATTGGAATCCTCAGGTAGCACTGTATGAAATACATCTACAAGTTCAAAGAAATGAGCCGTCGATAATAAAAACATATGTCAATAAACGTACCATGGGATACAACAAGACCCCAAAGCCTCCAGTCGTTTCCGTTAACTGCTTCTCTGAACATGTCGACAAAGCCTGAAGCACGTTGCTTGGTGGCATTCGTTTTGGCGGTTTCGAGACTGACTTTATGGAGACTGTTCAGGAAACTTTGCGGGAGGTTATCGGTAAAGAATAGGGCAGAATAAACGACTGATAGAATATCTTGGAAGGTCATATCCGTGCTCTTCGTACCGTTGTCCAATTTTTGTTTTCGTAATCGGCCTTGTATTAGATTGTCTAACACCACAAGTGCCTCGTCTGGCAGGCCCCTGCCAATGGAGGCCGCCACCGATGCGTCGACGGTCATAAACTCCACATCTGATGAGGCCGCCACCGATGGGGGGTCGACGGCCATAAGCTCCACATCAGATGAGCCAAGGCGGAGGACTTTGGAAGATGGGCCAGAAGTCGTCTCGGCGTGGTGCTTGTTGGACATTAGCGATAGAGATAACGTAGACCCCTCATTCGGACACCACCCCTCAGTCAGACAGTCACGCGTGTCACGGTCCGTTTTGGGACTCCGGCCAGTAGGCTAGCTCTTACCAACGTGAACGTGCAAGCTCGGAAGTGTTGTGCATCTTATTGTTTATTCCTGGCTATGTTCAACGTGCCGAACAGCTTCCTTCTGGCCGCCTTCCTCGCTTTTTGAATGGCAGCAAGGTGATTGATAGATTTAGAGAAATAAATATGGAAAGGAAACAGTATGAAACGTGATGCAAATTAAGAACAGCTCGGACAAGTCAGTAGCTTGTTCCAAGCCTCATCGAGGCATGGACAAAGGTCGGGTTGGAGTCTATCGTGCGCCAGGGATGATGCTGAGACGCGCTGGACGAATGGTGACAAGGACCAATGAGTGTAGTACGAGGGCGGGGTAGTGAAGACAGGCGTCTACACGCGCGGGTCAGAAGGTGGGTTTAGGAAAGGAAGGAAATAAGTGTAGAGTAGAGACATGGAATGGGATCACCTTGGTACAAGCACGATACAGCGGAACAAGGTCAGTGACAAATGCGATTCATTGGATGGGGACATATCTAAGAAAACAACATGCTAGTGAGCAACGTGGCCCATGTTCCTTTTGTAACTGAAGCATAAAACAATAGTGTGCTAAAGTAAATTTGTACGATGCGAATGCGGCGTGATAAAATGCATAGTGTAAGTGAATCCCAGACCACATGAGGGTAAACATGATGAATAGAATAAAAAGATTGAGCAGAAAGTGTGTGCAAGGGAAACAGACGTGGATCGAGCAAAAGAAAAGACATTGTATCGTAAGGCATATTGCAGGGCCAATTTAATTTGTTAATCTTCCGTGGCGTCGTCAAAGCCAAGGCGGCCTTGGGCCATGCTCGGCTGAATGGATACCTCCTTCCGTATTCGAGCGAGTTCGCGCGTCCATATTTCCTCGACCTCTTCTTCACAGATGTCCTTCGCTTCCGCACCAATCCCAAGTCCGCGGAGAATCTCGTCTTGCCTCACGCCGCCCACGAGGGCGACGACGCGTTCCTGTCGATTGTTCGCAAGACCTTTCGTACCCCGTTTCGAGAACGAAGTCGTCCGGACGGTATTGCGACCGGTCGAAGCAGATAACGAGATGAGTCCTACGGTCTCCAATACTCCCATGAGATCACCAAACTCGCTACGGGAGACCGGTGTAAATGTCCCAGACTCGCCACGCGTGAGAAGCGCACTGTAGAAAGTGTGCAATTGAGATGTCTCGATACTGGTTGTGACGGCATGCAACAGGGATGGCGAGGAGTTTGAGCGTTTAATGGGCGAGCGGGCATGGAATCCCTGCATCGGTGATTGAAGCGGAAGTGAAGCTTCGGTGCGGCGGCTTGCTAGGAGGAGCCCAAGCAGCGCGAGACGCGCGTGGAGGCCGAGATTGCGCACTTTGATGACCGTCTCGCTGTTGGTGGTGATTTTGGCTGACGGTGAAGACGAAACAGCAGGTGCAACCTTGGACGCAGGGGCGTATGCTTTGAGAGCAGCGAGAACGTGTGCAAGGGTCACAGGGGGCGTGTCGTTATCGGTGGCTGGTGGTTGCGTGACGGCAAGATCAATTGCACCGCGGAGAACTTCGAAAAGGGAACGAACATCCGCCGTCTGCGCAGCAATTTTTCTGGAAAGAAGGGTGAGTGTTGGCAAGGGAAGAAATCGTTGTACGACCGCTTCGGACGTTGATCTTTCGGATGAAGTGAGCGGTTTGAGCCGGGACTGTAGAATGGACAGAAGCTGCTCAGGAGTATAAGGGGAAAAGTGAAGGGTGGAGACACCAGTGACGCCATCCACAGCGAGAGGGGAAACAGAGGACGTGAGCGTGTGGGTGTTAGCAATACCAATAATGCGTAATGTCGGGGAATGATTCCGTGCGAGAGTAAACAGAGAGGCGAGTGTCTGCGACGAAGCAGCCACATGATCGATTTCATCAAGGATAAGAATGCTATCAGGGACACGTTAGCCGAGGCTCATTCGACATTATGCCGGAACTGACCATTTGGACGTCTGACTGGCAAACAATTTTTCCACGATGTCGCTGTTGCGAGCCTTCCCACTTCGCTTGCGCGGAGATCCCAGTTCCTCGATCAGTCGCTCCCACACGGCTTCAAGGCCATTAAGCGCCATGCAATTAACGAGGACGATGTTGATGTTGTTCTCAAGAAGTTCGACCCGTAGAGTTGCTAAAATTGAGTTCACCAAGGCAGTCTTGCCGCACCCCGGAGAGCCGGAGATGTACAAGACGGGTTGGGTCGTGTTCGAGCCAGGACTAGAATTAGTGAATGCTGTAATAAAGTTCGTGATGCGTCGCCGCTCAGGAAGGCGTCCAGCGATCTCTGCGGAACTGTTACAAGTTGCACGAAGGAGCGCACGAGAACATGTATGCAAAGGTACGGTGGCCGACGGGGTCAGAGGAGGAGTTTGTAATCCCAAGTTTGCCATTGCCATGAATGTCGTAGGAGTATCTTGCGAACCGAGGCTTGGTGTGGACGCGTTACGACGTAAAGCTATTGAAAGGCCCGGGTTAAACGATGTACAGAAAAGGACAGAATGGAATGACATACTCGTACGTGAATGCGTTGGGGTCACAGATTCTGTGTATGACCGCCTGAGACCACGAGGGGACTCGTTGGGAATGTCGACACGCAATGGGGGTATGTTTTCCTTGTTTCCATTGCGGTCTGTGAGCACCAAGGATGTGCGAGGTCGTTTGGCGCATGGGCCAGAATCGATGGTGGACGCATCGTCGTCGTCGTCAAGGAGGTCGACAGAAACAGACTTGATGCTTGCTGAGGAGGGTGAAGCATCAAACTGTGACTGATGTGTACGCTTCCCGAGGACTGAAGTCCTCGAGGAGCGACGCTGGACAATAGAAGAGGACATCTGAAGGAAGGACGAGCCTACAAAGCCTCAATTTCCCGCATTTTACTGTCGGGGCACATTCAAACTCAGACCGCCGCAAAACCAAAACTACTAATCAATTATGTACTGTAATCATGTCGCGTCGCGTCGCGTGCGTCACGTGCACAATTCGTATCGTGGGACACGTCTCGTCTAATCTTGCTTACGATACATGCAGTTGCCAGAACGACAGAAACTTATGCTTGTGCTATTTCATCGGTGTTTCTGTTTAGACCTGTATCTCAGTCTCGTACACTAGACCACAATTACGACTGGAACCCCAAGATAAGTGAGTCAGAGTTCGTCCAAAAGAATCCCGTCTACATCATCGTTCGCCAATACAGGATTCGCTTTCCAAGTGAGCGCCTGGATACGTTCCCAAATCTTGTCTGCAAGGTACCTTGCTAGTGGGTGCGGTTCGCCCGGAGTATACGATACGCTGGACAAGATCTCCGTCTCCGCTTTGCGCCGCGTGTGTAGCATATGTACCAGCTCCTTCTTCCAACGGTCTGGCAACTCACGGCGGAGCATTGAACGCGCCTGAAACCACAAGTGATCATCAAACATCCACCATAATCCATATTACGACGAACCTTCTTCTCGTCAGCCCGAGAGATTGGAAGTAGTGCGCATTTGTCAATTCCAAGTCTAGCTCGAGTGAGCGGATACAGAAGCTTATGCAGGTGTCAGGAACTTGCGATGCTAGTTCGCTGGCCCAGACGCCAATACATTCGATGCGCGGCACCGCAAGATTGTGCGACTCATGACGAAGTGACAAGCTGCCAAATTTATAGACCGATGCGATGTCCAAGCCGTATGCGTCTCCATCGACCAGGATGACAAATGGGACCCTGGAGAAAATAGAGACAGAGAACTGGAAAAGTGGGCAGAACGTACGTTGGCGGAAGATTGTCCGACATCATCTTGAGCATCTGGCGTGTAGCCAAGTCAGGATACCCTTTACCCTGTTCCCTGACTTAGCGGGGGTGATAATGTAGAGAAATTTTGATACTGTTATCATGACCCCGACTCCTCGTTCCGAAAACGGATACCGTACGAGGCACAGTTGGCGGAGCGTTTGAAATACCGCCTAGCGTAACGGAACGTTGTTGGTGACGGGTAAATGACGAGATGAAAGTTGTGCACCTCCTTTTCAACGATGAGTACCCAGTTAACGTTTCCTGAAATGTCAAGCGACATTACATCCTCCGCAACAGGAATAAGCGATGTCTATCGTAGCCAATAGAATGATGCTCAAAACCTTGCAGAAGAAGATGAGGATGAGGCCTCACCTCCGACTCTGTCACGTGAATAATATCACCACCAACAGTACGGATGGATAAGCCCCCACCGCAAATTAGACCTTTTGGTGAAGCACGCTTCAAGTAACGGATGTCATTGACTGATTTGGCGGGACTTTTAAAAAAGGCTTATTTACGACGTTCAGCTGAGCCCTTACGGTATCAACAGTCGCTGCAAGATCATCGACAAGCTGGCGAAGTAGTGGGTGTTCTTATTGAATGGGAAAAGAGTTATATGTGACTAACCCTGTCCACAATGCATTGCTTCTTGAAGAGCTGGACATCCCGGTAAAAGAGGTCTCTGACAGGGAGAATTGGTAATAAATAAAAAAAGTAACCATATATATGTACCTTTTTGTAGCGGGAAGGCCATCCACTATCGCCTCATGAGCCAGATCAGCGATGCGGAAGAATTGAGCTAAGAGGTCAGAATAGGTTTGAAACGCATTGCTACCAGCCCTACCAAAGGGTTTGATGCTCGCACGAACTCCCTTTGGGAAAGACAGTGTCCGAGTGCCGAAAACCCTGCTCCCATGAGATAACAGGCACAAGCAACTGAGAGAAACAGTATACCCATCATTAGAAATTTTCCTTCTGTCTATCAATCTGAGTTCTAATTTTCTGGTATTTTTGAGTTTTCCGCATAGCACATCCTCGACTTCTGATGACGATGGGAGGGCGGCAGAGAGCTGCTCTAAAAAGTCCACAACCATAGCCTCAATGCGTTCCACGGACGGACGGCTGACGATCAATCAGTGTCTATATGCTATGGAAAAGTGTCGAAACACCGAGCAGAACATTGGTACGTACAGAGTCGTGGCCTGCTCCAGGGCCACCGTGGTTCGAGCATTTGTCGCCCTTGAATGTGGCTCTGACATTGCTGATCCACACTTCCACTCGCATTTAATTTGGGAGCAACTGCCGGTATCGGCGTTATCCGTGTCTAGCATAAAGTCATCTATTTTCTCATAAGTAGCCGGCCCAGACTGAAATTTCGAGCTTTGCAAGGTAGCACTTCGCGTAGGAGGCGAGTTTGATAGAGATCCAAGAACTTCCGCAGATAGGCTGAAATCGTCGTCTGAGTCAGCAAGCAAGTCCGAAAAGGAGTCGCAATCGTCCAGTGGGGCACACATTTCAGCAAGCGGCAAGCAAGAGACAAGCACGTTTAAGGAGAGCTGTGTGGCTGGGACGGAATTGTGACAGAGGTCACGTGTGCGCAATTTTCTCGGGGCTCAGACTGACATGGACTTGGACAGCAGACAAAGATCCAATGCAGAACATGTAGATGGAAACAGTTACAATGTCGGCCACAAGTAAATAGAAATAAAAACAAGTTTAACATAGTCATGTTGAACGAACGATACCGTGACAGACTACAATGAAGCGCGACGCGTTTGTTTGGCGTGTGATCAACGCTGTTTGCGTTTCTTCATTCAAGCGACCGTGAGCGATCGCACGCCTCGCTCGAGGACGAGTCGTCCTGCTGTGTTTCTTGACCATTACTTCTTGCCTAATTTCTTTCTTGAATCAGCACACCAAACCAGCCCGGCACTGCCACCATGACTACCCTCACTGGCCTGCCTCGTCGCCCTCTCGAAGGAAATCGGCGTTCCCTTCCGCAATTGATGCCTGCAGGCTCACCCCTCACCCGTTTACCAACGCGATCTATTTCGTCGACAGCAAAACGCCCCCGGTCTCCTGATCCTCTTGATTCTCAGCAATCTCTCAGCGCAAAGCGGCCCAAAGCGGTTCCTCCTTCCCCTTCCCCTCTCCCTGCCCCACAAGAAGACGAGCCGAGGCCGAAGGAACGAAAACGCGCGGAACGTGAAGCACAGAAAGAAGAGTTTCGGGTCAAGTACACGCGTGCCTTCCCTAAGTTTTCTTTCTACCTTCACTTGGATGTATCCGAGGGTGACCCCGACGCAAGGGAGAGACTACAGGCCAGGATTCATCATATGGACGCTGTGCGGCGTATCTTACTTCTCTGTCATATAATACTGACATCGTGATGTTTATATCAGCGAGTGGAAGATTTCTTTTCCAAGGATAACATTACGCATTTCATCACAAACCTCCCTATCCCCCAAGATGATATTCTCGCCAGTAATAATAAGGAGAACATGTCAGCTCCAATTTCTCGAACACCTAGCACGTTAAAGAGTCCCATAAGACTCAAGGGTCGGTGCGTCTGATTCCCCCGGGTGGCCCTTTGTGATGTTTGCCATATGAATATTTCGTCGCTAGTCACATTGAGGACATACCCACTGCCAACGACGATCGACTCTTGCTCAAGGCTATTGAATGGAAGATGAAGATATGGACGGTGACCAAACTCGAAAGTGTTCTAGATCGATGCCAGGCTCCCACCAACCCGGAACTCTCTAGAACAGGTCCTACGCCCACAGCACCCCAGACACTATCCCGTCTCCTTCAGTCGGAGCGCTTACATGGTACGACTGAGCGGGATCCCAATGAAAAGCGTCTTGGCTTTCACTATTTCTCCAAGAACTCCTACTTTATTCTTGTCGAGGACCTAAATGACGAACTCGCGACAATACATGCATTGGAATATCCAATAAAGAAAGGGCGTGACGGAAAAGAGTCGGGCGACTGGCCCATGTTGTACTGTCACCCACGAGCGCGTGGACCATTCATCGAATTTGATCGAAACGAGGCGCGGCGCGCTGAACGCGCTGAACGACAAGAAAGGGCGCGCGAGCAAGAACGTATACAGCGCGCGGCAAGATTGCGCGAGCAAGAAGTGCAGAAGAAAATGCGTGCCGATCGTTTGCAAGCAAAAAAGGCTGGAGATCTGCGGCGTTCGGTCTCCATGGTCAATCTGCACCGACGACTGCCAATAGGCGAGGACGACTGGACGACACAGGATCTCGTCGACCTCGACCCAGAGGCTGGAGATGCGTTTGAATCCGCAAACGCATCGGGCTACCTGGCCTCAGGCTACATGGCTGCATCTGGAAACAGTATGGCGATTACATCCACAACAGGGACCACTTCCACGTCTGGTCTCTCTGTACGCGGTACCTTGCAAATGCCCCAAGCCCTGCGGGAACGGCTGCAGCAGCAAGTCTTGACATCGCGTAAGGTCGGCTTAGGGAATAATACAGGACAGAATGAGAATGAGAAGGAGTACAAAGGCGAGATGGGCCCACCCTCCGCCATCCCTGAACGCAAGCTACTACGAAAGAGCAAGAGTACAAATACGATGAAGTTGCCTAAGCGCGAGGAGACTACCAAGCCAGGATATTGTGAATGTTGTCGCATGAAGTTCGATGACTTCCAAAAGGTGCGAACGACCACGCATGCTGGGGTGCGATAGTTGCTCTTCTGATGCATTTATACAGCACATTGTACATCGCAAACACCGGAAGTACGCAACAAACCCTGACAACTTCATTCAGCTAGACTTTCTGCTCGATCGCGTACGACGACAAACGCGTGCAGAGTTTACGGAAGGCAAATCTCATTCCATGGCGACACACCCACCAGATACTGCCAAGACTGCGGCTGACGATGACACACCTTTCAATGTCTGCGTCCATGAGTCCGATGGAGACGCGCTGCGCTTTTCCTCGAGCCAGGAAGTGTCTGATTACCTGCCGCAGCCTTATAAAGGCTCAACCTGGGAAGAGTTGGATGACCCTGGACTCGACGCGGGTGGGGAGAAAACCGGAGATTATATGGATATGTGAAACGCGTCGTGATTGACACATGGCCCAATAGCTTTGATTTGCACTCACTCATTAATCCGACATGGCATACCACACTTGTATACTATCATTCACTTCCATGCTTCCAGGATTGCAATCGTAGAACACATATGCTGTCTTACAGTAAGGTGAAAAAGACACCTGGCGCTGATTGGTGAGGCAACACCGAGGAGCATGTGACGTAATTTTACCAAGTCTTAGTCACAGTATACGCCTACGCGCTTATTCATACAGCCCATGAAACCGTATAATCATATCAAACGTGCCCTCACAAATTCGTTACAATGAGAAACTTCACGACCTGATGGTGATCATGATTCAAATAGGTCTTCATATACTATACTGAAGGAACTTGGACAGAATCCTTGAAACATAGTCACGGTCGCCGTCCCGTGCTTAGCAGAACAGGCTTAGGATCCTACTCGGTGGTTGAGTGCGTCACATCATCTTATTCCATCATCATTCTAACAGCCGCGGCCACAGGTTCGCCAGAGGACTCTGCACGCTTGGGCTGATGGGCTCGTGATTTATTGGCAGACACTCTGGCAGAACACAACGAAGTGGTTTCTGCCTGTAAGGGTTTCGAAATATGCCGGAGGTGTAGCCAATGTCAAATTCTCAAGACTAGCTGGCGTGGTTACTGACAACTTCTATCGCCTAGATTCGCCGACCGTGGTTCACCGCTGTATGTGCACACTCCTTTCAATTGTCGGAAGAATTCCGTCAGTCATTAACATACTAAGAATGGAGTTGACTGGTTGCCCCACAATCCACGTGGGCGCCTCGCTACTTGAGAAAAACTCTGGGCCGATATGATGGGCCGATATTAGGATCTAGAGTGAGTTGCTTTCACCTGCGCAATGACAATTACGTGATGGAAGTCTCATTCACCAACTTTTCATTTTTCAATTGGGCCATTGTAGTCAAGTCGCGAATCATCTCCGATCGCCGAATAAATGAGTTTGCGTGGAGGTGTGGACTGAATAGTGAAAATCATTTGTATGGCCAGAAACGGCGTGCATAGCCAAAGGTTGCAATGAGTATCAGCGGGTCAGCATAACAACTTGAACAGGCGAAAATAGATGGGTTTCGATGGATAAAGGTACTCGTTCCTGTGTGGAGTAAAGCATGGACAAGACAGTTAGTTCTTAGAAGTAACCACCCACTGGCAGCGCGCACGAATTTATTGAGAAATTTCGGGGCATACAACACGCGCGCGATCAATTCTCTTGCCTACCGACAAGTGAAAACTATAGACCAAGTCTCATAGTGAGGGATGGTACAAGGATCTGTAAACTGGATATTGGAGCACTACGTCTCACATGAACACGAGCAGGATGACCCGACTGTCGCAACATGGATCAGTTACTGTAGTAGCGATGGTGACGACCATTACAGTAGCATACTAGTAGCACGTCCATTCATCATTGAATTGATCTCTCTCAGCTAACCGCTAATTTTAAAATCGTATCGCGCTGCCCACCAGTCCAGGGCTTCAACGTCCAACATCGGAGACGATACACTTCTCATCAACAACTGATAGCACAACGACCCGTCCCACTTTGAGCTCACAATTGTCTCTCTGCGCCTGATCCACTTGTGGCCGGGATCGCTTGACGGGAGAGGGCCGATCGCTGGTGAACCGCGTCACGTGAGTCTGACCGACTCTTGAGCTTAACTTGAGACAAGGGAAAGAATTTATTTGGGTGGTTGGAAGTCGTCGAATAATGTATGTTCCTCCGGCTTATCGTCTGGCTTCTCGACCGGGCCGGGCCGGAGTGTGCGGAGTGTTCTTTTCCTGTTATCCACGTTTAGAGGAGGGAAATACGTAAGAAAGAAAAGTGGTCAAGTTCGTGCCTGCAAGCCTCGAGCACAGGCCAAGGAGAAAGTCTTGATGTGATACTTCCTTCAACTCGTTTGAAACAAAATAAAACTATCAACAAGGCCACTTGAGAAGTGAAATGAGAGCTTATTTTCACACCCAGGCCCTAAATCACCTCGATCGACTTGTTCCATGAAATACAGGGGCGTAACATGGTCACGTCACGCTTAGAATGAACAACTAAGTTCCCAAGTTCAGCGAACGTTTTGCCAACGTCTTTTTCTGTTTCTCTATCATCCAGTGCCTCGAGCATATCTCTTCGCAAGGCTACAGAATATCATCCTTTTCTTTGGCTTAATCTGCCCCGATCAGGATTCGATACAGCTGTCCCACTGCGGCACACCTGATATCGTGTCCCCTGTGACTAGGTGAACGTCGCAACCTCTCGCTACTCACGCATCTGTTCACCAAGGAAACACGTAAGTCACACCATAATTATTCGTTATGGATGTCCATGATTTAATGGTATGGAAGCGAAATTATTGCAGGGTGTGACGATGGCTGAGCCTCGGGAGAGATCCACATCATTGGGAGATTCTACGGAGGACAACCCACTGACAATTCGCCTTCCTAACCCAAGGTCCTTTTTGGCACGTCAGTCTCAATGGAAGGGTCGCAGAGGAAAACCAAGATGTGACCACTGTCGACTGAATAACCTGAAAGTGAGTCATAGGCATACTGGGTCAGAAATCCTCCCCCCTCCAGCTAATACGGAGCAGTGTGACAGAGTATTACCGACCTGTAATCATTGTTCTTGGGCAAATAGAGAGTGCAAGTACACTCCCCTACCAACACCCGCACATCGTGGGATCCCTCGCTGTGATCGTTGCCGTTTCCACAACCTCAAGGTTTGTATGATTTGCCCCGATACAACTACCTGACTAATGTCACGGTAAACAGTGCGATAGGAACTTACCGGTTTGTAATCACTGTACAGAAGACAATGGCGCAGAGTGCAACTATACTCCCAAGAAGAGACATAAAGTGCCAACCGACCATGTACTACCTGTCAAAGACCGAACGCCGGTACCTTATGCTACGAAAAGTGCATCGTTTTTGGTCTCTGACCTTCCCGAAGAGGAGAAGTACACTACAGGCAACTGGATCGCAGAACATCCAGAAGCCACGAAGGGCAACCTGTCAGCTGGGATGCACGAAATCGACTCCGCTGGTTCCCAGAATTCGGACAATGAAGACGACCACATGGACGAAGATATTCCCTCAAATCAAGCAGGTGTGCTCTCCAGCAACGAGCAGTCAAAGTCCGGCTCCGACTCTTTAGGAACTCGATATCAGAGTGATGGCACACGCGCCATTATTCGCCACATAGAGCCGTGGTATCATTCGGATTTTGCCCCTCTCCCACGCTCCGTGCTGCAAGGGATCCGGACAGCCAATCCGTCGGAAATGCCGGTTCGTCACGACTACGACAAGGCACTCTGGAAGTTCCTTTCCGACCTGCCTGCGGAGCTGCGTGAAATTTCCGCGTTCGCTCCAGATGTATACGTTGAACTCGCTCAAGCAGTTGAAAAGAGCGATACATCCACGCTTTCAGAGCGTATCAGGTCATGGGTAACGCATCATCACGTGCGGACAGGATCGCGGAAGTATCGTCTGCTCTTGCTTCCACGGGAGCAATACTTTGTCATACGCTCAGAAACGGAGGAAAAACTGAGGAATGAATTCATCGCAGAGGTTGACGGGGACGTCTTCCTGAGCAAGCCTTCGTCCACAAGTAGTCAAGGCAAACAAGCACTCCGGGAGGGTGCGAACGCATTCGTTCGGGTACCTGTGTCACCTCAAATCTATGATACCCTGGTTTATGCTCATAAGGGTCACTCCACCCCTTTGACTACGCTGACGCAGATAAGCCAGGCAGGAATTGTGAGTTGTAATGGAGTCTGCCTTCGTTTGATCCAGATTTGACCGCGATATTTTTGCAGGGTTGCATCACCTGGCCAATGATTGAGCTGTTTCACCGCCTTTGCCCTGTGTGCACCTCCCGATCAAAAGCTACTACTCATTGAGGGACATTGGTCCAGATCGGGGCACATCTCTCTCAAATGGTTATCATCATTTAATTTATCTGTTCCCACGGGCACATGTACAGTATAGTGGATACCACTTCCCTCTTATTAGGTTTCGATGTCGATAAGCATCTTAAGCGCGTTCCTCTTCCTTCTCATGGGCTGGCTTGGCGCTTTGTACGGTTACGTGCGAAAGGCGAGGCACTGAGCATACTATACTAGTCCATTGAGTCGTTCGGAACATAACATGTCAATGAGCTCTGAATAAATAAATAAATATCTAATCTATCTATCTCTAAAGTGATGTCTAAAGTCGCTGTACAATAATCGTGATATCGTCCATCCACTTATCTTCCATCTCTACCGTGAGCTTCTGAGATACAAGGCGTATGTCATCCCCCCCCAGGCCGTCTCGGAGGAGTGACATCGCCAAGTTTCCAGCTCGCTTTCTACTTTCAATGGCTCGGCCAACGACCGTCACCCATCGATGAACCATGTCTGTGCGAGTCAGTCCATCATATAAATCCGCTAGTCCGTCCGAGGATGATACCAAGAAACACTCCCTATGCTGTCCCGACGAGCCCTTTGACAGGGATATATGGTGGACGTCAGGAACATTAGAAACGTACGGCGGGCTCTTGATGCGGGAAATGTACGTCTCGGGTCGCTGTACATTCCACTCTTGGCGAAATTCCAGAAGAACCCTCTGAGAAAAGACGGATGGTAATTTGAGCCAGGTATCACCGAGAGCTGGAATATGCATCAGCTTAAGTATGTGTCCCCGATTCCCAGATGTAACAATGACGCTCACAGCGGGTAGGGCTCAGGAAACCAACAACTCTGTCATCTTCTACACATTCGCGTTCTCCTGGATGCTGGCTTCGTATCCTGTGGGTTTCGGAAGGGTTGTCGCCGTTGTGAAGTGCCGTCGCAAAGGTGGCGGTCCAGTCTCCCGTGTGCGAGCGAATGCCAAGGACTTAGAAACGGTAGGTGTGAGATGAAGATCAACTAGTGAGGTCACGGTGTGCGCCGATGCTAACGCACCTGCTTGGCTGTCGCCCAAGTTGGCGATCCAAAGGTTCTGCTTGGCGGGGTCCGTAATCGCTACAAGCACTGTGCACCCCTGCAAGCACCGCACCGCAGCGGCCAAGTTCTGCGATCCTGACATGCGATCATGGAACAAACGTCGGATCTGCGCGCCAGTCATTCTTTGTAGACCATCGGGACCGCCAGGGAATATGCGCGTAAAGTCGGTCGTGATCGAATGGTCAAATTTGACAATGCAGTCTGAAAGAAGCCCAGTGACTGCGCTGGGTGACACATGTCCCCTGGACGAACGAAGGTGCATGTCGAGCGCTTGCTTAATCATGGCGGGAAGCACCCGAGCGGCATGTTCCACGGTAGCGTGTCCCACATGTCCTAGGTATGCTTCTAATCGCGCGCCCTGTCTTAGACGAAATGGACTGACCATCAAAAATGGCAGTGAATGTCCACGTGCCGCCCAGGGGCATCTGCCAGTGTTCTATGCATGTGCGATCCTGACTTCGAAAGTCGGGCAACGGGCACGGCTGGAAGTCTATAGTATCAATGCCACCCGTTGATAGCGGGTTCGCCAGGCGCTGAAGCTCCGCAGATAGTCTTGGTTCTTGAAGAATCCTGTAGGTCCACCGCTCGCGTCCGCCTAGACCCATGTCTGTAGTAGCAAAGTCTTTGACTTCATTGAGGGCTCGGAGATTTTCTAGAGATGTAGCGGAGGTCAGAGACACCACTCGTTGTGTGTACATATTCGGGGAAGCTGTCGAAATGAAAAAGTAGACCCACCTTCTTAAATACTCGGGGAGGGGAAGGATGCGCCAGTGAGTTCCAAATCGGCAGTGTAGAGTGACCTATGCAATAAAGAAAGAAGAAAGGAGTACAGCGGCTGAAGAATGTCATTAGGACAGGTGGCATCGGGTTACGGTATGCGTCTTATTGGGCTTTAACCCGCAAATGAAGGCGTCAAACGGACGCGCTTCCTATTCAGATAGGCTCTGTTTGAATTTCCCATTGTTGCGCGGACCAGCGAACCGACTCAGCGTGTGCGAGGAATCGGACACATTGACATTTTTGATGGTTAGAGTTGGATCAGGGCAGGATGAGGGAATCATGGGCGTATTGTGCCACTGACGCCTACTCTAGACGAGCGTCAACCTCAACCAATTGTTCGTCATCATGTCAGATGGATGGCCGTCAGCGTTTCACTTGTTGTCACCTTCCCTTCAAACGGCGTTCTCCGACTCAAGTACTCAAGAAACAATGCCGTCCTGGGTATCGTCTTTCCCCTCCTCGTTCACGCATTTCCGGGACCCAGCCAGCGACTGACGGCAGCGACTCGAATGCCGGCGTCTCGCTGTGGGATGCACGGTGCATGTTTTCGTGCGTTCTGACGTTATTACGAGTGTGAGCAGGGAAGTACGCTGCAATCTACCTCGAGTCCGGATCCCCAGTAGCATCTGTCACGCTTCGCCGAGATCCCATCTATCTAACGCGGCTGCAGTTTATTGCCCACGAGTCCGGATTTAAATTGTTCTGAATTGGAAGTCGTTTCGTCGTTTCGGGGGCGTGTGACCATTTTGAGTGTAGTACGAGACTACGTCCGTGGTCCGTGCAAATCGTGCGTGGAATGCGATCCACTTAATGTATGATCTTATTCACTATAGCACGTGGGGGTCCTATAGTTGGCGACATGTCTTCCCAGGAATATCCTTTTCACTCGCGAGCTGGCTGGATTGAAAACGTATCCTTTTTACAATTACAACAACAACTGGCTGCTATATCAAGCTCGTACTTATGTGGTGCTTATACAGTAGTAGTGGCTGCCTTGAACCGGCGCTTCTAAAGAGTCGGGGTACCGGAAATCACCGGTCCCATGCGTGTTCTTGTCTTGTCAACTGTTGTCATTTACGTCTTTTGGATTGTTCGTAAATCTGAAGCAGACCTAACGCGCGCCGCATTTTAAAAACCGAAGTCACGAGGCCAACTCAAAACTGGCAAAGGCTAGGTCGTAATCCCCAAATTCGTAATTAATCTTGTCTGTTCGCTTGTAGACCACGTTGTATTCGTCGCCTGCTTCTCGACGGGATGTCCAGTTCACGCTGGTAAGTGCCGTCTTGAAAGTGCGTTGAGCTGCTTCAATAGCGCTTTCGCCTACTTCTTCGGCCTCGTTGTTTCCTCCACTCGAAACGAATAGTGAGAGCGTGAGCCGCTCTGGACGAAAGATGGCCACAACGCGCCGCACCAGCGTACCGAGATCTGGCATATCGTGGGTGTAGGGCGCGAGGACGGGTGACAACGGGACATTGCACTCGAAGCTGGCGTACGACCAGCCTTCCTCCGGTGTGACATGAATAGTGTAGTATCCTTCGCCTTCGTGAAGGGCATGGTAACCATTGGCATTACGTGACGGGCTAGACTCGCTCCATTTTAGCAAGGCGTTTGAGGAATATCCGCAGGGTGAAAACGCATAGCAATCTAACGTAGTGAGATGTGGAGGGAAGAGTTCTGTGATCCCAAGCGCCACGGAAATATCATGGGCGATATTGAACGGCGTGCCATCGAGGTGGTGTTCCTCCGGAAAGTAAAATGCCTGAGTAGCCTGAGAGGATAGGCGACTCATGAGGATTTCAATGGTGTAATCAGGTCTGGGCGCCTTTGAACTGACAACCGCGTCATAGGTTGTACCGTAATCGCCATTCGTGTGGGCTGTGCGAAGAGGGCGAGTAATGGAGGGTGGGGTGTTTGGACTACGATCAGGGGAGCTGGTGATATAGAGCAACCAATGATCGCCATTCATTTTACCAACAGTGTATGCAGCACCGTTGGGGAAAAATTTGTCGAGATATTCGACTTCGTCCTTCCATTCGCGATGGGGACTTTTCTGCTGTTCGGGAAAGAAAAACGACTTGCGCGAGTAGAAACAGCGGTAAACGGTGGGCAACGAGGCATGCTCGCGTGCGATTTCGAGAATGCGTGGAAGACCCAGTAGATTCAGTGTTGTCCCACACGTCTTGAGTATAAGGCGGTGTGGGGAGACAAACAGGGAGGATTCACTGTATGTGTTGGTGTAAGCGGCGAGGACCAGAACAAAAGCGCCAGTATCCCTGCAAGGAGCGGGAAGATTCCCAAGCGGCGGCCGTCGAACGGCCATGGCCGCAAGCGGATTCTTCTGTAGCGGGGGTGTTCGTAGAAGTGACACCCGAATTGGAATGACCCGCTGGTTGCACACGCCCACGGGATGGTAACCGGTGAACGCTCACCTTAGCAGATAGGCATCCGTTTCGGTGCCCTCCACAACACTGAGGATTTTGCACTTCACAATGGCAAGCATCTCCTCCCAAACCGATCGTCCGACCGTGCGAAGTCCATGCTTCCCGGTGGTCGTAGAGGATGCGTCTGGTAGATCTGCCGGTGACGGTGCAAACCAAATTTCTAGAAGTTTTTCTGGACCTTCAAATTGTGTAGAGCTGGCAAAGGTCTCTCCCATCCGTTTGTCGTAATGGGTGGTGTGCCAAAAATGTCAACTAGATCTGAATAGGACGGTCAAAAGCGCGTAGGGTCGGTGCTAGGAAGTAAAACCGTTGCAAGGGTGTGACACCGGATGCATGTACATGTACCAACAAGAGAGATGGCTGTAAGGGAGCAAAGATTACGGCAATGATAAAATTTTGATCTAGATATCTGTAGAACTTCCGTCTTCGGCGGTATAGCTCGGCTAAGCTCCAGAACAACAACAGAGTTTGAATTGATTACTGCATTTGCTCTCTGGTCTTCCGCGTCGACGTCCCAGCACCAGCACAAGGTCTGAAGATCTGATCATTGAGTCACCACGTCTTATACTATACTGTAATCTCTCGGGATCTCACTACATACAAATATACGAATAATCCAAAGCAGGAGTGGGGTGGAGTAGATGGGCTGGGAACACCGTGTCGGCTATCACTGAGAAAAATCCGGCTTCCCTTCAAGTCGACTTGTTTTACTGGGTGGTTAAATGATTGGTGTTTCCAAGTTCAAACGTTCAAATTATCAAAAGTGGAACATCGAACTCGATACTTTCGTGTGGACCATTATGACGACGTTGTTGAACATTATTCCTGTACATATCGTACACGTGTCGGTTCTTACTATTTTTACATCATCATTTTCAGTCGCCTCCACCAGCCCGACCGCCTCTCGACATCCTACCCGCACTCAATTACTGTCGTGAATGATGATGATGACGGTTAGACGAATGCTTCCCCGTTTCCCCTTCTTCCGGACACTCCTTCCGAGGATCTCTCGGCCTCTCCTTCCTTTGACAACTCACACGTCAATGCCACCATCGCGCATCCTCACACGTACGCCCCGCATTTCCCCATTCCGACCAATCCACAGCACATCTGCCCGCTTTTCATCCTCTCATTCGCCCGATGCAAAGGAGTCTCCATCTCCAACGCTCTCACAACGGTTGAGGGAGCTCGTCAAGTCGTATGGGTGGTACGCGGTTGGTGTCTATGCCGTAGTATCCGCTGCCGACTTTGCTGTCGCCTTCATCG
>WNFR01004822.1_pt1 | contig 18051 bp, 21 predicted proteins | sample 5400221 | NCBI WGS metagenome assembly WNFR01 (sample SAMN13153357, study PRJNA577476) | soil metagenome | isolation source: 40 cm soil under Madrone tree | place: USA:California | collected 2016-06-14
CGACGTCGAGACGTCCAACAGACTTGGGGTCGACGTCGTACTTGCGCATTAAACTGGAAACGACTAAGGGGTAAGGTAAGCTGGCCATTCAGAGCACTGGAGGAGGAATCCCACGTACCAGTGAGAGCCATGGAGTTGATGTCCTCCCTGTCATCTGTGAACGCCATGTAGGACTGGCCAAGACCAATGGTGTATTTTCCCTTGGCAACACCGTCATAGACCTCGAGGTCCTCTTCAGATATGCACTTGAGGAGGGTCAGGAAGACGGTTAGACGACATGAAAAAAGAATCGAGTTACTCTGCGAGGGAAGTACATTTCGATGCCAAGGATGCCAACATCCTGAGGACGTGGACGTTGAGCTTGTGTGTCGAAGACAGAGAGGGACGCGGGGGGGGATGGGGTGGTCTCTATAGCCATTGTAGGGGAGTATGGAGGAGGAAGAAAGATTGGAGAGAGGGATGAAGGGAAAGCATTTATTAAATAGAGACAGACCTGAAATCGTCCGATGTTTTACAAAAGGTCGAAATTTTAGGTGGGACGACCGCTTAACGCTTAACACTTGCAACCCCTTGTTGCTGCTCTCTTCCGAGCACTTACAGTACACGTCCACTTACATAAAAGATCCGGTACGGCTTGCTCAATCCCGGGTCGAACGGGCGAGAACAACGCAGACGCAGACGAGACTCAGACAACCAAACATTTCCTAGGGCCAGGCTGTTCCTCTTTGTTTGCATCATCTGTCTGACATCGCCTCGCATTATGTGATTACGGAGATACAAATTTTTCTTCAACGTATCCCACACGAAAAGCACCTATCCATATCCAACAATGCCCGGTTGGGCCGCACATTTACAGGTCAATGCATAAATTAATACACTTCAGCGCGAAGGAGGGTTCGGTCCCTATTCTTTCAAAGTCTGCCGTTTCGCAAGGATGAATGGTGGGTACTTCGGGTCCCAGTTGGCCTGGACGTGGAAAGTTCTGGCTGGTTAGAACCTGTCGATCACAAGTCAGCGATTCTGCTTCTTTGTACCAAAAATGACGGCGGACTATTAGTATCCGACCAGTAGTACCCCCAAAAGCTAATTGCTGCGAGTGCAGACACAGTTGCCCCGACACCCAATCGGCGGATGATAGCTTGCGTCGCCACTTTATCTGCTTTGTCGGCCTCGAAAGTTGGGTGTTCGTAAACGTCGAAGATACGCATGACTACGATCGAGGTGCGAAAAGGTGGAATGGGGTGGTTCCGATGTTGGGGCGAGGAACACGGGGAAGGTGGACAATGATCACCCTGATAGCTAAAAGATATATGCTCACAGCGAGCACCGGCGCGCTAGTTCTAACTTCTTCACGGGCCACGAGCATGTGTCACGTTTGCTATCTCCGGTTCGCCCAACATACAAGACACAATTCGTTTCGTTGTTCGGTTCAATCTCGGCACTGGTGTGAAGAATACAACACAATAGCAATGTTCCAAACAGTTGAAGGCATAGGCCTAATACTCGTTAGCGTTATTTTCTCAATTGTGAAGCGCGCGCCCAACATCATCAAAATTTCCTCGTGATTCGCCGTGTCAGTCTCATGATCGTGATCAGTGTCTATATACACCTAAGGATTCTTTGATTCTTTGTATCTCAACTATTTGAAATTACTGTAACGCCCATTTCACTTCACTTTCCAGAAAACCGAAACCTTAGTAGCAGCTAATTACTTCGTCACCTTCAACCATAGGGAGAAATTCACCCGCGCAATCTTTTCCACGAGTTCAAATTGCAAGGCCGCCAGGAGTTCAATTAGGAACACTTGTAATTGTGTAACCCTGGGCGAGCTGATCTGTCGATATTCCACGGTTGATCACGCGAACCTCCAGCTAAGACAAGCGCGCTATCCGGCACCAAAAAACGTCCTCGGGGACGATGTGAAGCTCAGGCACTAACAAAAAGGTCTACTCACAAATTTGTTTATACTCCCACGTTGACTCCTGCGGTCTTGACCATCCCGTCTAGCCCCCCAAACGTCTCCATCCTCACTCCAAATCTCATTGTTCCTGATAAATGGTTATGCCATCTCAAAAACGTCGAAAGAATATGAGATGGGTACCGGTGATACGCAAACGTCGGATACAATGACATGTGTCCCTTAGGTACGTACAACTCATCGATGACGTTTCCAGACTTGCAATAGAACGGCACTGAAAGAAGTAGAATTTCGTCGCGCACCGCCTCTTGGAAAAGATGCGAAAAAATGGTATCGAAACGTAGAGCTCCCTAAGACGACAAGTGTTTTCAAGCACAGGACAACTAGCCAGTAGATGTGATCAAAATTCACCTTGATCACGCCATTCAACTGAAGCAGTGCGCCCCATTTACTATGCTAGCATCTTCGGCAGGATAAGCAATTCCGTGCAACGTACACTTCTTCGCGAAGTAGCCGCTGTTCATCGGGGTGGGGTGCAAGCTCGAAGTACTCAACCTAATAAAGTGACGGTCTCATGACCTACTCCCAAAAGTGTGCTAACTATCATCAGTCAGCAGGTCAATTGTTATCAATGAAGTACCTACGCGAGTTGAGGAGAGGGCTCGTCATCGAACACACAGAGAACCTCAGTTTTGAACCATTGACAACGACTAGATAGAGATAAGTCAAACAATGACGCGTAGTAAACGCATCCTTGCCGTCGTCCATCCTTGATAACCTCAATAGAAATCAGTTTTTGTGTGATGTCATTCGACAGCTGCACGTAGCAACATAAAAAGGCAAGACCAAAGTTTGAAGCACGGGAATCGGTCTTTACGCGAAAAAAAACCCAAGACATTGAGTCTAGAACAGCAGGGGACAACGCGGGACAACGGCGACATGATGTTCTTTCCACCACGTGGAAATTTTTATGTTCAAATCCACAATATTCGCCAAACGACCGACTCTGAGAAGTTGTTGGTCGGGCAACGCACAAAGAATAAACTCAGTAAACAAGGGACTTGCCGACCTTCGTCGGCCCTTCCTCTAGTATTCCAACGTCATGGGGAACTTGCCAGAAAGGAATCGATCAAGGAACTATGCACGCACAAGAAATGCAGCGAGCTCTGCTTTATGATCCCCTCATCGAAAAGGTTGTAGTTGAACACGGCTAGACCCAACGCGTTGAGAATGGTAGAACAAAGGAATTGGGGATGAACTTTTCTCTAAAACCCCCGTTGAGAGACTTGGAGTCTACTCGGCTTCTGAATTCCTGGACTAACTTCGGGGAGTGAGAACCGAATATCATAACTCAGAATGACTAGCTTCGCGGGCACATTCCCTGAATACAGGAATTTGAGCCTTGCTTTCTCATGTGCCAAACACCGCGAGTAGAATGCGCCTTTGCCTATAGTGAGTTTCATCTATTGATCTTTGGCCACTCATCCATCCATCAGAGGTGAATTTGACCGCCTTCGGCGCCATTAATGGGCCAGTGGAAGCGTGAAGGAGCGTATGGTTTGATAAATTGTAGCGCAAGGTTTGCAGAATGTATTGAAATTCATATGTCATTCTGGGTAGGGGAAGTGATAGCATGACAGAGGCACGAAGAGTGCTGAACTCGAACCCTAGCATGACATAATTTCATTTCCAACTTGCTCCCTCTCAGGTCAACGACGAATGTTTGGAGGCGGTCCAGACTCGGCAAATCTACTCCACACAACCCAGGTACATGCACAGATGATGCAGCACACGAACAATGAGTTCCTATAGAAAGCCGCTCCACACTGTTGATTGAGATCGACCACGTGTTCAAGTTGTTGTTCTCACGTAACAAGTAGCAGTTCGATACGCCCAACTAATTAGCCTTCTTCCCCAGAAGCAAGCCAGATATATGAGGGGCTGAGTGCCTAATCACCGCGGTGACTGATACCAATATGATCTTTGAAACTGGCGCTAACCACAGAAATACATGTGTCATATACGGAGCACATCATGATGTTCCACCGTGCCATAAACTTCGCTGCATTCTTCCGCGCCATCAGGATATCCGTCAGCAATATCGTGGTCGTGGTGGCCAACAAATCACCTATGGATGCTAATGTAGTACACATGAAAACTCGGAGGTGATCATACTTATCGAATGTGGACCAAAGTCAGCATCCTTACTATCACGGTTGCCTACACAGCTGACTCTGGTTGCTAACACCAACAAATTTCCCGAGTTACAGGAAAGAATCCTTGACGAGCTGGGGGCCGATGTCTTCCGAGCGTTCCTTTGGTAACAGGTTCAGCCAGCGTGTTTTTTTAATTTCCAGACCCTTCTTGCCGAAGTATCGCTCGCTTTCAAATCCCCACTGATCACTGGCTCGCACCCAGTTCCCCAGCCCATCCACATACCGTTCTAGCTCTGTGTCCACTGGCTCACCAAATTTTGGGATCTCGTTCTCATAAAGGTACATGAACTTTGCCTCAAGTTCCTTGTGGTAGTCATAAACCCAGTTCATAGCGCCTTGGATGTCGGTCTTGTTATTATGCATGACGATGGTGATTATGTTGTGGTTGTCGTCACCTCGTGCTTGCTCCAAGTTGTACGAGGCGATATCCTACATCAAATGCCCAACACTGGTAGTCAGTCTCAGAAAACAGCGGGACTATGCGCAACTGACATTTCCAAGTAGGATCATGTCAATGACCAAAATAGACAATTCTTCGATGACAGGATGGTGAACTGCCTCGTCAGGGAGGTTCATATTTAACTCGAGGATAGCAAAAGACGGTTTGGCGCCGATAGAGTCTCTTCTAACTTCCAGATACTCTGGAATGCTCCGAATATGCTTATGAGTTCGATCTTTAGCTTGCTGAACTACAGCCTGAAGGTAACTGTCGAATGCCTCGATGAATCGTTTCTGTGCTGGGGGACTAGCTGTTTTAATTGCAAGCTCCCAGAATCTAGATCAGTTCTGGGGTCAACATTATGTCCCTGCTGACGCCAATATACCTCACTGTCTGGTGACCTCCCCTCCTACCCATTCGCTTCTGGGGCGAGGTTTATGTGGATTGCGCAGAGCATCCACGCCAATATCGGCCATCATCTGGACGTCATCTTCGTGCGCCACATCTGAGTACTCGTCAAAGACGAAAAACATGTTCATTAAGTCGCAGCCAGTACGTAGACGGGCTGTGCACCGCATGTGAGCAAGGCTTAATCATGTGGTCTGTTCTGGACACCTACCCTTGTCGAGCAATGGGTACGCAAGAGATGCCAGACGGTCTAGCAATAGGTGAGCATATGACTCAGGCTGAATACACGTAGTTGCTCGTACTGAAATCACAGCGGTCATAGGCTTCCTGGGCTTCGGGACTAAATGCCTTGAAGCTTCTCGCCCATGCTGCGGACTCTGCTTTGACCTCAGCATAGTGCGGGTTGATATGGCGAGGCCATATCCATTTATCAAGGTTGTTCGGGATGTAGTATCTCTCAGGCATGGTGGTGTCTCTTGTATGGATACGGCGGGGGTGCTGAGATGAGATGCTCGTTCTATGAGCCGTTTTAACCCTGTGGCGTGAGTTACCTTCAGCTTCTCGATATCGGCTCGGATGAGAAGGACTCAAAGCGTTGTAACGTTCGATCGAAAGACTTGCCTTAAACTCGACGAGCGCGCTTGCTTTGTACACAAGAGGAATCAGTTCATATCGTCGAATTACAAGCTTTGTCTAGTCTTGGCTTATGGCTACCACCACAAGGGCACGTGTGTTGACCCGATCACTCTCATATACTGGGAAGCGAGTCCTGGGATGTCTTGCCTCGCGAAAACCTGAACCCGTCGGATGCCTCTTGGGGTGGAACTGGCTAAGAGTCGGGTGATGTTAAAGTTCGGTTGGATCTCAGGTAGTAAGTTACCCACAAGCAGAAACCACTTGAAGGGCCATCATAGAGCACGGATTCTGCACTTGGCTAAGCTTCAGCCTGAGGCTGGACCTGACGTTCTGGTGATAGTTCCACGCCACGCTCAGCCCTCGGCTCTACTATGGCTTGATACTCCTCTCTTCGGTTATGCGTAACTTTGTCTATGTGTTTTGCGGTAAGAGTAGGCACTGCTGTCGACGTTCCTCACCCCATTCACTAGCAGCGGCTCCTTTCCCTCATTGACATGTGCCCTTGCTTTTGTATGTCCAACGGCATACACACAGGCCTGTATGGTGTACCGCTTCGACCACCTCTGACTCTCCTCACTACTATCCCTCACACCGCCTTCTCTTCCCAAATACATTCGCCCCCCTATAAAATCTGTTAGAGCCAGGGTTGAAATTGTTTTGTGGTACAACTTGAATACGCTCTCCTTAGCGCTCTGCCTCACAAGTGTCTCACGCGTGTGCACTCATAAATCAGAAATCTGCCACCGATCCCTCCTGCTCACCTACTAGAATCGGGCATGGAAGTTATTCGGCATGATGTCCTTGACATACAGGTGTGACAGCACGCCCCAAAGCACGCCCGAAGCAAGCAGCGCACAACCCGTGATGAACTCAGGTTTTTGTAGCATAAGTCCATCTGGACATTTCGTCCTATGTGTTTATGGATGTCCCAATTTCAAACTATCACGATAGCCATTATATAATAGCGTGATACTACTGATACTACGGAGTTACTGTGCTGTACTTTAAGTTACACTTGACTGCACCTTGGGCATTAATTACACAGCGATGTTTGAATCCTTCCTGTGACCTGATGTGGCTTCGGGGGCCATTCCAGCATGTTGAATAAGCGCCAAAGTAGCCGTGGATCTGGGCTCAATGCGACATTTGAAGGGGACAGGATGACTAACACGTGGTGAGAATGTGATTTGGAATTGGCTAGATCGACTTGCCTAACGAAGCCAGGGTATGATTTGACTTGTGGAGTTATCACGTTTCCGTGAGAGTCGACTGCCTTGGAAATATGGTAAACGGATAAAACAGAAGCAATTGCTATCCAAATAGTGTCCAAAGCCATGCTTTTTCCTGCACAGGCGCTAGTCGCGGAGGAGGTTACGATCATCATCCGCAGTACCAACGAATCCCAACTCACCGACGTCCAAATCCGAAGACGCCACTATCTGCAGGGTCCGGAAGGTTTCCCTCGATGAAGCGTTCGGGCTTAAACTTCTCCGGTTCGATAAATACGCTCGCGTCGTGAAGAATGGCCCTGGAGGTGCAGCTCGAAGACCGAAAAACAAAACTGCGTTGGCATTAACAAACGCGTACCAGGTGTTACCAAGAATGGACGCGCCCGCGGGGATAAAGTACCCTTTGTATTGGTCTGAGTTCACTGCACGATGTGGCACTGCCATAGGTAGAACCGGAATCCACCGAAGAACCTCCTTCATGAGGGCCATTACATAAGGAAGAGAAGCTTTGTCGGCAAAAGTAGGCAGGCGGTCGCCTACCACGACATCGAGTTCAGCTTGTGCGCGCTTTTGAGCTTCCGGGTGTAGCGTCATAGCTAGAAAGAATGTTGTCAGGGTCGATACGCTTGTATCTGCACCAGCTGCGTATGCGACTGCTCCGCAACCCTTGATCAATTCCTCCGTGAGAATTTCTCCCTCCCCAGCAGCACTGCTTGCGGCATTCAACTCTAAGCAAGCAGAGACGAAACACGGTACTGCGGTCCCATTATTCTGGGGGTATGTGATCAATTCGAAATGATGTGTGGAGAAAACTCGAATCTACTGACGAATTTATCCTTGACCATGTTAAACGGAACATTGATCATCGCCTCCGATAGCTTTCGCCATTCCTTGGCCTTTTTCTTGAATCCGGCACCAGGCATCCATTCTGGAACGCATTTGACTAACAAAATTTCAGTGCGAGAACCGCTGCCGACATAAGATAGTCTTACGGCTCGGGAAAAGATCGACTAGGAATGCTCCTGGAACGGCAGCTTGTGAGGTGCTTCGTGAAGCCTCATCTACAAGGCGCACATATGGGTCATTGTTATCGGCGACAGTGTGTCCGTAACTTTTCGAGTGCTTAGCTAGGAATAAAAAAAACAGAGATTCCAGCCTTACACTCGCTTCATAATAATATGAGCCGTGTAACTGGGGGATTGATGATGAGACATTCGGGAAGTCTCGCAGCCGACCCAAACGCACTGTCTGATATGATCGACATAGTTCTCTGGTTTCTTCAACAACAATGTAAGGAACTCTCTTGATATTTCTAGTTGTATTTGTTGATGCTCGTCGACATCATGGTTGAAATGACTGTGAAACACGCGGCGGTGTTCCTTCCAGCGAGGACCATAACGCATAAGCGCGAATGTCCAGTCCCAGCCCATTCTCCACAGCCATCAGAGTTCGCGTAGTAGGACAGGACAGATATGGCATACAGATCGACAACCATGGGCATATCAGGGCGGTCTGAGTAAGTGGAACCCCTTTTGTCAAAAATTTCGAATACGGCCTTGGCTGAATTAAGGACGATCATAGTACTGCCTAGAACGTTGAGAGAGATGATGTCATCTCCTGCAGTTAAGAGTAAGTTATCAACTGTGAGACCGCGGAGAAGATATCGACGCGAGACACAGACCAAATTGTTGAGACCAGTCCCGAGCTTTCACGTGCACCTCATCACCTGCAAGGTCGAGCAAATTTCCGAGAATTGGGAGGCCTTTAGGGCTTGGTGGAAGTGGAAGTGGTGGAGGAGAACGGGAACTGAAGGGTTGCTTAACCCAGAGGATAGCAAGAACCAGGAATGCAACACTAGAAGCAACCAAAATCAAGTCCATGGTGTGAGAAAGGACGATGACAGGAACGACACCAAACTCATGAGATATCTAGGAGAAGACAACAAAGCAGTCGGAGATTGGAAAAATAAAAGAGCAGCGCTACCGAGTCACGGTATGATGGTCGCAGCCGAAAATATGGAGGACGAGGACGAGGAAGCGAGTATTGTCAAAGTTTCCTCGTTACCGCTCTGCGCTCGGCCAGTGAATACTGAGTTATCGGAGCTATCAATTTGATCAAACGGGTTCAGTTACAGAATGTGGACAGACATATCACTGCATCACCCCAAGGTCAGTGTGCAGGGACAACCGCACTGGCATTCACGGCCAACTTGAAACCGGGAGTTCTTGTAGTGTGGAATAGCACTTATTTAATTATTGGAATATCCATCTCCTGGCCATTACGAAGATGAAGCGCCTAGTTTCGACTTGCCAGCTTTGCCTACTATAGTCAACTCGAAAAAGGTCAACTTGAACCATGGACGAATTCCGTCTACCCATACCTGCCTGTCTTAGTCACCTTGGTGTAAGTCACTTTGGTGTATTGTAAGACCTTGTCATGGTATCGTATCTTTCACTTTCACTGGATTTCGCGAGTCGAGTGCCGGCATCGAGTGCTTATTTAAGCTCGGGTAGATTCACTTCGACAGAAGGTCACGGTTTCTCTTCTTCGAGATAACAAGTGGACTTTCATCATCCATGGATTGCAAGCTGTGCCATTCTGACGAAGTTTATGGTGTGGTATGACTGCAACTTGTTGTTTTGTGTTTACCAGGGTCACGTAAGTCAGATCACAATATATCATCGGGTCATCAGTTTCTTATTGTCTTCCTTTATTTCAAGACTCATTTGATCTCAGACACAGACACGAAACAATTGGAAAACAAGAACTCTTATACTAGTCACTACTATCTCCGTCCTTGTCGAAAATTTCACCCCCTCTTTGACCATTGTGAACATGTCTACTCAACCTGATTCCTTCACTGGCGATTGGATCACTGCTGATCATCCCCATTACTCCAAAGCCATAGCGCGCTGGGCTGCTAACGCAGAACGACGTGCCAAAGCTGTCGCATATGTCAAGAGCGCTCAAGATGTTGTGGTCGTTTTAAAATACGCCAAGCAGCACAACTTGCCCATTGCTATACGCGGCGGGGGGCATAGCCCTGCTGGCGCTTCTTCTATTGAGGAAGGAATAGTGATCGACCTCTCTCGTTACTTATCAAGCGTGAGGGTAGACCCCGCTGCGAAGTTAGCATACGTTGACGGCGGCGCAATCTGGGAAACGGTCGACAAGACTACAATGGAGCATGGTTTGGCCACTGTTGCTGGAACCGTGAACCATGTAAGCAGCCCGTAGTCTGCCATGATGGGCTTGATCTGTGGCTGATGCTCTCCCTGATTTGAAGACAGGCGTCGGAGGGTATGTGCCTTAGCACTATTCCTGAATCTACCCCTCATGACACCTGTATTAGCCTTCTCCTCGGCGGGGGATATGGTTTCCTGACTGGTGAGCACGGCCTTGCGCTAGACAATCTTGTACAAGTAAGTCGTGGCATCAATATACTTTATCGATCGCCTCACTACTGCACAGGCTACAGTGGTTACGGCTCGTGGAGAAGTCCTGACTGCCAGCGCTACAGAAAATGCAGACTTGTTTTGGGCAATTCGTGGCGCAGGATGCAACTTTGGCGTCGTAACTGAGTTTGTGCTTCGGCTTCACCCACAACGGCGCACCGTCTTTGCAGGAGTTCTTGCGTTCCCGCCGCCATTGTTTTCCAAACTAGTTTCTCTATTGGTCAATACCTGGAACGCAGGGTTATCTGAAAAGGAAACTATATTCTTTGGTCAGACAACGGACCCAGCAGGTAATGTACGTGTCTCACTGAGCCTTGGTTCGAGTTCCTCGGACCCTGATGTAGATACACCATAGCCGTTGGCTCTAATGGTTCTCTTTTGGAATGGTTCCGAGGAAGAAGGGCGCGCCAAGTTCAAGTCCTTCTTTGACATCGGTAAGCATATAATACAATTCCAGGCGGCAGATTGAACGTCGTGATAGGTCCCGTTATGGATACTTGCAAGGAAGTCCCCTACGAGCAAGTCAATAGCCTCCAAGTGAGTACTCTCGTTTTGACGACGCCCGCCAGAGTCCTTACCCACCCAGAATTTCAACGTCCCACCCGGTAAAAACTACTACATGAAAGGGGTGTTCTCCAGCGGGCCTCAAGCAGACATAGTAGACAGGCTGATGCCTCGCCTTACTCAACTTTCTGCAGAAAGCGGCTTAAACATCACCGTACTATATGAACTTATTTCAACGAAAAAGGCACTCTCCGTACCAAACAACGCAACCGCTCACATCAGAGGATCTCGAGTCAACGTTCTTATCCTTGCAAAATGGGATAGCAATGATACAAATATTCTCAGTACCGCGCGCAACGCCACAAACGAACTAGGTCGGATCCTCCTCCAAGGAGAAAAAGATATACCAGAATCGCTCAACGTTGGCTATGGAAATTACAGTGAGTAGTACCGTGAACATATACGAAACTCCACTTATGTCGTTTTAGGCGCAGAATATATCGCGCCGACTGTTGTGGGAAGCTCTGGTTCCACGGTCAATGCCCAAGCTCTCTTCGGAGAAAATTATGCCAGACTTCAGAAACTCAAACAGGAGTACGACCCGGATCTTGTGTTTTTCAAGTGGTGCCCCATTGCTCCTCAGGCATAAAGTCGAGTTATTTTTTGCGATTGGAGAAGAAAGAAAGCGTTCCGATTGTGTCTGCTAAATTTGTCTTACTAGAATTAGCGATGTATGGAAATGTCGTATGAAGTGATTGTACGATAAAATACAAATACGTGTGAAGCCTTTTATACAGTTAGAAAGACCCGGTATCTGTGAAATCTTGAAAATGAACATAACATGCCGTCACACCAAGTCAACAAGCTCCACAGGACCAAGCCAAGCGCTTCCATTCATCCAGGTCACATGCTATGTCACCGCTCTACCATACACGGGAGTCAGGTCGCAGGTGCTGCGTTCCCTCTAGACCGGTGCCCTTCTGTTTGCGAAGGGTAAACCTGCGATATATATCTTCTCGTATACAGGCTGGTCACGAGCCTACATTCCGCCTACAACTGACGCATCGTGTCTGAGCACGAGAATTATGCCCTGTTACACAGAATTAGTACTATTTCCACTCTAGCACACTGTACATCGACTCGACCGCCATATTGTGAATGTGAGACTCCAGATTCCCGCGCTGGCAGCATTGTGACATATTTCTGTCACCGATGAAACGTGAGACCTATTGCACATGCATGATGTGCGCTATGTGCTTACATGCAATAGGAAGAAGCGAACTCGTTAGATATGGAGATGAGAAAGATGAGAACCAACGCCACATCGGCAAATTCCGGACCGGATGTCCTAGGCGTCCGTCGTCGTCATCTTCGTCGTGAGCGACATCTTGGGGCGCGAGCGCGAATAACTTTCCAGCACCGCAACCCACAGAGGACCTCGAGTACTATCCCGCCATTCGATCGCAGAAGAATCATTGACCGACAAAACTCGGTGAAATTCTCGGCTAACGTCAACAATTGGACGAAGATAAATTCCCTGCTATTTGTTGCCACCGTCCTCGTTCACCTTCACGTCATCCTTCGTCGAGTTCTAGAATGCTTAGCCGCGTCTCTTCGTATGACGATCTCGCAACTTGGGAGGATTCAGTCTCCCATGCCATACCTGTTATCGTCGTGGACCCTCTTGAGGAGTCTGAAGATCCCGTTGACCCCACCGCTGTGTATGTAGTGTGACCATTCTCGGTCTTCCAGTGCCTTCACTTCATTTCTCTTCCAGTGACCCCCGACCAGCGCTTCCGGAGGTAATGGAAATAGACGAAAATATACTTTCCTTACAGTCCCAGTTGGAAGCTCTCCAAGCCCGGAAGGTAAACTTACTTGCGCGCAGCGCGCTCATCAACCGTATCCCGCCCGAGCTCCTTTCCCGCATCTTTGAACTTGGCGTTTACGAAACCAACGAACTTTTACCTGTTCTTTCGCTCGTCTCCCGCCTTTGGCGCTTAATCGCCCTCACAACTCCTTCGATTTGGTCTTATATTCGCCTCGATAACTCCTGGGGTTACTCTCGACATACCTCGTTCCTCCGCAAGCTCAAGGTCCATCTAGATCGTTCGCAAGATTGTAAATTTCTCTTGGACATAGACTGTCGCTATCTGGACATTGCCAACGAACTCTCCCAGATCATGTCCGAACTCGAACCCCACCTCCACCGCTGCTTCTCCTTTCGAATGTCCGTTCCTGACTGGCAATGCATGGAGATTGTGCGAAATACGTCACAGAAACTAGGTCCAGCACTTGAAGACTTATTTCTTCGCTTCGACCCTTCCGAGTCCGAAGAGCAAACACCCTTCGTCCTTCTTTCACAGCCCTGTCCACGTTTGTCATCTATCACCCTCGAGCACGCACCCCTCATCTGCATTCGCACCAAACTTCCATCCCTTCGCTGCCTTAACCTCATCCGTGAGCAGCGATACTCCTCATCTACCCGGATAGGTCTTTCCTTCAAAGAATTCCTCGACATCCTCAACTCTACGCCGACGCTGGAAGAGCTTCGTATCCAATCGGCCCTCTTTCTTTTGGATGGATCCGATTTCGTCTTTAGATCTTCACCCGTCCCTCCGGTCTTTCAAAATCTTCGAGTCCTATCGTTTCATTACGTCGAATCCAACAATCTCGCCCTCTTCCTCGAGTCGGCGCACTTTCCCGCACTGCGGCGGCTGTCTGTGCAGATGGATACTTCAAATGACGAAAACACGCAATGGCTCGTACGCATGTCCATGGACAGTGCGATCCGTTTCCCTCTCCTCTGCCAGCTCGACCTTCGTTCGTGCAACATCGATGGTGTCGGCCTTGTCCCCTTCGTGCGTGCGTTACATCAGCTTCCGAATCTTACTGCGCTTGGGCTATCGAGCCCACCCAGCGGTGTACTCGGCCCTCGTCTATTCGAGGTGCTCGGTACCGCGCCCGAGGCAAACGACGCCAGCATCACTGGTCGGTGGCTCCTCCCACAGCTGCAAGCGCTCTGCGTGGTTCGCGTGGTACGGTAGTGTCGATAATAGAGGAACACAGGAGACAATACAAGCGGAGAGCGTGAACTTGTTTCACGGTTTTGAGCCGTGTTACAGAGAGGCTCACTCTTATTCGACTTGCTATTGAATTTTATCTCTGTTCATCATTTCTGATCCACCCCCGTTTTTTTGTGGACTCGGCTTGCATTTATTAAGCACATATACATACGTTCCCGCTTTCTCAGATCTCCTCTTTGTAACACTATGTACTCGCTCGGCGTTGATCTTGTATTTCAGTTTCAGATGCGAGCTTCCAAAGTCCCGAGAGATATCAGAAGAGCTAGTCAGGTGGCGAAGAGGCAAATCAATCCTTACATAGGCGTAAATTTGCTGCGAAGACTGACTCCGAGGAATGACGACACGGATAGAACCTACATCCTCGCGAAGAGACCATGAGCATAAGCATGACCGATGATATAAATCTCGTGGGGTGTTTCCCTTGCATAAGGGTGGGATAGTTCCCTCCAACGGCGGAAGGCACGAGAGAAAGCCGAATGTGGTCACGCCTCATTGGCTTCCTCCTCTCGGATCTCACGTTCTAAGCGTTCCCGTTCGGCTTGCCGCATGCGCATCAGCACCGCGGATTCAAAGTCAAGGCCAGGAACGGAAATCTCAGGCGCAGATGTGAGCTGAGGACCACCAGACTGTAAAGGCGGAATCAGCAGGTCTGCAAAACAAAGGGAAGTATTGGCTACGTGCAAAGGATGACGGGAAACTTGAAAATTGGGACCCAGCCTGGGTTGGACCACCGTTCGTACCAACTCTAGCTCCAGGAAGGAAGGGTGTGGGTACGCCGCCACTGCCGTCCTTCACTTCACCCGTGGTTTGATGTCCCTCTTTCAGCTTGAGCATGCGTTCCGACCAACTCCAGACCGCTGGCTCGGTTCCTCCTACCCACTTGATGTCGAAATTCTCCAAACCGCGATCTGCGCGCCCAGATGCGCATACCGCGGCATGTGCGTCCGCTATTTTGCCGAATCGAACGGCCGCGGTGGCATACTTTGGAGGTTTGTGTTCCGCCTTTTTGGGGGCCTTCTTAGAGAGCACGATGTCGTCCTTATCTACAGGCCCGAACGTTGATCCCATGAACGCGTGTAGAGAATCCACAGTTGTCAAGTGAGAATATTGGGCGAGAGGGTACCTGAGACGGACGGTGGTGTCGTGTTCACCTGCAGATGTATTGTGTAAACATGCATGTGCCGAGGGAATATGAAACGCACCGAGTGGCGGAGGTTCAAGTTCCTCCTGTGCACGCTTCTCTACGAGTTCTGCCTCTTCCTGTTGCCGCCGCAATTCCGCCTGACGACCTTCCACCATTCGTCTACCGGCATCGCGAATTTGTTCGGCTTCCTGGGCGTATTTCTGCCTTTTTGCCGACTCTGCTGATTTCTCTTTCTTATCTGCTTGTTCTGCTTGCTCTAGCTCCTCCAGCATGGCCTTCCTCTTATTATCAAAGTTAGCGTAGCGTTTTTTTCGTGCTTCTTGTATCCGAAGTTTGGCGTCCAAGGCCATCCTTCGCAGAGGGTCAAGCAAAAGCTCAGAAGCCTGGGTGAGCTCATGGAACAGCCGCGCTGTGAGCAGAGAAAGAAACATTGATCAATAAACTAAGTTGCTGGCTTGGAGAAGAGAATGCCAAAATACCTGCATCTTTAAGATGGGGATTCTGAATACGACAAGTGATTAGTAGGTCGCTATTAGAGCCAAGAGATGGCATACTCTATCGGGATGCGTCTTGAGCGAACGCTGTCGAAACGCTTTCTTGATATCTGCGTCTGTTGCGTCTGAGCTGACGCCGACGATTTCATAGGCGTTTTGTTCCTCATTCTGATTGTCTGTGTTCATTGTCATTGTTTATTTCATCTGTTCTGTATTGTGTCAACCATCCCAAAGCCGCGCCAGTCCGCCTATTACCGTACATTCGAACTCCGCTTTTGCTGCCTTTCCTTTACTCGTCGCGTTAGATAGCGACAACGGCCCTGTACTCTCTTGTAATTTTTTGAGCTCTACCAATCATGAAGCTAGTTCGGTGAGTACCCATCACTCATAAATTATGATTTGAACATGCCATAAGTATCAAAGGCATTCCCCCAATATTTCTGTCCTCGTGCCAAAATGATGTTCAGATCACTGACGGCGATGTTATTATAGGTTTTTGATGAAGTTGAATAATGAAACTGTAACAATCGAGCTCAAAAATGGATCGATAGTGCATGGAACGATCACAGGTACGTTGCGCATCCGTTCTCGCTGCTCTCCACCGCTCACCAGTTCCTGTACAATAACCCTTGTAGGGGTCGACATGCAGATGAATACGCACCTAAAAACGGTCAAGATGACGACACGGAATCGTGACCCCGTTTCTCTCGATTCTTTATCTATTCGCGGCAACAATATCCGATATTTTGTTCTCCCCGACTCGCTCCCACTCGATACACTCCTTGTGGACGATGCTCCCAAGCCGAAGAACCGCAAAAAGGATGACGCGCGTGGTCGTGGACGCGGCGGTCGCGGCACTGACCGCGGCGGCGGCCGTGGTCGTGGTCGCGGAAGAGGGCGGGGACGTGGCTTTTGAGCACAACGTGTTGAATGTAGATCGATTGTTTTTAGCAGATTCTGTAAACATCATACATCGATCATTCACGCACAAAACATCTAGTCATATGTTGATCAAATATTGTATCATATCTTGTCGTGTTATCGCTGCAGAACGTCAATGTGGTTTTTATTGACTAGCCTGCATGATCGCAATACGGGGTATTCGCCGCAGGCCAACAACAGATCGACCTCTACCGTTATGTCTTATATACAGCTCGAGCTATAAGCAACACCATGATTCCGACAGAACCCCAGGCCCTGAGCGACTTGGTGACTGGATTCCATGTCACATTTGTTGGAGTTTGCATAACGTCGGCGAGCTCGTGTACGAGTCGAGGGTCCTTTTCAATCGAGTCGATTTCTGCCAAGGGTGAGTTCGGCGTGTGAGTGTAACGTTCTGTGGGACTGTCAGTGATGACTTCTGCATGAGCCACGCCACCAAAAAAGTCCGTGATTAGTGCTTGTTCCAAAGGTCGGTAAAATAAATCAGAGCGAACGCCAGGATGCGAACGAATGGCGACCGGATCGTATTTATCGAACTTTATGCAGTACCGTGAACAAAAACTCGACGCAGAGCATGAAGCTGGGACTCATGACGCACAAGATCCTTCATGCTTGTCGTGCTGGTTTTGTTGATTCCCTCTAAATAGTCAAGGACGAAGTGTGTGTAGCTGTCGATGACTGAGACACCGACATCCTCGTCGTTTTCGTGCTAGAGATGACATCAATGTGCGCTTCATATGATGAGGGCCGCCGAATTACCGAGTAAGAATTCTGGCCAAGTTGTGAAGACCCAGTCGCAAGGATATTGGGCGAGTAAAACTTGGAGTACATGGTGTTGGCCTGACATGTGTCAATCATGAAGAAGATCTCGTTGTATCTTCCAGGTGGAATCCGGTCGTGAGTCAGTGTTCTCTACGATTGAGGTGCCTCACCTCTTCTTTTGCCACATTTGTTCGAACGCGTCGGCAATGTCGAACGCGCTGATCTCTTCACTATCCTGAAATTTCAAGAACTCATCACCACCGTGGCCCGTCATGTAGACGAATATATTCGAGCGGTCATCCGTTAGCAAACGTTTTGACCGCGGAACGGAAGGCTCCACGCGACCTTTTGATACATACAAATAATAGCAAGTCAGTGATACGCCAAGAAAAATTAGAAGGGAAAAAAAAGGGAACGGTACCGGTCAGCAGACGTATGAAATTCTCCACCGTCACTTCATACCCGCGATAGTCAACTTCTATGTTCTCGCCGTAGAGGTCAAGTGCGTGGCCACGGTTTGCGAAGACGCAGCCAGGGAAATGGTTGCGCGAATTACAGGCCGCATCGTCGGCGAGCATAAGGATGATATTCGAGTCGGGAATACCGAGGCGCTTCACAGTGCGATACCTGCAATGATTGAGTACTTTGTTGGCACTGTGTTACTCTGCGAAGCTATTCAAGAGACGCGCACATTCCCAATGCGTTTGCCATATGCTGCATTCGAAGTTGAGCCATGAAATATGCACGAAGCAGGCCAGTCCTACGAACGCGGTAATTGAACCAATAACGAGAGGCGCAGACAAGCACCGCCCAGTTGT
>WNFR01004387.1_pt1 | contig 18048 bp, 15 predicted proteins | sample 5400221 | NCBI WGS metagenome assembly WNFR01 (sample SAMN13153357, study PRJNA577476) | soil metagenome | isolation source: 40 cm soil under Madrone tree | place: USA:California | collected 2016-06-14
CCGCCTTCGGCCTAAACGCCCCTACCGGATCTACAAGCGCGAGCAAGAACGCATCTCGCGGCGTAATCTCTACCGCACCACCACACTCTATAGCGGATATTCGATAATCCTGTTTGTTCTGGCATTTCGAATGAATCATCCGTATCGGGCCATAACCTACTTCCTCGTCGGAATCCCGCTTTGGATGTTCGTGGAGTATTTTTCACATCGTTTTATTCTGCATCGGCATTTTAAAGTGTCGAAGAAGTGGTACAAGAAGTTTTTCACGCGCCTGGCGAATAAGTATCTTGACCCACTTCATTTCGGACATCACGAACGACCCTTTGATGGCAATCACATGAGCGGCGAGGTACGCGATATGTTGCCACTCCTTTTGGTGTTTGGACCCTTGACCATTTTTCTCTTTCCGTCTTTCACAGCGTCAATGGTGATCGCCGGGGCTTTCCAATCCTACATAGCTGAAGAGTGGATCCATCATGCGACGCACTACTACAATTTCCACGATCCCTACTTCCGCTACATGAAGAAACACCACTTCTATCACCACACGTCCCATGGGATGACTAGAGGCTTTGGCACGAGCAGCGGAATATTGGACGTGATTTTCAGAACTCGATATCCCAACAACGTACGCCAGCGTCTGTACGGCCGCAAGCAGTCCCAAATTCCCAATCCAAGCGAACCGCCAAACCAACAATCCAAGCTGGAAGCATGACACAGCCGGGCTATGCCCTTGTCACCGGAGCCTCGCGCGGGTTGGGTAAATACTTCGCCGCCGCGCTGGCCCGACGCAAACAGAACCTGGTACTGGTTGCACGCTCAAATGAAAGGCTGGAAAAGGTTGCCGAAAAGCTAAGGGCGGCTCACGGAGTCTCCGTTGAGACGATCTCGATCGACCTGGCCCGCAGCAATGCCGGCCGAGATCTTGCGCGAGAGTTGAGAGAGCGCAATCTCGTGATCGATCTGCTGGTAAACAATGCCGGCTTCGGTGACCATGGTGAGTTCGTCAAGCTTTCGCTCGAGCGACAACTGGAGATGATCCGCTTACAGAACTCAACTGCAGTTGAACTAACGCATGAGCTACTTCCGTCGATGATCGAACAACGCCGCGGTGGCATCATCAACGTTTCCTCCATGGCCGGCTTTCAACCGATTCCTTATGCCACGATTTATTCCGCGACGAAATCTTTTCTAACCACGTTCTCTTTGGCTCTGGAAGCTGAGGTACGCCGATACAAATTAGCCGTAGTCACAATTTGCCCCGGACGGCTACGCGCTGATCCCGAAGATGAGGAGCTCGAGCGAAGAAAAGTCCCCGGCGGCGAACAATCTCACAAGGAAGTCGTCCGAGATGCTCTGCGAATCCTCGATCAGGGCGGAGGTCTCGTAATTCCAGGCGCCGTCAATAAATTTGCGGCCTTTGCCGAACGATTTATTCCGCGAGGTAGAGTAGCTCGGCTCATTGCCAAGATGACAAAGCCGGGGCGTTCTTAGCGTGAGGCAGCTGGCTAGGCCTGGCCGAGCCTTGGCACTCAGCGCTCCGCGAGACTCTCGCCAACCGATGAATCCTCACGTGCGCTAGAGCCGGACCGCGATCAGCTTGTCCTCTTCTTCGAGAGTGTGTGCACCGCGTGACTGCGGGGTTAGAATTGCTTCCAAGCTGTGCCCATGACTAATAACACCGGTTCTACTCCTCTCTCCACGTTACGATGCCTTTGGCTATTTCCGCTCGCTTACCTATTGCACGCCATTGAAGAATACAGGGGCGTGGGAGCTTTGCGCGGCATCAACCTTTCACCAACAGAATTCCTTGTCTTAAGTAGTGCTGCGTGGTTGCTGATGCTAACCGGGATTGTTCTATCGAAGAGATACAGATTTCGACTGTTGTTCGGGGTCTGCCTGGGCACAGTTTTTCTGCTGAACGGGATTTCACACATCCTCAACTGCATTGTCATTAGAGGGTATGATGCGGGCGCGATTTCGGGAACAGTGATTCTCATACCGCTCGGGACAGCGATACTAATCAGCTCAAGGAATAAAATGAGTCGACTGAGGTACGGTGCCGGGATAGCTCTGGGTACAGTCATTCAAGCGATCGCAACAATAATCGCGCTCTGATGAGATAGTGGGGTATTGTCAACTTAACTCAAAGAGGAAACACTGGACACTCAAACAAGATGAATCCGTCCCGTCTCCTCATTTGGCAATGGATGATTTGCCTCGAGGCAAACTACTTCTTGCCATACGGCGAATCTCGATTTCATCACTTCCCGATAACCTCGAGCTCTGTAGTGATGTCTGCCTACTTGGAAGTGTGAGGTAATGATTCCGAAGGCCGAGAGAAACCGTTGCGCGTGACCAGGTGACTTGAAGAGTCTCATCATCCGTTCTCGCAATCTGGTGGGCTGATGAGAATTTTCCGCTCGGTTGTTCTGATACTTCTGGTGGTGGTGTTCGACGCTGGGCAGTACCGTATTGTCAGGTTAACTGGCCAAGATGCGATTAAGCTACTGACGCTCCATACTGCATTGATGCGCACCTCCGTTTCTCTTTACCATCGCCTTCGCTTCCCTGCCGAAATCATCAGTCATTGCGTTTGGTTATACTTTCGCTTTGCCTTGAGCTTTAGAGATGTCGAAGAAATGTTAGCGATGCGCGGCGTCATCCTCACTTACGAAACCGTCCGCGAATGGTGCCTCAAGTTCGGGCAGACTTATGCCAACGACTTGCGACGAAGATCTCCGCGGCCTGGTCAAGAAACGCCAAAGGGAGGTAGTGTCCGAATTTCTGTAGGGGCGTCCCTCTGCGGGCGCCCTTGCCCCTATTCGCGAAGAAACGGGGCGCCCACGGAGGGACGCCCCTACAGTTTCCTCAAGTTAGGACGCTACTCAAAAGGAGGCCGTGATCCTTAAAAGGGATCACGACCCAAGTGGATGGTTACTATGCGTGGGATTGTTAAGAGTGACCGCCTATGGCTTCTTTGCCCTGCAGACTAGTAGCGCCGGCGATGACGCTTGCGAATCTTGTAGGTGTAGAGTGCTCCGCTTCCTGCACCTGCCGCGCCACCTATCAGAGCGCCTTTCTTTCCGCCTGCGAGGGCCCCGATGCCGGCACCGCCCGCAGTTGTTCCGGCTACCGTCAGCTTATCTCTGTGCTTCTGCCAGAAACTGCGGCTATGACGGTGGCGGCGATAACGCCGTTGCCCCGACGCGCTCGGCACCGCGAATCCCAAAATCACGAACATCAAGATTACGACAAGAAACTTTTTCAATGTTGTTCCTCCAATTTGAATACTTAATAGCCGTTGACGCCGTCGTTGTAACCGTGCTCGTACGCCTCACGAAAGTACCGCCGATACACTTCGCGATCCCCGAGACGAGAACTGTAGTCTTTCGTGGCTTTCTGGTAGACACTCTGGTTCTGGTAATTATTGCCGCCACGCTTATTGCGGTCTTTGCGGCCTTGCTTTGTGCCTTCGTTGAATCCCGCGTTCAGAGCGGTTTGGCGCAGCTGGGGAGAGCCGCCGTAGTTGCCGTAACCATCCCAGTTGCGACCGCGGCGACTTCGGTTACCGTTATCGTTGCGGTCACGGTTTCTATTGCGATCATCGCGATCGTTACTGCCCTGGCCATCGCCTTCGGCGCTGTATCCACTCTCAAAGGCTTGCCGGAAGTACCGGCGGTACAGTTCGCGGTCGCCAAGACGAGAACTGTAGTCTTTGGTGGCGGCCCGGTAGGCATTAGAGTCCTGGTAGTTAGAGTTCCTGCCGTTCTGGCGATCATTGCTGCCTTCCCTGATACCTTCGTTGTAGCCCGCGTTCAGAGCGGTTTGGCGCAGCTCCGCTGAGCCACCGTAGTTGTCATACCGATCCCAGTTGCGGTCGCGGCGATTTTGATCACCGTTTCCGTTCCCATTCTGCGCGTTGCCTGTTTGGCTTGAAACGGCACCTATGACTAACAGCAAAGTGAATCCTAGAGTTATTCCTGCGCTCTTGTAGACTAACCGTCTTATTCTCATATCGAATCTCCTGATCTGTTGCAAAGCTTTCAATTGGAGGACTTTTCGAGGGTAAATTGGCTGGGGTTGCTAATATAACCCGTGCGAAAGTTTTTGTCTGTGCTGTAACCCACTTATAAGACGAGCTGTGGCAGGGTTTTGTGAAGACTCAGGCTATTCTTCCGTTATCCTTCTCATCCTGATCATTTGTTTGTGGCTAAGGTCACTGCGGTAGCGGGCGGCATTAGGAGAACCCGCCCGCTACCCGCAGGCGGTACTTGACACGGACCAAGTGACAAATACCTCAAAGAGCCTGCTCGATGCCCCTCAACTTCAATTAGGTAACTGCAGGCGTCGCGTATCGCCGGGCAAGATTTGCTACAACGGTCGTCAACTCGGCTGGCTCAACCGGCTTTGGGATGTGCATCTGGTAGCCGCTCGAGAGTACGCGCATCCGGTCTTCGACTCCGGCGTAAGCCGTTAAAGCCGCTGCCGGGATTCTTCCGCCGCGCTCTGCCGGAAGCTGGCGTACTCTTTCAATCAGTGCATAGCCGTCCATTGACGGCATGCCGATGTCCGAGACCAGCACGTCGAATTGTTGGCGCTCCATTTCTTCCAGCGCTTCACCGGCTGAACCGACAGAAACTACTTCGGCGCCGCGCGCCGTCAGCACTGCAGCGACAAGCTCGCGGGCGTCCGGTTCATCTTCAACGATGAGCACCCGCAGATCATTAAGCGATGGCTGCCAGAAGGTCAGAGTTTTACTTCCGATCAGGGTGTGGGTCATATCTATGTCGCTCAGTTCTTGATGAATGCTCAATAGTGGAAGTAGTACCCTGATTATTGTGCCAAATCCTTCACCCGGACTCTGAGCCGTTACCGTGCCGCCGTGCAACTCAACCAGCTGTCTAACAATTGAGAGTCCGAGTCCAAGACCGCCGTGCCGTCTTGTGCTCGATGAGTCAGACTGGCGGAAACGTTCGAAGATGTGCTCCAAAAACTCCGGGGCGATGCCCTGCCCAGTGTCGCTAATGGTGATCTCGATGTGGGAGTGAACGCGCTCGAGCCGAACGTCTATTTGGCCGCCTTTGGGTGTGAACTTGATCGCGTTGGACAACAGATTCCAAATTATTTGTTGGATTCTGTCAGGGTCGCCGGAGACCGGGCTCATTAGAGACTCAAGTGCTGTCTTCAGACGGATCTCTCTGGAATCCGCCGATGGGCGCACGCTATCAACGACTGCTTCGATTATCGGCGCAAGTTCGACGGGGCGCACATTGAGGCGAAGCTTGCCCGTGACGATGCGCGACATGTCGAGTAGATCGTCAATCAGTTGTTTTTGCGCTCGCGCGCTGCGGACAATTGTCTCAACAGCACGGTTTGCTGCCTGCTCGTCGAGATTTCCAGTCGCCAGCAGATTTGACCAGCCGAGAATCGAAGTTAGTGGAGTACGCAGTTCATGTGACAAGACGGCGAGAAACTCATCTTTAATGCTGTTAGCGATATCAGCCTCCGCGCGCGAGGTGTCAGCCTCAGCGCGCAAAGCCAGCGCATCCTTCAGAAGCAGTTCACGTTCTTCCTCTCGTCGCCTGCGTTCGGTGATGTCGCGGATGTTGCACTGAATAACGTGATGGCCATCTTCGTCATTGACGTTGCTGACAAACTCCACCTCGCGACGAAGCCCGTCTCTTGTTTGCAGTGGTAAGTCCTCGTAACGTATGTAGCCTGTCAGCTGCAACTCTCGAAATACAGCCTGGCTCGCCTCCTTATCACTGAACATGCCGATTTCCCAAAGCTCTTTCCCGAGAAAATCGTCATGTGAGTAGGCCAACAACTCGGTCATGAATGGATTCGCGTCAGTGATCTTTAGAGTGGTGGCATTAAGGATGAGGATCCCGTCGCGTGCGGCCTCGAAGAGCCGCCGGTAACGGATTTCCGAAGTGCGCATCCCATCGAGCGTAGGACCAGGCTCGGTGAGGTTGTTGGTCTTTTTGGGCAGTGCGTCGAGTCGCCTGCTTTCAACCGGCTTTGCAGATTGCATCGGGAATGCTCTTGTTTAGTCGGGTCATGAAGTAACGACGGCACAGTCGGGCGAGGACCGTCGCAGTCTCATTTTCAAGAGCCGAAGCTTTACACAGACCTGGAACGACTGTCTGTGTGTTACCACACATATACCCCCGAAACTGCATAAAACCCCCGGATTCTTGCCTTGAAAGTAGGGCCATACAGTGCTTACCGCACTGAGGCCCCCACGAAGAGCACGACAAGGCCTGTGCCCGAATCAAGAATTAATACACGCCTGTACGCGTGCATAAACATTCGCAACTATGTCTCTCGCCTTGGCTTCTTCTTCTGACTCGGCCACGACGCGGATGATCGGTTCCGTATTTGAGCCTCTTACGAGAAACCAGCCTTCGGGGAGAATCACCTTTATCCCATCACGCGCATCAATCGGATAGTTTGCATACTCCCTGCTAATCATTCTCAGTACTACTGCGATTTTGTCAGACGGGCATGCCAGCTTCTCTTTAATCATGCTGAATCGAGGAAAACTATTCACGCACTCGGTGATCGTTTGCCCACTCTGTGAAAGGTGATGCAGAACGAGCGCCATACCAACCAGGCTGTCACGCGCGAAGTTGACACGCGGATAGATAACTCCGCCATTGCCTTCGCCGCCAATCACAGCGTTTTCTCGCTGCATTACTTCGGTAACGTTGACTTCGCCAATCTTCGAGAGAAAGAGGGAACACGCGAAGCGTTTGGCGACATATTCGAGCGCCGAGGTGGTGGCGAGATTCGCCACCACCGGACCGGGTTGTTTGCCAAGAACATAGGTGGTCGCGAGAACCAGGGTCTGGTCTTCGCCGATTGGCACGCCCCGCTCCGAAACAATTGCCAGGCGGTCTGCGTCCATGTCTTGCGCGAACCCAACGTCCGCTTGATGTTCCCTGACTGCGGCGCAAAGGTCCCCAAGATTTTCAGCCAATGGTTCTGCCGGACGCGGAAACAATCCGTTTGGAGTCGCATTGATAGCTATAACTTCGGCGCCCAGAGCCGCAAGTAATTTTGGCCCCACCAATGAACCCGCACCATTACACGCGTCGATTACAACGCGTAGCCGCTTGTCTCGATGCGGCAGTGGACCTAACGCTTCCAGGATAGCCCGAATATGCAGATCAGTAGCACCGGAGGTCTCTTCCACTCCTCTCATGTCTGCGTCTGTGACCCTTGTATACTGGCCCTGATGATAGATATCCAGCAGCTCGCGCGCCTGGCCAGCATCGAGAAACAAGCCATCAGGACCAACAAACTTCAGCGCGTTCCACTCTGCCGGATTATGACTAGCGGTAATCGCGATGCCGCCCTGGGCGCCACGATGACGAACAAGCAGTTGAACTGTCGGCACCGGACACATACCGATATCAATAACGCGACATCCCGTTGACAGCAAACCGGCAACGACGGCTTGCTTGACCATCTCTCCCGAGGTGCGAGGATCGCGACCGATAACAATCGCGCCGGAACCGACATAGGTACCGAAAGCCTGCGCGAAACGGGTCAACAATGTGGGCGTAAGCGACTCACCGATTACACCGCGCACACCCGAAATACTTATCTTGAGAGTTGGTATTGCTCGCATTGGTCTTTAGTCATTTCTTCAATCTATCGCGCGCCCAATCCAGCAGGTCTCGTGCTGTTGCAGCTTCTTCGGCTTCGACAATAACGCGAATCATTGATTCGGTATTCGAAGCGCGCACGTGTATCCAACCCTCCGGCAGGATTACTTTGATGCCATCAGTCAAATCGTGTTCCAGATGCTCGCGTTCGATCGCGCCGCGGAAGTTTTGCAGCACGGAATAGAGGCGATTGGGTTCCACCGGCACATTGTGCTTCAACATCCACAATTGCGGTAGTTGCTCAGCCACGGCCGATGCTCGCTCGCCCGTGCGCGCCAGTCCTTCCAAAATCAGGCCAACCGCCGCGGCACTATCGTGCGTAAGGTGTACTTCAGGCACAGTCACACCACCGCTCCCTTCACCACCAAGAATCGCATTTTGTTCGCTCATTGCCTCGGATATGTACGCTTGTCCAACCGGCGTGCGCACCACGCTTCCGCCATAACGCGCGGCAATTAAATCGACGGTGCTTGTGGTTGAAACATTGGTTACTACAATGCCGGGTTTTTCTTTGAAACGAATCCAAGAGGCGAAGGCAAGCGTCAACTCTTCTGAAAGCGGTTCACCCGATTCAGTGGCGATTCCCAGTCGCTCACCATCAGCATCGTGAGCAAACCCTATATCGGCATGTCCCGCTTTTACTACCGCCTTTAGTTGGGCCATAGTCTCAGGCGTAGGTTCGGGCCTGTGAGGGAATGCTGCCCTGGGATCGTCATTTACAGCGAGAACTTCGCAACCGAGTTCCTCGAGCCAACGCGGAATAAGTCGTGAGCACGCGCCGTTACAGCAATCGACCGCTACCTTGAACTGGCGCGTCCTGATCATTGCGACATCAAACGCACTTCTCAGCACTTCCAAATGATGTTCGATAGGATCTTCATATTGAATTGCTCGTTTGATTTCGTCCCAGGTCGCCTTGGCAAACTCTCCCTGATGGAAGACGTCCAACAGTTCCTCGCCTTGCATCTGATTAAGATAGAGTCCATCGCTCCGTACAAACTTCAGCGCATTCCAATGCGATGGATTGTGACCAGCGGTGATCGCGATGCCACCATCCGCATTGAGTCGCGTAATTGCCAGTTGCAGACTAGGTGTAGGGCAAACGCCGAGATCGATCACTTCGCAGCCGGCGGCGAGCAAACCTGCAAACACTGCGGCGCGCACCATGGGTCCGGATGGCCGTGTATCACGACAAACCAGGATGCGTCCACGATCGAGGTAAGTACCGAACGCCTGCGAAAATGCGACTACCACTTCCGGCGTAAACGTTTCACCGACGACGCCACGCACCCCTGTGATGCCAATTTTCAGCGGTTTCATCTTTTATGCAATCCGCTTAGAGACTGAGTAAAAACTCAGGAGTCCCACGGCTTGGGTGGATTGTTTCAGATCCAAGATACGTACGAAAACAGACGCTGGTGGTCTGACTTCAACTCTCTGCGCTCTCGGCGTCTCTGCGGTGAATTGGCCCGTAACATAAGGTGCACCGCAGAGACGCCGAGAGCGCAGAGGAAGGCGCAGAGACAGATCTTTAAACCAGGAGACCACGGATTCTTGAATTACCACCAAAGTAAACCACGGTTTGATTAAGAACATTTTCCGCGAAACCTTCCAAGGTGAACGGCGTTGGAATCACACTATATCGTGCTGCGGCGATTCGAACCCGGATAATAGAAATTGACCAAAAACAAACCCTCATCATACAATTTCTTCAATCCGCATAAGAAGCAATTTTGATGTTCAATTCGCAAACGAAGGGGACTGTCTACATTGCTGCGACCCGGTCTCAAGGGATCGTGGCGGTCTACTGTGAAACGCCATGCGAAACCATTCTCTAGTCGCTGCTCTCTTTACCATTCTCTTAGTGAGTCTCAGTTCCGGGTTTGGCCAGGGGCCAGCCAGAACGCCCTCTTCGAACTCAGCAGGAGTCGAACAACGGGTCGAATCTCTTCTAAGCAAAATGACCCTCGAGGAGAAGGTCGACATGATCGGAGGCGTTGATGACTTCTTTGTCCGTGGTATCCCGCGGCTGGGTCTGCCTCGATTGAACCATTAAAAAAGAGCCTCATCAAGATAACAAGAGTATCCGCAGATTACGCAGATTTCACAGACAATGAAGACAGGAAGCAGGAGCGGCAGGCAGGAGCAGGACTCACGAAGCAGGATCCTTTTGTTCCTGCTCGTGCCTTCTGCTCCTGCCCCTTTTTCTTGAATCTGTGCAATCTGCGTAATCTGCGGATAGTCACTCCTCGTCTAGCGCTTCTTCACTAAAGGAACCAAAAGCGATGGACCGTTCCAGCTTTCAACGGCAACTGATGCAGGACCTGGCGAGTCCTTGATTCTAAAAATTCCTGTTACTTCCCTGCTCTCGCCCGGCAGCAATGAGAAATAGTTGTCCTGCCAGATGACAGGCAAGACGTTTCGATCGTTCGGTCCCTGTTTGATCTGCAAGTGAATAAAGAACGCCAAATTACGACCGGGATTTGAAACGGTTACATGTGCGTGCTCGTCTGTGCCGCGGCGGCCTGCATTCGCCGATACTGTCAATTTTGCCGGCTGTAGTTTTTGCAGTTGGGTCATATCTGCGTAGGACGTTGTAGGCGTGTACCACCACGTAGGGTTTTTCCAATCAAGCACATCATCCCTGCTCGACAGCCAGTAAAAGTTTCCGCTCAATGTTGCCCCGCGCTCGTCCTGCAGTGTAAGACGAAGAAAGTAAGTGGAAGAGAGGTCCGAGATCTGGGGAAGTGCCAAAGCTTTGACGTTGCCATCTGCAGGAAGATCAAGATTGGTTACTTGGGAAAACTTTTCTTTCAGATCGATGTCGTATAGCTGCGTCGTCAATTTCAGATTCGGCAAACTCTGGTGGGTCGTATTGAGCACAACTATCGACTTGTCGTCGTAAGAGTACTGAGCGTGAACCGGCTCGCATGCTTTCTTGGTCCCAAAGTATCCACCACCAGGCATCAGGTAATAGTCGTAAAGGTGCCAGATCATCGAAGGCCAGGCGTTGTTCAGCATCCACTGAATCACTCCCGTTGACTTGTAACGGCTTCCCCCATATGCCTCAAACATTGCGCGTTGACCTTCATAACTCATTAATTGAGACTTCAGAGCATAGTCCTGCACATCTTTGGCTGGTCCATAGCGCGCCTCAAGGGCGGCAGTAAAGACTTTCAGGTTCTTGAACTGTCCGCCTCCCGCATGGTAATTCCAATATTCGTCAATGGGCCACATGTGTTCTTTGGGTAGCATCTGCCGCAAGCTCTCCACCGGAGGAACCGCGGGTCCCGGACTAATCTCGGTCGCAAAGCCATGTGCACCACCCTTGTTCTTATCGAGTAACCAATATGAAGCCGGCACCCATTCGTAAGGCCCTTCCATCTTGACACCTGAAACGCCAGTGACTGTTGTCGTCTTCGCTGTGGCGGACGACAGGAACGGATTGGGCCAGTCATACTTTTTCAGGATGTCGAGGTACATCTGTTCGACATCTGGAGGCGGCGGGTTATCACTGCCGTTGAGCCAAACCAATAAACTCGGATGATTACGCAAGCGTCTGATTTGATCTGACTGCGATTTCGCCGCAATTTCGTAATCCTTTTTCTCCCACGTCGGACCTTCTTTATATTCGGAGGTGTGCTTCCAGTGTTCCCAATGAGAACAACAACACCAACCCGCCATGATCAGAATTCCCGACTCGTCAGCGAGATCAAAGAAGTAATCAGGCTGTAGTTGTCCTTCCAGCCGAATCGCGTTCAGGTTCATGTCCTTGACGTACTGGAACTCCGCTCTTATTCGCTCAGGCACGAACCTCAGAAACATATCGGAAGCCCAGCCCCCGCCCCGGATGAGAGTGTTGTGGCCATTGACCTTGAAGACCCGGTGATTCTGAGCATCCAGTTCCGACGTAACTTCCCGGATGCCGAAGCGTGCGTTTTGTCGATCAGAACGTTTGGCGCCTGTTATAAATTCCATTTCCAGTTCATACAAATTCGCGGCACCCAGATTCACAGGCCACCAGACCCGCGGGTGTTTGACGTTGAGTTGCGGATAAAGATCTGGTGTGAATGTGACGGCCTTCGTTTCCTTTGGTTCAAGCTTCACTTTCTGCGAGAGCTGCAGTCCCTCAATCCGAGCACTCAAGGTGCCTTCGACTGGGACTTCTGAGGAGTTATGCAGCTCGGCGTTAACAGTTAAGTGCGCGGTCTCCAGCGACGGCAGATCGAAATGTGTGACCACCTGTGGATATCGCAACGCAACTGGTCCACTACTTGTCAGATAAACGTCGCGAAAGATCCCCATATTCTTGTCGGGAGGCATGGGATTCCAATCTACGAAGGTCCAGGCGAGATCGTCGGGCTGTTGCGGAAATACTTCGACGGCCAATGTATTCAGGCGGCCGGCGCGCGCCACACTCTTGATATTCAGTTCATGGAGGCGGAACGTCCCTGCTATCTCGTCCGCGGTGGCAATCTGAAGACCGTTGAGCCAGATATTTGCGCGGAAGTTGATGCCGTCGAAATGCAACCAGATATTCTTACCGGCATAACTAGCAGGGAGATGAAAGTCAGTTCGGTACCACCACGAAGAGCGAAAAGGACTGTCTTCGGGCATCGGGAGATTTGAAAAGTTTGCGCCAATGGGATAACTGCAGCCCGGGATATTTCTGAGATTCTGACCTACGAATGGCTCAGGATAGACCTTATTTTCCACGAGCGTTCCCACAACAGTGGATGGTACGGTGGCGGGATACCAGTTCGCTGGTTGAAACCCATTCCGTGAAAGAGCAGCGCCCTTCTCTGTGATTTGAGCTGAAGATTGTATCCGCCAGTTTTCTCTTAGATAGAGCCGGGGCGTTTGGGTCACATCACGTTTGCCAGTTCTTTGTGCGAATCCAACGTAAGTCACAAGTAGCACGACTCCTGTTGAGACTAAGAGTTTAATCATCTGCATCCTCTCGCAATCAATCACCGGCACTCTGAACGGCCGGACTAAAGGGCCATCGTTGTGTGTGCCAGGACCAGATAAAGAAAAAGATCGCGCCCAGGCTGAGCGTCCCCAGGCCAAGAAGAATAACCGGCAGATTGGCCGTCGCAAAGACAAACACCCAACCGACGAGCGCAATGATACTCGGCAGCGGGTACAGCCACATCCGGTATGGACGTGGCATCTCAGGAGCCCGTTTTCTGAGCAATATGAGGCCGAATATTTGGCCAATGAATTGGACCAGGATTCTGGTTGTAATCAGCGCGTCGATGACAACGTCGAGTGAGAAGAAGCTGCAAATAATAGAAATCACGCCGAGCACAATCAAAGCGACGTAGGGGAATCTCTTGGTCGGATGAAGCCGGCCGAACACTTTGAAAAAGTATCCGTCCAGTGCTGCCGCGTAAGGAATGCGAGAGTATCCAAGCAACAGGGCAAACACTGAACCAAACGCCGTCCAGAGCACCATCGCGGTGAAGACTGTGGCGATCTTTGTGCCATAAATCTTTTCCATCATTAGCGAGACCACAAAACCAGATTCAGGATGCGCCTCGGCCGGCACAAACTCGCGCCATGGAACTACTCCGATAATCGAAAGATTAATGGCGAAATAAATAATAGCCACGGAGATCACGCTGATGATGATCGAGCGAGGGATCGTCTTTCCGGGATCTTTCACTTCGTCGCCGATATAGCAGATGTCGTAGTAACCCAAATAATCGTAAACGCCGATGCGAGAAGCGGCGCCAAGACCAAAAAGAAACCCTAGTGAGAACGTGAATGCTCCCGGGGGAAAATCGAAAGCGCGCGCAGCACTGAAGTGCATCGCGCCGGTAACCATTACCGCCAGTGTCGTCAGCAATGTTCCGATCCACAGACTGACAGTGATTGTGCCGATCGAAGTGATGCGGCGATAGAGCAACACGATATTGATTACTCCGACTATGGCGGCAACCAGCAATGTCTCGCGCGAAGTAATTCCCTGCCACACATAACCGGTATAGCGGGCGAAACCAATGTAACCTGAGGCGATCTCCAGTGGTCCACTGAGGATAAACTGCCAGATGAAGAGAAAAGCCATTAGCCTGCCAAACGTTTCGCGGCCGTAAGCCTCGCGTAGATATAGATAACTGCCTCCAGATCCGGGCATCGCAGCGCCGAGTTCGCTCCAGACCATCCCGTCAGGAATTGCGATTAAGACAGCCACGACCCATCCCAACATTGCTTGCGGACCGCCCAGGGCCGACATCAAGAGAGGAATTGTGATGAATGGTCCCACTCCGATCATGTTGGACATGTTCAGCGCCGTCGCTTGCAGCAGCCCAAAACGTCTCGGCAGTGGCGCGCCTTTTTCGGTTGTGGAAATGGGATTCATTCGAAATTGAAGACGCCCATAATAGCGAAAGATACAGTGCTGTAAAGAAACTTTATTGGTTAACAGGTTCTTCACTCCAGAGGAGTGTGATGTCTATAGCTCGGGAACGAATACCCCTCCGGCGCCGTTCGGAGGAGCGGAGCATACCTTGACGAGTACCGGTCCAGTTGCAGTCCGCTCCTCCGAACGGCGCCTGGTTTTTGTTATGTTCCAGTCTATAAACATCTCACTCCTCCGGAGTGCAGAACTCTCCCGATCCAACGAGGCCAAACCGCGCTAAACTAATCACTCCACTACTTTCTGACATTTTGCCTTAACGAAACTTTTGTTTGACATTTCAACCAAGGAAACGTACTTTTCGCGCAAATATATCTGGTCTTACATACTGGAGAGTTTGTTTTCACGATACGACAGCGTGTGTCGATTTCATCAGACGAGATAAACCAATGCGAAAACAGATTGCCGCAACGACAGCGTGTGTCGATTTCATCAGACGAGATAAACCAATGCGAAAACAGATTGCCGCAATAGCAACCGTGCTTCTAATCGCCTATCCTGCCAAGGTGCTTTGTCAGACAGAACCGTCGCCGTCAGTTCCGGCCAAAACCCTGGTGGAACGCCTTGGCTATCCGCGTGACACAAAACTATTGATTGTGCACGGGGACGATCTGGGCATGGCCCATTCAATCAACGCCGCTTCGATCAAAGCCTTCGAGACTGGGTTGGTCAGTTCAGGGAGCATAATGGTGCCGTGTCCATGGCTCTCGGAGATAGCCGTTTATGCGCACAGTCACCCGCAAGCCGATCTCGGCTTACACCTGACGCTAACCAGCGAGTGGAGTCTTTACCGGTGGGGTCCTGTGCTGGGAAAAGATCGCGTGCCGTCGCTATTGGACAGCAGTGGTTATTTCTATTCGCTGGAATCGGAGGCAGCGGCGCATATTGATGTTAAAGAAGCAGAAGCCGAGGTCCGCGCTCAAATTGCACGCGCCGGAGCACTAGGTATTCAACCTACGCACCTCGATTCTCATATGGGCACGCTTTATCAAAGCAAAGCGCTGTTCGAAATACTGCTGCGCGTAGCGCGCGAGAACAAACTACCTGTTAGAGTCTCGCGGCAAATGTTTGTTTCAGCGTCGTTTCTGCCTTCGATTCTGCAGCCTGACGACGTTGTCATAGACTCGATCGTAAGCATTGAGCCGAGCGTCACTCCCGAAGGCTGGTCTAAGTACTACAGCGATGCGATAAAGAATCTGCAACCCGGAGTAACCGAGATGGTCGTTCATCTTGCTTATGACGACGAAGAGATGAAAGGTGTCGCGTTTGACCATCCCAACTGGGGCGCTGCATGGCGGCAACGCGATTTTGAATTTATGACGAGCGATGCCTTTCGCAAGCTCCTTCAGGAAAACAATGTCAGGCTCACTACCTGGCGCGAAGTCGGCAAGCTGGCAAGGAAATCCGCTGAAAACCCTGCGTCCTCCAAATAAATGCACTTGACCACTTCATAATCACCTTATCAGCATGAACGACTTTGCCTAACTCTCTTTCCAACATCCCAACCCCCAGTCAGGACCAACAAATTGGCTTTCGCTCGAGCTACGGCTTCGCGTTGTTTCTGATCAGTCTGTTAATCCTCTTTCTCGAGCTGGCCACAATTCGTTGGTTCCCAGCCCATGTGCTCTTCCTGACATTTTTTACAAATACAATGTTATTGGCCTGCTTCCTGGGCATGTCGATAGGCTGCCTGGCTGCTAACCATCGGCGCCGCTACTTGATCTGGACACCGCTCTTACTCGCGATCGCCATGGCCGCAGCGCATGCCATTGAGGCGAGCAGTGGATCATTCGCAAAATTCGTCGACGTCGGCCATCAAAGCTCGCCGGAACTTGTTTATTTCGGCGCTGAGTATCACACCGCCGATTTATCTCGCTATGCAATTCCCATCGAGCTCATCTGCGGTTTCTTTTTCGTTGTCATTGGCCTGGCTCTGATCGGTCCCGGACAGGAGCTGGGACGCGAACTCAATCGTTGGCCCAATCGCGTGCAGGCTTACACTCTGAATATCCTGGGAAGTATCGCAGGGATAGTTCTGTTTGCGGCTTGTTCATGGTTCGAGCTGGGACCTATTTGGTGGTTCTTACTGGTCGTCGCAGGACTCACTTGCTTCTATTTCGTTTCACCGGACCGTGCTCGACCTGTAAAGTCTTTCGAATGGGCGGGGCTGGCAGCTTTACCGCTGGTTGTTTGGCTGGCCGCTTTTACTCCAATCGATAACCACCTGCAGGCCCATAGCGGCGCAAAAGACTTTTGGTCGCCTTACTACCGGATCAATTTTCAGCCTGCGGATCTGTCTCTTTCCGTGAACGGGATCTATCACCAGCAAATGGTGTCGCGAAGTGAGAACTTTCCCGCTTATGCTTTACCACACTTGCTGAATCGGGACGCGGGCAGAGCACCATTTGCCGATGTACTGATCATTGGAGCTGGTTCAGGGAACGATGTCAGTCGTGCGTTGCAGTGGGGCGCAAACCACGTTGATGCGGTGGAAATCGATCCGGCTATTTACCGGCTCGGTCGAGATTACCATCCCGATCATCCGTATCAGGATCCGCGAGTTGAAATTCACCTTGACGATGGCCGAAATTTCTTACGCTCCACCGATCGCAAATACGATCTGATCGTTTACGCGCTGGTAGATTCACTGGTGCTGCACAGTGGCTACAGCAACATTCGCCTGGAAACTTACCTTTTCACGCAACAGGCATTTGCTGATGTGCGCCGTCACTTGAAGAGCGATGGAACATTTGTAATCTACAACTATTTTCGACAGGGATGGTTGCTCGCTCGTCTCGAAGGTGGGTTGGAGGAAGTGTTCGGTTCCCGTAATCCACTGGTTTTGACGCTGCCTTACCGGAAAACGATTGAGCCGGAGAAACCCACCTTCGGTGATTTCACCATTTTCCTGGCCGGCGAAACCGCCGCCTTACGGACTGCGTTTGAGCGCCAGCCAGAATACTTACTGCGCAACGACCAACCGCCTGGTCCAAATTCACCAAACGGCTTTCTTGAGCCTGGACCACTGCAGCGTGTGTCGTGGCACGATCTGGCGGAGAGCAAACAAAAACAGGCGCCCTGGCAGCTGTTCGGATTGGCCACAGTAGTGGTGCCACCAAACGCACTGCGCACAGCAACTGACGATTGGCCGTTCTTTTATCTGCGAAAGCCAATGATACCGACGTTGAGTTTGCGCGGCATGACCGTTATGTCGGCGCTTGCACTGTTGCTCATTTTCTTGTTTCGGCCCGGGGTATTGCCAGGCAACAAGCACTCGAGATCTCTTAATGTTCAGATATTCTTCCTCGGTGCGGGCTTCATGCTTATCGAAACGAAAGCGGTTGTGATCATGGCACTGCTTTTCGGCAGCACCTGGGTGGTCAACTCCGTCGTGTTTTTGGCGGTCTTGCTGACGATCCTGCTGGCCAACATTTGGACGCTTAAATTCAAACCAGCACGAATATGGCCCTACTACGCGGGTTTGTTTGTGACGCTTGTTATCAGCACCATTGTGCCGCTTGACTTCTTCCTGGGAATGAATCGTGCGCTGCAAGTCTTCGGGTCGTGCGTATTGGTGTTTGCGCCAGTCCTGTTTGCAGGAGTGATTTTTGCGGAGTCTTTCAGGCGCACGCCTGAACCTGATCGCGCCTTCGGCTTCAACATTGCCGGTGCGATGATGGGCGGTCTGACTGAGTACAGCTCAATGATGCTGGGGTTTCAGTACGTCGTATTGGTTGCTATTTTATTCTACCTGCTCTCGGCTCTCGGTTGGAGACGATTCGCGAAACAAAACGTGGACGCTAGTTCCGATCTAAGGCTCCCATCTACTACGTAGCTCTTATCTACGGCTTCCACTTAAAGGGAAAGAACCTGCCGGCCACAACCGGGTCTAGTTTCGTGCCCAGCATCAGAGCGGCTCGAGAGAGAACTGGATCTTCATGCTCGCGAAGA
>WNFR01004587.1_pt1 | contig 18045 bp, 26 predicted proteins | sample 5400221 | NCBI WGS metagenome assembly WNFR01 (sample SAMN13153357, study PRJNA577476) | soil metagenome | isolation source: 40 cm soil under Madrone tree | place: USA:California | collected 2016-06-14
TGCTGTCGGACCACCACGTGTCATTTAGAGCGAGCGACACGCGCCGCGTTCGCACTTCACGTCTTGCCAACCGCTTCTTGCCAACCGCCACCGCCACCGTCAATATCAGTCTCGTTTGAAGGCGACTGCCTTCAGTCCACTCTCCAAGTCTCTCATTGCACATTCCCTATTTCTTCGTTGCCCCCTGCCCATTAGAGTTTCAATATGACGTCGGTGAACCGCTCTCTCATCGGCGTCGTGCTTGTAGCGCTTGTCACGTCTATTGTTCCTGCCCATGCATTTTACCTCCCTGGTGCCGCACCCCATGATTATAGAGTGGGAGAAAAAGTTGAACTCTTTGTCAATGCCCTAACTCCAATGCTTCCCGGGACGGATGACGCAAAATTAGTAGGTGTAGATGCTGTGACTTAAGGCGACCTTGTCTGACCACATAAATGAACCCCGCAGAGATCTCTAATCAATTGTACGAGCCCATAACCGCCTCGGGCTTGTTAATCTGACATAGTCGTGCCAGATGATTACTACCACCCGCAATTCCGTTTCTGTCAACCACCTGACGGCCCACGCAAACAGCCAGAGTCACTAGGTTCTATCCTTTTCGGAGACCGCATATTCAATTCGCCATATGATGTACGTGACCCCATCTCGCCTCTTTCTGTGCCTTATGTTTGCTTTAGATTGCAATGTTGCAAGACAACGCTTCGTGCAAGTCTCTCTGCACAGCCTCTGTCCCTGCCGAAGACGCCAAGTTCATCAATGACCGGATACGAGAGGACTACGCGCTCAATTGGCTTGTGGATGGCCTCCCTGCAGCGGAGATGAAGATCGACCTGAAGTCTGGTGACATTTTCTTTGATATGGGGTTTAATCTTGGAAACGACGATGGTCCCAATGAGGAGCACCCCCACTTAAACAACCATTATGACATTGTCCTGAGGTACGAAGCATTCGACGTGCTGCACAGACGTTTTCTGACGGAACTACAGATATCACTCGCTCAGTCCACAGCAGAATCGCATAGTTGGAGTCACTGTGTGGCCCTCCAGGTATTTCCTCGAGCGCCATTTCCCTTTGTATTCCTATCTACCATCTCTTGCAGCCGAGGTGGTTCCCAAGACGGACTTATAGACTGCGATTCCCAGGTCCCACCATTTACTTTGAGCGAAACGGGAGATAACCGAGTTCGATATACGTATCGTGTGATGTGGAATGTGAGTCGGTGTTCTAGATGGTCACAAGCAATCCTGATGCATGGAACACACAGGAATCCTCCACTCCGTGGGTAAGCCTTTCCTAGGGCCATTTTCCTTCCATAGCTCCTTAAATCTCGATAGGCTACTCGATGGGACAACTATCTCCATATCTTTGACCCTCGTATCCATTGGTTCAGCTTGATCAATTCGCTTGTGATCGTGGTTTTCCTCTGTGCGATGGTCTCCATGATTATCTACCGCAGCGTGGCGCGAGATGTATGCCATCTCGTTTTTCTGCATCTCCGTCATTCCTGACTGTCAGCACCGTCTCTTTCCAGATCTCTCGATACAACGCGATTGACCTGAATGTCTGTGTCCTCCTTTACTCTACGGACTGGTGCTCATGTTGCCATGCAGGAAGACGTCCAGGAGGATTGGGGTTGGAAACTTGTCCATGGCGAAGTGTTCCGGACCCCAGACAATCCCTTTATACTCTCTGCTCTAGTGGGGAACGGATCCCAGCTCTGCGCCATGGTTGCAGTCACTTTGGGTGTGTAATTATAGCCCTTCCATCATGACCCTGACATTAAGTTGGCATCGTTCAGTTTTTGCTTTGTTGGGATTCCTTTCCCCTTCGAACCGAGGCTCTCTCGCTACGGTGATGATGATTTGTTGGACTTTCTTCGGCAGGTTTGTCTGCAAATTTGGGTCTGTCGGCTCGCTAAGCTCACGCCGCTATGTAGCATCGGGGGTTATGTTTCGAGCAGGGTATATACATCCCTCGGTGGTACCGAACGCAGGAAGAATGCCTTTATAACGGCGACGTTCCTCCCTACGTGAGTTTGACGCTTTATGGAGGCGAGATATGGCTCACGCTCTCAGGCAGAATCATTTTCATGGTCGTATTTCTCCTCAATCTGTTCTTAATCACGGCTCACTCATCTGGGGCCGTGCCGTTTGGTAGGTTAACTTAAACATTTTATCACATATGCGTCACACAAGTGCCACCAGGTACTATGCTTCTCATCATGCTCCTTTGGTTCGGGATCTCGGCTCCCTTATCGGCAGTTGGTGCCTATTTTGGGGCTAGGCGCGGGGTGCGACCCTAAATTTCGTCTACACTGGCTTCCCCCGCTCATACGCCGTCACCCGTAGGCATTTTCCCACCCCGTCAGGGTTAATCCAATCCCTCGTCAGATTCCGCCGCCTCCAAGGTACTTACAGCCGTGGGTATGTCATCAACGCCCGTGGTATTTCCATTCGTACTGATTCAGAAGCAAGTCCACTGCCTTACTGGGCGGAATTCTCCCGTTTGGCGCTGCATTCGTGGAACTGTATTTTGTTCTTTCGAGCTTGTTCGCTTCTAGGGCATATTACGCCTTTGGCTTTTTGGCGTTGACCGCGGGCGTTGTTGGTTTGACCACAGCAACTGTCACCATACTTTTCATCTACTTTGTTCTCTGTGCCGAAGAGTACCGGTGCGCATACATGCTGCTGACAGTTTTAGCCTTATCACCCATGTGCTTCCCCGTAGGTGGCACTGGCGCGCCTTCTTGACCGGCGGTGGAAATGCGATTTGGTTGCTGGCCTACGGAATCTTCTACTGGGCCTCACGCCTCTCCCTCGATTCCTTCTCCAGTGTTGTCCTGTACATGGGATACCTCTTGCTCTTGGTCATCCTTGATTTCTTGGTGACAGGTCAGTCACATTACCGGCGCGGCTCAGCCAAGAACCGATCACATCTGTATCCTTTGACGCACAGGTACCATCGGATTCTTGGCCACTTATTGGGCAATACGGAAGTTGTACGGGTCGATCAGGATTGACTAAAATACTGATACGGTATTCTACACGTTAACCTAATTTTTTCCCCAGAGGTCCTGTAGTCCGAAGTATATTCTCATTGTCGTCCCTAAGAATCAGTGGTTGACATAATGAGAAAAGACGCTTGTGCCGCAGCCCTGAATCATTAGCAAGACTTGACTTATGGACTGAATGTATGACGCACGATAGCTAGCGGTAAGACAATGGCGCATTCACCTAACCCAAAACAACTTCCTCGTAAAAATAAAATATACCCAGTGTGGAGGTGAACGCGGTGGAGGACAAAGGAGTTACGATGTTCAAAGGCAATCAGGGGACGCGTTGGATGAAAGTAACCGAGACAATAACCAGAGCCGAAACACGAGTCTTGAGGAGAAAGGAAAGCAGGACAGTGTCAGGGCACCTGCTCGACACCGAGGTGACGTATGCGACACAAGGCTGAAGACAGCGCATATGGACACGAGGTCTGAGATCTGAGACGGCGTATACAGCGCATGCGGAATCGGAGGAGTCGTATGTGCGTATGCATTGCAGAACGAGAATATTTCGGAGACGTTGCGCACACAGCGCACACGTCGTCCTTACAGGATGTGCCAGGATGTGCCATTCGATGCATCAGCAAGAAAGCTAACCGCGTTCGTAAAACGAGCGGGTCAGAGCTCAACGAATAGCCCATGAAACGGTTGCAACGAAGGTCCACGTGGATAGACAAGCATGAGAAGAAAATAGTGCCACAGGATCTTGATGTCTGTAGAGACTAGCAGAGATAGATCATCCTATCTATTGGGAAGTGGCGTTGGTGATTTGTAAGAATTAATTCCCATAAATGAACCGTGGAAAAGAACTGTAACAGTTATGAGCCACAAGATTATTCCCACCACCCGATCACTCACTCACTCACTCACTACTGGTGTGTTATTAGCCTACACAGTCATCTGCAATAAGAATGGGCTGTATGTAGCTTCAAATATCGTTATTGACAGCGTTAACTTTTTTGTTCGTAGCCAATAAACCTCGCGGATTGCAAGCAGCACGCAAGCTCAGAAATACCCGTCGGGATAACCGCTGGGTGCATCCTCAATGACCCCATCGCATGCGTACAGACTCATTGACCTCGATATATATAGGCGGACAAATCTTATAAAAAACGCGCTCTCGGTAACTTCTACAAGACATCTCCCACAGGAGGTTCTTCGCACGCAAAGGGCATCGTCCTAGAGAAGGTTGGTGTTGAAGCGAAGCAGCCCAATTCTGCCATCCGCAAGTGTGTGCGGGTGCAACTCATAAAAAACGGAAAGAAGGTCACCGCTTTTGTTCCCGTATGTCGCTCCCCCATTTGTCACGTATTGATATGCTCAGATCATTCATCAGAATGATGGTTGCCTCAACTTTGTTGACGAGAACGACGAAGTTCTTATCTCTGGTTTCGGTCGCCGTGGTAAGGCGAAGGGTGATATTCCTGGTGTTCGATTCAAGGTGGTGAAGGTATCTGGTGTGGGTCTACTCGCCCTCTGGAAAGAGAAGAAGGTTCGGTTACTCTCATATTTCTATCAAGTTTGTCTACTGACACCATTCTCTTGTTTGGTTCACAGGAGAAGCCACGCTCATAAAATCAAAGTTTAATTTCCTTGTTCCGCGGACTCCCTTTCCTACTATGGTCTCATGTGATCATGCTTGTACATTGCACGCTGCACTGTTAAATGAAACTTAAGCCCACATCAAGTATGATTTTATTTGGAGCAGAAATGGCATTGAACGAAGACGAAAAGGGGACACATGCAGGATTGAGATGGGAAGGAGGGGGTGCGATATGATTATGTATATGAACACCATGGAATAACTTTGCGAGAGCAGCAATACGACAACAGAGAGCGATGATGTCGGATCTATTACTGAGTTTCGGGAAATATTAGATCGTAATACCCTGGCCGCGGAGATAGTGCTTGAGATCGTCGATGAGCTCCAGCTGCTCCTCCATCGTAAGCCCGCTGACAATCGTTTGCAGCACGGAGCCCACAGTGACATGATGTTCACGGATAAAGCTGCTGTAGTAGACGTAGACAAAGACACCCATCAAAAATCTGCCAGCCAAGGCAGTTTCATTGTCAGAATATGGACATCCACCTACGCAGATTGATATCTACTTACTGGCAATCCATTCGGTCGGTCATGCCGCCGTGTCCTGGGATGCTGTCACCAAAATCTTTGATATTGAAAGCACGCTTGAAACCAGAAGCAAAGAAGCCCCCAAACGGTGCGACCAGCGAAGCAAAGCATGCCATAAACAAGAGATGGAAATGATACGGTGTATACGAGATTGTGTGGATATCTCCTGGGAGCTAATCACACACACGTTGTCAGTCGAACCTCCTGCGGCCGTGAAGAGGAAGGCGTACGATTGTTGAGAGGAACTTGGCAACAGGTGGCCAAATGACCCACTCGCGCCAGACAAAGACCGGGTTCGGAGTGCATTTCATGTTGCTCCATGCATTGACACCAAGGTCATGCACGGGGCAGATCATGTAGTTGAACCGACTGAAGAAAGTGCCCCACACGATGGCGAAGACAATCGTGCACAAAAACGCGCCGACAAAACCTTCTACCGTTTTCTTCGGAGAGAGCTTGATAAGAGGCGTACGACCCATGGTAATGCCACAGATGTACGCGAACACATCGTTACAGTCGACGAGGCATGCGGGAACCCAAAACCAGATCAAACCTTCGAGAATGTTATTCATGATGAAGTGGCTAAAGTCGCGCCTCAGAAAGCTTCTCGACAAGCCTTCTTGTAGGTACGTACCTAGAGACGACAATGAGTAATAGTGTCATATGCACCCAGCAGAATAGGCCGAATTGCTGCTTGAGGTAGCCTTTCTTCAGCGACATGACAAATCCTACGAAGCCAATCGTGTAAAGGGTGAAACTGATGATCCTGTGATTCGCGGCGAACGGAAGAAAATTGGCGTCTGCAAAAACAACATGCTGTAGTTGAAAATCATGAGAGCTGGGTAAGCGACAGAGAAACATGACAATACCTTGAAGTAATAAATGATACTTTCGCCGTATAAGAAGTAGTTTGCTGTCGCAAAGAAGTACCAGTTCAAGGTCTTGCTCCAAGGGTCCTTACGACTGTCTTCCACCGGCTTCGAGTCCAAAAGCGTAAACAACCGGGTTACCTCACGATAAACGATGGTCTGGCAGACAAAGACAAGAATAATCATGCAGATGTGACCCATAAGCAGACATCCTAGCCACGACCTATTAGTTAGTTAACCACTTGATTGTTTGACGAACTGACCCATAAACCCGCCGATCATGATAAAAGTCCACAGTGTGCGGACCAAAACATTGTGGCCCTTTTTAGCAACCTTATCTACCTCCAGATTTGCTACGGGCTTTGATAAATTAGGAATGGGTTCTTTGTTGGCACTTGGAGGCAAACTAGACTTAGGTTTAGAAGGCTGAGACACCGGTTTAGACGTGGAGTTGGAAGACGAGACTGGTGGAGAAGGCTGGCTCTTCGTTGAAGACCGCGCGACCTGGGAAATGGATGGGGAAACGGATAGCTCTTTATTGGGGCGTGGTGGGCCTCCCTCAGGTCCAACATGACGCCCATTTAGCGCTGGCCGAGGGATTTCGCTTGGTGCGGGGATAGTGTTTGCCATCGGAGGTGAAGGCTTTTGGGGTTCGATAGGGGGCGAAGGCCCTACGGCGTGTTGAACCGACGCGGCGGCCAGCCCAGCGTCGGGCGCTGGAGAATGGGTCAGAGGCTCACTTGACGCCAGCCTAGGCTTGGACTTGTCACCTCCTGACCATGGGAGCGAGCGACTCTGCTGTTGCTGCTTCTTTTCTTGACGAGCTGCCTTCGCTGCTTTTTTGATGGCAGCCTTAGAAGGCTTAGACGGTGCATCTCTAAACGCGTAGTGAGCTGTTGGAAGGATAGTTGGGACAGTAGTTCTACACACATGACTGACGAAACGACATCTTCTGACTCAGAGACGAGTTCTTCTTCCGACTCATCGCCTAACTCAACAGCGAGAAGGTCGAAAGCAGTTGGGGAAGCAACAGAAGATTTGCTTTGTAGCAGCTGGGGTTTGCTCATGTTTCCGTCGTGGGCCAAGACTCGTAGACGAGATGTGATGCGAGCGAGTCCGAGCGAAACACAATCACGTGTTCTCAAGCTGAAACTGAATGATTACCTAATATTCACCGGCGAATTACGTGCCGAGGGGAAAAAAATCGACCGGATGATGGTGAACCAGTGCAATAAGTATATTTATGTTGGTTCGGTTGTTCCATGTGCATCTACAGTACTCCGACCGGGGTTGCGACAAAAAGAGATACGTGTCACTCATGCATGCTTTCTCCCGTTGGCGAGACCTTTCGCGAATTTCTGGAGGCGCGTTCATTTGTACATATCCGGACATACTTGTATGACTCCGACGACTCGGGGATAAAGATGCCTATAGGTGAACCGCGTGACCTCTACTGAATGCGGCTGAAGAACAGAACACGCAAGACAAGGCACGTAAGCGGCGGTGCAATAATAACTTATCCACTCCGAGCCGCTTTATCGGACTCCCGAACCGGGAAAAGGGCCCGTCAAAAGGTACCCATTGGACGGTCTTGTTTTGGTTCTGGTCCCTGCCTTGGCAGAAACTTGATCGTCAATGATTTCCTCTTGTGCAACTGCCCTGCCCTGCCTTCAATGATATATCCGTCTCACTCTCCTCGTCACATCTTATCACTGCCTCTTTGTTCCTTTTGACTTTCTTCCCTTCCTATTCCTATTCCCATTCCCATTCCCCGTATCTCCCCATGCCTGGTGTAGTGGAAAATGATCAAGCTCGCCGTGTCAGCAAGGCCATTGACAACGAGATCAAAGTACGTCTCATCGATTTCGGTTCACTGTATGCCCCTCATCTTGACCTATTATCACCCAGCGTGAAAGTGATCAGATCAAGAAAAGGCAAAAACAGAGAAAGGAAGTAAAGGGTTCGTTCCCCTCCCTCACTCTTACACTCAGCTATCTTCACCGACACTCGCTCCCAGTCATGCTCCTAGGACAGGCAGAGTCGGGAAAGTCCACGTTACAGAAGCAATTTCAATTGTACCATGCCTCTCAGACCTTAGACCGCGAACGTCCGTCATGGCGCCCAATAGTTTACTTCAACACCATCAAGGCCGTCCGTACCATCTTAGACGAACTCGACTGGGACTTTACTACCCACGCCAATCAGGAAGATGAAGCTTATTTAGATCCCACTTGGCCAACCCAAATATCCCGCATTCGTCACAAGCTCCTGCCATTAGTGTCCATCGAAGACAACTTAGCATCTGAACTTAGTGGCGGAGTCTCAGTCACGGGTGGACGATCTGGCGTGTTTGTTCGCGCTGGCTGGCAGTCTGTCGTAACTTCAACGCAATCATGGCCTGTTGCCAACTTTTCCGACGGGTCGTCGAATCCAGGTGTCGTAGCCGACATGGCCGCCCGCCTACTCTCCGAGTTGCAATACGACGTAGATGAGTTGTGGCAGCATGTTGCCGTGAAGACCCTTCTTCGGATGCGGCGGTTACGTTTAGAAGAGTCAGCAGCATTGTGCGCATATTCGTTTCTCTGGTGTACGACTTTGCTCATATTGGTGATTAGTTTCCTGGACGAAATTCACCGAATAGCTGAACCGGATTATCTGCCCACGACAGGTCCCATGACTCTTACTTGCTCCCCTCCATTATTTCTGATTTTGATGTCAGATGATATCCTGCATGTACGTTTGCAGACGTTGGGTGTCACAGAGCACTCTTTCGACATCAACTTTGGCGGAACTCATTATTCCTGGATACTGTACGATGTTGGCGGAGCTGTGAGTTCCTGGCATTCCTAATTGTTCCGCATCATTAACGTGTCTTATCGTTGATAGAGGGGCCAGGTGAGTTTTCAGACACAGGCGCTCATTGGACGTCACAACCGTTTAACGCCTTGTTCATACAGCGGCACGCGTGGGTGCCTTACTTCGAGGATGGTAAGTTTTACCTACTTTCTCACCCCCACCCTGCAGCTGTCCTGCTCCTTTCGTACCCGCATTTTCTCCATTCTATCTCAATTGGGAGAAAGATAAGGGCTGAGGCCTGGGGTTTATTCGGACCCTTATCATGACCCCATCCAATGTTCGTATGTCTAGTGTTCGAGTAACTGACGCCCAGTTCCACGCAGCCACTGCAATTATATTTTTAGCCCCCATTTCGGCCTTCGATCAGGTAAGCATAGTACTCCATTGCTGAGGCTTTCAGGTGGAATCTCCGAGTGTTGGTCAGTGTTAACGCTTCAAATCCTGTAGTACCTGGATGAGGATCCACGCACAAATCGCATCGACGATTCTCTACAGCTTTTCACTTCTATCTGTTCGAATAAATTATTGAAAAATGCGAGTATGGTCCTTATGCTGAACAAGGTCGGTGATTCTTGAATCCGAGTGTCATCTGGGTGACATAGTTGGAGCAATTAGACCGACCTCTTGAAAAAAAAGCTTCAAGCGGGGTTAATGGTCAAAAAATAGTGCGCCTAGCTGCGGCTCCAATATCTTTTTCATTACTCATCTAGCATCTTCAAAGCATAACTTCATACGGTGAGCGGGAAAATAGGTATGAGGATGTTGCAGAATATTTTCGTGCGCATTTTGCGCAAGTACACAAGCGCAAATCTGCACAAAGGCAACAGCTATACATCGTATGTTTTACCTCCGTGTCCTGTTCTTTATATTAACCCTTCCTATAGCATTTTACGTCCATGCTTGTGAGTTCTAAGCTGAACGTAGGCAAACTTGGTGACATCTTGCTCGCAGGATATCCGAGCTACTCAGAAAATCATTGTCGACAGTATGCCCTAGTTCTTCAGTCGCTCGTAGGTTTGATTGAATACTTGACCTACAGTTAATGAAGCTATCATCAAGTCATATCTGGGACAGTCAATGCTAACTTAGTTTTATGAAGGAACGGTCAGGTCACCGCGTCCGCTCCCATTACACGAGACCATTTTAATCAACTGTTATCGACTTGAGGGATTTGGGCTGTCGTCAGAGTAGAGGGCGTATTACATATGTAGGATCTATACTCATTTCATCGTCTGTTGCTTTCGCGATCTTTTGTAAGTTGCTTTTGTAAGTTGTAATGAACTTTGTAGACCGTGGGAATCCAAAATCTGATAGATAACGCCGATTTTTTCGTCGTCGACTTTACTCTCGCTGTACAGTGAACATGTCGACGAGCGGTCTGAAAGCTATTGCATCGGTGCCCACAGCAGCGGATTTCTTGGACATCGTGCTGTCTAAGACCCAACGCAAGACACCCACTGTGAGTTGTCAACGTTTGCGCACACGGACGTGATCTTAACCCTCATCGATAGGTAATCCATAAAAACTTCAAGATTAGCCGCATCCGCAGCTTCTATATGCGCAAAGTCAAGTTCACACAGGACTCTTTCGACGAAAAACTCGGTGCAATCCTCTCCGAATTCCCGATGCTCGATGTACGTCGTCGCTTTGTTTTGTAGTCCTTCGCTTATCCCACAATTGCGTACAGGATTTACATCCATTTCTATCCTCTCTAATGAACGTATTGTATGATAAAAATCACTACAAGCTTGCCCTTGGCCAATTACGAACCGCACGGCACCTCATAGACCAGGTAGCGAAAGATTATGTCCGGCTACTCAAGTTCGGAGACAGCTTGTACCGTTGTAAGCAACTCAAAAGGGCAGCACTTGGTCGGTGCGCTCTACAGTCTTTCGCACTATATCGGGCGGCCCGTCATTGAACTCCAACCTTCTGTAGAATGGCGACAATTATGCGCCGCCAAAAGGACCCCTTGGCGTACCTCGAGCAAGTCCGGCAGCACATATCACGTCTGCCTGCCATCGATCCGAACACCCGCACCCTCCTCATCTGCGGCTATCCGAACGTCGGGAAGTCGTCGTTCATCAACAAGGTCACGCGTGCGGACGTCGACGTCCAGCCATACGCGTTCACCACCAAATCCCTTTTCGTAGGACACTTAGACTACAAGTACCTTCGATGGCAGGTCATCGACACGCCGGGTATTCTTGACCATCCACTAGAGGACATGAACACCATTGAGATGCAGAGCATCACGGCATTGGCGCATCTAAAGAGCTGCGTGCTATATTTTATGGACCTCAGTGAGCAATGCGGGTACACAATAGAGGCCCAGGTACGCTTCGATTCATTCACTTCCATGGACTGCTTGATCACCTAAGGCTCTAGTGTAAATTATTCCACTCCATCAAGCCCTTATTTTCGGGAAAGCCTACCTTACTTGTTATTAACAAGATTGACGTTACTCGGCTGGTGGACTTGTCTCCAGACAACCGCGCACTGGTGCAAGAAATCATTGATACGGACGGTGTGCAATGTGTGCACGTGTCATGTTACTCTGAGGAAGGCGTTATGGATCTTAAAAACAAGGCTTGCGATGCCCTCCTTGCCCAACGTGTCGATGCAAAACTCAAGGGCAACAAAATCACCACTATCATCAACCGTATTCATGTCGCACAACCAAAGCCGCGTGACGACGCTGTTCGTGAACCATTCATCCCTGAAGCAATAAAGCTCCGGAAGAAGTACGACAAGAACGACCCTGATCGGCGAAAGCTCGAGAGGGATATCGAACTGGAGGAGGGTGGCGCAGGGGTATACAACATCAACCTCAAAAGTGTGTGGGTTATTCTTGGTATTTCGTCCGGCTGACCGATCTGCGGTTGGGAAGAGAATTACATGCTTGCGAACAACGAATGGAAGGACGACATCATTCCAGAGATTATGGACGGCAAAAACATTGCCGATTTCATTGACCCCGACATCGCAGAGAAGCTCGAAGCCCTAGAACGCGAAGAAGAGATGCTCGAGACCGAAGGATTTTATGACGATCGTGATGACATTGTAAGTCCCTTATCCAAACGAGTTTGACACGTAGTAAACATCACGACTAACTAATTCGAAAAAAAAAAATGCGCTAACAGTTTGATTCGGATGACGAGCGTGAAGCAGCTGCGGCTAAGGTTGCGCTCGGGCACAAGTTGGTAGCGCAAAGCAAAAAGAAAATGAAGAATAAGGCGCGCCTCCCGCGCACCGCAGGCCTTCGTACGCTTACCGAACTGACGGCCGACCTGACCAAAGCCGGTCTCGACCCCAGCCGCATACAAGAACGCGCAATCGTGGTCGCGAAAATGCGCGGTGCGACACGCAAGCGCAAGCGCGATGATAACGAGGATGGCATGGACGTCGACAATGACGAGGCAACGTCAGACTTTACTGACGTACAGGAGGAGGACGGAGGGAAAGCGGACACGATGGAGATTGACGGCGAGGATAGGAACGAAGAAGACGACGATACGCCGCGTAAGCGTGGCAAGGCCAATTCCGGGGCGGTTATCGCGGGAAATCGCGTACCCCACTCAAATCGGCAGCTGGCTGGTTTGCGAGACGAAGCGGTACGTTTGAAGGTCCAGATATGCATTACAATTTTTGATCCTCCCTATAGCAAGCTTCCAAGGCCATACGGTTACGAAATATCAGCCAGCGTCGACGCAACATGCTTGCAAAAGCGGGCGAGAGCGACCGGGCGATCAGAGTCAAAATGGTAGGTTTATTTTTTGCGTTTCCAGCTATGCTTGGGCATGCCTCTCTCCGCCCGAGTTTGCGGTCCCCTTATCTCCCTTTCCTCTGGGCGCTAATACGTTACTCACAGCCGAAGCACCTTTTTTCTGGAAAGCGAAAGGCAGGCAAAACCAGTCGGCGATGACCAGTCTGGACCTCGGGGATATCTGTTCATGTTCACTGATGTACCTGGTCACATTCTTTCATGTGGTTCTTTCACTTTGCTATCTGCTATCTGATGGCACGTGCACTGCACATCTCCGTCGTCACACACTCTTGCATTGGTATAGTCTAAGAGGTATGTACATCATGGAAGGTTACAACTAAGACATAAAATGCGTGGGGATCGTGCGCAACAACCCTATAGTTGTTGCTTGTTGTATATCGGCACATCTCCAATACAGGCCATAAATAACGAAAGCGAAAAAACATTGCAAAAAAATTGCAAAAAGGCAAGTATGTTAACAGGAATCGTGCAAGAGCACGGAAAGAAATAAGAACATCTTAAACGAAAACAAACTCACTTCGAGGGCAAGACACTAAAATAAGGGGGAAAAAAATGAGGTGAGATTGTTCGAATCGATCGCTTGAGGGAACCGCGCCGACCTGCAACAACGTTCCCTGTAAATTAGAAGGAAAAAAAGTAATGTCAGGAGTAACAATGTATGATATAAACCGACGAGTAAATAGAATAATGACCAAAGGGGTTGGTTGACGAGGGGGGGTAAGAGGATTTCCGCGGTTAGAAGAATGTCGAAGGTGATTAACGAGATGTCGCTGATGGTATATTCTGCCAGCACATGCAGCGGTCCAAAAACACCGCAAAGCTGGCACGACGGATGATAACATGGTTGGGGGGAAGAGGCGAAAGAAGGGCTGTCTGTCTATTCCCAGTCGATGATGACGCCGCCTGGTCCTGCTGGCGCGACGCCGACGGGACGCTCCACCTCGCGACGGAGCCACTTGAGCGCACGCTTGTCATCCTTCAGGTGGTTCTCAAGCGCGGGGAGGCATGCACGGTTGTGCTCGCGTATCCAGTCCTTCTCCTCCTTGGAGAGCATGTGTTCGAGCACCATGCGCGTCTGGATCGGCACGCACGTCAGCCGTTCGAAGCCGAGCCAGCTCTGATCCGGGTCGATGTGTTTGGTGCGCACGTCACGCACGACGAGGACAGACTCGATACGAATTCCGAATTCATTGGCCTTGTCTGTTATTCAGTAGTCAGGAATCAAAAGTCGGGTAAGATAAGGGACGGGTGGCTAACAGTATCCGGGTTCGTTCGTGAGAACGTGGCCACGAGTCAGAGGTACATCACTTGAGAACCCGTGCAAACCTTCGTGAACGTTGAGGAAGGACCCAACGCCATGGCCCGTTCCATGCTGTTGTCGATCGGATCGGACGATGAGAATCTCGTCCAAGCTAAGTAAAACGCATGGATCAACTCACGAGGTAGTTCAAGCCGTCCTGCCACAAGTTCTTCCGCGCGAGAACATCGAGCTGCATGGGAATTCACACTTTACTTGAAATGAAAAGACTCCACGTACGTGACCTTGCAACACTCGTGTATATGCCTCGCTCTGTTCCAAAGTAGGGCGACCAAAGTGCATGGTCCGTGTGGTATCACATGTGCCGTCACGATACTGGCCTCCGGAGTCATTGAGGTACGGCGTTTCCTTGTCTATGAAGAGGCTGTCGCTCTTGAGAGGAGTATAATGTGGGAGGGCGGCATTTGGCCCCGCCGCCGAAATGTTCTCATAGGCAAGCCCCATATAGTTCTTCGTCTTGCTTCTGAATTCCGTGAGTCGCCAAGCAGCTTCCCACTCGGATATCTCGAAACCCTTCGCCATCTTCTCGTCGAGCCAGGCGAGGAATTGCACGTAGCAAGCGCCATCGCGGATGTAGGCACGTTTGAGGCCCTGAATCTCAACCTCATTCTTGACGCTCTTCATCTCTTCAACGACAAAGGTTGAGACAGTGTATCGGTAGTGCGTCAACATGAGAGAAATGGCATAAGACGTTTGCGGTGAGATGATCACCTGTTGGCAGTCGAATAAGTAATCAAGAAAACGAGTACAGAAGGGAAAACACGAACTTTGCCTTCACCCCATTCACGGGTGCGCAAAAAGGACCAGATGCCATTGTAATCTCTGATCTCAACTTTGAGATTCTGAAGATACTCGCGCACCGGCAACTCGATTTTCTCCTGCTCGATGAACAGAATGATACGATCGAGGCCGATGTACAAGTATGAGACAAACACAGGGTTGTATGGGACATCATCCCCGCGAAGATTGAGTACATAGGCTGTTGGGCGAATCAGTGAATATTCCAAGAGGCACAAGGGACGAACGAACGCACCAATAGAAGCCAGACTGGTCACCAGGCTGCCAACGTGCTGTTGAGATGGTGGCGGTGGGCCCTTGGAGGGTGAATTGCTATTAGTAGACACAGGGTGGTTCTTGATCCAATCGCGAACTTGAGTGATCTTTTTCGAAGCATCCTTGCCTAAATAAGTAGATTGGCTGAGATTGGCTATGTCGCAAGAAAAGGGGATTAGGTTGGAGGCTCACCAGTGTACTCGATAGGCTGAACAAATATCTTATTCTTTGACCGCGTCGGTTTGCCCTCCCAGATGAGATCGATGAAGTTCTGTGATGGGTACACGAGCTTGGATTTCTTGGCTTGTAGTAGAGGGTAGAGCTTTAAAGCTATCTCATTGGAGAGCATGCGTGCATCGATCCCAACCCTCGACTCGCTGACTCGGTCCTTGTAGAGCATACATGAGGTCAGCTTGTGGAACAGGGCATGCTAGGGGGGAAGCTAACCGTAACCCAATCTACCCAATTCCGAGGACCAGAAGGCATGCCAGCGCGGATTAGCACCCAGCTCTCATCAAGCTCTCTTTCGGCTTGAAGCCAATAGCGTGAGTCAGTAATAAGGTACGCGGCAGTCTTTGATATGACGGCTTCGCCAGCCGTGCCTGTGAAGCTGCGTTCAAAATAGTAAGTATTGCACAACGTAAGCTAAAGTAGAAAGCCGCGGAATCGCATACTTTGATAACCACTGTCTGCGCTTGTCGGCCTCGGCGGTGTACTCAGATTGGTGGGGGTCCCCGGACGGTACAATACTAACAAAAGGACGTAGATTCAGTATCGAAAGAGTCTGGGAAAAGAGGGTCATGGAGACGCACTAGTAATCGAGATTATCCTTAGCCATGAGCTTACGCAGCTCAACTAACCGAGGATATGTGTCGACAGCTTCGGGAATGGGATCCACATAGCCTTCTTTGCGCTCGATGGCTGAACCACTTAGGGTGGTGACGGAACCACTGCCCGTAAGCGAGGGTCGTTGAGAGTTGTTGGATCGTTTGCTCCCGTTTGAAAGATTGCTGGTCTTGGAAGCTTTGGTAGCTTTACTATCCCCACTATCCTTGCTTCCGGTACTTTGCTTTGAATTCTGTGAAGTCTTCGAGCGCTGGGACATGTGGCGAGTCGGGCCATGGGAATTGTCTGGCTGGAAAGAGGGGGGAGCATCTCTGGGGTACACAGGAAGGATAGTGGTCGCAGAGGACGAACGATCTAGCTCTGTGAATAGATCCTCCTTGTCCTTATTATCCTTGCGACCCAAACCGAGAGTCCAACCATATCCGAGCTTGTTCCGGAGGGTGTTGCCGCGAGTGAGCTTGGAGTGAGAGCGATCGAGCTTGGGTGCCATTCTAGGAAGATTGTTATAAGATTCCGTGTCCTCCGAGAAGGTAAGCTTCTCCGCTCGAGAAGTTATTTCTGTTCTTGACAGAGCATCGGTGACGGTTGCAGTAGGGGAGTATGACCCCGAGCGAGCGAGAGGAGAACCGAGGTTAGATTGTCGTTGAGAACCCGGAAGGGAGGAGCGGGATCCGCCAGAGTGGGGACGGTAGGAGGCCGATTTCTCATCAAAGTGTTTATCGAGCTGCTTTTTCCGACCTTTGCGAGTGAACGACGGTAGACAAAGTGGGGGAGGTGGTGGCGGTGGCGGTGGAGGGGGAGGGGGAGGCGACATGGTGTAGAGGAAAGGGGAAGGGGATGGGGAGTGGGCAAGTACAAGCGTAAAGTATGGCGGAGGTGCGGACGAGGCCTTTTCCGAAAGATTTTTTTACGCGCCGGGTGTGCCGCGTGTCCGAATTACGAATTACAAACACGAAGCAAACACGAGGCACATCCGTATCTTCCCACGCTTGCCTACTTGGGTTTTTGCCCTACCATCACTGTCCTACATCTCCTTGTTCCAGTCACTGTTCTATGTACCGTGCTCTTTTCTTTTTGCCGCCCCTCCTCCATTTGTCCCAGTATTGCGCCCTTCTGTTACTGGGTGTGATGATCACCTTTTTAATCTCCATCACTCTCTTCCCTGGGTGGATTGGTCGTGCACTGCCCACCCACGTTGATCACCGGATTGAAGGCGTCTGACATGATCTGTTTCAGAGGATCCATGTTTGCGTCTGAACATGCTTTCATAGGTCCATTATGTCTTCTCTCTCTGGTCATACAAGCCTGAGTCATACAAGCCTGAGTCACACAAGCCTGAGCACACCTTACGACTACGAGTAATCAACTCGCCGAACAAAGCCAATGCCAAACATGGGGATAGCTAGCATGCTTTGGATAGTCGTTTCATCCTAACGCACGCCACTGTTTTTTTGTTGTCCTACCCAAATGTAACGTTATCGATGCTTGATAAGGATCGCTGTCCTAACCCAATCCGATCAGAAAGACGCCCAATGAAGTACCTGAGGTTGAAAAAAAGACTGATGAGCGTAAACAAGATACAGAGCCCCAAAATAATTGACACAAGGAGAGCAAATGGTCACGGTCACAACAAACGAAATGCACAGAATAATACTGTAAGACATCCAGTGTGTCAGGTCGCAGAGAAATAAAGATAGCAAGGTAAAGAGAAACAAGTGGGTGAAGGGAAGGCATTGCTAAATGGGTTTTATGATTGCAGGTATCCTATGCAGACCTTTGTTTAGGGTGCCCAAATGTATTAGTCGTTCGATAGCCGTGGTTTCATAACAGTCATACCTTTCCATTTGTAAATTGTCCAATGAGATGTCCGCCTAATGCAGCGATCCAACGACCCTGACACAGGTAATACGGCGCAACGCGCCTGCTGGTGGCTCCCGCCAGCTGAGCGCCATCTACCGGATGTCACTCACCGACCGGGTATGCTGGAATGGATTGTAACCAGCCCCGCGCACCGCAGACGGGATTAAGTTTTGTAGGTCGGACACACCGATCGGGCTCGATGGCACCGAATTCGGCAGAGCGTATGGAGAACCTGGGGGCGACCGTCCTGGAAACGACGGCACATAATTTTCC
>WNFR01004126.1_pt1 | contig 18044 bp, 16 predicted proteins | sample 5400221 | NCBI WGS metagenome assembly WNFR01 (sample SAMN13153357, study PRJNA577476) | soil metagenome | isolation source: 40 cm soil under Madrone tree | place: USA:California | collected 2016-06-14
TCCCGGCCGAATATCGCGTCACCGGGGTCAAGACCTTCATGGTCAGCTACGACGGTATCGTTTACGAAAAGGACATGGGACCGGATTCGCTCAACTTAGCCAAGAACATGGAGCGCTACAACCCCGACAAGACTTGGCACCGAACTGACGACCAGTGGCCCGCAGATCTTGTCGCCACCTCCGATTGAAGGTGCCACGAGCCACTGGTGAGTTGGACTGTGGCTCGTGCGGCCAGCCCCTTACGCGTTGGCTTTGCCGTGAATGCACAGTCTAGCGCGCGCACTCCCTGGACGACTTTGCCCGATGCACTTAATTTCATGACTGTGCGTTGCCCCTCTGTCATTAGCATCGGTTTCGACTTCCAAACAAATCAAGGTTCCACAAGAGGAATGTCGGAGGCTACCTGCAGATCCATCAGAACCCCGATCCTCCGGTCGACCTGAAAGAATAACGCGACCACTTTTCCAGGCAGCACCTTCTGAAAAATCGGGATATATTTGATTCTCAATTGGATCGCTGCGTCGTCCGCTGCAGTCCACCTCTCCATGATGCTCTGAGCCTGAGCATCGGTAAACGCGGCATAGTTCGCAGCGTATTCCTTTATGAGAGAGAGCTTGGTATCGTAGATCTTTGCCAGTTCCGCCGCGTACTGGTCATAGATTGGCCAAAACTTCTGCGCTTCGGCGGCGGTCAATGTAACATTAGCGGCCACAATTTGTTTTCTCTGTGACCGTAAGTCTTTGCGCAATAGCTGGAGATCTCGATCGGCCGTTGCTGCAACATTTTGCGAAAGTAATGGTCCACGCCCAAGCAAGATTCCTGCCACAATGAAAGCAGCAAATATAATCTTTCCCATCGTTCTCCCTTCCGGTACAGAGTGCGACGAAGCTTCTGCAATTAAGGCCGCTAAGGAGTAGACGACGAGGCGCCGTAATGCAGCAGGTCCGCGCTCGTATCAAGTTTAGTTCAGAATGCCGTCACTGCTACTGGCACAATTGACAGTCAACTGGTTCCTCTACAACAACTACTACTGCGGCTCAACGGTTAGCCTCTCCTCGGGGGGCGGCACTCTGGGTTCGTCACCCCCATCACATCAGCCAGCTGCCTCTTTACTTGGTGGAATTCGCTCGTGTCTCCTACATAGTCGGTCTGGGGCACAAGACGATTCGTGGCTTGCGTCGCCCGCTTTATCCTCGTGACAGTCGAGGGATGCGTATCGAAGAGCCGAGCGAAGAAGGATGATGGTTCTCCTTCCTCTTGACCCGCATTTTTGAGAAGGCGCGCTATCGCAATGGGATCGTATCCGGAAGCAGCCTCGTACTTGAGTGCCAGCCGATCCGCCTCGAATTCAGCATTGCGTGCCAGTTTGAGGGTAACGAGCCGACCGAGGCGCCAACGTCTTTTGGCCTCGAGCTTGGTGAAATGCCGGGCGGTGACGTGTCCGGTCTCGTGGGCTAGAGCGGCGATCAACTCAGCTTCGTCGTCGGCAGTTAGAATCATCCCGCTAGTCACATAAAGAAATCCTCCAGGAAATGAGTACGCATTGGCTTCGACATCGTTAACAAGTTTCACGACGAAGCACCCTCGCAAATGGGAATTGAGTACGATGGCCTGCTCCAGGCGATTCAAATACTCGGTGAGGTTGGGATCTGAGATCAGGGTAACGTGTCGCTCGAGATCGTCAGCCAGCTTCTTGCCGGATGTCCATTCTGCTTGCCATTGATGGTCTGCAGGATCAGCAGCACGCTTTGCGCAAGCATCTGTGTTTGGGGAACTGGAATCTGTACTGTGAATCGGTGGCAGGGCCGTTCGCGTGGGCTGTGCCAGGGAATGCGTTGACAACAGCTGGGTGTCGAAGCCTTGCTGCAGGCTCGGAGCACTCGGCAGCCCGAGACCTGGCACAGCTTCGGTTGACTGCTGCCCCGGCACGAAACCACCCACGACGAGGAGCACCGACAACCAACATCCCAGAAGTATGCGTTTCTTGAGGGCACTGGCTTCCTTTAGCTTGTTAACACGTTGGCGGGAGAACGTGCCGTGCAGGCCGCACGTATCGACAATTCGCAACCAGAGTGCCCGGCGCCCATGCAATGCGTAGGGCGAAACGTGATCTGTGAAGCGCATCGTGCACAACCTTCTGCTGAGGAGACCGTCCCCGACGCTTTACCGATGGGGACAGTTTCGAGAGACAGGAATATTTTCGAATCGCGTCAAGCGCATGGAAACTGTTAAAGATGACAGCAAGGTCTGAGCGTGACATCGTAGGCAAAGTTGAATGACCTGAGTTCGCGCAAATGAGGCCCATCTCGTCTTGGCCGAAAACGGGAACCTGCCTCTGGTCTTTGCCACAGCACCGCGTCGTTGCCACTCGCTCAACAGTCGGCTTGCCGTAAACAGTGTGATGTTTGCCGTATTGGCTAACTGCTCATTCGTGATATCGAGTTCGATTCCGCTCGGACATGTTCTGCCCATACCATTGGCTAGGCTGACCAGCACATGAGCCAGCCTTTGGCGAGCGGTGTGGCAAAGCAGGCTCAAGTGGCTGGCCAGATACCAGATCAAGTAATCGGTCGCAATCGCCACCCCGTTCTCAAGCAACTTCGGATATCGTGTGGCGAGACCCCGTATTGTTTTGCGCTCCCATACGAGCACGCAACTGTCTCTCACGGTCTCCGTGCTAACTAAAAAAGCGGAGGGTTTCGCCAAAAGACTCGCACCGCCGAATATCTCTCCGGGTACGAGCCAAAGCAGGTACACTTTCCGCCCCTCTGGTGTGATAAAGAAATAGCGAGCACCGCCTTTGATCAGCAAAAACAATTGATCCGCAGGCTCTCCCTGATCTGCAACGACGGAGTGACTGGAGAATCGCCGGTACGAGGCAGCTGCTACGATGGAGTTCCGGTCCGCGTTGGATAGGCCCTCTAATAACCGTACTCTGGACGGGTCAGCCATCAGCGAAGCGACGGCCGAGCGCCGTATAGTGTCGGATACAGGCCCCGCCCGGGGGAGACCATGTCCTAGAACGCCACGCTGCGGCCTACGCTTCTGTTTGCGCCAAGAACTCACCGGTACCCCTTGGTGTCGAAAAGACCGTTCCAGCACGGAAAGGATTTTAGTTACTTTTCAGGGACGTTCGCACTGACACAACTGACAGTTCTCTGTGGACATCAACTCAGTCATTCTGCGGCAACCGCAAAATGAGCCAATCCAAATGAACTCCACTCCACGCCTCGATACCCGATCCTCTCCGCCAAAAACTGCGCTTGTGGTCGGGCCCGACCATACCGTCGCCGCCACGGTTGCGACCATCCTGCCCGATTGGACAATCGAGCGGGTACGTGACAACGTGGCGGCGCTCGCCTTGATCGAGGCAAGGCCGTTTGATGTGGTCCTCACTGGTGCGGACACGTCAGGCAAGGCCGATGTCGATCTGCTCCGCAAGATCAGACTGGTCCGGCCACATACTCGACTAATCATTCTCACCAACGAAAGCACGCCGGCGGATGTTATCGCCTCCATGCGCGAGCAGGCTTTTAGCTACTTCTCGAAGCCGCTCTCCTGGACGATGTTCGCAGAAATGGTGCGACTTGCAGCTGAAGAACCGTGCTGGGACGACGGCATTGAAGTAGTTTCAGCGACTCCAGACTGGATTCGGCTTGCGGCCCGGTGCGACGTGAAGACGGCGGACCGGCTGGTGCAGTTCTTCCGGGAAATCGCTGATTTGCCCGATGCTGAAAAATACGACGTCGCCATTGCCCTCCGTGAGATGCTGCTAAACGCGATCGAACATGGGGGGCGATTAGATCCCAGCCAGTATGTAGAAGTTTCGTACCTGCGTGCCCGCTACATGGTCCTGTGCCGTGTGAAAGATCCCGGTGAAGGTTTCTCGCTGGATGAAATCCGCCACGCCGCCATTGCGAATCCGCCGGACGATCCAATTCGACATCAAAGGTATCGGGATGAGCTTGGACTTCGCCCCGGGGGGTTTGGCGTCCTTCTCACGCGTAGCCTTGTGGACGAGGTGATATACGGGGAGAAGGGTAATGAAGTGATGCTCGTTAAGTACCTTGATACGAACCGTCAGCGCACAGCATGAGAACCGGGTCACACTCGCCGCGCGACCTAGACAAGACACTCCCGCGCAGCCAGGGTTTCCTGTCACTCTTGACAGTGTTCACACTCCTATTCCGCCCATAAGCTTTAACCTCGAGTAGAGAGCGAAAACGTGGTTAGAAGTCGAAGGGACCCGTCCCGAGGCTCGCAACTGTGATCGCCGGTAGTTGAGTGGAGGCATCTATGGGCAGACGGTTCTGTACACTTCTTGTGTGTCTCGTAACTCTTCCATCCTTTTGCCAGGCGCCTTCACCCAACCCACAGGTAGCCACAATCACGGCGGTGACTCTCCACCCGAAAAATGCGGAGAATGGCGACCCCCCCATGGCTCAGTATGACCTCTCTCTAAAGGTAGGGGACGCCGTCTATGTGGTGTTGTTTGCACCAGCGAGCGGGTCCACCGCTGTGAAGTATTCGGTAGGAATGAACGTGGTGGTCCAAGTCGGAAGTGAGTCAATCAAGTTTACAAAGTTAGGACAGACACACGAAGTGCCCATCCTGCGCCGCGAAAGTGCCCCGACTACAACAGGCATTGACTGGTCTCGTGCCCCAGGTGAGTACTTCAGCCAGAAGCTCCGGCATCTTTCCGAAAAGTTGGATCTTACGCCTGATCAGCAGGCCCAAATCAAGCCGATCCTCGAACAGGAGGCTGGAGAAGCAGGACAATTTATTGCCAATCCTGTGCTTTCGAGCAAAGATAAGCTAAAAAAGCTTGAAACAATCGTGCGTTCGTCAGACCAGAGGTTGAAGCCGATCCTCTCCGCTGACCAGTGGCAAACCCTCCAGGACATGCGTAGACAACAAAGGCGGGAACTGAGGGAGTCCCTCTCAGAAAAGTCCAAGGATTAAGGGTGACTCCGTAGCCTGTGCCAGAAGAGCATTGATGCGCCTGGCAAGAGTCAGCATGATGTCGAGCGTCATGTCTTGCGATCCGACATTGGAGATCTGCTCGCCTTTGATCTTGGCCAGGTCCTTAATTCCAGGAACGGCCGCCAGCATCGCGCCAATGGCCACTGCGCCGGAAGTGTAGCCCGCCTGCGTTCCCGTGGCTGCCGCCCCAGCAATGGTTCCGCCAGTGGCTAGGACCACGATGTTGGGGAGTTCTTTCCCCTAAGCAGCCGAGTATTGGCAGACACCCAACGTGAAAAGCAGGGTAAGTAACAGCATTCTGTGCCTCGGTTTCATGGATATCTTCTCTTCACTCGGGTAAGTGAAATCGCCCTTGCTCCTGTCAGATTCCTCTCCAACCCAGCCGGATGGGATCTCGTCATCAGTAAACTTTGAGCCCCTCGGCCCGAAACCACGCGCAAGCTTGTTCAACCGCTTCGCTAGTTGGAGGCTGAATGTTTTCCAGCGCGTAGCTGAGTTTGAGTTCCTTCCATTTGAATCGGCCCATTTGATGAAAGGGCAGGACATCGACTCGATCCACGTTACCCAGACCGCCACTGAATCTCGCAATCTTGGTAATGTTTTCAGCATCGTCTGTCAGCCCTGGCACCAACACGAAGCGCAGCCAAACAGGCCTCTTGCGAGCGGCCAGACGACGTGCGAAATCCAGGACTGGGCCAACCTCCATCCCGGTAACCTGGCGGTGCCGTTCCGCATCCCAGCTCTTAATATCCAGCAGCACCAAGTCGATGCTCTCCAACTCTGCATCGGTGAGGCGGGTGCCCAGGCTGCCATTGGTGTCCAGAGCGGTATGAATTCCCATTGCTTGCGCGGCTGTAAGCAGCTTCACGGCGAACCGGTCTTGCATGAGGGGCTCGCCCCCGCTCAAGGTAAACCCTCCCGCCATGACCTTCAGTCCGGTTCGATACTTGCGCAGCTCTTCAGTTGCCTTCCCGAGCGTCACAGGAATGCCGTTGGTCATATTCCAGGTGTCCGGGTTGTGGCAGTACAGGCATCGAAACTGGCAACCCGATGTCCACGCGACCACACGCACGCCCGGTCCATCGACGGTTGAGCCGGTGGTGAACGAGTGAAGAAAGCCCACTTCTCCCGTGGCCAAGGCAGTCCGCACGTCGGACTCCGGGATGTCCCGCCCCAGGTTTATGCGCAGTTCGAAAGGGCTTTTTGCCTGCAGCGGAACGTTCTTCAGTTGTTCCTTCTCACTCATGGGCACCTAGTTCCCGTGAAAAGTGCGATTGATCACGTCCATCTGCTGTTCACGAGTCAGCCGCACGAAGTTCACGGCGTACCCTGAGACGCGGATGGTCAGGTGCGGGTACTTCTCGGGATGGTCCATTGCATCCAGAAGCGTGTCGCGATTCAGCACATTCACATTCATGTGATAGCCCGTGGCGCTGAAGAAGGCATCGAGTATGCTTCGCAGATTTTTGATTCGATCCTCCCCCACCCTTCCCAGGCTTTCTGGGATCAATGTCGTTGTAAGGGAAATGCCGTCGGCGGCGTCGCGATAGGGAATCTTGGCGACCGATGCGGCCGAGGCATGGATGCCGTGTGAGTCACGCCCGTGCATCGGATTGGCACCCGGGGCAAATGGCTCCCCCTGTCGCCTTCCGTCCGGAGTGTTACCAGTGCCCTTGCCGTAAACCACGTTGGAAGTGATGGTCAGGATTGACTGTGTGTGCAAGGCGTTCCGATAGGTAGGATATTTCCTCAGCTTCCTCATGAATGTGCTGACGATCCACGAAGCCAGTTGATCAACTCGATTGTCGTTGTTGCCAAACTGGGGAAAGATCCCCTCGGCCTGATAGTCGGTTACGAGTCCGGTTCCGTCACGAACCACTCGAACTCTCGAGTAACGGATTGCCGACAGACTATCGGCAATAACGGATAGTCCAGCCATGCCGAAGGCCATAGTTCGCAACGGAGCATAGTCATGCAATGCCATTTCCAGACGCTCATAGGCATACTTATCGTGCATGTAATGAATGACGTTCATCGCATTGACGTAGACGCCGGCGAGCCAATCCATCATGCTTTCGAACCTGTCGATCACATCGTCGAAATCAAGGTACTCGCCCCGGACAGCTCCGATTGGTGGACCTACTTGCTCGCCCGTGAGTTCGTCCCTGCCACCGTTGATGGCATAGAGGAGGCATTTGGCGACGTTGGCTCGTGCGCCAAAGAACTGCATCTGCTTCCCCACCAGCATCGGGGACACGCAACACGCGATGGCTCCGTCATCTCCCCAGGAGCTGCGCATGATTTCATCGCTTTCGAATTGAATGGAGCTCGTGTCGATCGCCACCTTGGCAGCGAAACTGCGGAAGCCATCGGGCATCCGCGGGGAATACCAGATCGTTAGGTTCGGCTCTGGGGCGGGCCCGAGATTGTAAAGGGTGTGAAGAAAACGAAAACTCGTCTTCGTTACCAGAGTCCGTCCGTCATCCCCCATTCCGCCAATCGATTCGGTAACCCAGGTTGGATCACCGGCGAAAAGGTCGTCGTATTCTGGCGTGCGCAGAAACCGAACGATGCGTAACTTGATGACGAAGTCATCGATGATCTCCTGCGTTTGTTCCTCGGTCAAAGTGCCCGCTGCTAAATCACGTTCGAAGTAGATGTCCAAGAAGGTCGAAGTTCTGCCCAGGGACATGGCAGCGCCGTTCTGCTCCTTGACCGCCGCCAGGTAACCGAAGTAGAGCCACTGCACCGCCTCCCGCGCGTTGCTCGCTGGAACCGAGATGTCGAATCCATAGCTCGAGGCCATCTGCTGCAGTTCGTTAAGCGCGCGGATCTGCTCGCTTAGCTCCTCTCGGTCGCGAATGATTTCATCGGTAGACATGGCCGAGTCGAGACTTCGCTTCTCCTCTTGTTTTCGCTTAATGAGTCGGGACACTCCATAAAGAGGCACGCGGCGGTAGTCACCAATAATGCGGCCACGCCCGTAGGCGTCGGGGAGTCCGGTCAGGATGTGAGAGCTGCGACATTGCCTGATGTCAGCGGTGTAAGCATCGAACACGGCATCGTTATGAGTCTTGCGATACTTGGTAAATGCCTCGACCACATGCGGATCGGGTTCGTAACCGTACGTCTTGAGAGCATTCGCCACCATGCGGAAGCCGCCATTCGGCATTATGGCTCGCTTCAGGGGCGCGTCGGTTTGAAGACCGACGATGACTTCATTCTCCCGATCGATGTAGCCCGGATTATGTGCCGTGATGGAACTTGGAATCTGGGAAACATCGAGCACCCCTTTCTTTCGCTCTTCCACAAAGAGGTCATTCAACCGATTCCATAGTTGCTTTGTCCGCTCCGTTGCGGGCGCAAGGAAGGACTCGTCGCCCTCGTACGGTTCATAGTTCTGTTGGATGAAGTCGCGAACATTGACCTCCTTTTGCCAGAGGCCTGTTTTGAATCCCTGCCAAGGGGAGGTGACTTCCTCCCGCGCTATCGGGTGTGACAGAGCAATAGCCATTTGCGTCTCTCCTATTTCTGTCCGTTAAGTAAGGAGCTTGCGCTCTTTCTCTATTCTTCTTCCTCCGGAACCGGGATCCAAGAGCTGTCTGGGTTGAAGCGCTCCATTTTCTTGAACTCGTCGAGGGTCTTCGGCCCAAAGTCCTTGTCGTAGACAACGCCGTCTTGGCTGACAATGAAGGTTCTCACTCCGGTCACGCCATACTCCGCCGGCGCAGCAACCAGGGCAAAGCCCCCGATCATTACGCCTTTCACTAGAAAATCCATCTCTCCGAGTGGCGCTGCTGCCCCCTGACCCTTCAAAATCTTGAAGAAATAGCCGTGATACGGGTCGGCGCCGGGGGTATACCCCTGTTCGATCGCACGGGCAATCTTTTCGCCGATCGGGCCGGCCCACGTGCCATCGGCGTTTTGCCAAGCCAGCCCATCCTGCTTGCCGGGTGTGCTGACGATGCGCTGGGCGTACTGGTTTACGTCGTAACCCTCTTGGGGCTGAAGGGCGTATTCATGCTGGGCTTCCACGTATCCGTGGCAGATTTGAATGGCGTCCAGTTCATTGGCACCGATGCGGCGGTAGAGGAGTTCCTGGCGGCCGGCTTTGGAGTCAAACGACCATTTGTCACTCTTCTTCACCAGCGGCACGGGGAACGGCCAATCTTCGTTGCCTACGAGCAGGAATGCTCGGTTCCCGGTCTTCGGATCCACGGAAACGCTTTTCTTTTCATGCGCCTCGGCAACGAAATTAGCCGCGTGTTGCCTGTCCTGCGCGAATTCGCCGCTAAACACCACGTCTTCACCGTCCGGCCCAAAAATGTAAGCGAGTTCAGCCACATCGAACTTCTCGGCCGCGTCGATTAGCGCGTCTGCAGCTTGCTGCGGGGTGTTAAATCTTCGCGCAGCAGCTGTGGCAGCGGTAGCCGCCGGAGTTTTGTTCGCTTCCGTTGGCCGCGCAATGGATACAGTCGACGCACACAAACACGTCCAGACGACCGCGCCAACGATCCAAAGAAGTCCAGAGAGATTTCCACTCGGAGATGTTGACTTCATTTTGTGCTCCTGTCGTCTGCCGTTCTGCGATCGAGGTCACTACCTGCGCCGCCCACCACCACCGCCGCGGCCTCCGCCTCCGCCGCCTCGAGATCCCATACTGGAGGAGCCGCGGCTGCTGCTGCCGCGAGCGCTTGATCCGCTGTAGCCCCTGGAACCACCTCCGAAAGCATCCCGGTTTCCGCCACCGCTACGCGAGACATCCCGGCTTCCTATTCGATCGGCTCCGCCGCCTGACCTGTTGCCAACGCTTCCACCGCCGGCCCGGTTGGTGACGCCCCCACCACCGCCCCGATTGCTCATACCGGATCCAGCGCGGTTGCTAGGCAGGTTGCCGCCCTGTCGGCCGACCTGCTGTCGGGCACTGGCCTGGCGGTTGGCAAGTGAATCGCCGCGCGTCGTGCCACCAAACCGGTCTGCGGTGGAACGATCTCGATATGGTGCGCCGCCGCGATGTTGCGGATTGTGCTGCCACCTATCGCCGGCACCTCCGCCGCCAGCAGGAAGAGTTGACGCCCGGTTGCCGCCGCCAATGTTGCCCCGGTTGCCGCCGCCAATGTCGCCCCGATTTCCGCCGCCAGCTATGGGATTCGATGGACGGTTACCTGCATTCCCGCGGTTCCCGCCACCAATGTTCGTGTTGCGGTTAAAATTGTTATTGCGGTTGATGTTGATGTTGTTGCCACCCCAACCACAGCCCCAGCCCCAACCGCCACCCCAGAACGCGCCCATCATCACGCCCACGCCAAACGCGATCGCCAAACCTCCGGCGTAGTATCCGGGATAGTAAATGGGAGGGTACGGATAGTAGGCGGGGCCGTACACTACGACGGGATCGTACGAGGGCACATAAATGACTTGTGGATTCGCTTGCTCGACTACGATTACGCTCTTGCTTTCGATGACTTTCGTTTCCACCTTTTGTTGCTCATTCGACTTCAAATTCCCCTTGTCTTGGGCCTTCTTGCGCATGCGCTGCACCGCATCCATCACATCGCTTTGCTGCGCCAGGAACGCGTTGCCCAAATCGGTGGTCCACTGAATATCGTCTGCCAGTCGCTTGACCACATCGGGAAGAGCGGCCATGGCTTGGATACTTGCATCCCAAGGCTGTTTCGCCACCGCATCGGCGAGCGCTTTGTCCTTCAGGTTCTTGTTTTTCTCGAGCCACTGTTGCAACTGGATGAGTTCGAGAGGATATGTGGATGCCGCCAGGGTCTGGGCCAGCAACGGGTCCGGATAGAGGGCTATGGGCGCCACCAGAGAATCGAGCTGATCCGGAGGTACCTTCGTTGCTTCTGTCTGAACTGAGCCCGCTGCCTGTGACTGGGCAAGCGAAGGTACCTCTCCGGGCACAAGCAATGCAGCACACAAGGTAGCAGTACACTTTCGCGTGATTGTCAAAAGCAGTCTCGATCGAAGGTTTTTCTTCTTCATAACGCGTTCCCTCCGGTTACTGCTCCCTTCCTTGCTTAGAGTGGAGTCACCTCCATACGACCATCGTTTGCAGCTTGGCGCTCATAGTGACCAATGTGGCTGTGGTCCGAGCCACCTCACGGGGCTCCCGTCTCGTGAGGTGCCGGATGAGTGGCCACTAGTTACCGGCGATGCCCTTGTTGACCAGAACTTTAACCTCGACCCGACGGTTCTCGGCCCGCCCGGCTTTAGTCTCATTCGGTGCCGCTGGTCCGTACTCGCCCATCGCACCCGGTGCTACGATATGCCTCACCGGCACGCCACCCTGCTGCATCAGATAAGTGATCACCGCTTTAGCGCGGTCCTCGCTCAGCCTTGTATTCATTGCCGCGCTCCCGGTCGCGTCGGCATAACCCATTACCTCGACGATGTACCCAGTGACGCCAGTGGCGGTCTGCGCCAACTTCTTGAGTTCTTCCTGGTCTGAAGCCGAGATCTTGGAGCTACCGACTCCGAATTTAACGGTTGCTTCGCCCTTCACGTCATATTCGCTCAACGCCGTAAAGCGCTTCGTGTTCTCCTCGATGTTCTTTATGTTCGCTTCAATCTGCTGTTTGTTGGCCGCGATATTCTGCTGGTTGGTCTCGATGTTTTCCTTTTGGCCTGCCAGTTGGACCTTGTGGGATTCCAGCTGCCCGCTGTGGGCCTCGAGGCTCTGCACATTGGCCGCGACCTGCTCTGCGGTGGGATGCACGCCAGACTGAATCATCTCGGCTGTTTCAAGGTCGTCGCCGTCGACCGTGATCGTTTTCGCTACAACTCGGTGCTGCTCGTCGGATGTTCCGTCGACGTCTACCTTGAGTCCGGGGATAAGGACCACATTGGACATTCGCTGCTTCTCCAGACCAAAGAGTCCCCTGTCATCTTTCGTTGTCGTATAGTCGGTGAGGACGACGGTCGTGTTTCCGTCCGCGGTCTTCACAATCAACGTTTCTCCGGTCCGGGAAAGGATCATTCCTTTTACTTCGGTATTTGCGCCAAAGGCTGATACCGATGCAAACAGGAACAAGGCCATCAGACTTACTACGATCGTTTTGTGGGTTCTCTGCATAATCTCCTCATTTCCTTTTGGTCATTGAATTTGGTTGAACATCTACCTGTAAAGCTCCGGTACGCTCATATCAACCCCAGCAGCGCGCCGGTATGCCGTGCGATCATCAGTTCCTCGTTTGTCGGAATCACCCAAGACGAGACTTTGCTTCGCGGAGTGGAGATCCGCGGACCTTTGCGATAATTGGCTATTTCGTCTAGTTCCACGCCCAACCATGAAGAGGCCTGGCAGATTTGGCAGCGAATGTACGGCGAATTCTCTCCAATGCCCGCTGTAAAGACGAGTCCATCGATGCCGCCCAACACCGCGGCCAGAGCGCCGATCTCCTTGGCCACACGGTAAACGAAGTAATGCACTGCCAGGCGAGCATCTGGTTCGCTTCGGGCAAGCAACTCGCGCATGTCGCTGCTGATGCCGGAGATGCCGAGTAAGCCCGATTTCTTGTAGAGGATGGTCTCCACTTCTTTTGCGGATAATCCGAGGTTCTGAAATAGATACAAAACTACGCCTGGATCAAGTGCGCCCGGTCTCGTGCCCATACAGAGTCCATCCAGCGCCGTGAAGCTCAGACTGCTATCTACGCTTTTCCCGTCCTTCAGGGCGCACAGACTTGCACCGCTTCCGAGATGCGCGACGATGACCCGACCCTTGGCAATTTCCGGAGCCACCTCGGGCAAAACGGAAGCGACATACTCGTAAGAAAGACCGTGAAAGCCATATCGCTGCAGTCCCGACTTACAAATATCCCTTGGCAGCGGTATGAGCTTCGCAACCGGCGATTGGCATTGATGGAAGCTCGTGTCGAAGCAGGCCACTTGCGGCACGTCGGGCATGCGCTCAAAGACTGTGTCGATGGCTGCCAAGTTATGGGGCTGATGTAATGGGGCCAGCGGGACCAGTTCATACAGTTCTGCCAGAACCTGCTGCGTTACAACCACTGGTTGGGCATAACGCGCTCCCCCGTGAACCACACGGTGGCCGACACCTAACACTCGCGCACCGTTGTACTTCGAGCGCAGCCATGATGCGAGAGCATCGAGCGCAGCACGCCCATCGCATACCCAGTCATCCAGACGGTTTTCCGCAAGAATTCCACCCTGAGCATCTTTTACTGAAAGTTGTGGCGACGTCCCGATGCCCTCAATCTGGCCGCGTGCTTCCAGGCGCCAGCGTTCCGCGACCGGCCGCCGGTACACACAGAACTTCACGCTCGATGAGCCCGCATTGAGTATGAGTGCGTAGTCGTCCATAACGTATTCCCTACCGTCGCTTGCGGCGCGCATGGGCCGCCAGCATGGCCACCGCGCAACTCGCAATTCGGGACCGCACACTGTCGGCCCGGCTGGTAAGAATGATCGGTACCCTCGCCCCGAGCACCAAGCCGGCGGTGTCAGCATGGGCCAGGAAACTGAGTTGCTTGGCGAGAATGTTCCCGGCTTCCAGATCCGGCGCCACAAGGATGTCTGGATCACCCGCGACATCAGAGTGGATGTCCTTGGTCTCCGCCGCCTGCTTACTGATCGCGTTGTCAAAGGCCAGCGGCCCATCCAGGAGCGCACCTGTGATCTGTCCCCGCTCGGCCATCTTGCAAAGAGCAGCGGCATCGATAGTGGCTGGCATTTTCGAGGTCACGATTTCAACCGCGGCAAGGATGGCGACCTTAGGTTTTTCAAGACCGAGGGCGATGGCGAGATCGATGGCGTTCTGGCAAATGTCCACCTTGTCTTCAAGGGTGGGCGCAATATTGATCGCGCCGTCTGTAACGATCAGCACCTTATGATAGGTAGGTACATCCATGACGAACGCGTGACTGATGCGGCGCGCAGTGCGCAGCCCTCCGTCACGGGCGACGACTGCAGCCATCAATTCATCGGTGTGCAGGCTGCCCTTCATGAGTAGATCCGCCTTGGCCTCACGCAGCAACTCGACCGCTTTGGCCGCCGACGCGTGGCTGTGGGGAACGTCTACGATTTGGAAGTTGCTGAGATCAATCTCCGCACCCAGTGCGGTGGACATTATCTTGTCGCGGGGGCCGACCAAAATAGGCACGATGAGCCCCAAGTTCGCGGCCTCGACCGCGCCGAATAACGCCGTCACCTCGCATGGATGTGCCACCGCAGTCAGAACGGGCTCCAAGCGCTCGCACTTCTCTAACAGTCGCTCGTACTTTCCGGTTCCTGGCGTAATTCCAATGGCTTGACTCATTTCTCAACCTCCTGCCGCAATGCTGCAGCAGATGCGCGCACGGCGGCGCCAGTCTCCTTCAACAAAAGAGCGAGAAGGGTCGCGACTGCGACACCCAAGAGAAGCGGGGCAAAAGCCATCTGGTAGTGTTCCGGCTTCATTTGCGCGGCACCGCCAGACAGGCGCTGGAGAATCCATCCGAAGACCGGGCCCAACACTGCGCTGAACGTAAAATTCAGAAAATTCATCACACCGGTTGCCGTACCGCCATACTGGGGAGGGTTTGCTTCCTTAATCACCATGTACGGCAGCATTGCGGCACCCGAGGCGACCCCCGCTGCCAGACCGATCACGTACGGAGGGAAGACACCTAAAGGACCAAACAAAATCCAGGCAAGGCAACCCAACAGGCCCACGGAACCTGCGATGATCACCGGCTTTCGTCGCCCGATCTGGTCGGAAATGAAGCCGAGCAGGGGGCAGCCAATGATCCATCCAACAGGAACTGTTGCCGAACGCATGACTGCTGAGGCGTAGTCGAAGCCGTGTGCCTCCTGGAGGTAACGCACGCCCCAAACCATGTCGAAGATTGTCGTCGGAATGAAAAGCAGGCCTGCGATCAGGCCGCACAAAATCGATTGTGGATTCTTAAACACGACGTAGAAAGCTGCGGCCGAACTTTTCCACCAACTGTCGGGTCGCTCGCTTGTTCGCTCTCTTGGTAAGAGAACAAGCAGAAGCGCACCCATTGCCAGGCCAGCGATTCCCATACCGATCCAGAACCTGTCCCAACGGAGACCTGCGCCCATCATGGGTCCGACTGCGAACTGTCCGGCCGCTCCCCCCGCCATTCCGAACATTTGAGTCGCACCGATCAGGGTGGCAGCCCGAGAGGCCGGGAAGTACTTCGTTGCAATGTAGATTGCTCCCACTGGAGCAAAGGCGCCCCCGGCTCCCTGGAGGAACCTGCCAACGCTGGCTGCTGTGCCACTCCCCGTCGCGAACAATAGTGCTCCGGCGCCGACCGCAGCGGCAGTAATTGGTAAGACCTTCTGCGGTCCCAGGCCATCCATGGCGGCGCCGGCGACAAGGCTGAACGGCGAGTACCCGTAGTAGAACAGCCCGAGTATCGAGGCCACGCTGAGCGCACTGAGACCAAAGCCTTCCGACAGTTGCGGCATCATGACCGATGGAGCTGAACGGAGCGCGTACTGGTAGAAGAAATAGACCGCCGTCACCACCCATGCGATAGCGGCGGTCCTTAACCTCCCGCCCATAGCCTGGTCACTCGCGGGAAGTGCGCTCGCTGGCTGCGTTGCTAATTCACTCAAAGTGATCCCTCTTAAATTCCAGCGCTAACAAAGCACAACAGACACCGCTAAACCACCTTCCGAAGTCTCTTTGTATTTTGAGTTCATTTCCTTGGCCGTCAGAGCCATCGCGTCGATCGTGGTGTCGAGATCAACCCGGCGCTGCTCTGGGATTTCTTCGCTTGCAATGCTGTAAGCAGTCCACGCCTTAACTGCTCCGTAAGCGCAGCGCTCAATGCAAGGTACCTGGACGTAGCCGGCAACTGGGTCACAGGTCATCCCAAGGTGACTTTCGAGGGCTGACTCGGCCGCGTTGGAGACCACTTTCGGGTTCGCGCTCAGAGCCTGTGCGATCATTGCAGCCCCCATCGAAGAGCCAACGCCGACTTCTGCCTGACAACCGCCTTCGGCGCCGGAAAGAGTAGCGTTGTGTTTGCAGAGGTAACCAATAGCGGCCGCGGCAAGGAAACCGTCCCGAATTTTTTGTGTCGGCGTGTTGAGGTCACGGAGGGATTTAACGACTGCAGGTATGATTCCCGCTGAACCCGCAGTGGGAGCGGTCACGATAATGTGGCCACGGGCGTTTTCTTCACCCATGGCAAACCCGTAGGATGCCACGCGAGTCACCGCCCGTCCAGCTTCACCCTTTGCGGTGGTCTTCAAGTTGTGTTGCATCGCAGCGGCTTTGCTGTGCAGCTTGATGGGGCCTGGGAGGACGCTCTCCACTGTTAAACCGGTATCTACGCCACGTACCATGACTTCGGCCACCTGGTCGAGAAACTCCCAAATCTCTTTCTCACTTCTGCCTGAAATGGCCATTTCATTCTGAAGCAGCAGCTGCGGCAGAGGGATTTTGTCGTCAATGAGATACGCCTTCAGGTCTCGCGCGTGGTCGAAAGGATACTTGGGCTGTCCCTTGTCGGGTGGCTTGTAGCCCTTCCACTCGATGAACCCGCCACCGACCGAGTAGTATTCCAATTCGTAGATCGTCTGGTCGCCAGCGAGCAGCTTCGCCGTCATCGTGTTCGGATGGTGGAATTCGCCCTTGGTAGCGTCGAAAATAATGTCCTTCAGCGTGAGGTCGAGGGTCTTGGGCCCTAAGGTGACTTTGTAAGCCTGGTCGGGATTAGCGGCGAGCCCATCCAGAAACTGGGGAGGGCACGTCGCCGGCGCCTTTCCCAGCAAGCCGGCAAGTGAAGCTCTATCGGTGCCATGACCTTTCCCGGTCGCGCTCAGACTGCCAAATAAATGGACCTTGAGGCCGGTGGCCCGCTGCAGCTGATCCTCCGGAAGCTTGGAAACCCGCTGGAAAAAATCGTAGGTGATTCTCATCGGACCCATGGTGTGGGAACTCGACGGCCCAGGGCCCATCTTGTAGAACTCCTCGAGCGTCGTCATGACCGGGCCCTTCGACGTCTGGACCACCGCGAGATCCGGCGAAAGGGCGGGAGCTGCTGGAGCCGGCTGGGCGGCTTGCTCCACAGACTTTTGCTGCGAACATCCGGTGAGTAGTGCGCTGACAGACGCAGCCAGGACGGTGTACCCGAATTCCCTTCGATTAAAGGGAACCGGGGCCTTGTTCGTGTGCGGGGAGGGTCCACACGTTCCACACCCTGCTGAATTGCAGCTGCCACATGTGCTGCTCGACGTGCCAATTACCTTGAGTGGGTTGTCCATTGCGCTTTCCCCTTTCGAGAAGGCGGTTCATTGGTTCCAAAGCCATTGAAGCAACGGTTGCTGAGACGCAGCCTCGAAAGCGAGCGGATCCCCAGTCGAGTTAGGTACGTTTCCTACCGGAAATGAACGCACTCGACTGCCCTTTTCAGATAGAACGGTGTCAGATGGCACGCAGCATGAATACTGTCATTTCTGTCAGTGATAGGCCGATGTCGTGTTCGGCTAGCATTCATCTGTGCATTTCAATCGGCGCGCGAGCGATCTGCCTGGACGGAGCGCGCATAGACAATGACAAACACGCGGATGCGGTCAGGATGGCGGAGCAGCTTGGGGTTAATCTCTGTGATCCGAGATAGCCTGAAGGGCACCGTGACTATGCAGATACGGATTTTGTTCATTTCCGTTCTGCTGAGGCGCAAAAGAGCGTTTTTTCAAATTCGATTAACATTCAAAACTCGATGCTTCCGAACGGGAAGCCAGCTGGAGATATTGCAGAGTGAGGAACTTAGACTCGGGAGCTGACGCCGAGTGGCTTCGGGGGCCAACTGCCGGACATGAAGGCAATCACGGTACACCGAGGAAATCCGGTGCGGCTGGATGGCATACATAAACGACGAACGCGCAGAGTTATGAACGTGTTGATGGTGTGTCCCTTGCTCTATATTTCCCTTGTTCGTCTTGTAGGCTTCACTGGCCAGCCGTTGCCTTGTCATACCCCAGGCCGGGATGAGTGCAGTAACAATTCCGACCGTAGTTTTCACCGCTACTTCACGTGCGCCAGTTCCCAGGCTCGCACCTTCTGC
>WNFR01011189.1_pt1 | contig 18040 bp, 16 predicted proteins | sample 5400221 | NCBI WGS metagenome assembly WNFR01 (sample SAMN13153357, study PRJNA577476) | soil metagenome | isolation source: 40 cm soil under Madrone tree | place: USA:California | collected 2016-06-14
GTCTCCCCGACGCGCTCGCCGACGCGCGCTTCTACGAGCCGAGCGACCGCGGCGCCGAGGCGGAGATCAGCGCGCGCATGCGGCGGACGTCGGCGGCGAAGCGCAGTCCCTCCGCGACACGCAGCCATCGTCGCGACTCCGGCGCTGAAGGCGACGCCACGGACGACGCCGAATAGTCACGAATACCCGTGCCCGCTGGTATTGTGATCTGCTACAGATCGCAATACCATGACCGAAGTGCCGACAATCACGTGTAAGTTGCCGCCGGAGCTGGACGCGCGCTTGACCGCGGCCGCGCGTGCGCGGCGCACGACGAAATCGACGATCGTGCGTGAGCTCTTGGAAGCAAATCTCTTCGGTCCACGCGACCGAAAGCACCTGCGCGCCTACGATCTCGTCAAGCATCTCGTCGGTCGCCTGTCCGGACCCCGCGATTTGTCCCGCAACCCGCGGTACATGCGGGATTTCGGTGAGTGAGATCATCGTCGACGCCGGCCCGCTCGTCGCCATGCTCGTCAAGAGCGACCGTCATCATGCGTGGATGGTCGATCGGCTGCGCGAGCTTCCGCCGCCGTTTCTGACGTGTGAGCCGGTTCTGTCGGAGGTCGCGCACCTGATGCGGCGCATCCGCCACGGCATCGACGAGTTCATCGATCTCCTGACGAGCAATCTTCTCCGGGTGGATCTCAGCATCATGTCGGAGCGAGCCGCCGTGGCTCGGCTGCTGTCGAAGTACGACGACCGCCCGATGTCGTTGGCTGACGCCTGCCTCGTTCGCCTCGCCGAGCTGAATGATCGCGCGTCGGTGCTGACGATCGACAGCGATTTCAGCGTTTATCGGAAACACGGACGGCGGGTGATCCCGCTGATCGCGCCGCCCGCTTGATGGCGCCGAACGGTTCGCGTCGCCGATCGGGCTCGGTACGCGTCCGTATCAGTCGTACGACACCGCGACCAGACACAGCCCCTGCGGCGGCGCCGTCGCGCCCGCTTGCGTGCGGTCGCGGCTCGCGAGGATGCGCGCGACGTCGTCCGGGGCGAGCTCGCCGGAGCCGACGACGACGAGCGTGCCGACGATCGTGCGCACCATGTGCTTCAGGAACGCGTTCGCCTGGATGCGGTACGTGCAGAGGTTCTCGGTCTCGGTGAAGCCGCTGTGGAGGACGCGGCGGATGCGGCTCTCGGACTCGCAATCGGCGGCGCGGAACGCGGAGAAGTCGTGCTCGCCGACGAAGACGGCGGCGGCGGCGCGCATCGCGCGGAGGTCGAGCGCGCGCGGCAGGTGCCAGGTGTAGCGGTGCCAGAACGCGGAGCGCCAGGGTTGGTTCCAGATGCGGTACTCGTAGACACGCGACGTCGCGCTGCGGCGCGCGTCGAAGCTCTCCGGCGCGGGCGCCACCTCGCGCACGGCGACATCGGACGGCGTGAGCGCGTTCAGCGCCTTCCGCAGCTCGTGGACGTCGATCGTGCGCTCGGTGTGGAACGTCGCCACCTGGCCGAGCGCGTGCACGCCGGCGTCGGTGCGGCCCGCCGCGTGGAGACGCGCCGGGTGCCGCAGCACCGTCGCGAGCGCCGTCTCCAGCACCTCCTGTAGCGTGCGGGCGTTCGGCTGCAGCTGCCAGCCGTGGTACTCGGTGCCGTCGTACTCGAGCAGCAGTCGGTACTGCACGGTGGTCACCGCGACGCCGCCGCGCAGCGGCTCGCGATGCTCGCTCCGACACTCACGTGCGGACGCTCCTTACAGCTCGCGCGCGACGATCTCGGCGATCTGCACCGCGTTCAGCGCCGCGCCTTTGCGGACGTTGTCGGCGGCGACCCAGAGTTGCAGGCCGGTCGGGTGCGACGGATCGTCGCGGATGCGCCCGACGTACACCGCGTCGGTGCCGCCGACGTCGGCGGGAGTCGGATACGGACGCTCGCTCGTCTCGTCGCACAGGATGACCCCGGGTGCCTCGCCCAGCAGGCGCGCGGCGTCGGACGCGTCGAGCTTCGACTCGGTCTCGACCGTGAGCGCGACGGCGTGGCCGTAGAACGTCGGCACGCGCACGCAGGTGACCGCCACCGGCAGCTCGTCGAGGTGCAGGACTTTGCGCGTCTCGGCGATGACCTTCGCCTCTTCCTTCGTCGCGCCGTCGGGGAGGAACGCGTCGACCTGCGGGATGCAATTGAACGCGATGCGGTGCGGGAAGACCGACTCGCCGCCCTCCCCGGCGCCGCGCAAGTTGAGGATATTGATCGTCTCGCGCGACAACGTCTCGACGCCGCGCTTACCGCCGCCCGAGACCGCTTGGTAGCTCGACGCGACGATGCGCCCGAGGCCGGCGGCGTCGGCGATAGGCTTCAACGCCACGACGATCGGGATCGTCGTGCAGTTCGGGCTGGCGATGATGCCGCGCTCGCGCGTCGCGAGGTCGTCGGCGTTCACCTCCGGCACGACGAGCGGCACGTCCGGCTGCTGGCGGAAGTAGCTGCTCTTGTCGATGACGACGGCACCCGCGTCGACGGCGATCAGCGCGTACTCGGCGCTCACCGCGCCGCCGGCGCAGAAGAACGCGAGATCGACGCCGCCGAAGCTTTCGGGGTCGAGCAGCTCGACGCGCACCTCGCCGCGCTCGAGCTGGATCAGCTCGCCGGCGGTGCGCTCGGAGGCGAAGAGCCGCAGCTCGCCGATCGGGAACTGACGCTCCTCGAGGATCTTCAAGAGCTCGCTGCCGACGGCGCCGGTGGCGCCGACGACGGCGACGTTGTACTCGCGCGCCGCCACCCGCCTATCCTTTCGCGACGGCGTCGGCGACGAGATCGCCGACTTGCGACGTCGAGTAGCCCATGCGCCCCGCCGCCATCGATTTCAGCTTCGTCGAGAGGACGGTCGCGATCGCGCGGTCGACGCGCTCGGCCGCCTCCTTCTCGCCGAGGTGGGCGAGCATCATCTGACAGGCGGCGATCGCGGCCATCGGGTTGATGACGCCCTGGCCGGTGTACTTCGGCGCCGAGCCGCCGATCGGCTCGAACATCGAGACCGTCTGCGGATTGATGTTGCCGCCCGCGGCGATCCCCATGCCGCCCTGAATCATGGCGCCGAGGTCGGTGATGATGTCGCCGAACATGTTGTCGGTGACGATGACGTCGAACCACTCCGGGTTCTTCACCATCCACATGCACGTCGCGTCGACGTGCGCGTAGTCGCGCTTGATGTCCGGATAGTCGGCGGCGCCGATCTCGTGGAAGGTGCGCTCCCAGAGATCGAAGGCGTACGTCAGCACGTTCGTCTTGCCGACGAGTGTCAGCGTCCTCGTGCGGCTGCGGGCGCGGGTGTAGTCGAAGGCGTAGCGCAGGCAGCGCTCGACGCCGCGTCGCGTGTTGACCGACTCCTGGACGGCGACCTCGTCCGGTGTGCCCTTCTTCAAGAAGCCGCCGGCGCCGGCGTAGAGGCCCTCGGTGTTCTCGCGCACGACGACGAAGTCGATGTGCTCCGGGCCTTTGTCCTTCAACGGGGTGTCGACGCCCGGATAGAGCTTCACCGGACGGAGATTGATGTAGAGGTCGAGCTCGAAGCGTAGGTGCAGCAAGATCCCCTTCTCGAGGATTCCCGGCTTGACGTCGGGGTGGCCGATCGCGCCGAGAAGGATCGCGTCGAACGCGCGCATCTCTTCGACGGCGCTCGCCGGGAGCACCTCGCCCGTCCGCAGATAGCGATCGCCCCCGAAGTCGAACTGCGTCGACTCGTACGTGAAGCCACAACTCTTCGCGGCGGCGGCGAGCACCTTCTCCGCCTCGACCGTCACCTCCGGGCCCGTGCCGTCTCCACCGATCACCGCGATTTTGTACATTGCACCCTCATGCGCCCGGCACCGTCTGCCCTGCCCGGCGTCGATCTCAGTCCTCGATTTGTCGGTTGAGCGGCACGTGCTCCTTGACGTCGGGCGAGGCCGTCTGCGGGATCATGCCGGTCTGACGCGCATATGCAAACAAGCCGCCGGCGTCGATCACCGGTTTCGCGTCGCCGAGCGGGCGCAGCTCGAAGCGCGCACCGCTGCGCAGGTTCGTGAGCGTGCCGGCGTCGAGGTCGAGCTCGGCCTCGTCGCTGGTCACGAACTCGTCGACGAGCCGCACCGGCGTCTCGATCGGGTAGAGCTCGCCGGTCGCGACGCAGTTGCGAAAGAAGATCCGCGCGTACGACTCCGCGACGACGGCGCGCCCGCCGGCGGCGCCGATCGCGATCGGCGCGTGCTCGCGCGACGACCCGCAGCCGAAGTTCCGCCCGGCGACGATGAGCGGATACTGCGTCTTCATCGCGCCGTCCGGCACGAAGCGCGGCGCATCGAGAACGCCGCAGAGCGCGTAGCTGCCGAGCTTCTCGTACTCGTCTGGAATCGTCGGGACGAGATTCAGGTACTGCGCCGGGATGATCTGGTCGGTGTCGATGTTGTCGCCGAGGACGTACACCTTGCCGCGGATCTTCGAGGGCGCCTTCTCCTGCACGGTCGCGGCGGTCACGACGCCGCTCCTTGCAGGAACTCGCGCGGGTCGGTGATGCGACCCGTGATCGCCGACGCCGCAACCGTGTACGGCGACGCGAGGTAGACCTGCCCCTCCTTCGCGCCCATGCGCCCGGGGAAGTTGCGGTTGGTCGTCGAGATGCAGACCTCGGGACCATTGATGCGGCCGAAGGTGTCTTTCGGCCCGCCGAGACACGCCGCGCACGAGGCGTCGAGCGAGATCGTGCAGCCGGCGTCCTCGAAGATCGAGAGCAGCGTCTGGCCGTCGACGCGCTCGGTACGGATCTGTTGCGAGATCTCCGTCGTCGCCGGGACGAGGAAGGTGTCGACGCTGACTTTGCGACCGCGCATCACCTGCGCGGCATTGACGAAATCGGTGATCTTGCCACCGGTGCACGAGCCGATGTACGCGCGGGTGAGGCGGACGTCGCGGAGCTCGCGCGCCGCCGAGCGGTTGTCGGGCGAGTGCGGGCGGGCGACCGTCGGCTCGATGGCGCGCGCGTCATAGCGCTTCTCGAAGACGTAGGACGCGTCGGCGTCGGGGCGCACCGGATTGAAGGGACGCGCCGTCCGTTGGCGCAAATAGGCGAACGTCGTCTCGTCGGCCTCGATGATGCCGTTCTTGCCGCCGCCCTCGATCACCATGTTGCAGAGGGTCATGCGCTCTTCCATCGACAGGCGCTCGACGGCCTCGCCGGCGAACTCCATCGCCTTGTAGGTGCCGCCGTCGACGCCGATGTCGCCGATCACTTGCAGGATGACGTCCTTCGCGAGCACGTACGGCGGGAACTCGCCCGCGAAGACGAAGCGCATCGTCGGCGGCACCTTCACGAGCAGCTTGCCGGTGCCGAGGATGAACGCCGCGTCGGTGTTGCCGATGCCGGTCGCGAACTGGTTGAAGGCGCCGGCGGTACAGGTGTGGGAGTCGGTGCCGAAGAGCACCTCGCCGGGACGCGTGTGGCCGCCCTCGGGGAGCGCGATGTGGCAGACGCCTTTGTAGCGATCCGAGCCGACGTCGTAGTAGTGCGGAATCTGCTGCTCGCGCACGAACTCGCGCAGGATGTCGACGTTGCGGTGGCACTTGTCGTCGGCGGTGAAGATGTAGTGATCGGGGATGATCACGACCTTCTCGCGATCCCACACGCGCGCGTCCTTGCCGAACTCGCGCTTGAAGATACCGATCGTGCCGGGGCCGCAGACGTCGTGGGTCATGAGCACGTCGACGTTCACCCACACGTTGTCGCCGGGACGCACCTCGTGCCGCCCGGACGCGCGCGCCAGGATCTTCTCGGTCATCGTCATCGGCATCGTTACGGTCCCTCCACTCGCAGACGTTCTGCGTAGCGCTTGCGGTAGTCCATCTTGTTGAGCGCGTTCAAAAACGCGAGCGCGCTCGCCATGATGATGTCGGTGTGGGCGCCCTGCCCCGTCGACGTGAGCTCGCCGTCGCGGACGAGGCACGACACCTCGCCTTGCGCGTCCTCGCCGCCGGTGATCGCTTTCACCGCATAGCGCTCGAGCGTGCAATGCGTGCCGGTCGCTTGCGCGATCGCCTTGAAGCAGGCGTCGACCATGCCGTCGCCGGTCGCATGCTCGCGGCGCTCCGCGCCGTCGACGCGGATCCGCACCGTCGCCTGCGGCTCGTCTTCCGACGACGAGGTGACGTGAAGATGCGCGAGCTCGTAGCGGTCGGGGACGCGCACCGCCTCCCCGGCGACGATCGAGATCAGATCCTCGTCGTAGACGCTCTTCTTCTTGTCGGCGAGGGCCTTGAAGCGCTCGAAGGCCTTGTTCATGTCCAGGTCCGGCGCGGCGATGCCGAGCGTGCGCAGGCGGTCGACGAACGCGTGGCGGCCGGAGTGCTTGCCGAGGACGAGACGATTGGCGCCGATGCCGACCGTCTCCGGCCGCATGATCTCGTAGGTGATCTTGTTCTTGAGGACGCCGTCCTGGTGGATGCCGGCCTCGTGCGCGAAGGCGTTCTCGCCGACGATCGGCTTGTTGATCGGGATCGCGATGCCGGTGATCTGCGAGACGAGGCGGCTCGCGGGATAGATCTGCTCGGTCACGACGCCGGTCTCGAGGCCGAAGAAGTCGGAGCGCGTCTTCAGCGCCATCACGACTTCCTCCATCGAGGTGTTGCCGGCGCGCTCGCCGAGTCCGTTGACGGTGCACTCGACCTGGCGCGCCCCCGCGGCGACGGCGGCGAGCGAGTTCGCGACCGCCATGCCGAGGTCGTTGTGACAGTGCGCGCTCCAGCAGACGCGGTCGCCGCCCGGGGTGTTCGCGACGAGAAAGCGGAAGAGCTCGCCCGTCTGCTCCGGCAGCGCGTAGCCGGTCGTGTCCGGGACGTTGATCGTCACCGCGCCCGCCTTGATCACCTCGGTGAACACGCTGACCAGGTAGTCGCGGTCGCTGCGCGAGGCGTCCTCGGCGGAGAACTCGACGTAGTCGAGACGCTTCTTCGCGAAGCCGATCGCCCACGCGGCGGCATCGACGACCTCCTGCCGGCTCATCACGAGCTTGTGCTTCAGATGGATGTCGGAGGTGGCGATGAAGATGTGAATGCCGGGGCGCTTCGCCTTCTCGACGGCGCGGATGGCGCGCTCGATGTCGCCTTCCTTGGTCCGTGAGAGGCTGAGCACGATCGGGCGCGTCACGGTCTCGGCGACGCGGTGGACCGAGTCGTAGTCGCCCTCGGACGACGCGGCAAAGCCGGCTTCGATGACGTCGACGTTCAGCTGCTCGAGCTGGCGCGCGATCGCCACCTTCTCCTCGACGTTCATCGAGGCTCCCGGCGATTGCTCGCCGTCACGCAGCGTCGTGTCGAAGATCTGTACGTAGTTCGTTTTCATGTTCGTTCCTCTCGATTTTCCGGTCCCCACAAACAAAAACTCCCGCGTGGCATCCTGCCAGCGGGAGTCTCGACTCGCCGGAACGTCGCGCTCAGCCGATCATCCGACCTTGGCCAGAGCCTCGTTCCGCGCCCGCTGGCGCTTCCGGTAGCCTAGTAGCCAGCCCACCGGACCGGAAAGGGCGTAGAGTAGAAACGCCGTGAACAGAAAGATTTGCGGTTCCGCGATCACGAGCTTGAGTCCCACAATCAGCGCCACCAGGATCCACAGGGGCTGCCGGGCGCTGAAACGAAGCCCCTTGAAGCTGTTGTAGCTGACATTGCTTATCATGAGGGCCGCCAGCACGTAAATCACCACGAGCAAGATGACGTGCTTGTGCGTGGCGCCCTCGCCGCCGAAGAAATAGTACAGCAAGACCGTCGAGGCAATCGTGTCGGCGGCGGCGGGGATCGGCAGACCCACGAAACGGCGCTTCTCGACCGAGTCGACCTGCACGTTGAAGCGCGCCAGCCGGAGCGCGCCGCAGGTGACGTAGAGGGAGGCCGCGAGCCAGCCCCAGTGCCCCCACGGCTCGAGCGCCCACTTGTAGGCCAGGATGCCGGGCGCCACGCCGAACGCCACCAGATCGGTGAGCGAGTCGTACTCGATGCCGAAGCGGCTCGACGACTTCGTGAGCCGCGCGATGCGGCCGTCGAGGCCGTCGAAGACGTGGGCGATCAAAATGCAGAGCGCCGCCGCCTGGTACTGCGCGTCGATCGTGGCGATGATCGCGTAGAAGCCGGAGAAGAGCCCGCAGGTGGTGAGCAGGTTCGGCAGCAGGTAGACGCCACGATGCAGCGGCTCGTCTGGGCGGCGCTCCCGCGGCGGACGGCGTCCCACGCTGATCACTCGCATCGCTCGTCTCATGGATATTCCCCGATGACGGTCGTCCCGGCGGTCGCGCGATCGCCGACGCGCACCTTCACGTCCACAGCGATTGGGAGGTACAGATCGAGCCGCGACCCGAAGGTGATCATACCGTAGCGCTCGGCGCGGTGCACGCGCTCACCGGGACGGAGCCGGCAGATGATGCGCCGTGCGAGCTGCCCGGCGATCTGCACACAGAGCACGCGGTCGCCACGATCGGTCTCGATCAGCACCGCCGTCTGCTCGTTCTGGTCGGACGCCTTGTCGAGATACGCGGCATGGAACTGCCCCGCCTTGCGCGCGACGTCGACGACGGTGCCGTCGACCGGAATGCGGTTCACGTGGACGTCGAGCGGCGACATGAAGATGCTGACGCGGCGGCAGTCGCCGTGCAGGAAGCGCTCCTCGCGGACGCCGCCGACGACCGCGACGACCTTGCCGTCGGCGGGCGACGTGATCAAGTGCGCGCCGGGAGGCGTCAACCGGTCCGGGTCGCGGAAGAAGTTCAGGAAGAAGAGCGTCAGCGCGAGCGCGACGACCGTCACGATCGTCCAGCCGAGGACGAACGCGACCAGCATCACCGCCGCCGCGGCGGCGATCAGTCGATGGCCTTCGCGCGCGAGTGGCAAGGACTATCCGTCTGCGAGTGCGAGATTGCGGACGAGTTCATCGCCCGGTCTGGGGACGTTGCTGGACTACCATCGATGTACCGAAAGGTCACGCGCACCTGCATCGACGCACCTGCATCGACATCGCCACGATCGAAGATCCGCCGGTCATCGAGCGGATTCTCCGCCACCTGGGATTGCCGACCACGATGCCCGAACCGGCCCCGGCGCGCCCGCCGCCCGACGAATCCGAGCTCGCGTTCGACTTCCCGTCCTGAGCGCCTGCCGCCGACGTTTCCGAGCGGCGCCGGCCGCGGTGCGCCTTGACGGGCCGTCGTCCCCGCCGTACGGACGCGCCTCCGGGCCAGGTGGCCGGCGAGCCGGTTCATCCGCCCCGTATTTCAGCGAATGGCGGCGAAGCGGGGAGCGTCCGATAACCCGATCTCTGTCAACCAGACGGTCAATGCTTCCTACCGACGCGCAGCGGTCGGCGTGACCACTTCCGTCCCGGGTGGTCGGGCCGATTTACGGCGTGCGTCTCACTTTTGAGTGGACGTCGGTACTCGGCCGTGCAAGGGTGCGATCGTGGCTCGCTGACCCGACGGTGACGCCCGGTGATCCGGATCCAAGCGACGTCCTCGTGACGCTCAGGGCAAAAGATGTCGCGGGCGGCGCCTTTGTCAGCGCAACAGGGACGCTGTACATGTCTTACCGCATTACGACGAAGACCGGACGTGCACGATGTAGCCGTGTCGGAGCCGACTCCGATTGTGACACTTCCGTTTCCAAGTCTCGGCTGGGCACATCAAGATGAAGACGTCGTTTAGCCACGGTCTCAATACGAACGGCGATACGAGCCCTACCGCATTGCACCGTTATCCAGATCGAGAACATCACAATGTGGGACGAGCTTTCGCACCAATTCGGTTCGGTTTATTCATGCCGTAGCACGAGTGACGTAATCGACCCCACAGCCAAATCGAGCGCGTGTGGTCGACACGCCGTCGATCTGTCCGCGCTTCACGATCGCCGGCCAGCGGCACTAGAACCAAAGCCGAGGCGTCCGATCTCTTCTCTGTGGCCGCTTCCTCGAGAGATCCGGACGCTCACCGCGATTTTCGAAAGGAAGTGGCCACGTTGCCTCGCAGCGCGCGTAAGATCGGGCATGGATCGATATTCGCGCAGCGGCCGAACGTGTCTCTCCGCGACCTGTCGACGAGCCGCCGATCTGTCGCAGGCGGTGATTCTTCTGTCGGTCGCTCTTCTCGCGGCCGCCGGCTCGGCTTCACCCGCACAGGCACAGATCGATCCTCAGCAACGCTGCCTCACGGCGGTCAACGAGGCCACGCTCGCGATGGCGAAAGCCCAGGGCAAGACCAACGCGGCGTGCCTGCGGCGCTCGTTGACAGAGCTCGACGCCCCGTCCCTCGCGGACTGCCTGAACACTGATTCGACAAGTCTCGTCCATGCACGGGAAAAGCTCCTCAACACGGTCGCGTCGAAATGTGCGACAGCTCCCGATTTCGGCTTCACCAGCGCCGACACCGCCGCTGGAAGCGTCACGAGGCAGGACATCGCGCTCTTCCGCGACGTCTTCGGCACCGACCTCGCCCCTGCCGTCATGTTCGGCCGAATGGATCGCGTGATCGGCAGCTGCCAGCGCGCCGTTCAGAAGGCGTACGAACGGGTGCTCCACACTCAGCTCAAGGAGTTCGGAATCTGCCAAAAGGCCGGACTGAAGAGCGGTGAAATCGCCTCGCAGGCGAGCCTGGCCGCGTGCTTGAGCGCCATGACTACAGATGCGAGCGGCCGGATCGCGAAAACGGTCGACAAACTCGCGCGCACATATGCCACGAGATGCAGCCCCATCTTTCACAACGACGCTGCGTTTCCCGGGCGGTGCAGTCCGACTCTTTCCCCGGACTGCGTCCGCACGATCAGCGTTTGCCGCGCCTGCTTGCTACTCAACGAGGCTGACGACACCGCCGCATCGTGCGACGTCGTCGACAACGGCGTCGCCGATGACAGCTGCAACGATTGCGGCAACGGAAGACTGGACCCAGGCGAGGAGTGCGACGACGGCAATCGTCGCGACGGCGACTGCTGCGCGCGCGACTGCAAATTCGAAAAGGCTGGACAGACGTGCACCGACGACGGAAATCCGCAGACCGCCGATGTGTGCAACGGCATGGGCACTTGCCTCCACCGCAGTCACGAGCACGTCACCGCTTCCAATCTCGTCCTCGTCTACGCGAAATCGTTCGTTCCGAACGCGCCGGGGGGATTCGATGCGCAGGATTGGCGAGACAAGCGCAGCATCGAGACCGTCGTCCGAGTCGACCCGACGATCGACATCGATCTCAGCAGCGGTGCGCCGCCCGGCACCTTCTTTTATCACGAGATGTACTCGATCCGCTGGGCCGGCGGTCTAGAGGTGCCCTCCGCGGGCACCTATGCGTTCGAGATCACGACGGGCAACGACGGCATCGGTCGCCTGTTCATCGATGGCGCCCTCATCGCCGAAAAAACCGCGTTCGATACCCTGGCGGTGACGGGGTCGGCGGACCTTGCCAGCGGACGTCACGACATCCGCTTCGACTTCGTGAACTACTTTTACGCCCTCGGTCTACGATTGCGGTGGCAACAACCCGGGGAAGCAAGCTTCTCGGACCTGCGGCTCGACACGCAATTCGACATCCGTCTGATCGACGCGCCGCTGAATCTGTCGCGCTACGATCAAGGCTACATGGGTCCCGATTTCGTCGATGAGGAAGGCCGCTCGGTGTGGGGCGACGTCGCCGCTCTCGGACTCACCCCGAACGATTTCGCAAGCGTCGTTGCCTGGTCGCCTCCGCTGCTGACGCCGGACAGCCTCGGCGTGTACGGCGTCCGCCAGGGTTTCGACGCTGCCGGAGCGACGGTCGGACCGAGTGCCAACTACCCCACGTACACCTCGATCCAAGTCGAGATCATCCCGGCCGAGGTCACCGAGTTCGGACTGCGCGTCCGCAATTGGTTCGAAGCCCCCGTCTCGGAGCACGACATTTATCCGAACAATCACTCGTTTTCGGAGTTCGTCGAAAGCGCGCCGGCGGGGTTCGGGGACAGTTTGTTCTTTCCGTACCACGCAATAAGCTACCGCCGTCTCGATTTGCAGGACTGGAAGCTATTGCTCGCCCGGCCCGGGGGGTTCGTTACCACGTTGACGCCCGATTCCGACGGCGACGGCATCCCCGATGGCGGGACGAACGTCCCGGTCAACGAGGCGGATTTGTCGACGGACCCACTTTCCGCGGATACCGATGGCGACGGCCTGACCGACTTCGAGGAGCTCACGCGCGGCTTCAGCCAGCCGACCGATCCGTTACGCGCGGACACCGACGGTGACGGCGTTCCCGACGCCGACGACAAGCATCCGCGGTTTCCGATCCAGGAGACGATCCTCCGCTCGTCGCCGGTCCGCGATGGGACGATTGGTCAGTCCGAGTACGGCGACCCGGTGATCACGGTCAGCGACCCCGATCGACCGAGCGACTTCACCGGCACGCTCTGGGTGACGTGGAGCGTCGAGGGGCTGAACGTGGCCGTCAAGGTGGTCGACGACTCGCTCAGTCCTCCCGACGACTCGGCATTCGACTACTTTACCTACGGCGGCGACCAAATCCGCGTCCGTCTCGACTTCGCGAACGACGGGTTCGCGAGCTATCCGGCTTCGCTCTACTCGGACAATCTCGAGATCTGGGTGGCGCCCTTGGGCGACCCCGCATCGCCGGCACGTTACGCAGCGCTGCATCACTACGACGCGAGCGGCTACGTCAGGGACTACGACATGGTTCCGGGAAGTTCGATTCCCGCAGCGTATCGGCTCACCTCCGACGGGTATGTCGTCGAGTTCCTCGTGCCAGCCAACGCACTGATAGGCTTCACGCCCGCCACCTGCACGCCGTTTGCGATGTACGCGGAGGTCTACGATCGCGACGAGCACCAGGACGGCGACCAGCTTCGCTACCAATTCTTCCGCGAAGGCGCCGTGGCCATCGTGCACTACTTCGATTACCAGGCCGACTTTCCCACCGGCGAGGATACCGGGGGCTTAGGAGCATTCGCCAGCCTCGTCTTGGCGGACTCGCGTGACGAGGACTGCAACCACGCACCGACGGTCGAGACGATCGCCGACCAACTCGTTCACATCGGCGGCAAACCCTTGCGGTTGCCTGTGCGCGCGAGTGACCGCGACCGGGATCGTCTCGCACTGAGCGCAACCGTCGACGGTGGCCAGCCGCTCTCTGCCGTCAACGCGACGTTCGAGGACCGCGGCATCAATCTCGGCCTCCTCCGCTGGAATCCCCTGAGCGAGGGGACGCATCTCGTCACGGTGACCGCCACAGATCGACACGGCGGGATGGGTCAATCGACCATCTCGCTCACCGCGTCGGCCAATTGATCCTCAGCGGGCGCAGGTGACACAGGTCACATGTCCGACCCCACCTTCTTCATCAGCGCCACGAAGCGCGGGTCGGATCGGAGTCGGGATCGGATATCGACCATCTTTCCGGCTTGCTCGAACACCTGCTCATAGCGATCGACCACGTAGAAGCTCAGTCCGTAGTACCAAAGTGCGGGAATCGACAAGGGATCGAGCTCGACGCTGCGGCGCCGCTCGGCGATCCCTTCTTCGCTCCTACCACGATGCGATGGAGATTCCTGGCGTCGGGCAGTACGTCTCCTTCGAGGACACGGAAGGAAATCGCGTCGCCATGCTGCAACCGCTTCCGCGCAACCGGCAGGAAGCCAAGGCTCGGTGATTGGAGGACAATCGGATGATCACGATCTCCGCTTTCAAATGGGTTCCAGACTTTGCCAGAGGTCAGGTACGCGATCTGCGCGTGCGCTGGGCGCTCGAGGAAGCAGGCCTGCCGTACGAGACGCGCCTACTGGAGCAGGGCGATCAGAACAAGCCGGAGTATCGCGTTGCAGCCCTTCGGCCCCGCCGTACGGACGCGCCTCCGGGCCAGGTGGCCGGCGAGCCGGTTCATCCGCCCCGTATTTCAGCGAATGGCGGCGAAGCGGGGAGCGTCCGATAACCCGATCTCTGTCAACCAGACGGTCAATGCTTCCGACCGGTCAATGCTTCCGACGAGAGGGCGAACTCGATTGGGACGCTCTGGCGTTCGACGCGCGACACGGGCCAGCTGTCGCGACTTGGAGAGCACTTCGTGCCGGAACAACGGTGTAGATCGGCGGATGGCGAGGCAAGCGTTAAAGTCACCAGGCCGTCACCACTCCACCACGATCCACGGCGGACCACGGCCGTCATCATCGGTCGTACTCGTCGGAATTTCCGGGCCGTGACTCGTCGTGGCCCGTAGTGGCCTGCTCGTCGAGCGGGCTCTTAATCAGCGGGTTCGGAGTTCGATTCTCCGCCGGCCCATCAACAGCCTCACCGTCGTGGCGGTCACCCGTGAGCGTCAGTTCAGTGTTGACCCGCGCCGTAGCTGCTCAAGCTTGTGACCCGCGCAGCTACGTGCACACGAGATTCGGTCGGCCGGCGCGCGGACTTGATGAGTAGATGCAGGCGGTAGTGGCCATGGGTGACGACGTCGTTACGGTGTAGGTCAGGCTTCCGCCAGACGTGACGCAGACGGTATCGGATGCTGTGAAGTCGGGCATGCTGCCACACTTACCGGAGTAGTACCTCCCGTGGGTCGCGAAATATGTCTCTTGGGCGGCGGCTGCGTTCAGGGCGGCGCACCGGATGGTGGCGTTCGCATTCGGTTCCGAACAGCGATGTGGCGCTCGGGGCGGATCACAACTCAGCGTCCGTCCGGAGTGGCCTGTTCTACAGCGCGCCAGAGAGAAGTGCACCACACCGCATGGCGCGCCTGGTCTTCCCGTCGCATCAAGAACGATTGTCACCCGCAGCGGGCGCGCTGCCACCGCGCTTCTCCAGTCGCCTCGTCGCGCTTCGACCGTGACCACGAACTCCTCACGTCGGACGACCCCACGCCTCACGGTGACCCGAGTGACGTCGGCTACAAAACCATAGGGATCGCGATACTGCCACGCGCCCGACCGTGTGGTCCACGCGTTTCCACCCGGAATGCGTGCGTCGAGGAATGTGCCAAACGCACTCGTGAGCGTGATGACGATGCCGTCGGCCGCCGGATCAATTGTCGTTTCCGGAGCCAGCCTGGCCGTCAGGCGGAGCACCTTCGCGAGGGTTGGGAGTCGCGCCAATGAAATGGACGCGTCGGTAAACAACGGTGCGGGCTCCGGACACAGATCGTTGCCATGCGCTACTGACGCGCCGCCTCCCCGGACCGCTGGCGATGCGTGGTGCGCAGCGGGTTGGCACGCCGCGACGCCGACGGCGGCGGCGATCAGCGCGCCGCAGAGCGTGCCCGGGCTGCCAATAGTGCGGGATCTCAGCATCGAGTGAGAGCGTTTGCCCGTTACGCCGATATGCACAGCGTATCAGTCATTGACTTACTAAGTCAACGGCATAGACTCTACAGGTGCAGGTCGAATGGGATCGAGGGAAGGATCGAGCGAACCGCGTCAAGCACGGCCTCGGCTTCGACGAGGTCCGCGCCCTATTCGAGAGCGATACTGATTACCTCGTAATCTTTGACGCAGAACACAGCACCGTGGAGGATCGTTTTCTTGCGATTGGACCCGTGGCAAAGGGCGTGGTCGTAATAACGTTCTCGGAGCCCAGGGACGACGTGGTCTGAATCATCAGCGCCCGCAGGGCGACGCGGGCCGAGCAGGAAGCGTTCTATCGGCGCGCGGGAGGCAGCAAGCGATGAAGGATCAGACGAGAGAACTCACGGCCACAGACTTCGAGCATGCGATCCCGCGGCGGCTCCGTGATCGTCTTGTGCGCGGCGACATCAAAAGCGGGGAAGATGTGGCGGCGCTCCGCCGTTTCACCGGGCTCTCGCAGGAGGCATTCGCGGCGGCGCTCGGCATCAGCGTCCACACGCTTCGCAACTGGGAGCAGGGCCGCCGTATGCCGGAGGGTCCCGCACTGGCGTTGCTGCGGATCGCCGCCCGCCATCCGAGGCTGCTGCGCGAGAATCTCGCCCTCGCGGGGTGACAGTTGTAGCCGTCGACGACCATACGTGGGGTCGGCTGTTCGGCGGCCCAATGGCTTTCCTTGTGGGCGGCGGCGGAGTCGTTTCAATGAGCGCCCTCGGGCGATCGTCTGAAGTACGGCGATCTGCGCGATAGATCGCCAGCCGACCTTTTACGCGTCGGCGGCGGCGATCGAGCCCATATCCTTTCGTCGACGCTTTCATTCGTATCGCACACCGACTTTTGATCGCCGGATGGTCACCATGCAGTCACCATTCCACCACACTCCACGGCAGACCACCGCCGCCGTCATCGTTCGTACTCGTCGGGATTTCTGGGCCGTGGCTCGTCGTGGCCCGTGGTGGACTCCTCTTCGAGCGGGCTCTTAACATCCCCTGCTACTAGACGCGGCGCATCTATACGTGGCGTTTGCCGCCATGGCGTGTCGTGCAGGCTGTCGACGGCGCCGCGGTCCGCGGTCGGGAGCCACTTCCCGTACGTGTCTACGGTGAGCGTGATGCTCGCGTGCCCGAGCTGCGCCTGCACGTACGCGATCGGCTTGCCCTCGGAGATCAGGATCGAGGCGTAGGTGTGCCGGAGCGAGTGCGGCGTGAAGTGCCCCGGGAGCTTGGCCTTCGCGAGGACGCGGCCGCAGGCGTGGCGGACATTGTGGGGATCGAGGCGCGTGCCGCGCGGCGTGACGAAGATCGCCGCCGGGAACTCGGGCTTCCCGATCCGGATGCCGGTAGCTCGCCTCTTGTACGACGAACCATTCGTTAAAGCGCCATGCCTGCCGCGGTCAGGTCGCGTCGTATAGTTCCTCACCATGGTGCGTCGGGTGTCGTGGAGCGCGCGCCCTTTGACGAACCGACGGTCTTCGCGATCGCGTCGGCCTTCGAGGCCCCGACCCATCACCGCATGTCGCCGCCGGAGTTCAGGCCGCTCGAATGAGTGCGACGACCCTGGAGCGGGGCATCTCGCCGCTTGCAGGCCGCCGCGCTCCGCCGTTTGATACGGCGTGATCAGGCGAAGCCCGGAGTGCCGTGGTCCGGTTGCGGGCGGTGTGGCAACAGGGATCGTTCTCACACTCGCCCTCGTGGCCATCAGCGGATGCGGTGCGTCCGCGCGTCGCCATCCGCCGCCGTCCGGCTTGCCGACCATCACCGATCGCGTTGCGCAGTACGGTCCGTCGGCACGAGCCCGGCTCACGCCGTTCTTCGTCGCCGCCCGCGTGCCGTATCCACCGGCCCGTTTCGTGCTGCTCGGGCTGAAGCAGGAGCGCGAGCTGCAGCTCTTCGCAGCGGGCCCCGACCAGGATCTCGTCTTCGTCCGATCCTTTGCGATCCAGGGAGCGAGCGGAGTGTTGGGACCGAAGCTTCGCCAGGGCGATGGTCAGGTGCCCGAGGGCATCTACTCGATCGTGTACCTGAACCCGAACAGCATCGCCCATCTGTCGCTCGCGCTCGGCTATCCCAACGACTTCGATCTCGCCCGCGCAGCGGAGGACGGTCGCGGGAGCGAGACCCTGGGCGGCGACATCATGATTCACGGTGGGGTCGGCTCCATCGGATGCCTGGCGATCGGCGACGAAGCGGCCGAGGACTTGTTCATCCTCGCGGCCGACGCCGGCTTTGAGCAGGCCGTGGTCGTGCTGAGCCCGGTCGATTTTCGGCGCAGCGCGCTGCCTGCCGACTATCGGGCTCCCACGCGCTGGGTGGATTGGCTGTACGCCTGGATCCGCGCGGAGCTCGACACGCTGCCGATCGCCCCACCGCCGGCCGCCTTCCCCGGACGATTCTCAATCGGCGACCCTAGCGTCGGATGATCTCGAGGTATGGTGCAGTGGCGAGCGCGGCGATCGCGATCCGACCGTCCACGAGTTCACGCAGCTCGGCGCCGACAAGCGCGTTGCGCCATCCCGCTGTGAGCGGGTGCCCGTCGATGTCATCGGCGACGATATCCGCGACGAAGCGCTCGAGTTCACCGCGCGTCGCGACGAGCTCGGGCGCAAGATCCGCCTCGTCACAGCGGATGCGAAGCAGGACTGACGCGAGCTCGGATGCAGTAGCGACGCGGCGGACGACGTCCGACGACG